>ERZ724516.43-NODE-43-length-67743-cov-6.638680_pt1 | contig 67743 bp, 49 predicted proteins | sample MGYA00376049_ERZ724516 | MGnify/ENA primary metagenome ERZ724516 (study PRJEB28724, sample SAMN07190886) | activated sludge metagenome | isolation source: activated sludge of sewage treatment plant in Hong Hong | place: USA: Christiansburg, Virginia | collected... | reverse complement strand
AATGGATTTACTCCGCTAAAAAAGAAGAAACAAAAATTGATCGATTAGCAAAAACCATTAATCGTTTGCATAAGAAATTAAAACTATATGATAAAGAAAAGACGGATTAAATTATAAAAAGACTCGTCTTTCAATTCCGATTTTTTTCATAAATTAGATTGTCCGTAATCTTTTCCTTTTAAACTTTAAAAAAGAATCATTTGAAAAAGAATTTACTTGTACTACTTGCATTGTTTTTGATAAAAACAATGCAATCTCAATGTTTGCAGCCTGTAAACTTTCAGCTACAAAAAAATTTGGCAATGCCTTTTCCTACCATTCAGCTAAATATGACTGCACACAGAGATACATCTGCCTCAAAACCCTATTTATATATCTCGGGCAAAGGTGCTGGTTTACTAATTTATAATATTTCAAGTATTACATCCCCTACTTTGGTAACTACTATAGGAATTTCATCTTTTAATGGGCTGCATGTGATGAGCTCAACTCAATCAGGAAATTATTTGTATTTAGCATTAGGCGATCATTTTAACGCAAGTGCTCAAAAATCCGGAATGGCAATTGTTAACATTTCAAATCCAGCTAGTCCCACCGTAACAGCAACATATTCATTTACTGCAAATAGTGGGGCGGGTCAGGTAGCTGTAGAAGGAAATTACGCTTATCTATCTGCCATGCAAAATGGAATTATCGTTTTAAATGTTACTAATAAATCAAACATTATTCAAGAATCCGTTTTTAAACCGAGTATACATTTTCCTAAAATAAATCCTGATGCTTCTGAACAACTAAAAATTAATGTGAGACAAATTGCTGCTAAAAATGATATTTTGTATGTATGTTATGATGCGGGAGGCGTTCGCATTGTAAATGCAACTAACAAAACAACTTTAGTGGAAACAGGACAATATTCAAATCCTGCTTTAATTAATAGAGCTAGAGCGTATAATAATTTAGTACTTAATGATTCATTAGTTTATGTGGCAACAGATTATTGTGGAATGGAAATATTAAATGTAAAAGATACTTCACAAATTACACAAACAAGTTGGTGGAACCCATGGAATTGTGAAACTGCATCAAATACCTGGACCAACAGTCAAGGACATACTAACGAAATTGAATTTGATCCAACTTGTAAATTAATCTTTATGAGTGCTGGCAGAAGCGATGTGTTTGCTATCAATGTAAATAATCCTCTAGCTCCAGATTCATGTGCAAGATTTGGAATTCCAACAGATAGTTTAGGAAGTTGGGGAATTGGTAGATACAATAATCAGTTATATGTATCATATATTTATGCTGCAATTCCATTTTATGCAAATTGGGGAGGAACAAAAATTTTAACGTACGATAATAACTGCAGCTCAACAGGAATACAGAAGCTGAAATTCAAAGAAGAAGTAAGTCTATTTCCAAATCCTGTTATCAGCAATTTATATTTAAACAATTTAACGAATGAGTCATGGCATTACAAAATAATAAATACTTTAGGTCAAGAATGTAAAGTTGGAGAGTCCTTAAATAATATAGATGTGTCTGAACTAAAGGCAGGCAATTACTCCATTAGATTGTTTTCAAAAACCAGTTCAAAAACTATAAAGTTTATAAAAGAGTAATTGTATTACTCTTTTCCTAACACTTCTGTAGCTTCCATTACAATCATTTTCACATTTTGATCGTACTCTAAAATTAATTGTTTTAATGGAGTTAATTTATTTTTATCTATCATCAAAAAAATAATATCCTTATATTCTGTATCCCCCAAATCATTTCCTTTAATGATTGTTCCAGATATTCCAAGGTTCTCTGTAATAATTAAACTTAATTCTTTTAAGCTTTTAGCAGATGATATATGAACTATTTTTTGACTATTAGCTCCAACTAAAATTAAGTCGATTATTTTAGAGCCAACATAAATACTAATCAAACTCCAAAGCGCTAACTCCATACTATTAAAAACAAATCCTGCTGAAGCCACTACTAATGCATCCAATACTAAAATAACCGTACTCGTTTTAATACTTGTATTTGCTGCAATAATTTTTGCCAAAATAGTTCCGCCACCTGCCGATGCTCCGCCTTTAAATATCAAACCAAGTCCTGCGCCAACAGTTACGCCTCCGTATAAAGTAGCCAACATTAAATTATTACTCAAACTTTGTAGCTGAATAACTTTAGCTAATAAATCCACAAAAAATACAATACTCGCAATACATATAATGGTATTAATGGCAAATTTTTTACCTAAGTATTTTAAGCTTACTAGCAATAATGGAATATTAATTAAAGCCATTAACAATCCAATCGATAAATGAAAAACATGATTCAATACTATTGCTAAACCTGCTGTTCCACCTGTAGCAATATGATTAGGAGATAAAAAACCAACAATACCGATAGACATGATAAGGCTTCCTAAAACAATGAAACCATAATTTAGCACCTCTGTTTTGTAACTCTTCATATTAAATACTTAAACATAAAGGCTAAAAGTACAAAATAGCCTTTGTTAAATTGATTAGAAACCAAACATAAATCAATTAAAATGATAATTTTGTTGCCTTAATTAATTTTATGAAGAAAAGTAATCATATATGGAGTTTCTCTACTGTTGGTGGAGTTAAGCGTGTGAATTTAGAATCTGGTTCAGATTTAATACATCTTGAAGAATTGGATCCAAAATTATGGACAGCCTTAAGCTGCCCTGTAAATGGATTAGAGATTGATAAGAAAACATTAGAGATTATTGATGCTGATAAAGACGGGCAAATACGCGTGCCAGAAATTATTGAAGCGGTAAATTGGATTACATCTATTTTAAGAAACCCTGATGATTTATTGAAACAAGAAGCGGTGTTTTCTTTAACATCAATCAATGATTCAACCGAACTAGGAAAAAATCTTTTAGACTCCGCAAAAATTATTTTAAAAAATTTAGGTAAAGAAGGCTCAACGATATTAACCGTTGAAGAAACATCTGATACAGAAAAAATATTTGCTGGTACAAAATTTAATGGTGATGGTATTATCACAGAAGACTCAACTTCTTCACCTGAATTGATTGCTCTTTTAAATGAAATTATTCAAACATCAGGTTCAATTGCTGATAGAGGTGGTAAGCAAGGTATTACAGCTGAAACTTTACAACTATTTATAGAGAATTGCGAAAAGTATTCGGCTTGGTACGCCAAAAAAGAAGCGGATATAAAAACAATTTTCCCATTAGGAGACATCACCGACGGAGCGTATCAAAATTTTTTATCCATCAAATCAAAAGTAGATGATTATTTTATTCGTTGTCGTTTAGCAGCTTTCGACACACAATCTACTGAAGTATTAAATTTACAAGTAGCACGTGTTGAAACAATTACAGCGAGAGATTTATCGAGCTGCATTGAAGAAATTGCAGCTTACCCATTAGCAAAAATAGAAGCCCATAAATCATTACCTGTATCTACTGGAATTAATCCAGCATGGGAAAAAGCTATTAGTGATTTCAAAACTCTAACGGTGAGTTTTTTATTTCCAAATAAAGATACGATCACAGAAACTGAATGGAACAAGATTGCTGAAACCTTTGCACCCTATGCACAATGGAAATCAGAAAAAGAAGGAGATCTTGTTGAAGGATTAGGAATAGAAAGAGTTCGTGCCATTTTAGTAGGTACTGAAAAAAATCAGTTGCAAACTTTAATTGAACAAGATAAAGCTTTAGAGCAGGAAGCCACAAATATTATTTTAGTAGATAAATTGGTTCGCTACCACCGCGATATGTTTACCCTATTGAAAAACTTTGTAACCTTTTTTGATTTTTATACGCCTGGTTCTAAAGCCATTTTTCAAGCAGGTACATTATACATCGATCAAAGAAGTTGTGATTTATGTATCAAAGTATCAGATATGGCTAAACACGCAACTATGGTGTCGTTTAGTGGTATGTATTTAATGTATTGCGATTGTACATCAAGAGCAACCAACGAAAAAATGACCATTGTTGCTGCCTTAACTAACGGCGACATTGATAATTTAGTGGTTGGCAAAAATGCATTATTCTATGATAGAAATGGATTAGATTGGGATGCCACAGTTATTAAAATTGTAGATAATCCAATTAGTATTCGTCAGGCATTTTTCTCTCCATACCGCAAAGTATCTCGTTTTATTGAAACACAAATAAATAAAATGGCGGCGGCACAAGATGACAAAGTAAATGCAGATTTAACAAAAGGTGTGGAAAGTGTTCCAGTAAAAGTAGAAGAAGCAAAAGCAAAAAAAGATCCACCAGCACCGTTTGACGTTGGTAAATTTGTGGGAATTTTTGCAGCTATTGGATTAGCCGTTGGTGCAATTGGAACTGCCCTTGCATCGGTGGTAGCAGGTTTCTTAGGTTTAACTTGGTGGAAAATGCCAATTGCCTTTTGTGGGTTATTGCTTTTAATTTCTGGGCCATCGATGATTATTGCTTATTTAAAATTACGTAAACGTAACTTGGCACCTTTATTAGATGCTAATGGTTGGGCGATTAACGCGAGTGCTGTTGTAAATATCCAATTTGGAAATACACTGACGCACTTGGCTGAATTACCAAAAGGTGCAAAAATTAATTTAAATGATCCTTTCACTAAAAAGAAACAACCTATTCTTCCAGCAATATTTATTTTATCATTATTGGCAGGAGCTGCACTTTATTTCTTATGGAAACTAGGATATATTCATCTTCCGTTTTAATTACTCTAGCAATATAACAAAAGAGCCTTTCTGCCGATAGCTATCGGCAGAAAGGCTCTTTTGTTTAACCTAGTAATGTTATCGAATACGCTCGAACTGACAGTTAACAAGCTTTACTTAACTTCAAACTCATCTCCATCAAGCATCACTGGAAATAATTTTCTAAATTCCTCTAAGTAAGTAAAAGATAAACTCACCGTTTCTGAAATATCTTCATTGGCTTTAGTTTTACTGATAATTTCTCCGCGAGGATTAAGTATGCAAGAATCGCCTGAATGAGTAATCGCATTTCCATCCTGTCCAATTCTATTAACTCCAACTACATAGGCTTGATTTTCGATAGCTCTGGCAATCAATAATTGTTTCCAAGGATAAGAACGTACTTCGGGCCAATTTGCCACATATACTAAAACATCATAAGTATTCTCTTTTGTATTTCTGCTCCAAACAGGGAAACGTAAATCGTAACAAATTAACGGACAAATTTTCCAACCTTTATATTCAACCACAAACTTTTTAGATCCTGCTGTGTAATGTACATCTTCTTTTCCCATTTGAAACAAATGTCGTTTATCATAAGACTGATAGCTTCCATCGGGCATTACCCAATATAATCGGTTATAAAATTTTTCTCCATCTTTTACCGAAATACTTCCAACTAAAACACAGTTTTTTTCTTTCGATTTTCTCTGCATCCATTGCAAGCCTTTATCTCCGTGCGACTCTGCTAAAACTTTCGGATTCATTGTAAAGCCCGTTGTAAACATTTCGGGCAATACAATAATATCAGTTTGCTCTGTCAGCGCATTTAATTTTTCCTCAAAGTGAACTAAATTTTGATCTATGTCTTCCCAATATAAATGAGTTTGTATCGTTGTAATTCTTAAATCATCCATGTTTAATTTTTCGATAATTGATTGTAAAGTTCAGCTACTCTATCAGCGTGTTTAACCCGTTTCAATTTATATTTAAAAGATATTATTTGTGATGACACTGCTATGCCAGCACTCAAAATACCAGCAAAAGCTGCAAGTGACGCATCGTTTGAATTTGAACTCGATCCGCCAGCTATTGCAGATGCATATAAGCCAATCCCACCAATAATGGCCCCACTATAGCCTATAGAATATTGCATAACTTTGTATTTTTTAGAAGCAATAACATTTAACTCTATGTCGGTATTTTTCCAAAGGTTATTCTTTTCCAAAGCCATTAAAAACACATGTCTATCAGATAGAAGATGCCCTTGATACTTGTATGTACCTCGTCGTATGGAAGGCTGAATTTGATTAAAATCTGGTGCAATGTATCTAGGATTTACAAAAACTACGTTTGGTGCTTTTGTCCCCTCTTTTAAAACCATAAATGAATCAATGGTTCCATTAGCATACTTAATTTTTTGAATCTCATTTTTATTTATGATAAACAATGGCCCGTCCAATAGATCCAATCGCTTATAGGAAATCTCTTTAATATTTACTTCTGAGATTTTTGCAGGAATAACAAGTCCAGTTCTCTTATAAATACTGTCTTGCGCATTCAAATATAATTGAACAGCACAAAGTATAAATATAAAAACGACTCTCATTTTGAATGTTTTAATAAATGTAATTATAAAATATCATTATTATATAAAAGTGCAGCTTTACGAATGTGCTTATTTTTTATGGATTTATATATCTGAGCTGTGATGAGAGAAACAACACAAACGCTAAACCCGCTAATTAAAAAAGTTCTTAAAATCATCTTCTGCCTTGGGTCATTGTAACGATGTTGCCTTGCAAAATAAATACCGCCAACTGCTGCTACTGGAGCAATAATATTGAAAGCAATCTGCCCGTTACGTTTACTATCCGCATCCACTAGAGCGCCATTCAATTCTTCTGAATTTAATTGAACATCTCTTTTCATCATTATTTTATAAGCTGCTTTATGACTGATATCGGTATTATTAATAGCAATATGCTTTCCTTCCACGACGAATAAATTAAGTGGTGATGTAGCTCCTGATGTTTTTTGTTTTAATTGAAATTTAGATTCCTCTTTGCCGTTTTCGTATATAATTTTTGCAATCTGTTCATTACTGAGGCTTCTTATAATGCCATCTGGATTATAATAATTTTTATATGTCACTTCTGTTTTAGAAATCTCTAATACTCGAACTAAAAGGATTTGAGAAGTATTGGTAAAAATAGTGTCCTGTGCAAAAGCACTTGCACTTAAAAAAAACAGAAAAAATAATCTGAAATAATTATTGATTGTAATAATTAACAAATTCGTTGCGTTTTTTCTTTAAATTTATATTAATAGCAATAGAAGTGCCACCTAAAATAACAGCCAAAGTGCCAAATAAAACTGGTGGCGCTGCATATATAGGATCTACGTAGCTACCAAAACTAGCAGCACTAATCAAGGAATATACGGCTGCGCCTCCAATAGCAACTCCTCCAAAAATAATAGCCCCCGTTCGTGTTCCATCTTGATGTCTCTTTAAACTTCTCATAGCACGAGCGTCTTTCATTAACTTATCGTGCCTAGATGGATCAGGATGTCTATCCACTAATCTAATTAATGAATTCTGACTACGCTTTGTGTCTGAATACGCGATTTTCTCATAATTAAGATCAGCTGGCGATGAATATGTTACCGTAAAAGGTTGATTAGAGTTGCCTATGGTAGTTTCAACAACAGGTGCTTTTATTTCTTCTGTAAATCCATTTTTATACACGATTTTTGCGATATCATTTTTATCAATAATGTACATTGGCCCGTCTGGCATTTCTACTTTTTTGTATTGTACTTCCGTTTGCGAAACTTCTTTCACAAACACGACAATACTGCCCGCTTTCTTGTAAAAAATAGTGTCTTGCGCAAAAACAGTCACTGAAATATTTAAAAAACAAAGAACAGATATGATTAATTTAAGAGCTATTTTTTTTGTCATGACTAATTATTATAAAGGTTGGCGATATCTACTCGTTTTTTTGTTCGTTTATGTTTATTTATTCCAGAAAGTACTGCGCCTGTAATACCAAAAGTAGCTCCAGCAGCAAAGCCAATAGCAAACGGCACTCCGTCGTCGAAAACAATCGACGACATTAATCCAATGTATGGCAATGCTAATCCCGCACCAAGACCCACAAAACCAAATAAATATTGTCGCTTTTTGTAAGACTTCATTACTAAATATTCTTTGTATAATTCAGCTTTTTTTTCGGGAATAGGTACATTTGATATTAATCGAAACAATCTTGCTTCTCCTACAGCTTTACCGTTATGAGATAATCTACTACCTGATATCAGTATTTTTTCGCTGCCATAAGCAGAAATTGGAGCACTGTAAACCGTCAACTTTTCGGGCGCTTCCGTTTTTAATTTACTAGCTACTGTTATCGAATCAACAAGTCCGTTGGAATATTTAATATATCTAATTTCATTTTTACTTGCAACATATAAAGGACCATCGAGATTATCAAAACGATGGTACTTGATTTCATCAATGCCAACTTCGGCAACTTTTACAGATTGAGGAGCCTTACTAATAAATTGAATGGTATCTTGCGAATAAGCAAATGTTGCAATTCCTAAAAGATACAGTAAAATAGAAATCGACTTCATAAACAACATTTAGTGTAGTAAATATACCAATTAAATTTTACAAATAATCTCTGCCGCTTTTTCTAGAGTCTCTTCTTTTTTAGCAAAGCAAAAACGCAATAATTGCTGTTGTTGCTGATTTGTATAAAAAACAGATAATGGAATAGAAGCTAATCCTTTTTCCTTAGTTAATCTAACCGCAAAATCCGTGTCTTTTTCTTCAGTAATATTTTTGTAACTCATCAATTGAAAGTAAGTACCTGTGCAAGGTTCCATTACAAAACGAGAACCAGAAACTAGTTTTCTAAAGTAATCTCTTTTAGCTTGATAAAATTGATGCAAGCCTTTATAAGTAGAATCGTCTTTTAAATAATCGGCTAATGCCAGCTGAAAAGGGTGGTTTACACAAAACACTAAAAATTGATGTACTTTTCTAAATTCTATCATTAACTCTTTTGGCGCTGCTATGTAACCGATTTTCCAACCAGTAGCATGAATGGTTTTTCCGAAAGAAGAAACAATAATAGATTGAGCCGATAAGTCTTTAAAACGAGCCGCACTTTGGTGAGGTTTCCCATCAAACACCATGTGTTCGTACACTTCATCACTCACTACAATAATATTTTTCCCAGCTACTAATTTTTGCAATTCTAACAAATCACTTTCCAAAAGAGTTGTTCCACTAGGATTGTGAGGTGAGTTAATAATAATCATTTTAGTTTTATCGGTCATCGTATTCTTTACGGTAGTCCAATTAATGGTAAAATTTGGGTACTCTAACTGAATTGGTTTTGCAATGCCGCCGTGCACTTCTATCGCAGGAATATAGCAATCATAAGCAGGTTCAAATACAATCACTTCATCTCCCTTATTAATAAAAGCAGCAATACTGGTATAAATACCCTGTGTTGCTCCGGCCGTAATGGTAATTTCAGAATCTGGATGATAAGCAGCACCATAACAATTTTGCATTAGCTCACTTATTACCTCTCTTAAAGATTGGGCGCCAGTCATAGGAGCATACTGGTTAAAGCCAGCAGTTAAGTGTTTTTGGGCAAATTCTAATAATTTAGCATCACAACCAAAATCGGGAAAGCCTTGGGATAGGTTAATGGCATTATATTCTTTGGCTAAACCACTCATAACCGTGAAGATGGTAGTGCCAATATTTGGTAATTTTGAATTTATCTGCATATTTTTTTGTAATAATTAGACTAAGTTGCTAAAAAAATCTTATTTTTGCTACCCGTTCTTGGATTTTCATTAAAATAATAAAAACCAATAACAAATTGGTCCTGTGGCCGAGTGGTTAGGCTCAGCTCTGCAAAAGCTGCTACTCCAGTTCGAACCTGGACGGGACCTCTAAAAAACCTCCAAGAAATTGGGGGTTTTTTGCTTTTAAAGCCCAGCGAAAATGTATACTTTAGTATATGCCATTAATTAAACACCTTTCTTCAATTATTACTGTTTCGCCAAATTTAACTGAAGAGCTAAAGAAGGTAACTATTAAAAAAACAGTTTCAAAAGGCGATGTAATTGTTAATTGCTACGACCGTTGTGATAGCATTTATTTTATTGAAAAAGGATTAGTGCGAGGATATTACTTTAATGAAGAGAAAGAAATTACCAATTGGTTTGCACAAGAAGAAGAATTTGCAACTTCGTTTTATGCTTTTATCACCAAAAAAACAACCAACGAAACTATTCAGGCATTAGAAGATTGTTCGTTAATTGAAATTCCATTTTCAGTTTTACAAAATCTATATACCAACTTTCATGAAACAGAAAGGTTAGGCAGAATCATCACCGAAAACTATTACATAAAATTAGAAGAACGTATTTTAAGTTTACAATTTAAAACAGCAAAAGAACGTTATCAAAAATTTGCCGCATCAAAACCTAGCTTATTGCAAAGAGCATCATTAGGACAAATTGCTTCTTACTTGGGCATCACGCAAGAAACCCTGAGCCGAATAAGAGCCGAAAACTAAAAATTAGTTAAAAATTTATTTTTTGATATTTATCAAAAAGTCCCTCCTCTACTCTCTCTACTTTTGATCTCATAATTTAAAAAAAAACTTATGAATCAAAAACCATCAAATGCTTTTATCGGTGCCTCATGGGTTGCCTTACTAGCGGGAGCAGTATCTTACAATATCGGATTATGGAATGCCGACATGATGCTAAATGAAAAAGGCTACTATTTTGCAGTGCTGATGTACGGATTATTTTCTGCCGTTTCACTTCAAAAAGCAGTTCGAGATGAACTCGAAGGCATTCCTGTAACTTCGATTTATTACGGTATTAGTTGGTTTTCTACAATCCTATCCATTTTATTATTAGTGATAGGTTTATGGAATGCCGATTTAATGCGAAGTGAAAAAGGTTTTTATGGCATGTCGTTTACCTTAAGCTTGTTCGCAGCTGTTGCAGTACAAAAAAATATACGCGATAGTTCTTCTGCAAAAAAACAAAATAGCTTGCGTGAAGAAAAAACAGAGTTTAACGAAGTTGTCTAAAATAACTACATTTTATAGCGCACCTATCAGACGTTGGTAATAGTGCGGCTGGTTTTGGCGAAAGAGTGCGAACTACAATTTTTTAGGTGGCACTGCGAAGACATTTTGAGGGATAAAAAATTGGAGTTGGTCTTTCGCCTTGACTTTTTGGTTCTTTTTTGTTAAGAAAAAAGAACAATGAAAATCTAAAAATAAAAAACATGCTAGCAACCACACCATCAAAAAATAGATTCCTGTTAGGTATTACTATTATGGTGATGAGTGCTTTATTTTTTATAAAGCCAATAGCTCAAAATCCTAACTACCATTTGTTTGCCGACCAACGAACCATTTTATCAATAGAACATTTTTGGAACGTTGTATCTAATATTCCTTTTTTTGTGTTGGGTTTGCTTGGCATGTTTTTTACAATTAAAAAATACCATGCCATACATCTTAACATTAATAGTTTTGTTTTTTATTTAGGAATCTTTTTAACAGCCCTTGGTTCTATGTATTACCATCATGAGCCCTGCAGCCAAACATTAGTATGGGACAGACTACCAATGACTATTTCTTTTATGGCTTTTTTCTCCATTATTATCGGAGACTATATTTGTATAACAACAGGAAAACGAATGCTATTTCCGCTGTTATTGCTAGGAATTATTTCTATTATTTATTGGCAAATGACAAAAAGCAAAGGTCATGAGGATTTACGATTTTATGTGCTCATCCAATTTTTACCGATTATTCTAATTCCAATTGTTTTAATACTATTCAAAAACGACAATCCACTTACTAAAACCTATTGGTATATTTTAATGGTTTATGTTATTGCAAAAGTATGTGAAGCAAATGACGAATTTATTTTTCATCACATACAATTTATAAGCGGACATAGTTTAAAACATTTAGCAGCAGGCTTAGCCCCCTTACTTTTATTGCACACCCAATATAAATTGACATTAAAAACCTAAAAAAAGCTTGAGGATGTTTGAATAAAGAATAAATTTGTTTTTGATGGCAAAACACTATTGGAAATACGTAGTTCTTTTTTTGATGAGTATTTCTCTTCATGCTCAAAATCCAGTTGCTTTTCAAATAACATCGGAAGAGGGCTTGCCTAATCAAACTATTTATAGCATCATACAAGACGATAGAGGATTTATATGGTTAGGAACTGATGCTGGATTATATAAATATGACGGCATACGTTATTATGAATACAAGCATCCTTTGCAAAAATCACGTTCATTAACTGGACTCGAAAAAGCGATGGATGGTAAAATATACATGTATAATTTTAATGGCCAGATTTTTTATATTGAAAACGACTCTTTGAAATTATTAACTAGCTGGGATAAAGGATCGGTTTCAAACATCTGTATTGACAAAAACAGTAATCTATGGGTGAGCTATAGCGAAGGCATTACCTCACTATCGAATAAAACTAATAAATGGTCGTATTTTGCAACTACCCCTAAATATCCAACAGGTAATTTCACGCACTCCTGTTTTTTTGATAATAATAATATGTTTTGGTGTATTGGACCAAAAGGTTTAATTCAAATAGACAATGGGGTTGAAAAATATTACTCTTTAAGTTGGTCTGAGGGCAAAGTTTCTGGCGAATATCAATTAGCATTTCACAGTCAGCAAAAATTTATTTTTAGTAGAGTTGATGGAGAAATATTTCACCTGGTTGCAGGGAACATAAAACCTTTTTATTCCAAAAATTTAAATCCACTTCTTAAAGACAAAAAAATAACCAGGGTTGAAGAAGACCACCAAAATCGTATTTGGATATACACCTTTAGTGGAGTTATTGTTTATGATATTAAACAAGATGCCAGTGAATTGTTGTATGAAGACATCGCTTTTTCAAGCGGTATAAAAGATCATGAGCATTCGTATTGGCTCAGTACACTCCATGATGGCCTGCTGAGAGTGCCTGAATTATCTTACAAACTATGGCTTATAAAGGATAATGAAAAATCTAACATTAAAACTAATAAAGTAGTACGCGCCACTTCTTCCGTTTTTTTTAGCACAGTAAAGGGCAATATTGGTGAACTATCTATAAAGGCTAACGCCATAAAATTAATTGAGCTAAACAGTAAACAAGATATTCAATGCTTAGCATTAACAGAAGGCAAACAATCCATATTATTTAGCCTTCAAAATAACACATTTAAAATAAACCAAAATAAACCACAAATTGTCTCCGAAAACTTCCCTCCTGCAAAAGATATATTACAGATAGAAAATAATTATGTCATTGCCACTTCAAAAGGTGCATTTTGGTATAGCCCTGAAAAGAATTCAAAAACTGAAGTGTTAAATAAAAAATGGACCAGATCAATTGCTTATGATAAAACTAATCATCAATTATGGCTTGCTACAAATAGTGGGATTGATATCTACACCTATAAAAATCAACATTGGGAATATATAAGCACACAATTAGATAGTGTTCAAATTATTTCACTTTCCATATCCTCCAAAAACAAAATACACGCCTTATCTTTTAATGGCAACATATATGAACTATCATATAACCAACCTTCTTCCCTGCTTACATCTATAGATCAAACAATTATTGGCTATCAAATAAAAGAAAATGATGAATGCCTATTTTTAGCCACAAACAAAGGGCTTTGGATATATAACCTACAAAATAAAAAAATTCAGGTGATGAACCGATTATCAGGTTTAGCTTCCAATAATATAGATGGCTTAGATATAGATGATAAATACATTTGGTTAGCTACTTCAAAGGGTATTCAACAAATACCATTGCATACTCATAATAAATTAACATCTTCAAAAATATACCTGAAAAACATTTCCGTAAATAATGCCATCGTTAATTACAAAAATGAATTATCGCTAAACTATAACGATGAACTAAAAGTAGAATTGAATGCCGTTGCTCTTAGTTCAGAAAATCAATTTCAATATGCGTATCGTTTAAACAATAACAACTCTTGGATATATTTACCAGCAGAAATTAATCAAATTGAACTTCCTACTTTAAACTCTGGTTCTTTTAATTTAGAAATAAAGTTAGTAGATCACTTAGGGAAAGACTCTGTAAATACTGTTGTTATAAAGGGAATAGTAAAACCTCCATTTTGGCAAAGATGGTGGTTTTATCTTGTTATCGGCATCACTTGTTTATTAATTGCACTTATTGTTTTTAAACAACGTGTTAAAATTATTCAGAAAAAACAAGCAAAAGAATTAGAGCGTATTAACCTTGAGCATCAATTAAAACTATCGCAAGAAACTGCTTTAAGAGCGCAAATGAATCCGCATTTTATTTTTAATGTCTTAAACTCAATTAAGAGCTACATATACGAAAATGACAAAAAGAAAGCCGCGAGTTATCTACAACGCTTTTCTGATTTGGTGCGTAAAATATTAGAACAAAGCTCCATGTCGTGGGTAAAATTAGATGAAGAAATAGAACTATTAAAACTATATATCGAACTGGAGTCGATGTTGTTTATTGATGAATTTAATTACTCTATACAAATAGATGATAATATCGACACTAGCCACACTTCGCTACCATCACTTATATTACAACCCTTTATAGAAAACGCCTTTAAACATGGATTAAGACACAAACTTGGAGAAAAGAAGCTCGATATATTTTTTGCGATGGATACAACAAACACTGTTTTAAATGTGACAATAACCGACAATGGCATTGGGCGAGATCAGTCGAAAATAATTAATGATAGTAATACAAAAAAACATCGATCTTTTTCAACAGATGCCATTAATAAAGTTACTGTTCTAAATCAAAATCAACCTGGTATCATAGCCATAGATTATTTAGATTTATATAATAACAATCACGAAAGTATTGGCACTTCTGTAGTAATTAAAATCAAATCAAATGACTAAACTTAAAGCAATCATCATCGATGATTCTCCACAGGCTCGAAAATTACTTTTAATGATGTTAGAGGAACATGTTAATGACTTGGAAGTTATCGGGGAAGCCGAACAAGCAGTGCAGGGTTTAGCCCTGATAAAGGAACATCATCCAGATGTGGTATTTTTAGATATTGAAATGCCAGGAAAATCCGGTATACAATTAGCTGAACAATTATTAATTGAAAAAATAAATCCAGCAATCGTTTTTACAACAGCATATAACGACTATGCTTTAAAGGCATTTCGATTAAGCGCTATTGATTATTTGCTTAAGCCAATAAATGAAAATCATTTAGAAGAAGCAATTGAGAAAATAAAAAAATTACACCCAAAAGCGGAAGAAGAAAAAAAATTAAAAAACTTTATAGATAATTACGAAGAAAATCTTCCTAAAACATTAAGCGTTCCGTCAACATCAGGATATATTTTCATTAAGATTAATGAGATACAATATATAAAAGCAGATGGATCTTATACTCACATTTATACCGTATCTGAAAAAACAATTACTGTTTCTAAAAATTTAAAATATTTTGAAACAGCACTTGAAGGTTATCCTCAATTTGCCAGAGTTCATCGCAGTTATTTGATTAATATTTTTCAAATGAAAAAATTTGACAAGCATAATCGTGGTGAAATTGTGATGAATGATGGTGTATTAATAGATTTGGCAAGAGATAGAAGAGATGAGTTTTTTGAAATTTTAGATAAACACATGCTATAAGTTTTTGTAAAACGAATCTAATTGCAAAAACTATTTTACACAATGCACTTACAAAACATGCAGTTTACAAACCCAAATGCGCTACTTGCAAAACAAAAAAAATTTGTATTATAATCTTTAACACCTTTGTGTAAAAGATTATAACATGATAAAAAAATTACTTTTAGTTGCAGCCATATTAGGAGGAGTGCTAACAAAAACGAAAGCTCAAGTAGGAGCTGCATTAAATTTTGATGGATTAAATGATTATGTAGTAGCTACTGGCTATTCGGCATTTAACGAATATACAGTTGAAACATGGGTTAAACTAAATAACATAAACGACCAAAATATTATCGCTGGTACAAATAGTTCTGGGCCTCTTACTTCGCTATCACATAATTTAAGGCTTGTGGGCGGTCAATTTGTGCATGCTCTATATGATGGGGCAGGCAAAAATTTAGCAAGTACTGCAACAGTAACAACAGGTGTTTGGTACCACGTTGCCATCAGTGCTAAAAATAATAACGTTATGAAAATAACGGTAAATGGTGTCGAAACGATATCAACTTTTTCTATTGGAACATCTTGGACTGGTTTAACCCAATTTCGTTTCGGAGGAAATGCAATTGCATTAGGGCCTTTTAATGGTGAATTAGACGAGGTTCGTATTTGGAATCGTCAGTTGTGTTTAGCCGAAATTACAAATAGCATGAATGGTGAAATTGCTACTACTGCCACAGATTTAATTGGGAATTATCATTTTAATCAGGGTGTTGCTGGCGCTAATAATTCTGGAATTACTGCTTTAACAGATGTTTCTGGTTTCAATCATAACGGAACTTTAACTAACATGGCATTAAATAATACAACTTCAAATTGGGTTAGCCCTGGAGCAGTTGTATCTGGAACTACCGTTCCACCATTTACTAGCCCTGTTGTAAGTGTTACCGGTAATACATTAGTATGCAGCGGCGCAACAACAACATTAACTGCATCTGGAGCAACGAATTATGACTGGACTTCTGGACCAACTACATTAACAACTACATCAACTTATATTGCTACATCAAATACTATCACCACAACTTTTTCTGTTGCTGGGTTTGTATACAACTGCCGTTCTAATATTGCAACAATTACTGTTTCTATAGCTCCAAACCCAACTGTTAATATTGTAGACGCTTATGCTTGCAGTGGCATTAGTTACACATTTAATCCTACAGGAGCTAATACTTATTCTTATAGTTCAGGCTCAAGTGTGATTACTCCAACAGCAAACACGACTGTTACAATTACTGGAAGCAGTAGTGTTGGCTGCATAAGTACTAAAACTATTTCTGTGTTTACGCAAGTTTGCGGTCAAAGTGGAAGTTCATTAAGTATGGATGGCATTAATGACGTTGTAAATACTCCTGTAAATTTCAACTCAACAACTTACCAAAATTGGACCTATGAATGTTGGGCAAAAAGTCCTTCTGCACCTGTATCCAATAATGGATATGATGGACCAATGTATGGAGCAAATATGGGAATTATTTGGAATCATGGCTCACCATCATTTGCTGGTGCTGCTTCAGTTCAATCTTCAAGTGGCACATATTGGGAAGCAACTTATGGAACATTATTAGGCAATACCTGGTATCACTTAGCAGCAACTTATGATGGAACAGTTTTAAGAGCATATAAAAATGGCGTATTAACAGCATCTGTAACTACCACTGGAGGTTTAGCTAATGTTGCTGGCAGTTTGATGATTGGAAGACATCCAACCCAATTACACTTTTGGGAAGGAGCAATTGATGAAGCAAGAGTATGGACAGTTGCTAGAACTTGCGCAGAGATTAATCAAAACATGAATACAGAATTAACTGGCAATGAAGCTGGATTAAAAGCATACTACAAATTTAATGAGGGCATTCCAATGGGCACAAATACAGGCATTACATCAGCATTAGATGCAACTGCAAATGCCAATACGGCATCAGTAATTAGTTTTGCATTAACAGGAAACAGTTCTAATTATTTTTTAGGCGCTCCTTTCAATAACTCAACAAATCCAGTTTGTTTAACAACAAGTGTAGGTGAAATAAATATGAATGTACCATTTTCAATTTACCCTAACCCTACAACATCTATCTTAAACATTGGAGTAAAAGAACAAACACAAATTTTTATTCTTAATATTTTAGGTGAAGTTGTGAAAACTGAAACTATTAACGGAGCAAGCAAACTAGATGTTAGTGATTTAACTACTGGCGTATATTTTATACAAGATTCAAAATCTGGTAAAGCCATTAAGTTTATTAAAGAATAAGTTTTATAGTTAAAACAACAGAGAACGCTTGTCGGAATTTTTTCGGCAAGCGTTTTTGTTTTATTTAAGTTTTAAATCACTATGCTAAATCATGATTTATTACAGTTTATAATTATGACAATTGTCATATATAAAGCATGAAAAGCTTTTTAAATTTGAGTATAGTGATTTTGTTTACCCTAAAATTACTACATTAGATAAAGTAACTATTATAGCATTTACCTTAAACCAATATAATAAAAAAGCCATGAATAAAATTTTAGTTCCCTGCGACTTTTCTGATACATCAAAAAACGCATTAAGCTATGCTATTGAATTAGCTAAAAATTTATCGGCCGATTTACTATTACTACATGTAGCTCAACTACCTGTTATGAATTCAGAATTTGGTTTAACCAGTTATTCTATCCCTAACAATAATGCTGATAACAAAGCATTATTAGAAGAATTAGCTGCTAAAATAAAACAAGATCATTCCACTATCACCAACGTTACTTGCTATGCAGAAATTGGAAATGCTAACGATGTAATTGTTGAATACAGTAAAAATTACGACATTACTTTTACAGTAATGGGCATTAGTGGGCACGGAAATAAATTGATGAAAGCTTTTTTGGGAAGTACTGCCGTAAATGTTTCTAAAGAAACAATGACACCATTAATTATTGTACCGCCAGATGCGAGCTACAAAAAAATTGAAAATATAGCCTTTGCCTGCGATTATGACGAACATATTGAAAGCAACACCTCTCTATTACAAGTAAAAGCGCTAAACAGTATTTTAGGCGCTACACTAAATGTATTACATGTCGTTCCCGAAAATCACAATTTAAATTTTAAAGAATCGCACATTGATTCATTCGTGGAACATTCTTTAGAAACTGCTACTCATAAAACATTTATCATAACTGATAATGATATAAGCGAAGGTTTATTAGAATTTGTGGAATACCACGATATTGATGCCATCATTATTGAACCAAAGAAACATTCCTTTTTTCATACGCTATTTTACCCAAGTATAACAAATGAAGTAGCATTTAATAGTCCTGTGCCTGTTATTACTATACACGGTTAAATTTTAAAATCTTTACCGTAAGTTAATCGTTTCCAAAGCCATTCTAAAGGACCCATTTTAAAGAAGCGAAGATAAATAGTGGAATATGTAATTTGGATAATCCATATACATACAACAAATAGTAACAACCCTTTGGCATCATATTCTCCGTAATGATTTAATCCAAAACCAAAAAAGTACAAGGAACATAAAATAGTCTGCATGATATAGTTAGTTAATGCCATGCGCCCAACATTAGCAAACAAAGCTAAAAATGATTTTAACCAATTAACTCTGCATAATAGCAATATAGCAGAGGCATAACTCACTGTTAAAACAATTCGTCCTACACCACCAATATGATTGATACTAAAAATTCTAGTTTCCAAGGCTTGTATTAATTCAGATTGTGTATATACCATATTTAATACTGACATTCCACACAATATAATTCCAATAGGGATTCCAATAAATACAAAGCCTCTATAAACGTTAACATGAATTCTTCCTTGAAAAAACCCAAATTTAAATAGAGCCATGCCTAATAAAATAGTAGCAAACGACTCCCACATCTCCATAAAAAAGTTTTGAGTATGATAAGGCATTATTTCCTCAGCATTTTGTGAAAAAATAGTAGGGTAATCCGATTTCATTTTTATTTCCCTTTTATAAATGTCTTCCGTAACATTGTGGATATGGTTTTTAGAAAATGGTAAAAAGGTTCCTAATGTTTCTTTAAAACCATCATAAGCCGTTTGCTGCTCCTCACTAAGTGTTTTGTTCTCTTTTAATAATTTCTCCGCCGCTTTATATTCCAAGTATGTCTCTTTCCGATCTAAAAAAGGACTGCCGCTAACATATATGGTAACCGCTAAAATTAGTAATGACATTAACAATAAATTACGAGGTTTCATGGTGCGAAAAGCAAATGCAAAAATTCCACACATGGCATATTCATATAATACATCTCCTCCCCACAACAATATATAGGCATCTACTAAACCAAACAAAATCATCCACGTCATTCGTTTAAAATATAAATCTGCTACGCGTAAAGAATTATCATTTTTATTATCGATAAACAACATTAAGCCCGCACCAAATAAAAGAGTAAATAAACCTCTCATTTTTCCATCAAACAATATCACACTAGTTTGAAAAACAATGCCATTAGTTGTTGTTTCACCTCTCAAAGCATCGCTCCAAAATAGGAAAAACGCATGAGTAGCAAAACCTGGAATATTCATTAATAAAATACCCAACACGGCAACGCCGCGCATCACATCCATGGCTTGAATTCTGTTATTTAAATTGACTGAAGTGATTTCTGACATAAAAAGAGTGCCTCTAATGAAAACGTAAGTTAGCATTAAAAATTGTTTGCCCCTAAAAAGATGTGATATTTAAATAAAGTGTGTGAGAAATGTAAATTATGAAATCATTTACACCAGTCAGGTGTTTTTGTTTTACATCTCTTTAATCAACTTCAAAAAGTCATCCAATTTATGAGCATCAGTCACCTCTTTTTTATCAAATACCATAAAGTATTTAAAGTTGTTTCCTGATTTATGTTCCCAAGCTTTACCTAATCTTATTTTGGCTTCACTGTCAGAATTATCTCTATCATCACCTTTACTTTCTAATACAATGGTTTTATTATTTTTGGTGTGAATAATAAAATCGGGATAATGATTTTGGAAAGCATTTATTTTAAACTGTTTTTTAGAAATATTTCTTGTCCAGAAAGCAATATTAGGTAAGTTGGCAATTTCATTAATTACCTTCTCTTCAAAGCCATTCATCTCAGCCTCTTTTTCATAAAGCGATTTGGTAATATCTTTACTAGTATTGCCTGGAGCGATTTCTTTTTGAAAACTATAAATAGGCTTCATGAAAATTTTATCCGTGTCTAAGAAATTTCTGAATTGTTGTTCAGCATATACTGCCGACAATTGTTTTATTTTTTCTTTAATTTTAGAGGTGTAGCTATAATTGTGATTTAAAAAATCATGGTACTGTTCATCTGTAAAATCCTCTACTAATTTAAGAACGTATTTTTTTATTTCATGTTCTGTAATAGGATACATATTGCCGATAATATCCATGATTTGAGCCGTTAAGTTTTTAGCGCGACTTTCTTTTCTAGATGGATCCAAAATGTATTCCATCAATTTATCTCTCACACCACCATCTAATTTCACAAAGCTTGGTGTATAATCGCTTTTCGTTTCATCTAAATCTACTTTGTATAATTCTGATGTTACGCTATCAAAAGCAATGTTCGAATCGCATTTGCTTAACTGAAAACCTTCTAATAAATCTTCTTCATTTAGTAAATGTTCATCATCACTAAAAATTTCGCCCGATGGTTTTTTAATAAAAAACTGTGGCAATTGTATTTGCGAGGCCTGCTCCACAAATACGTCTTTCATTTTATATGTTTTCACAAGCGATTGTAATTCGGATGGTAACGAAATACTTTGTGTGGATTCTAATTGAAGAATAGTTTCTTCATATTCCTGTTCTTGTTTTAAAGCCGTTTGTTCTATCTCTAATAAAATAGGCTCGTCTTTTATTTCTAAAGTAATATCCGAAATTCTCGAGGCATCAATATCATCCAATACACTCGCTTCTTTTTCATCAAACACTAATTGTGGTGTTTGTGTCAATTCGTTTAAAACGTTATTGTCACCCTGAGCGGAGTCGAAGGGTTCTGTAACCACTGTTTCTGCCACTTTAAAATCTTTGCTACTGAATCCAGCTTTGTTTAAGCCTTTCACAATATTATCTAACGTATCTAAAAATTTTGAAGACGCTGTTAGCACGTAACATAAATTCAATAAAGCAGAATTGTGTTTAGTCACATAAGGCTGACGCAATACACGTCCTAAAATTTGCTCTACATCCACCGCTGAAGATTTATCTGCTAATGATGCCAATATATAAGCAAAAGGGCAGTCCCAACCTTCCTTCAATGCATTAACTGTAATAATATATCTAACCTGACAATCTTTAGATGTGAGATCAACATCTTTTATTTCATTGATGTTGGCTGTTTTAATTTTGATTTGTTCGGCAGGTATTTTTAATTCAATTAATTTTTCTTTTAGTTTTTCAAAGGTTGTGTTGTCGGACGCGTTTTTTGGTTGTGCTTGAAACAAGACTATTGGTCGGATATAACGTCCGCCATTCTTTTCTTCTTCTTTGGCTTGAGCTTCTAATTTACGTTGCAATTGCAAAGCCGAATTAATTACTTCTGTTTTATCCTGATGATTGTAAACAATCACTGGCAACTTTACCATGTTTTCTTTTTTCAAAGCCATGGCATCTACAAAACTAATAATGTTGCTATTCTTACGTGGTGTTGCTGTTAAATCTAAAATAAAACAAGGATTCAAATTCGTCAACATCTCCACGCTTAAATCACTTTCCGCATTATGACTTTCATCTACAATCAATACAGGATTTAAAGCTTGTATCACACGCATTAGAGAGATGTCTTCATCATTACCCAACATCGAACCAAATGATTGCAAGTTGCCATTCTCTTGATATACTTTTCTGTCTTCTTTATTTTTAGCACGTAAACTATCAAAGCTTAATACAAAAATACTCAACTGCTCTTGCACACTGGTAGCGTTAAAACTACTGCCTTGTAATAAGGCTTGTTTATCATACACCTCCACCTTATTACCAAAATGTGAATTTATTTTTTGACGATATGGATGATTGGTGTTTTTTAAATTCTTAATGGTTTGATCTAAAATGGTAATAGAAGGTACTAACCACACCACCGCTTTTTTTCTGTCATAATGAAAGGCATCAAAAATAGTTTTGATAGCATTGCAAGCAATAAATGTTTTACCGCCAGCCGTTGGTACTTTTACACAAACGTGCGGCACTTGCGGAATATTGTTTTTGTAAGGCTCAATGGCTTTTCCTGGAAAGGGCTGTAGTGGCGTTTTTGGATGCATGGTCCAAAAATCAGTAAAAGCATCTGCTACATTTTTAGTTTCCTGAATGATTTCTAAAAATAAGGTTAAATCATTTATGACTTCCTGCTGATAGGGCTTAAGCTCCATGGTTTAAAATTTGGTAATGTCTCGTGGAATTTTTTTGAAAATAATATGGTGCTTGGTCATAAATTCTTTCGTCAACAAACAGTTATCTGCATAAATTACATACTGCTCCGCTTTGGTTTTGATGGTACTTAAAAAATCATGGTTTAAGGTGGTGACCATATCCTGCTCGTAATAAAAATAGTAAGCGGTGTCATTGTGTTTGTTTAATAAATAGTCATTGTCTTTTTTCACCTTGGTTGCTGAGCCTGTCGAAGCAGCAAAGGGGGAATTTAGAACACCCTTCGTTTCGGTGTAATACATATACTGACGCAATTTTTCAACGCCCACTAATTCGTTAATCTCATTATCTCCATTAAATAAAGCAGGGCCTAATTCATAATAATCAAAACTTCCTCCTGTGCCTTCTTTATCTCCATAGCCTTTAATTACTCTCTTCACGCGTTCAGCCGTAATCGTCTCTGCATAATCTTCCATTTCAATGCAAATAAATTTACGATTACCTCCATCCTGTTTATTTAAATTTAAAACTGCATGGGCGGTTGTTCCACTACCAGCAAAGGAATCGAGAATGATGGAGTTTTTATTTAATTTTACTAGACTAATTATCTTATTAACCAACTCAAATGGTTTAGAGTATTTAAAAACGTTCGTCCCAAATAATTCTTTAATATCAGCGGCTGCATCAGCATTTAGGACATCATTAATTATGTTTTTTATAGGGGCAGCTCTTTCAATTATTTCATTTTGATTATTGACATATAAATAATTTTTATAGCACACAGACCAACCAGACTCTTTAGTATTAGATTTTCTGAATTCAATAAACTCGTTTTTTATTGCCCAGTCTATTTTTTGTTTACTCCATTTCCAAATCCAACCATCATTTATAAATGTACTTCTCCCATTAGGAAATGTAGTTGAACCGTCTGGACAAACAATTCCGAAATTTAACGAATCACTATATTGTAAGCCTCCTCTATCAAGATTATCAATATAAAACGGACCTCTATCAGAAAAATATTGGTCTTGATGTCTATACCTTTTTATATCATATGATTCTTTATTCTTTTCAAAAATATCAGACAAACAGTTGCTGTTTTTTAAATAACAGATAATGTACTCTGTTATATTTGCTATGCCTTTTGCGTCCGATGCTCCAGTCTTTTTTTGCCAAATAATATTTGTCACAAAATTTCCACTACCAAAAATTTCGCTCATCAAAAGTTTCAAACTTGCTTGCTCATTATCATCAATTGAAATAAAAATAGCACCATCCTCTGCCAATAATTTGTGTAATAATTTTAAACGTGGGTACATCATACACAACCATTTATCATGGCGTGTTAAATCTTCGGCTTCTTTACCAACTACTTGCCCTAACCATTTTTTAATTTTTGGGTCATTTACATTATCATTATACACCCAGCCTTCGTTACCTGTGTTGTATGGTGGGTCTATGTAAATACATTTTATTTTTCCTTCGTATTCGGGTAATAAAGATTTTAAGGCTTCGAGGTTATCGCCGTGGATGATTTTGTTGCCAGTTCCAACTCCGGGAACTTCGACAGGCTCAGTTACCGGAGCGCTATCGGTGGTTGAGCTTGTCGAAGCCGCCGATTCATTAAATGTATACTGATGGTCCAATACACGGTAGGGCACATCGAGGTGATGGTTAATCACCTTTTCTTTTCCTATCCAATGTAATGTGGGCATATTTTTTTGTGAATTTCAAATGTACTAAAAATTGATACATAATGTATTAATAATTAGACGTTTTGTAAATAACTACGATAGGTATAAAACCCAACTTTGTGCATATGGCCAAGGACGTGCATATTGGTAAGAAAATTCAAGAGAAACTAAAAGAAGCTCGTTACAAAAAAACAGAGTTTGCTGATATGATTAATGTTAGCAGAACTGTTGTTTATGATATTTTTAAACGTAAAACGATTGATACAGGTTTGCTTAAAAAAATTAGCGAAGTATTAAATCACGATTTTTTTAATTACTATGAACAAAACCCGTCAAGTTCTGTAAAAGAAACTAAACCAGAATACGGCTACGCCACAAAATCTGAAGTTGCCGATTTAGCTCACGCCATCCTCAAACTCACCAAAGCCGTGGAGCGTATTGAGGAACAATTGCCGAAAAAGAAGGTAGCTGTTAAAAAAAGGGCCAAAAAATAAAACCCTTGTAGGCACGCCATTAATGGCGTGCCTACAAGGGTTTCCAATTTTCTGGATTTGTTTCTATATAATTTTGAATTCTATTAAACGATACATCATTTCGTATAATATGATCATGAAAACGGGATTGCCACCCAAAATCGGCATGTATTCTTCGTATTTCAAATGAACAACGTCCTTTGTACCATCTAATAATTCGTGAAATATTTTCGTGAAACATTGGGTTGTGGTTGCCGGTGATGCCACCACCTGTGGTGGTTTGGTTTGTAGGGACGCGATTAATCGCGTCCCTACAAACCAAACCATTAAAACCATTTTTATCAATAATCAATATCCCATGTGTATGATCTGGCATTACCACAAAATTTCCTAATTCTACAAACGGAAAATGTTTTGGAATTTCTTCCCAAAATTGATGTGCCAATTTTCCCATTTCTGATAAAATCATTTGTTTATTTTCAATTTCACCAAAATAATGTTTCCGATTTTTTGTGCAAATGGTTATGAAATACGACCCATTTGAACCGTAATCCCAATTTTTTAATCGGGCAGATTCGATGCGGTATTTGTTTTGATATTTTGTTGTCATTGATGCCATTTTGAAATTGTAAAATCAAATGTAAATCATTTTTATAGTAGGCGATTGCTACAAAATATAGCATTTTTTATTTCAAGGTCACAAATTGTGACCTTGAAAATCCTTATTTTTACAATCCAACCATGGATCTATTCTCAGATAATCAAATTACCAACTTACTACCCTATGATGGCACAGTGTTGTATTACGGAACGGTGATGTCTCAAGCAGAAGCCAATTATTATTTTAATGAACTGTATAATACTATTGAATGGAAAAATGATGAGGCAGTGATTTTTGGAAAACATATTTTAACCAATCGTAAAGTAGCTTGGTATGGCGATAAGGATTTTGATTATACGTATTCCAACACCACCAAAAAAGCATTGCCTTGGACGAAAGAGTTATTGGAACTTAAAAACCTGACGGAAGAAAAAACAGAAGTCACTTACAATTCCTGCTTATTAAATTTATACCACGATGGCAACGAAGGAATGGCTTGGCACAGCGATAGCGAAAAAATGCTACAAAAAAATGGAGCCATTGCTTCCTTTACTTTTGGTGCCGAACGGAAATTTGCCTTTAAACATAAAGTAACTAAAGATAGCACTTCTCTAATTTTAGAGCATGGTAGTTTATTAGTAATGAAAGATGAAACCCAAACTCATTGGCTGCATCGCCTTCCGCCAACTACAACTATTAAGCGCCCTCGCATTAATCTGACTTTTAGAACAATTATGGCATAAATTTAATGCCTCCCTTGAAGAGACAAAACCTATGATGTATACCCTTATAAAGGCTGTCAGTTCGAGTATAGTCGAGAACTCGTCCTCTAAAATTCTCGTTTTTACTCACTAATCATATAGCTAAATATTTTAGGGAAAACTATCGTTTTTATGGAGTTTTCATTATATTCGTGTCTGTGCTTAACGGAAACCAAATACAGCAAGATGCAACTTTGAAAATTCAACAGTTAACTCATCAATCTATTGAGTTGTGTAGAAACAATCCTGTTGAAGGCATTAAACAAGCCGAAGAAATTATTGCACTAGCAACCTCTATTCAATCCAATTCAGATATAGCTATTGGCGTGGCTTGCAAAGGATCTTGTTTAGTTTGGCTTGGTCATTACGATACTGCCTTACAAGCATTATTTGAAGCTCTGCCGCAATTACAAGAGATTGGAAATAAAAAAATAGAAGCTCACGCACGTTATCACGTATTTTGCAGCTACTACTTTTTAGCAGATTATGATAACGCCCTAAAATATGCGCACGAAATGTTGCACCGTGCTTCTCAAAACGAAGATTTATTATCTCAAGCAAATGCCTACAATGCCATTGGAACCATTTGTTATACAACTGGTGAAAATCAAAAAGCATTAGACGCTTTATTGAATGGCTTAACTATTGCAAATACATTAGACGACAAACATTTACTAGCACGTATTTTAGATGGTATTGGAACGGCTCATTTTAATTTAAATGACACCGAAAAATCAATTGAGTTTAAAAAGAAAGCGCTTGAAGTGTCGCGCTCTATTGGTTTAAAACAAATTGAATCGTACGCTATTGATGGTTTAGCGAAGTTATATTTAGATGCAAACGATTTAAGCAACGCCGAAAAATATTTGCACGAATGTTTAGCCATTCGTCAAGAATTGGATTTTAAATCAGGCATTGCCGAAAGTAATTTTCAGTTGGGCGATTTGTATTTAAAAATGAATCGTTTAGATTATGCTTTATCTCACTTAGTAAGTGCCTTAAAAATTGGTGAAGAAACAAATACAAACGAAGTAGTTTACAAAACACATAAATCGCTTTACAAACTTTACGAAAAACAAAATAACCACACTAAGTTTATTGAGCACTTTAAAAGTTATTATACCTTAAAAGAAGAATTTTTTAGCGAAAAAAATAAACAGAAATTGAAAGGCGTAGAAATGCAAGCTAGCATTTCGCAAATGGAGAAAGAGAAAGAATTATTGAGCGAAAAAAATAAGCAATTAGAATCTCTTTCAAACGACCTTGTGATTTTAAGTGATTTAGGGAAAACTATTACCTCTTTACTTTCTATTGAAGCCGTTAACAAAACCGCCTATGATATCATCAATAATATGATGGATGCCCATGGCTTTGGAATTGGAATTGTATCTGACGATAAAGCTATTTTAAATTTCCCTGGCTATATCGAAAAAGATGTCGTGCTTAGTTCTTCGGGCTACGACTTAAGCGATGAAAATAGATTAGCGACTGTTTGTTTTAATAAAGAGCTAGAAATCGTTATTAATGATTATGAGTTAGAGGCAGGGAAATTTATTCGGAAACGATTGCAACCCGTTGTTGGAGAATCTGTTCAGTCTATCATTTATCTTCCATTAAAATTAGGTGAAAAAAAATTAGGTGTTTTAACCGTTCAAAGCTTTAACAAAAACGCCTTTGATGATTACAAAGTAAACCTAGTAAAAAACTTAGCCGTTTATTGTGCCATTGCTATCGAAAATGCTACTCTGTATCAAAAACTAGAAGAGCGCGTAGAAGAACGCACAAAGGAACTCATTACGGCGCAAGAAACCACACGTATGCTAAGCGTGATTGGTAAAGAAATTATTTCAACAACCGATTTTGATTCGATATTTCACACCTTGCACCAAAAGGTTGGCCAGTTAATGAACGCCGATTGTTTTAGTGTGAGGGTTTATCAAAAAGATAGACATGAAATAGATTATAAATATTCGATGGAAAAAGGAAAATTAAAAACTCCTTTATCCGTATCGATGAACGACATTGATAATTACTCGGTATGGTGTGTTACGCATAACAAAGAAATTTTTATTAATGATAACCTCAACGAGTACCATAAATACACAAAAAAAATAGTCGTGCCTTCTGGCGAAATGCCAAGTTCATTATTATTTTGTCCTTTAACCATTGGCGATAAAGTAACAGGCGTAATTACCGTTCAGAGTTTTGAAAAAAATGCTTATACACCATTTCATATGGATGTATTAAAAACGTTAGGTACCTACACGGCTATTGCCTTAGAAAATGCAAACCTAGTTGAGACCCTTGAAGAAAAAGTAAATTCGCGAACTTCCGAAGTTGTTGAACAAAAAGAACAACTTGAAAAAAGTTTTAGAAACAGCAAACTACTAAGTGAAATTGGAAAAGAAATTTCTGCTACTTTATCTGTTGACGAAATTATCTCTACTGTTTATTCTCAAATAAATACCTTAATGGATGCTACCATTTTTGGAATTGGTATTCATCGACCAGAAAGCAATGATTTGTATTTTTCGGGCTCTATGGAAAAAGGAGAAAAATTAAATTCATTTGCATTTGATTTAAACGTAGAAAAAACAGCTACACTTTGTTTTTTACAAAGTAAAGAGTTTGTCATAAACGACTGGCAAAATGAATACAAACAATACGTCAAAAACACCTATCAGCCAGTAGAAGGCGAAATGCCGGAATCAATGATTTACATGCCTTTACTGTCTAAAGGCAAAGCTATCGGTGTAATTACTGTGCAGAGTTTCGAAAAACATATTTATAACGAACACCATTTAGATTTATTAAGAAGTTTATCAGTTTACGTTGGTGGCGCTATTGAAAATGCTAATTTATATAAAGGCTTAGAAGATAGAGTTGCAGAAAGAACAAAAGAAGTGATTATTCAGAAAGAACAAATCGAAAAATCGCACGAAAACACACGCTTACTTAGTAAAATTGGTCAGCATATTATTTCTAACGTAAACTTTGATGCTATCTTTGGCGAACTACACGAAAATATTAGTAAGCTTATGAATGCCGATTGTTTTGGGGTTCGCATTTATCATCCAAAATCAAATCAAATTGAGTACCGTTACGAAATAGAAAATGGCGAATCCTTTGATCCAATAAGTGTTTCGATGGACAACGATGATAACTACTCGGTGTGGTGTGTAAAAAATAAAAAGGAAATTTTTATCAATGATAACCTCAACGAATACCATAAATACACAAAAAAAATAGTAGTGCCTACTGGCGATATGCCTAACTCTCTGTTGTTTTGTCCAATGATGATTGGCGACCGTGTTGTTGGTGTTATTACCGTTCAAAGTTTTGAGAAAAATGCATATGTGCCTTTACATATGGATGTTTTAAAAACATTAGGTACCTACACAGCTATTGCTTTAGAAAATGCAAATTTAGTTGAAAATCTGGAAGAGAAAGTAGAAGAACGAACTAAAGAAGTAGTAAAACAAAAAGAAATTATTGAGGAAACTAATAAACATATCACCGACAGTATAAAATACGCAAAACGAATACAAGAAGCATTTTTGCCTACCGAAAGTATGGTAAATGCTCTTTTAAAAGATGCCTTTGTATTATACAAACCAAAAGATATTGTCAGTGGCGATTTTTATTGGGTTGAGAAAAAAGATAATAAAATTTTATTTGCTGTTGTAGATTGCACTGGCCACGGTGTGCCTGGGGCTTTTATGAGTATTATTGGATTTAATGCTTTAAATCAAATTGTAAACGAATACAATTACACCAAACCATCAGAAATTTTAACGCAGCTAAATAAAAGTATTAGTACAACACTAAGTCAAAAAGTAGAAGACTCGAAAATACGTGATGGTATGGATGTGGCATTGTGTTTATTGGACTTAGAAAATTTAACACTAGAATTCGCTGGAGCATTTAGTCCTTTATTTATTTTACGTGATGGTGAAGTTGTAAAAACAAAAGGTGATAAACATCCTATTGGAAATTTTGTGGGCGCCGAAGATTTTGAATTCACAAACCACGAAATGCAATTAATTAAAGGAGACAAATTGTACATCTTCTCAGATGGTTTTGTAGATCAGTTTGGTGGTGCTGGTGGCAAAAAATTAAAGTACAATGCTTTTCGTAATTTGCTAACCGATAATCATCAAAAAACAATGCCCGATCAAAAAATAGCTATTAATGCTTTCTTTGAAACATGGCGTGCGGGCTATGAGCAAATTGATGATGTATGTATGATTGGAGTGGCAATCTAGTTCCTTATTAAAACTTAATGTTTATATGTGACTAAATTTTCGTTCCTTGTAAACATTATTACTTTTTATTTGTCCTTAATTGTGTCCTTATTAAAAACTGCTCCTTAAACTACAATCAAGCTTTTTGAAAAATTTATACACTTCTGAATTAACTAAATCAACCTACGATTCTATTATTATTGGATCGGGAGTAGGTGGATTAACGACAGCGGTGTGTTTAGCAAAGTCAGGTAAAAAAGTATTAGTACTCGAAAAGCATTATGCTATTGGTGGTTTTACACACACTTTTAAACGCAAAAAATTTGAATGGGATGTTGGTGCGCATTATATTGGTCAAGTAAATAATCCAACGTCACTCATCCGTAAAGCCTTCGATTATATTACCAATAGCCAATTGCAATGGGACGATATGGGCGATATTTATGACCAAGCAATTATTGAAGGGGAGACGTACAACTTTAAAAAAGGGTTGCAAAATCAAATCGATCAAATGATTGCTTACTTTCCAAATGATGAACAAGCGATTAGAGCATATTATGATTTAGTAAATAAAGTAAGCGGACACGCCTCTGTATTTTTTTCCGAAAAATCAATGCCCAACTGGTTAAGTAAATTAATAGGTCGTCAACTTAAAAAAAACTTTTTAAAATATTCGAAGCAAACCACTTACCAAGTTTTAAGTAGTTTAACTAAAAACGAAAAATTAATTTCTGTACTGTGCGCGCAATGTGGTAATTATGGTTTAACACCTAAACAAAGTAGTTTTGGTATTCATGCTTTAGTTGTAGGGCATTACATTGAAGGAGCAGCTTATCCTGTAGGTGGAGCAGCTAACATCCATAAAAGTATGGAAGAGGTGATTGCAAAACATGGCGGTACTATTGCTATTAAAGCCGACGTTAAACATATTATTATTAAAGACAATACAGCCATTGGAGTTATGATGCAAAATGGCGATATGTTATATGCTAAAAACATCATTAGTAATGCAGGCGCTCATAATACGTTTAATAAATTAATTTTACCTGAATTTCAAAAACCAGAAAACACAGTTGCGTTAAATAAGGTGATGCCTTCGGTGTCGCATGTATGTATTTATGTTGGCTTAAATGCTAGTGATGAAGAGCTTAATTTACCTAAATACAATATTTGGCTTTACGAAAACTATAAGTTGGATGAAACCAGAGAACTCCATTTGAAAACCAAAGACAGTATTTCTCCTGTGTTTTATATTTCTTTTCCCTCAGCAAAAGATAGCGAATGGCCAAAAAAACACCCTGGCACAGCTGCCATACAAGTATTAGGCTCATATCCTTTTAATTGGATGCAAGAATGGGAACACATGAGGTGGCAAAAACGTGGTGTTGATTACGACACCGTTAAAGAAGAGTTGAAAAACGTTTTTCTAGAAAAATTATATAAAACCTTACCACAAATAAAAGGCAAAGTTGAAATTTGCGAACTCTCTACTCCATTATCTACAAAACATTTTAGCAATTATGATAAAGGCGAAATTTATGGTTTAGAACATACGCCTGAACGATTTGAACTAAAACAATTACGTCCCAAAACAAACTACAAAAATCTGTACCTAACCGGACAAGATATTATTGCTGTGGGAGTTTGCTCGGCTATGTTTGCTGGTATTATAACCTCCATTAATATTCTAAATCGTAATGTTTTGTGGCGAATTTTTAGGTATAAAGCAAACTAAAGCTTAAAACCGTATTTGATAGTTTACAATAAGTAGTCAACTATCAAATAATAGAAGAAAAAATTGATCCAATTGATCTAATCAATCTCCAAAATAAGCCTGTAAATTTAGAACTATTCCAAATAAGGCAATTTTGGTCTATTTGTAAACCTAATTGGGCTTAATCTTGTTATTTAGTTAATAAAAGCGCAAAATAATATTGGATTAAATGCTTCACAATTATACATTTGCCAAGTAAAAACTAAACACATTTCTCTTATGAGCAAAGGATTCTTAAAATCTTCCATCGGAAAAAAAGTAGTTATGGGCCTTACAGGTTTATTTCTTATTTCTTTCTTAGTAGTACACTGCTTTATTAACTGCCTTATCTTTTTTAATGATGGCGGTTTAACGTTTAACATTGGCGCCGATTTTATGGCTCACAATTGGTTAATTAGAGCGGGCGAAATCGTATTATTTGCAGGCTTAATCATGCATATTGTACAAGCCTTAATCTTAACTTTAGAAAACAAAAAAGCTCGTCCTGTTGGATACGCAAAAATTGATGGTGCCGCTAATTCATCTTGGTATAGCCGTTCAATGGGTTTATTAGGAACATTATTATTAATGTTTTTAATCATTCACTTAGTTCATTTTTGGGTTAAATCGCGTTTCACTGGCTTACCAGGGCACGATGCAAACGGAAACGAAAACTTATACGCAGTTATGCAAGAAACATTTAAAATGTCTTGGGTAGTTGTATTGTATGCTTTGTCAATGATTTCGCTAGCATACCATTTATTACATGGTTTCCAATCAGCTTTCCAAACATTAGGATTAAATCACAAAACCTACACACCAATCATTAAAAAAACGGGTATAGCGTTTGCAATCCTTGTTCCTTTTATTTTCGCATTAATGCCAATACTAATGTTCTTGGGCGTTATTAAATAATTAAAAAAAATTCAATCTTACATTCTTAATTTTTCGATATGAGTAAATTAGATTCAAAAATTCCTGAAGGACCAATAGACCAAAAATGGTCGAAATACCGTTCAACAGTTCATTTAGTAAACCCAGCTAACAAACGTAGTTTAGAAGTATTAGTTGTTGGTTCTGGTTTAGCTGGTGCATCAGCAGCATCTTCTTTAGCAGAAATGGGATATAAAGTAAAAGTATTTTGTTTTCAAGATTCACCTCGTCGTGCTCACTCTATTGCAGCGCAAGGTGGTATCAACGCAGCAAAAAATTACCAAAATGATGGTGACTCAACTTACCGTTTATTTTACGATACAATTAAAGGAGGAGATTACAGAGCACGTGAAGCAAACGTTCACCGTTTAGCTGAAGTGTCTTCCAATATCATTGACCAATGTGTGGCTCAAGGTGTTCCTTTAGCTCGCGAATACGGCGGCTTATTAAGTAACCGTTCGTTTGGTGGTACTCAAGTACAACGTACATTTTACGCCGCTGGACAAACAGGTCAACAATTATTATTAGGTGCTTACTCAGCTTTGCAACGCCAAGTTGGTATGGGTGCTGTTGAATTATGCGCTCGTCACGAAATGTTAGACGTTGTTACTATTGATGGCATTACTCGTGGTATTATTGCTCGTAATTTAATTACTGGCGAAATGGAAAAACATTTTGGTCACGCGGTGTTATTATGTACAGGTGGATACGGAAATGTTTTCTACTTATCTACTAACGCAATGGGAAGTAACGTAACAGCTGCATGGAAAGCTCACAAAAAAGGAGCATTCTTTGGTAATCCTTGTTACACACAAATTCACCCAACGTGTATTCCAGTTTCTGGTGATCACCAATCTAAATTAACCTTAATGTCTGAATCGTTGCGTAACGATGGACGTATTTGGGTTCCAAAAAAGAAAGATGACAACCGTAAACCAACAGATATTCCTGAAGAAGAAAGAGATTATTATTTAGAGCGTCGTTACCCTGCATTTGGTAACTTAGTACCTCGTGACGTTGCTTCTCGTGGAGCTAAAGAGCGTTGTGATGCTGGTTACGGTGTTGGTAATTCTAAAATGGCGGTGTATTTAGATTTCGCATTTAATACAGCACGTTACGGAAGAACAGAAGCTACTAAACGTAATATTCAGAACCCTAGTCATGAAGAAATCATGCGCTTAGGTAAAGAAGTGGTAAAAGAAAAATACGGTAACTTGTTTGATATGTATCAACAAATTACTGGCGAAAATCCTTATGAAGTGCCAATGCGTATTTATCCAGCAGTTCACTACACAATGGGTGGATTATGGGTAGATTATAACTTAATGACAACTGTAAAAGGTTTATACGCATTAGGTGAGGCTAACTTCTCTGACCACGGAGCTAACCGTTTAGGCGCTTCCGCATTAATGCAAGGTTTAGCAGATGGTTATTTCGTAATCCCTTATACATTAGGTGTGTATTTATCTGAAGAAGTTTCTCGTATGAGTGCTGAAAAAGATAAAGCAGATTCAATCGATAAATTAAAAACAAAACATCCAGCATTTGATCAAGCTTTAAAAGAGCAAACAGACTTAATCAATAAATTCTTAAACATTAAAGGAACTAAATCAGTAGAAAGTTTCCACAAACGTTTAGGATTGATTATGTGGAATAAATGTGGTATGGCTCGTAATAAACAAGGCTTAACAGAAGCTATTGCCGAAATACAAGCATTACGAAAAGAATTTTGGAGTGATGTGCGTGTATTAGGAAGTGCAGATGAGTTCAATCCAGATTTAGAAAAAGCAGGTCGCGTAGCTGACTTTATTGAGTTAGGTGAATTAATGTGTAAAGATGCATTACACCGTGAAGAAAGCTGTGGAGGTCACTTCCGTGAAGAACACCAAACTGAAGATGGTGAAGCTAAACGTGATGACGTGAACTTTGCTTATGTTGCTGCATGGGAATACAAAGGTGTTAGCGAATGGGAATTAAACAAAGAAGAATTGAAATACGAGAATATTAAAATCGCACAACGATCATATAAATAATAGAAACTATGGGATCAGGACACGGAACAGAATTGAATCTAACTTTAAAAGTTTGGAGACAAAAAAATACTAAAGCTTCAGGTAGCTTTGAAACACACCAGTTAACAGGCATTTCAACAGATATGTCGTTTTTGGAAATGTTTGATGTATTAAACGAAAAATTAATTAGCGAAGGTAAAGAAGCTATTGCTTTTGATCACGATTGCCGCGAAGGTATTTGTGGAATGTGCAGTATGTACATCAATGGCCGTCCACACGGACCAAAACAAGGTGTGACGACATGTCAATTACATATGCGTTCTTTCAAAAACGGAGATACAATTGTTGTAGAACCTTGGAGAAGCGCTGCATTTCCTGTAATTAAAGATTTAGCAGTTGATAGAGGTGCGTTTGACCGTATCATTGCAAGTGGTGGGTATATTTCTGTAAACACTGGTAATGCACAAGATGCCAATAACATTTTAATTCCTAAAACAGATGCAGATGAAGCTTTTGGAGCAGCAGCTTGTATTGGCTGTGGAGCTTGTGTAGCAGCTTGTAAAAATGGTTCTGCTATGTTGTTCGTTTCAGCTAAAGTTTCTCAATTAGCTTTATTACCTCAAGGACAAGTTGAGCGTAAAGAGCGTGTTAAGAAAATGGTGGAAGCAATGGATGCAGAAGGATTTGGTAACTGTACAAACACAGGAGCTTGCGAAGCTGAATGTCCTAAAGGGATTTCTTTAGAAAATATTGCTCGCATGAATCGTGAATTAACATCAGCAAGTTTTAAATAAGATAAATAGTAAATACAATATAAAGAGCCTTTCAGAAATGGAAGGCTCTTTTGTTTTTATTACGCCGGACGATTAATCAACTCATTCGTTTTCATAATCAAATCCATAAATAAAATTTTAGGATTCGCATTACGCTCTACATGATAAAAAGCAGAATTGAATTCTTCTAGGAGTTTTTCGTAATTACGTTGATGCACAAAACGAGCAAACTTTGTGATGAATTCTTTTTCTTCACCAGAGTGTCTTACTAAATCAACGCTTCCAAAATTAAACATTAAGCAATCTCTAAAAATTTCTAACCCGTATTGCAAAAATTGCTTTTGTTTTTCTCTTCCAATACGAGCATTTTCATCAACCCAAGCAACCGCTTTAATGGCATCAAACTTTAAAGCAATTAACATAAAGGTTCTGAAATTTTGCAGATAGGCTGTTCCTCCATCTAAATGCTGTAATAGTAATTGCGCTTCTCTATAACTGCCATCACTCAATAGTGCAGCTTGTTTAGCTGCTATTGGCTGGCAATCAAATTGTTCTTGCAACCCTTTTACAATATCTTCTGTGTCTATTTTATAAAACGGAATTTGTTGTACACGCGAAATAATTGTTGCCAATAATTGATCGGGATGGTTACACACCAATAAGAATAAAGTTTGCTCAGGTGGTTCTTCTAATATTTTTAAAAGCTTATTGGCTGCCGAAGTATTCATTTTTTCGGGTTGCCATATAATCATGATCTTATAGCCACCTTCGTAACTGGTGTAAGATAATTTTTTTAAAATATCGTTTGCTTCATCTGTTGGGATAGTTGGCTGTTTATTTTCAGCACTTAAACTATCAAACCAATCGTGAACTGTAATATAAGGTGTTTCAATAAATACTTCTCTAAACTCAGGCAACAAATCATTACTCGTTCGAACATGCTTGCTGAGAGGAATTGGAAATACTAAATGTAAATCGGGGTGAATTAATTTACTCACTTTTAAGCACGATCCACAAACGCCACAGGAATCATGCTCTTGTTTGTTTTGGCAAAATAAATATTGTACAAAAGCAAAAGCAGCGGGTAAATTACCACTTCCTTCTGGGCCAGTAAACATTAAAGCATGTGGCACACGGCCATCCTGCAACATGTTTAGTAATTTTTGTTTAACGGGTGTTTGCCCTACAAGGTTCTTAAAAAGCACAGGCTAATTTACATATTTAGCTGATTAAAAAATGCACAATAAATCGAAAATGATGTTTAATTTTGTTTTATGCATATTGGTTTGTTTTTTGGGTCTTTTAATCCTGTTCATGTGGGACACATGGTGCTAGCAAACTATATGGCTTCATTTACTGATTTGGAACAAGTTTGGTTTGTAGTATCTCCACACAATCCATTAAAAGAAAAATCATCTCTTTTAAACCAAAATCAACGCTTACACATGGTTAATTTAGCTATTGGCGACACTAATAAACTAAAAAGCAGTAATATTGAATTTGGGCTAACTCAACCTTCGTATACCATTAATACGTTGGCTCATTTAAAAGAGAAATACCCAAAACATGAATTTTCATTAATTATGGGCGAAGACAATTTACAGTCTTTTACCAAATGGAAAAACTACGAGGAAATCCTGAAAAACCACAAATTATATGTGTACCCTAGGCCAAATTCAAATTCAGGAGACCTAAAAACGCATCCAAACGTTATTATAACAGAGGCTCCTTTAATGGAAGTTTCCTCTACCATGATTAGGCAGGCGATAAAAGACAAAAAAAACGTCTCTTTCTTTGTGCCGCAAGCCGTTTGGCAGTATTTGGATGAAATGAATTTCTATAAAAAATAGAAAAAACACCTTTCTAGGAATCCAATAAATTGCTCAATATTTAACAATATCAGATTCTCTTTGTTATTCGTTGCCATAAAAGCCTTCTATATTTTATTGAGTGGCTATTTTACTGCTATTTTGAATGTTTTTCTGGCTTTTTTTGATCAAACTAAACAGAGTTAGGAATACCATTTATTATCAAATAGCATTATTATTTTAGGTTTTAGTTTCATAATATTGTATTAAGAATTATTTAATAATCAGATAACCCTATACGCATGAAAAAACTTTTACTTATTGCTTCTAGCTTATTCATTGGATTAACCAATTTAAATGCGCAAACCTCTATACAATTAACTAATAACTCAACGGGAGATCCAATAACGAATAATATTGTTTTTTTAGAGGATGTTCCGACTGGTGGACAAAGTCATGTTTATATCCAATTAAAAAACATAGGCTCATCGTCGGTAACTTATGCCGTAAAAAAATATGATATTACTATCAATCCGGGAGGTGATGCTTACTTTTGTTGGGGAGGCCAATGCTTTCCTACATCAACAACAGTAACTCCATTAGCAAATTATGTAACATTAACTGCTGGACAAACTTATGCTCCTCAGTCATTTTATTATGATGAAACGATTAGCGAAGGATACACAGAAGTAAAATATGAAGTTTATGATGTAAATAATACAAGTGACGCGGTTACATTTACATTTAAGTTCAATCCAACTTTAGCATCTGTTAGAGACAATGGAAATTTATTGACTTCTATTTCTGATGTATACCCTAACCCATCTGCAAATAAAGCGCAAATTACAGTTAATTCTAAAGTTAACACTAATAATGCCTCTGTAAGTATTACAAATGCCTTAGGTTCTATTGTTTCAGTAAAAAGTATTGAATTATCGGCCGGCAAAAATACTATCCATTTAGATTCTGAGAATTTAAATTCAGGGATTTATTTTGCTACTATCTCATCTGGTAACAATAAAATTGTAAAAAAATTCACCGTAAATAAATAATAACTAACAACCAAACACATATCATGAAAAAACAATTACTAACATTACTAGCTGCAGGAGCCACAGGTTCTATGTTTGCTCAATTACCGGTAAGTACTACGCCGTCGAATAAAAATATAGTTTTAGAAGAGTTTACAGGTATTCACTGCGGTTACTGCCCAGATGGACATACTGTAGCAAACACTATTTACAATAACAACCCTGGAAGAGTTGTTTTGATTAACATTCACTCTGGTAGTTTTGCTAATGCTGCCGCAGGAGAACAAGATTTAAAAACAACTATGGGTACTGCTATTGATGCGATGCCAGGAATGGGAATTACTGGTTATCCAGCTGGAACAGTAAACAGAACAGTATTAACAGGAACTGTTATGTCTGGTGGACGTGGTTCATGGACAGGTTGGGCTAATACTATTAAAAACCAATCAGCATATTGTAACGTAGCTGTTGAAGGAACTGTTGATGCAACAACTAGAGTATTAACTTATACTGCTCAAGTATATTATACAGCTAACAGCCCTGTAGGTACAAACTCTTTAACAGTAATGTTATTAGAAGATAAAGTATTAGGTATTCAATCTAATTATGGTACGCCTACTTTATATAATGCAGGAAACTATAATGCTGATGGAACGTATAATCATAACCACGTATTACGTAAAGGTTTAACTACTGGTAATTTTGGAATTACAATTCCTGTAACTACTTCAGGTACTACTTTTACCACTACAGGCACTTATACAATTCCTGCTACTTATGGTGCAGTTAACAAAACAACTCCTTGCCTATTGGGTAATATTGAATTAGCAGCTTTTGTTACTCAAACTAATTCTGTAACAATTAATGGTGCATACGGACCAATTGCTATCACAAACGTTGCTAATGTTAGAGATGGAGCTGTAAGTAATTTAGTAGCTGATGCTGAAACATGTGCTGGTAACTTACAACCAATGAAATTTAACTTAACAAATAATGGAAGTGCAAATATGACTGCTGCAACTATTTCTTACTCTGTAAGCGGTGGCTCAACTATGAACTATAACTTTTCTGGTAACTTAGCTCCTTTTACACAAACTGTAATTACATTACCAGCGTACTCTTTCCCTGCATCTGCAACTAACACATTAAATGTTGCAATTACAAGTGTTAATGGTTCAACAGATCAAAACGCAGTTAACGACGTTGCTGTTAAATCAATTCCTTTAACAACTAAAGTGGCTAACACTCCTTCTACAATGTCGATGAAATTTAAAATTGACCAATATGGTTCTGAATTATCTTGGGAAGTGCAAGAAGAAGTATCAGGTACTGTAGTAGCTTCTGGCGGACCTTATACTAATTTAGCTGCATCTGGAACATCTGTACAACCAACAGTTACATTTACTGCAAACCCTAGCATGTGTTACAAAACAATCGTTTATGATTCTTATGGCGATGGTTACAATGCTGGATATGGTGTTGGTGGTTATACTATCACATCAGGAGCAGCCAACGTATATGTGAAATCTGCAGCATTTGCTAGCGAAGATATCGCATTATGGAAAACAGCTACTGTAACTGGTATTACTGAAGTAAATTCTTCAATTTCTAATATTTCAGTTTACCCATCTCCTGCTAAAAATGCAGCTACTCTTTCTTTAGAGTTAGTTCAAAACGAAAACATTTCTATTAGTGTTGTTAACACTGTTGGACAAGTTGTATATACAGAGACTTTAAACAATTTATCTGCTGGAAATCACGTGGTGAATTTCAATGCTGAAAATTGGGCTTCTGGTATCTACAATATCAACATCTCTACTAACAACGGAACAACTAATCGTAAATTAGTAATCGCAAAATAATTTTTCTTTTTTTAGTTTAAAGGGCAGAAGGCTTGGTGTATATTCATCAAGCCTTTTGTTTTTTTATATTTACATTAATTTATTGTGATATGTTGACAATGTGCCTTTTATTAAATACATTTACTTAAACCAATAAAAAATAAACTATGAAAAAACAATTAATTATTGCATCAGCTGCCCTTTTATTAGGAACTTTTGCTTGTAAAAAAAATGAAACTACCCCCCCCCTACAACCTCAAGGATTAGAGGCTAATACGCCTGCTAATGAGGTGAAGCAGAAAATGTATGATTTATCACCTGAATTAACTACCGAAACTGTTAAGAAATTTAAAGGGGTTAATACGCTTCAATCGTCTAGTCAAAATACTAATCAACGTGTTGCTTCAGTTGATGTACGAGCTGATTCTTCCATTTGGATTTTAGAAGCAGCTCTAAATTATGACTTTGACAAAATCCCAAATGGATCGGAAACATTTAACGATTCTTGTAGTTATGAAGTAGATTATATAAATAATAATGTAACTGCTGCTGACTTAACAAATGCTTATAATTATTTTAACCAATACATTGGCCAAAAAACTAATGGAGCGGATAAGGTGAAAGTTATTGATATAACTGCATATTTCAATAACACAAAAATTACTTATGTTGCAAACATCACTTTGTTTCCTGATTTAGCTCAAAAAATCACTGGACTTTGTGACGCTTACAGAGCTACATACAGCGCAAATTGGTCGAATTATTGGGTTAATCAGTATGGTGGTTGTTCAACTGGAACAACTAATGATGGTCCCACAAATTGTGAAAGTAAAGCAAATTGTTATGTGGCAATTACCTGTCCAGGTTTTTATTGGTCAAACGTAACTACTTTAAATCTTATCGGAGCGCCCTATTCTTCTTCGTCTTTATTTTATAGCCATTCTTCCAATTATTGTCAAACTATCAGCGGCACAACTTTAAATAATTATGTTTCAGCCTGCATAAGCTTGGGCGCAAGTAATATCCCCTCTTCCCCAGCTAATATGCATGTGGCAAGCCATAATGTTATTGATAACGTGACCCTTGATCAACAAAACATGTGGTTATTATACTTTTGGTGGGATTTGGATGTTACCTATGGAACATATAATTGCAGCGGTGAAAATGATAGAGTTTCCTCTAAATAAGTTATGACAAAAGAATATTCTCTCTTAATATATTTGAGTATAGCCTGTTATTTAACAGGCTATACTCAAATATTGTATAATAAACAAGATAGCCTTACAAATAATTTTTATAGCATTAGTGAAGAGGTTGGAAATAGCAATTTATTAATTACTAATATAAAAAAATCATTAGAATCTAACGGAGATTTTAAAATGAACACTCAGTTTTTGCGTATTAGTAATGCTGGCACTTTAATCGACTCCATTCAAGTAGATACAAATTTTGCAACTTATGGGCGCACCCTTGTTGATAATAATTTCTACTACGTATATGGTTCTAAATACATAGGTACAAATATTAATACTGTTAAGTCTTTGCCTACACTTATTAAGTATGATCCTAATTTTAACATTGTAGCAAAAGCTGACTTTAATACTTATAACGGAATGACAGTTGGGCTTTCGCAAACCAGTGTATTAAAAGGCAATCGCATTTATTTATTTTTTAGTTTACAACATACATTCATTAAATGCTATAAATTGGATTTAAGTTTGAATAAATTGGATTCAGCTACTTTTAATGGACTTTTTTTATACGATGCAATTAATTATGGTAATAAATTAATGGTATGCGGTGCTGATTTTCCAAATCCATCTCCGTTGGGTAGGCTACAAGTTCACGAATTGGATACTGCCTTTAATTTAGTAAGTTATTTTAATATGGATAGTTTAACTAATGTAATTGCTGGTGCAACACCAATGCCGAACTCAGGTTGCTCATCAAAAATTGGAATAGACCCAACCAGAGGAAATTTATTGGAACTATCTGGAAATAAATATTTAGTAAGTGGTTATTATCCTGTGCCATACACTTCTACTTGCCAAAAAGACAATCAAAATATTACCTCTATTATTAAAAATAATAGCCAGGTAGTAAAAACAAATATTATGGGTAAACAAAATGGCACACATGAAGCAACAACTGCATATACTGGCGCTAGCAAAAAATATAATTATTTATATACTGTCAGTAAATCTGGCGCTAATTTGCAAAATCCAATATCTCCACAAAATGTACTAACAGAAATTATGGTAACAAAGTTAGATACCAATGGTAATGTAATTTGGAACAATTTTTATAGTACACCAAATTTTTATTATGACCCATATAGCATTTGTGGCACATCTGATAGTGGTGTAGCAGTTTGTGGCGTTCGCTATAATATTTCAAACCCAACAATTACTGGAGTTTGTGAAGGCTTTGTGATGAAACTTGATAAAAATGGTAATCAAGTTTATACTGGCATTAACGATAAAGAGATAACTAATGCTAATACTTTTAATTTATTCCCTAATCCAACTATCAATGAAGCATACATTCAGTTCCCTCATTTAGAAAACGAGTTAGAAATAAATATCAAAGTAATAGATATGTTAGGTAAACTAGTCTATCAAACTGCCAAAACAATAAATAATAACTCCGAGATAATAGCAATAGATACTAAATCGCTTACTAGCGGCTTATATAATGTTACAGTGAGTTCCAATAAGGGTATTGTAACTAAAAAATTATCAGTTACTAAATAATTTTTCTTTTTTTAGTTTAAAGGGCAGAAGGCTTGGTGTATATTCATCAAGCCTTTTGTTTTTAAGTCATTTTAACTAAAAATAGCATTCAAGTACCCAAATTACCACTCATGAAGCCAGTTTTTTAATTAAAAACCCTATTTTTGTGGGGCTTGCCAAAAATGTCGGGCTTCACTATTTTTATACTATGCTTAAAAAAATACTTTACCTATTATTGCTTTCGTTGAGTATACACCAAACGTTTTCTCAAATTATCTATAGCGAACGATTTAATACCTTAACCTTAACCACAGCAACCAATAATATCTCTCAAACGTATTTGTATGCTGATGTTCCTTCAGGAATGTTTTCAATTAATAATGGAAACTTAATTGCTGATACCTTAAGCGGTAATTTTCCGTTTAGAGCAAACGGACAAAAACAAAAAGCGTGGTTGGGTTATGTTCCTGTTGGAGGAACAGATACTTTTGCTGTTTCTACTTCTTGGTTAAAACCAGTAGGCACCTCAAGTGCTTGGTTAATTACACCAACCATAACAGCTGCTGCAAATAGTGTTTTAACCTGGGAATCTATGTCGCCAGATGTAAATAATGCAGATGGTTACGAAGTGTATGTAACTACAAGCACAGCCCCTACTCCGCTTTTAATTGACTTTACAAATTTAATATATAGCAAAACCAACGAATCTAATACATGGCAAACTAGAGGCCTATCATTAGCTGCATTTGCAGGACAAACCATTCGCATTGCTTTTAAAAACAATTCCACCGATAAATACCAATTATGGTTAGATGATATTAAAGTAGAAAATATTAGTAAACAGTTTGACGCAAATCCAGTGTCACATAAAATATACAAATACTCTTCTATTAATATAAATAATAATTTCTCTGCTGTGTTTAAAAATAACGGCTATACTCCCATCACCAACCTTACCATTAACTATAAAGTTGGTAATGGGCCAACGGTATCGGAAATAAAGGTATTGTCCCCACCGTTAAATTATTTGGAAAGCAGAGATATCTCGTTTACTACATTATATAATTCATCTGTGCCAGTATATAATACATTTAAAATATGGACAAGCACTATTAACTCACAAACAGATCAAGATCCTGTAGCTGATACCATAAGTGGAGCTATTACGATATCATCTTCGATACCACCTAAAAAAGTATTAGTAGAAGAGTTTACAAGCGCAACTTGTGGCTGGTGTCCTAATGGTTATACAAACATAAAATCAATTGTTAGCACCAACACAAACGTAATTGCAACTGCATTACACAACAATGATAGTATGGCTACAACGGCAACTAATCCGCTTTTTATAGCGCAAGGAAGTACTGAGGATATTTCTTTAGCTATGGTCGATCGTTATTTATTTTCTACTTCTTCAAAAATAGCCACTGGCACCAATAGCTTAAGCACTTTTATTGCTCAGCGTCAAGCAATGACTGTTCCTGTTACGGTTACGGTTACTGGGGTAAACTATAATCCAACAACAAGACAAATAGATGCTACAGTATCTTCCAATTTTGTTGGAGATGTTAAAGGGCAATATCATATTAACTTGTATATAAAAGAAAATAATGTTTATGGTTCATTAGCAGATAGCACAGATAATAAATGGAATCAGTACAACAATTCTTTTAATATACCATCATCACCATTTTACCAATATGGAAATATGATTGGAACTAATTATGTGATGAGTGCTGCATCCTATAAACATAACCACGTCATTAACGAATTTATAGATGGCTGGATGGGAGATCCTTCGGTTATTCCAACAAATAGTTCTACAATTGGACAAAATTATAGTAAAACATATTCATATACTCTCCCAAATTCTTTAACTAGCGCATTTAGATACAATGCTGATAATATTTATTTGATAGGCGTTATATCAGAATACGATCCTTCATATTATAATGGTATTGCCATCTTAAACGCTGCAGAAATAAAATTAACATCCAATCCTGAAGCTATTGTTGGAATTAAAGAACACGAAAAAACAGCTATTCAACTAAACGTATTTCCTAACCCAACAAGCGATGTTTGTCATTTAAACTTCTCATTAAAAAATGATGAGTTTGTGAAAATCAACGTTTACAATACTTTAGGCGAATTAGTTTACATCGAAACTAAAAACGTATCGGCTGGCAATGTAGATTATATTTTAAATGTAAACGCATTACCGTCTGGAAACTACAGTATTCAGGTGTCGTTTAAAAATAATACCGTTACAAAAAAATTAACCATCATTAAATAATACAATGATTGTCATTACAGGTGCCGCAGGCTTTATAGGAAGTTGTTTAATTAGCAAATTAAATAACGAAGGATTAGAGCATTTAATTTTAGTGGATGATTTTTCGCAAGAGCAAAAAATTGATAATTATCACACTAAAAACTTTGTGCAAAAAATTGATCGTTCCGAATTTTTAACGTGGTTTGAAGAACACGCTCCCGAAGTTACGTTTGTGTTTCATATTGGAGCTCGTACAGATACCACAGAGTTTAATGTGGAATTATTTAACGAATTGAATTTAAATTACACTAAATCTATTTGGACAACTTGCACCAAGCATTTTATTCCTATGGTATACGCTTCTTCGGCTGCTACTTATGGTTTAGGGGAGTTTGGCTATGATGACGACGAAACAAAAATAAATTTATTAAAACCACTAAATCCTTACGGAGATAGTAAAAACGATTTTGATAAATGGGCGATTACACAAAAAACGTGTCCTCCAAAATGGTCGGGCTTTAAGTTTTTTAATGTGTACGGGCCAAATGAATTTCATAAAGGACGCATGGCATCCGTGATTTTTCATTCCTTTAATCAAATCAACGAAAAAGGACAAGTGAAATTATTCCGTTCTCATAATCCTAATTATACAGATGGCGGACAATTACGCGACTTTGTGTATGTAAAAGATTTAATTGATGTATTATATTTTGCTTATGAAACACCATTAAAAAATGGCATTTATAATTTAGGAAGTGGAAAGGCTCGTCCTTTTTTGGATTTAGCAAAAGCAACCTTTAAAGCTCTAGGTAAAGAACCAAACATTGAATTTATTGATACACCCATAGATATTAGAGATAAATATCAATATTTTACGGAAGCTAACATGAATAAATTGATTGCACAAGGTTACAAAAAACCATTTACTAGCTTAGAAGACGGCGTGCATGATTATGTAACTAATTATTTAATTGGACATCGTTATTTTTAAATAACTTGTTTTAATTAAAAAAAAGGAGCTATTGTTTGATAGCTCCTTTTTTGTGTCACATCGAGATTGATATTACTTCTGCAAAATAATTTTTTCAGTTTTAATGCCGTTTGCACCTTGTATCGTCACAAAATAAACTCCGGCACTATTGCCTGATAAATCAATGTTTTGCGTGTTATTAGCGTCCATTTTTTCTGATAAGATTAACTGCCCTAAACTATTCGTTACTTTATACGTAAACTGTTCTTCTATTTGTGAGCCAATATATAAATTAAATATGCCACTAGTTGGATTAGGATAAATAGTAGTGATGTTTTCGAAAGTGTTTTGATTAATTCCTGTTACCACATTGGTGCAAATAGATAATCCCCAGCCTGCTAAGGCACCGCCATCCTGATTGGCATCATCCACAACAGTCAATGTCCAAACACCAGCAGCTAACTGCCCATTAAAAGCACTTAATGCTGTTTGAGATTGATACGTGCCTCCAGTGGTTGGCGGGCAAGGAATTGCGCCAGCGGCTGCTGCATCATCTAAACTTAAATTAAAATCATTTTGACTTGTACAAATTCCTGAAAATAAAACAACGCTAGTTCCTGCAGGGCTCTTTAATGTAAAAGCTAAGTCGCTCATATAAGAATGCGTTCCATTTAAACCCACTACATTTACATCTGTAATAGTACCTGTTGTACTTACGGTTAAAGTAGAAGTAACCGTTGGCGTACCTGTTGCTGAAATCGTAACTGGTACATTCACACTGGTTAACATATTACAAGAATTAGTCGTAAATGAAAATGGTGTAGAATAAGCCGATGAACCACAAGCATTCATGGACATTACTCTCCAATAGTACGTCGTTGAAGAAAGTAATGAAGATGATGAATAAGAGTTAGTCGTTAATCCAGAAACGTTATCTACAATGTTTGTAAATCCAGCATCCGTAGCAATTTGAATTTGGTACGTAATCCCTGGTCCTGCAACTGCCGCCCAACTTAAATTAGCAGAAGTGGTTACGCCTGTTGCTAAATCTACTGGCGAAGATAAAGACGTTTGATTTGGTGTAGGAGACAATACATTTAATGTTAGTGTATTTGTTTTTGTAACGGTGCTTGCAGTTCCAATTGCCGAAACAGCATAAGAACCAGCCATGCCAGCCGTTAATCCACTAACTGTCATAGTTACAACCGTGTTGTTTGATGATGTTGAAGATGGACTAAACACTGCGGTTGCACCAACTGGTAAACCTGTTGCTGAGAAAACCGTTGTTTCGTTAAATCCTAAAAACGTATTATAGGTAAATGTATAAACCGCATTATTTGGAGGACAAACGCCAGTTGACTGTGTGTTATAATTCATCACAAACTCGGATGCTTGTATCGTAATATTTGTATTATTGATGTCATAAAAAATATTTCCTGCACCTCTTACCATCACACGTGCCTGAGTTGTTGTAACAACTGGCACGGTAATAACTGCAGAGCCATTATTAGGAACGTTAGTTGCTAAAGTGATAGGGTAAGTGTAACCTCCATCGGTTGACATATAAATGTTGACATTAGCAGCATTAACTGGCGCTGCTGTTGTATTAGCTACATTCCACGTAATTGTTTCGTTAGCTCCCGAATTCCATGTAGTAGCTGTACCTTGAGAGGTCACAACAAATGGGCCTGACCCACCATCAACCGTTACTAACATTAAATCAGAAGCGGTTTGTCCGCCAGTCACATCATTATCTCTAACAATAAAAGAGAAATTCATAGTACGAGCAACAGAAGGCGTTACTTCCCAAGTGGAAGCTAATGTATTAGATAATACAGTAGCAATAGCTGGCATCCATCTGTTAGGAGAAACTGATGGTGGAAGAGCACGATATAACGGTCCTACCGCATAGGTTGATAATGGCGCTGCATTTCCTGGCGATTGCGTCACATCATTTTGACTCCAGTTATACGTTAATGAAGCATTTCCATCAGGGTCACTACCAGTTCCTTCTAAAATATATGCGGTGCTTTTTGGTATTATATAATCATTCCCTGCACTCGCTGTTGGAGGATTGTTTGTTAAGTTTGTGATTTGAGCGCAACTACTGCTGTTTCCAGTTTTTACATTTGCACTAATATCTCTAATATTTACATAATTAAAATCATCATGACTTTGGTTTTGAACGTTTGTTCCGCAAATACCTGCATAGCCCATAATGGAACTTCCGCTTGCTGGTTCAACTTCTGTAGCGCCATTTCCGCTTCTGCTGCATGTATTCATCACGTGATAACCGCCATATTGATGTCCCATTTCATGAGCCACATAATCAATATCAAATGGGTCGCCCGTTGGGTTTGTACTTCCAGTATAACCACGTCCTTTGTGTGTACCAGTTTGGCTTGTACTTAAACATACGCAAGCAAGACAACCTGCATTACCACCACCAGTTGTGTTAAAATTATGTCCAATATCATAATTTGCTACGCCAATAGCAGCATCAATTGTTTGTGCTGTTTTTGTATTCCATTCATTGCTCCAAGGATCAGTTGTAGTACTACCGCAATAAATAATTAAATCATTATTAGGTACAAACTCCATGGTGATGGATAAATCTCTCTCGTAAACACCATTTACACGATTAATCGTTAAAACCATTTGCGCTTGGATATTGGCTTTTTGTTGCGCTAAAGTTCCTGTTCCTGCAAAAATATTTCCATACTCCGCGTTGCAAGATTGCGCTAATCTATACGTTCTTAATTTTTGATCGTCGATATTTAATACTTTTGCCACATCATTTGTGAGAGAAGGTAACTTCACCTCTTCATCAGTTAAACAAGAAAAATTTTGTGTGTTAGCACCTAAGGATTTTTTATCATACACCATATACACATTTGATGTAGTTGTATAAGGATCAATATAATTAGCGCTATGTAAACCCGATAAAACCATGGTGTGTAAGCCAAATTGCGTGATACTAAAACGCATCGTCGCTGTTGGATCATCGATACCTTGTGCTGCATACGTTTTTATCATAGGGTATTTCGCAGCCAAAATTGGATGCATGATAGGTGATTCCATCACACGGAATTGTTCTAACTCACCATAAGCATTTGGAAAACTAATAATTAAATTAGATTGGCCTGTAAACTGCCCTCTTACTGGAGCGCCAACTAATTTAGTTTTTAGCAGATTTAAATCTAACTGATAATACTCTGCTTTATCTGGGATCGCATTTCTGCGAGCCTTAGGATCGTTATTATATTTTTCGGGAGATGTTTTTACCCATAATTCATTTTGAGCGGAAAGGCTTAATGAGATAGTTGCAGCGAAAAACGCAAAAACAATTTTTTGTAATTTTATAGTCATGAACTTGTAATTTAGTTATCTACAAGATAAGACATAAATTCAAAAAAATCAAGGTTTTTTTGTGGGATTATTGGAAGCTTAAAACTAAAAATTATTTAGTGCCTGTATGACCAAATCCACCAGCACCTCGTTCCGTTTCATCTAACGACGAAGTTTGTTCCCAAGTGATTTGTTCATGTTTAGCAATAACCATTTGGGCAACGCGCTCACCATCATTAATCACAAATGGTGTGTTAGATAAATTTACCAATAACACTTTTATTTCGCCACGATAATCTGCATCAATAGTGCCAGGAGAATTTAAAACGGTAATGCCATTTTTAAATGCTAAACCACTGCGTGGACGAATTTGAGCTTCGTAACCTTTATGTAATTCTATAAATAAACCGGTTGGCACTAAAGTTCTTTCTAAAGGCTTTAATTCGATAGGGGAATCAATGTTCGCTCTTAAATCTAATCCTGCAGATAATTCTGTAGCATATTGAGGCAATTCGTGTTTGGATTGGTTTACAACTCTTATGATCATGATTCTAAATGTTTTAATTTCTTTAAATTATCAAATTCTAATTTATAAAATATCAAGGCAAATAAAGCCAACAAGATATTATTCAATATTAACTTAATAATTGCATTTTCCATTTCTGAGTACAAGGTCGAAATAAAATAAAATCCTAAAGCTAAAAAGGTAAATACAAAAATACTTCGCAGATTATATTTTATGGGATAATACTTTTGTCCAAGTATATAAGAAGCAACCATCATTGCACCGTATGATGCTAATGTAGCCCAAGCACAAGCCATGTAACCAAATTTAGGAATGCCAACAAAATTAATCACTAAAGTAATTACTGCTCCCATAACGGTTATGATGGCGCCAAATTTTGTTTGCCCCGTTAGTTTAAACCAAATAGACAAATTCCAATAAACTCCTACACACAAATTAGCTAGTAATAAAATAGGCACAACGCCTAAGCCTGACCTGTAATTTTCGCTCACAACGTTTTGCAGCCAAGGTAAATTCATCATGGTTCCTAAAAACAAAAACAAACAAAATAGTACGTAGTATTTCATTACCATCGCATTTAATTTTTTTGAATCTTGATGTTTGGCATGATTAAAAAAGAATGGTTCTGCTGCGTATTTAAAAGCGGTTGTAAAAATGGTCATGAACATAGCTATCCGATAACATTGTCCATAAATACCTAATTGTGTTTTTGCAACTTCTTCGGGTAATAAATACTTTAAAATAAATCGATCGAACGTTTCGTTAATCATCCCTGCAAAACCTAATATTAATAAGGGCCACGCATACCTTAGCATTTGTTTCCATAACTCTTTATCAAACACGTATTGAATACCAGTAAATTCTTTTGCTAAAAATAACAAGCTCACCAAATTAGCTAACAACCCGGCTAAAAACATGTAGCCTACTCCTACTTCTGGATTATAAAATTTTGCAAAAGCAGAATCTGGTTCATTAAAATATGCCGGCTTACAGATGTTGAAATAAAAAATACAGATTAAAATAAACACAAACACATTTAATAATTTGAGCATTCCAAATTTCCTCGCTTGATTATTTAATCGTAATCGTGCAAAAGGAATAGCCATCATGGCATCCGTAGCCACAATTAATACGCACCAAATAATATAGTTAACATGTTCGGGTTCTTTTATAAAATCGGCTATAGAGCCAGAAAACAAAATGAACAATAAGGATAATCCTATGCTACTTCCAAAAATAGAGATGATAGCGGTTGAATAAACTCGAGATTTATCTTCTACTTTATTTGAAAAGTGAAAGAAAGCCGTTTCCAAACCATAGGTAAATAAAATATTTAAAAAACTGATATATGCATAAAATTCTGTGTTAGCTGATAATTCAGAAGGTCGCTCGAAAATGTAGGTTAGTACAAAAGAATATAAAAAAGTAATCACACGAGGAAGAACACTTCCTAAACCATAAACGGCGGTTTGCGATGCTAATTTTTTAAGTGGGTTCGACAAGTTTGTAATTTAATTTACAAAAATAGGTTATTTAGCCTGATTTGCTTTATGCTAAGCATTAAGATATTAACGGGTAAAAGTGTTCATAAAACAAAAAAGGCCTTCAAATTTCTCTGAAAGCCTTTTTAATTGTATCATTTCAATTATCTAAACAACGTTACATAACCTTGGTTTTTAATCTCTTCGCCAACAGCTCCAGAGGCTCTGATGATATAGAAATACGTTCCATCATCCGCAGGAGATCCATTAACTTTCCCGTCCCATGCATTAGCAATATCTGAAGATTTAAATACTAATTTACCCCATCTGTTAAATACTGAACACTCGAAAGATGTAATGTTTGTTCCTTTAACCGCAAAGAAATCATTGGCTTTATCTCCATTTGGTGTAAATACATTGGGTACAATAATCTCAGGAATTAAATCAATCACTACAATTGATAAAGTGTCGCGAGCAATACAGCCTGTAGAACTTGTAGATGTAAAAATTACTTGGTAAGTACCGCCTGTTTGATAGGTTTGTGGTGTAGGATTTTGTGAAGTAGATGTGCTTCCGTTTCCAAAATTCCAATTAAAAGTATTACCGCCACTTCCTAAATCAGCAAAATTAACTGTTAAAGGAGCATTTCCAACTAACGAATCTGCCACGATATTAACGGTAGGAGGAGGATTAGTTGCTACTGTAAACACAGCTGTTGCAGAAGGTTGAGAACAACCATCTGATATCGTTAACAGATAATTAGTACTTGTTGGCACCGATCCATAAACCATCACCGTTGGCGTTGTTGCACCAGTATTCCATGAATAAGTATATGGTCCACCATTTCCAGGACTTGTAATTGTTGGAGTCAATATTACTGAATCTCCCATACACATAGCGATGACTGCTCCCGTTGCCGTAAGTGTGGGTTTTACAGTAACCGATGTTGTTTGACTTTGCGTACAACCATTAGCATCCATAATGTTGCAAGTATATACCGTGCTAGCTGTAGGATTTGCGAGTGCTTGCGGTGTAGTTGTATTACCTGGATTCCAAATATAAGAGTAACCAGGAGTTCCACCGCTTGGCGACGCATTTAATAACATAGATGTACCAGCACAAATAGTTGCATTTGCGGTTGTGGTTAAAGTTAATGCTGTTGGTTCTGAAACAGTAACAACGCTTGATGTCGAGCATCCAGCAATATCTAATACTAAAACAGAATAAGTTCCTGCCCCTACTCCAGTTACGGTTTGTGTAGTTTGAGTAATGCTTGGTGACCAAGTAAACGTAAATGGAGTAGATCCTCCTGTTAAATTAGCGGAAATAGTTCCGGTGGCATCTCCATTACAGAAAGGCTGTATGACATTGAAAGAGGAAACAGAAGGTGCTGTTGTTGTAACTACTGTAAATACAGATACAGCTGAAGGTGTGGTGCATCCATCAGAAACAGTAACTGTGTAGTTATCTACTCCTGGCGTAGCATCAGCAGGTACAGAAATGGTAGGAGTGGTTGCTCCATTTGACCATGTATAAGTATATGGTCCGCCATTCCCTGCACTTGTAATTGTTGGCGTTAAAATAACCGAACCACTTGATGCGCAAATTGACTGAGAACTAGCTGCTACTGTTAAAGGTAATCCTACTGTTATACCAACAGTTTGTGTTACAGCACAACCGTTAGCATCGTTAAGAGTGCAAGTATATTGAGCGCTAGAAGCTGGTGTTACCGATACTGATGCGCCACTTAAATTTCCTGGATTCCAAGTATAAGAATAAGCAGACGTTCCTCCAGCTGCAGAAGCCGTTAATGTTGTTGAATTTCCAGAACAAATAGTAGCATTTGAAGATGTCGTTAAAGTTAATACAGTTGGCTCTGATACAGTTACAACACTCGTTGTAGAACAACCATTATTATCTAACACTAATACCGAATAAGTACCAACACCTACTCCTGTTACAGTTTGTGTTGTTTGTGTAATAGTTGGCGACCAAGTAAAACTAAATGGAGGATTTCCGCTAGTTAAATTTGCAACTACCAAACCGTTTGATTGCCCATTACATAATGGAGAAGTGACGCTAAAAGAAGTAATGCTTGGTGGTGGATTGTTAGATATTTGAACAGTTTTAGTAACTACACATCCACCATTTGACATTGTAACTGAATAGGTGGTATTGAATGGAATATTGGTTTGAACATTACTCGTGTTACCTGTCGGTGCCCAAGAATAAGTTAAACCAACGGTTGATGAAGAAACTGAAACAGTGGCTGTTCCAAACCCACTTGGACCAGCACAACCTCCACCAGAGGTTGATAGTGAGGAAGTAATGCCTGGAGTAATCGTAATAGTTTCACTGTGAATAGCCATACAAGACCCATTCATAGATTGATGGGTAACGACGTAAACTCCTGGATTATCAAAAATTGGTGAAAACATTGGTCCCGAGCCAAAGGCTGGCGTTACACTCGTTGTAGGACTCACTGTCCAAATATCAGTTAAGGATGGCAATACTGCCATATAATTAGCAGTTGAGCCTGCGCAAAGCGTTGGCGGGCCAGCAAACAAAGCATTAGTGTTGGCTACAAAAACTGTTATGTTAGGATTGTAAGGAATGCCACATCCTTCTTTAGCAACGGCGCTGCAAGTATCATAAGACAGCGTATAAGTTGTTGTTGACGTTGGATTTACTAAGACGGTTAATGTATTGACGGCAATGACGCCACTGGGGTCTCGCCAGACTATGGAATCGCAGGTGGCGCAACCCGGAATTAAACTTTTTAAAGGACTACAACCTTGGGGTGGAGTAAAAGTGAGTAATACTGGGCCACCGCAAGATGGATTTGATAACGATGTAACGGGATTAGAAGAAATAAAACCTGGCACTTCAGGAACAGGTGTGCCTGGAACGGTAAACGAAACTACTGGTCCAAAAGGCCCAGGAGACCCGAAGCCTCCGGTAACAATCTCTCTGCAAGAAAAATAATACACTTTACCTGGACATAAATCCGTGAAAGGAATATACGTTGTATGATATGGTTCTAAGGCACATTGGTCGGGCCAACTTGATGCTAAATTGTAATTTGGAACATTTAACAAAGTGTTATACCAAGGAAATGAATTATAATTCACACCAGTACCTGTCCAATTTTGTAAAAAGGTTTTGATGCATAAATCTGGAGGAGTATTTGAAAAAGCTAAAGGGTTACAAGAAACCTTTGTTTGCATCCAAAACGGACCACTACCGCAGGTAGCAGCGTCTGAAAAAGCTGTAACTGTAATGCCTGCTGTCCCCACAGTATATGTAGCATTTACAAGAGGTAAACCGTGACTTGCTTTTAATAGTTGTGAAAATGAAATTAAAAGGCTTAACAGAAAAATAATACGTATTGATTTTTTCATAGTATAGATTTGATTGAATTTCAAAAATATACCAAAAAACTACAAAAATCAGTTTCCTAAATAATTGAAAGAGCAGTTTCACTCAATATAAAGTAACTAAGACTTCATTTTTTCGATCAATTTTGTGGTAGAAAAACCATCCACTAATTGAATGGTCATTACTTTTCCACCTTTAGCTTTTACAATATCGTAGCCTACAATATCTTCTGCTTTATAGTCGCTTCCTTTTACTAAAACATCCGGTTGCACAAAATCAATTAATTCAAGTGGTGTGTCTTCATCAAATAAAATAATCGCGTCTACACATTCTAAGGCAGCTAAAATAATGGCACGAGTATTTTCTGAATTGATTGGTCTTTCAGGCGATTTACCCAAACGCTTAACTGAAGCATCTGTATTTAATCCTAAAATCAATTTATCTCCCAAATCACGAGCGTGACATAAATATTCTACGTGGCCACGATGCAAAATATCAAAACAACCGTTGGTAAAAACCAACTCTTTATTTTCAGAATTCCATTGATTTAAAAGTGTTTTTAAAGACTCTTTTGTATGAAATTTTTCAGATAATTTTTTATGATACGACATCACTTTTATTTTTATTAATGATCGGTAATAAAATAAGACTTATGATTCCTAAAACAACCACCAAAATAAATTGAGATGTCCAGGCCATCCAAGGAAAAGCCACTGCTGATATTATTTCGACATGATAGGTAGCAGTTAACAATGCTGTAATAATAGCAGGATAGGCACCTAAACCGCCTGGAGAAAACACAACGCCAAACGTTCCAAATAATAATAATACTAAACATTCTGAATGTCCTAAATCTGATGTACCTGCAAAAGCAAAAAAACAAGCGTACAAACTATAAAAATAAGATGCCCAAATAGCAATACTTAAAGCAATGAATTGAAATTTTTTGTCAATGTCTTTTACAGAACTTAGTCCATTTCCAAAACCTTTGATAATGTTTCCAAATTTACCTGTTAATGCTTTTGCTAATCTTTTACGAATCAACATAAAGCCGATAAAAGCAATAATTGCTAATGAAATCAGAATAATAAATTTTACTGGTTGTGCCGAAATACCACTTAATTTACCCATCAATGGATCAACAATATATTCTACAGCTAAAGTTTTAAGTTGCGAAAACTGAGCGAATAAAGTCAACACAAAAATAGCAACTAACAAAAGCATATCTACAATACGCTCAGTAATAACGGTCCCTAAAGCTACTTCAAAAGGTACATCGTCGTATTTAGCAACTAGCGTACAACGTGTTAATTCTCCCATTCGGGGCAATCCATAATTAGCAAAATAGCCTACTAAAACAGCGCCAAGGGCATTTGCTGGTTTAACAGAATAACCTAATGGTTTTAATAAATAATTCCAACGAAACGCTCGTAAATAGTGACTTAAAAAAGCTATCGCAATTGAAACACCTACCCAAAAATAATTGGCTGTTGCAAATGAATCTGCAATTTTATCTCTCTCGCCCCAAACTGACTTAATAGATAACCAAGCTAACAAAATGCCTACACCAAGCAATACCGTAAACTGAATAATAGACTTGGTGCGTTTGTTCATGAATCTTATTTTAAACGATTTGTTTTAGTGTCTGGAAAAACCACCCAAGGTTTAAATGTTTTTGCCGTTTCAAATTCCATATTGGCATAAGAGATAATAATAACGACATCGCCCAAACTCACTAATTTTGCTGCTGGACCATTTAAACAAATAACTCCACTACCGCGTTCTCCTTTTATCACATAAGTAATAAAACGTTCACCATTATTTTTATTTAAAATATGAACCTGTTCGTTTTCAATCATATTAGCGGCATCCATTAAATCTTCATCAATGGTTACGCTTCCTATATAATCTAATTCAGCTTGTGTTACAGTTACACAATGCAATTTAGATTTCATTACTTGAATTTGCATCATGGCGCAAATGTAAGGATTAAACCATAAACCACATAAATAAAAATAGCCTTAAAAACCGTTAAAACAAGCTAAAAAAATCCACCAATCATTAACCTCAACCGTTTATAAACTAAGCGGTTTTCTTTTTTTGCAAATCCCCAAATTAATTGCACATTTACTCTTCAAACAAATTTTACATGAACTACAAACACATCCTTTTTCCAGCAATTATTATTGGTTTTATTGCTGCTTGTTCATCCTCTAAAAAAACTAGCAAAACAAATGAACCTATTACAATGGCAGAACCCGCTATTGATTTAGATACCATTAGAGTTATAGCCCAAGAGCCACCAAAAAAGCAAATTTATCAAGCAACCCATACTAAGAGCAACGATATTATTCATACAAAATTATGGGTGAGTTTTGATTGGCAAAAATCTCAACTGATCGGTAAAGCCGAATTACTTATAAAACCATATTTCTACGCAACCAATATGCTTTTCTTAAATGCACGTGGCATGGACATAAAATCGGTTTCTGTTGCTCGCAGAGTAGTTGCACAAGGAACGGTATTAGAAAAAGGAAAAAAGAAATCAATAGACATCGAAAATTTTGTGCCTCAAGAATCTACATTCACTTATGATCATGATTCTTTGAAAATTGATTTAAAAAATACGTTTACTAAAGATGATAAATATAGTGTAACCATAGAATACATAGCTAAACCAAACGAATTAAAAGAAGGTGGCAGCGGTGCAATTTCTAGTGACAAAGGCTTATACTTTATAAATCCAACTGGTAAAGACCCAGATAAAATGCCTCAAATATGGACTCAAGGTGAAACGCAATCAAACTCTGTATGGTTTCCAACAAATGACAATCCAACAGAAAAAATGACTAATGAAATCTATATGACTGTTGATGACAAATACACAACTTTGTCAAATGGTTTGTTAGCAGATTCTAAAAAAAATGCAGATGGTACTCGAACCGATCATTGGGTGATGGATTTGCCACATGCGCCATATTTAGTAATGATGGGTGTTGGCGAATTCAAAAAAGTAACAGATGAGCCATGGAACGGTAAAGAAATTTCTTACTATGTAGAAAAAGAATACGAGCCACACGCAAAGGCTATTTTTGGAAAGACAAAAAAAATGATTGAGTTTTACTCTAATCGTTTAGGGGTTGCCTATCCTTGGCAAAAGTACGCACAAATTGTAGCAAGAGATTACGTAAGTGGGGCCATGGAAAACACCACTGCTACTTTGCATGGAGATTTTGTTTGCTACCAAACAACTCGTGAAATTATTGATGGCGCAAAAGGCGAAAGCACTATTGCTCATGAATTATTTCACCAATGGTTTGGTGATTTAGCAAGTTGCGAAAGCTGGAGTAATTTGACTTTAAATGAATCGTTTGCTACTTATGGAGAATATTTATGGGAAGAATTTGAATATGGAAGAGATGCCGCTGATGATCATCATGCTGGTTCTCGCTTTGGATACTTTGCTCAATCAGGTCAAAAACAAGTAGACTTAGTTCGTTTTGATTATGATGAACGTGAAGATATGTTTGATGCTTTTAGTTATAATAAAGGTGGACAAATATTACACATGCTGCGTAAATATGTAGGCGACGATGCGTTTTTCGCTTCATTAAAATTATACTTAGAAAAAAATAAATTCAAAACGGCTGAAGCTCATGAATTGCGATTGGCATTTGAAGAAGTAACAGGTGAAGATTTAAATTGGTTTTTTAATGAATGGTATTACGCTAAAGGGCATCCAGAATTAGATATCAAAAAGTCGTATGATGCAGCAACTAAAAAATTGAAAATTGAAATTACTCAACAACAAGATTTTAAAGTAGCACCATTATATAAATTACCTGTTTATATTGATATTTATGCAGGAGGCAAAAAAGAACGTAAACGTATTTGGATTGAAGACGTAAAAAACTCTTATACATTTGATGTTGCGTCAAATCCTGAGTTGGTAAATTTTGATGCAGAACGCCAGTTATTAGCTAAAACTACATACGAAAAAACAAGAGAAGAATATATCTTCCAATATAAAAACGCTCCTTTGTGGGGAGACAGAGATGAAGCTATTGATTATTTCAAAGATCACATGGATGATAAAATGATTTTTGATTTAGTAAAGTCAATTGCACAAAATGATCCGTGGAAAAAATTCAGATCAGATGCTGTCAGTATGTTAAGCGAAAAAGGAAAAGATAAGGAAGCTGAACTAAAACCTTTACTTATTTCTATTTCAGAAAAAGACGCTAACACAAAAGTACGTGCAGCTGCTATCAAAGCTTTAGCCGCTAATTACAAAGGCGAAGATTTAAATGCTTTATATGAAAAAGCGCTAGGAGAACAATCTTACGCTATCGTGTCGGAAGGATTTGATGCTATTGCAAAAATAAATCCTGAACTAGCCATGAAAAAAGCAGTGGCTTTAGAAAATGAACCTTCAAAAGAAATAATTTATTCGGTTGCAGATTTATATTCTAAAAACGGAACAGATGAAAATCATGCTTATTTCAAAAAAGTGAAAAAATATTTTAATGGCTTTGAGTTATTAGCCTATGGAAATATCTATGGCAAATTTTTAAAACGTTGCACTAAACCTGAAACGGCAATTGACGGTGCTACAGAGTTGGCGAAAATTGGTGCGAGTGATAGTAAATATGTTAAATATGCTGCTCAAAAAGTAATGAAAGATAATTTAGTAAATGTGTGGCAAGACAAAGAAGATAAGCTGAAAGCTAAAATTGAAAAGTCAAAAACTGATGCTTCTATAGGTGACACTAATAAATTGACTGAAGAATTAAAAGTTGTATCAGATACTAAGAAACAAATTGTAGATTTATATAATTCAATTAAGAAGTAGGTTTTAAAACACATAGTCACATAGAAATTATTAGAATGAGTGTCGCCACAAAAAAACAATTAGATGAACTAACCTATGAAATAGTTGGTTCTGCTATTGAAGTTCACAAAGAACTTGGACCTGGCTTATTAGAATCTATTTACCACACGTGTATAAAAAAGGAATTGTGTCTAAGAGGCATAAATTTTAAATCGGAACTTTCGGTTCCGCTATTATATAAAAATGAACCACTTGAAACAGAACTTAGATGTGATTTATTAATAGAAAACCAAATTGTAGTTGAACTAAAGGCAGTGGAAACTATATTGCCTATCTTTGAAGCGCAGCTTCTAACTTATATGAAACTTCTTAAAGCACCAAAGGGGATTTTAATTAATTTCAATGTAAAAAATATTTTCCATGAAGGTCAAAAAACTTTCGTAAACGATTATTTTAAATTATTATCTTAATTATGAAATCTAAAAACTATGTGACTATGTGTTTGAAAAACATAAAACAAACAATTATTTTATCAGGTATTCTGTATTCAACATCTATTGGAGCTCAAAACAAACTATTAACCATACAAGATGCAGTTTTAAAAGGAAGAACAAGTTTAGCGCCAAAGCGTTTACAAGCATTAGGCTTTGTTAAAGAATCAAATAAGTTTTCTTATATTGATAACAACGTTATAAAAGTTGGCGATAACACTACAGGAAAAACAACCGACGTTCTTACGTTGAAGGACTTAAATGGAGTTTTAAAATCAAACAGTAAAGATACATTAGCTGTTCTAACAAATATTTCATGGAAAAATGCTAATCAGTTTTATTTCTCTAATAAAAAAGGTGAGCTATTATATTCATTAGATAAAAAAACGATTTCTGAAACAGACAAAAAAGCAGAGCCAACTTCTTTAGAAGAATATTTAAAAGAACCTTTAACTGGTGCTTATTCTTATTGCAAAGACAACAATTTATATGTGGTGAAAGATGGTAAAGAAAACCAAGTAACAACAGATGGTTCCTATGAAATTGTTTACACGGGAAAAAATGTACATCAAAACGAATTTGGAATTGACGGCAAAAACTTTTGGAGCCCAAAAGGAAACTTTTTAGCGTACTACAGAATGGACCAATCTCCAGTAACAGATTATCCAATTATTGATTGGACAACTCGTCCTGCTAAAAACGAAAACATTAAATACCCAATGGCTGGCAACAAAAGCCATCATGTAACTTTAGGGATTTATGATGTAAAAACAAACAAAACTATTTTTGTAAAAACAGATGGCGACAAAGAACAATACTTGACAAACATTGCCTGGAGTCCGGACGAAAAACACATTTATATTGCAGTATTAAGTCGCGCACAAAACGACATGAAACTAAATGAATACGATGCTGCAACTGGAAATTATGTTCGTACGTTATTTGAAGAACATGATGATAAATATACAGAGCCTTTGCATCCGATGCTATTTTTAAAAAATAATCCGTCACAATTTATTTGGCAAAGTCGCAAAGATGGTTACACACATTTTTATTTATACAACATCAATGGAACGTTAATAAAACAATTAACTAAAGGCAATTGGGAAGTTAAATCAGAAAATGGATTTGACGAAAAAGGAGAACGCTTGTTCTTCCATGCAAATGATCAAAGCCCTGTGAACCAAGATTTTTATAGTGTGAACATTAAAAGTGGCGAAGTAAAACGTTTAACGTATGGCAATGGGTTTCACACTTGTGTGCTAGATGAAAAAGGGAACTACATCATTGATAATTTTTCTAGTTCTACCACTCCAAGAGAGTACAATATTATAAATACATCTTCTAAAAAAGCAGTTAATTTTTATAAAGCAGAAAATCCCATTAAAGATTACAAAACAGGTAGCTGGAATTTATTTACGATTAAAAATAATGAAGGAACAGATTTACACTGTCGTTTGTTTAAACCAATAAATTTTGATTCTACGAAAAAATACCCCGTATTAGTTTATTTGTATAACGGACCACATTCGCAAATGGTAACTAACACTTGGATGGCAGGTGGTGAGTTATGGTACCAATACATGGCTGAAAAAGGCTATATGGTATTTACATTAGATGGAAGAGGAACTTCTTACAGAGGAAAAGCATTTGAGCAAGCAACCCATCGTCAATTAGGAACTAAAGAAATGGAAGATCAATTAAAAGGTGTAGACTATCTAAAATCATTGCCATATGTTGATGCTTCAAGAATTGGAGTTCACGGCTGGAGCTTTGGTGGTTTTATGACAACCACATTAATGACGCGCTCTCCTGGAACGTTTAAAGTGGGCGCAGCTGGTGGCCCAGTAATTGATTGGACCTATTATGAGATTATGTACACTGAGCGTTATATGGATTCTCCACAAGATAACAAAGAAGGCTATGAAAAAAATAATTTGTTGAATTATGTCGATAAATTGAAAGGTAAATTATTAATGATTCATGGCGCCCAAGACCCTGTGGTTGTTTGGCAACATAGTGTGATGTATCAAAAGAAAGCCGTTGACAAAGGCATTCAATTAGATTATTATTTATACCCTGGACATGAGCATAATGTTTTAGGCAAAGACCGCGCACACTTAATGGAAAAAATAACGAATTACTTTATTGATAATCTATAAAACGATTAAAGATAAATGACAAAAGATTTAAGATTAATTGCCTCTAATGATTGATTTTTTTTCCAACAACCAAAAACTTAATTCAAACAACTATACTACATGGACTTCACCAATTACAAACACACAGTAACAGAACGTTTCATTCGTTACGCAAAAATTGATACGCAATCAGATCCTAATTCGACAACTATACCGAGTACCATGAAACAAAAAAATCTTGGTAAGTTACTAGTACAAGAATTAACAACAATGGGAATTACTGATGCTGAAATGGATCAGCATGGCTATGTATATGCAACTATTCACTCCAATACAACAAAACAAGTTCCAGTCATTTGTTTTTGTTCTCACATGGACACTTCGCCTGATTGCAGTGGCGAAAATGTAAACCCAATTCTTCATGCAAAATACGATGGAAAAGATATTGTATTACCAAATGATAAAAATCAAATTATCAAATTTGCTGAGCATCCAGATTTAGCTGCACAAATAGGGAACGATATTATTACAACAGATGGCACTACCTTATTAGGAGCTGATAATAAATCGGGGATTGCAGAAATTATGGACGCTGCCAATTATTTAATGCATCATCCAGAAATAAAACATGGTGATATTCGTATATTATTTACACCCGACGAAGAGATAGGCAGAGGAACCGATCATGTGGATATGAAAAGACTTGGTGCACAATATGGCTACACCATGGATGGAGAATCATTAGGACATCTAGAGAATGAAACATTTAGTGCAGACGGTGTAACAATCACAATTAATGGAATTCCAACACACCCAGGTTTTGCAAAAGACAAGATGGAACATTCCATTAAAATTGCCGCAGAAATTATCAATCGTATTCCAAAAGATAAAACACCAGAAACTACTGAAAAGAAACAACCATTTATTCATCCAGTTGCTATCAATGGTGGTTTAGAACAAGTAGAAATTAAATTTATCATTCGTGCTTTTGATACTCCCATTTTAAAATCATTAGAAGCAGAATTAGAAGAAATTACAAAATCTGTTTTATCTAACTATAAAAAATCTAGCTACGAATTTAAAGTAACAGAGCAATATCGTAATATGAAAGATGTATTAGATACTTGTTATTTTGTAGTAGAAAATGCATTAGAAGCAATTAAACGCACAGGAGTAAAGCCAGTATTATCAAGTATTCGTGGAGGAACTGATGGCTCTCGTTTATCTTTTATGGGACTGCCTTGTCCTAATATTTATGCTGGCGAACATGCCTTTCATAGTAAACTAGAATGGGTAAGTGTTCAAGATATGGAAAAAGCTACTCAGACGATTGTGCACTTGGCGGCAATTTGGGAAGAGAATACAAAATAATAAATTATAACCTAAACAATATTGCTACTATAATTCTATCTTCTGACTTTACTAAATCAGGTTTCCAATCAGTAGGTAATTGTGTAGTTGTATATCCGTTTGGAGATGTAACGCCACCGCGTCCTGCAAAATAAGGTACACTTGCTTCACGGTGAACATATTCTAATCTAAAACAGATATGTTGATTAGGCATCCAATCTATATTGGTTGAATAATCAAATCCAGAAAATTGGTCACCAGCATTTGCGCTATAAGGATAAGTACCTGCTGTTTGTGTTGGATTATTGCTACTAGGTAAAGGACTTGCTTGCCCGGTTGGATATAATACTAAATAGCGACCAGGGTTTTGCATATAGCCTCCTCCAACAGTCCAAGCTAAATGATTTTTTGCAAACCAAATGCGGTTATAAAACATAACGCTTGCAAAATATTGTGCGGGCCCTTGAATAGAATCTCCATCTTTTATGCCGTTAACTCCACCACCTTTTTCAAAACCAAAATCACCAGTTAAAGAAAATGCCATTTTACTTATAAACTTTGACTTAGGGCGATTAAAGTATCTTACCAGTGCACTGTTATCTGTATGAAATCTCTTACGACTTGGTATACCTGCTGCATCAGCACCATAATAATTATTAGTTAATAGTTTTATGTTTTCATTCGGACACCATGTTGTATTTCCGCCTACCCCTGGCTGTTTATTAAACATGCCGTAGCTTTGCCAACCATTAATAATCCAAGGTTCAATTTTTAATTTTTTAGTAGCAAAAATTTGTATTCTTAAACCATTAAAAAACCAAGGCGTGTTATCGGATGTAAATGAAGCTTGATATTCCCAATTTTCAACCTGATAATAAGAATTTAAACCAATGTACGACATAAACATTCCCGCATCAACATTAATACCATGTAATACATTAAAATGATAGCCTGCATTAGCTTCAGCTAAATATCGATATACATCTGATAATTGGTATTGACCTTTATAAACACTGTAATCATTTCTTGGAACAACCGTGGAGCGAGTACCAAATTGGGTTACAATATGCGCTCTCGCATTTTGATAATTAAAATCGCCACCTAAATGTACTGCAGAAACTTGCATTTCGTTATTGCGCGCTAATGCTGTAGAACCTACAACTGTATTATCAATAGGCTCATTAAACGAATAAGAATAATTAGCATCAACCATAACCGTTGGCGTAAAATATTTGCTAGATAAAGTTGGACTAGAGCGACGGTCACCACCATTCCACCAAGTACAATCCATGCCTTCTAACGGTTCGCCTTTTTGTTTATTTAAAATAGTTGTGGTGTCTTCTTGCGAGATTGCAGTGATAAAAAGGCTTGTGAAAAGCAAAGCCGTTATGTTCTTTTTCATGAAGCAAAATTATAGAGGATACTATAAATGCCATGTAAAGATTATGACGAGAAGTATAAAGATTTTATAAAGATTTATATAAACCTATAACCAATGCCGCTCTCTGTAATAATATGTAGAGGCTTATTTAAATCATCTTCAATTTTTTTACGGAGCTGTGCAATATATACTCTTAAGTATTGAGATTGACTGATATAACTTGGCCCCCAAATAGCACGCAATAAATACTGATGCGTTAATACTTTTCCTTCATTTTTTATTAAGAGTGCTAATAGATTATATTCCGTCACTGTTAATTTTATAGGTTCGTTGTTTTTCTTTACAATACGAAGAGATAAATCTATTTGTAAATCATTGCTCGTCAGAATAGGGTTTTCAGATTCAGAAGAAGAACTTCTCAATAAAGAGCGAATTCGTGCAAGCAACTCTCCTGTTCTAAAAGGTTTCACCAAATAATCATTAGCGCCTGCATCTAATGCTTTAACAATGTCTTCTTCGCTACTTTGAACTGATAGTATAATAACAGGTTTAGTGTACCATTCCCGCAATTTTTCTAATACAACATGCCCACTTTCATCTGGCAATCCAAGGTCTAATAAAATTAAATCTGGTGGGTGATTCGCTGCCATCAATAATCCTTCACGCGCATTAATAGCTTCTTTCACCTTATAGTCGTTGCTTTCTAAAGTAATATTCAAAAGCTTTCTTATTTGTGCTTCATCATCAATCACCAATATTTCAATAGCATTACTCATGTTCAATGTCTTTTAAATAAGCAATTTCAGCTGGAATCTCAATAGTAAATTTAGCTCCGCCCTCATTTCTGTTTTCTAAAATGATATTTCCATTCATAGATTCTACGAATCCTTTTACAATAGACAAACCTAGACCTGTTCCGCCAGTTTTCGAATTTTTCAATCTATAAAATTTATCAAATACATGGCTAATTTCATTTTCTGGAAAACCTGGTCCATTGTCTTCAACAGCCATCAGCAATTTATTTTCTTTACTTATCATAGCATGAACGGTAATGATTCCATTTTCGGGCATATAGATAGCTGCATTATGAAGAAGATTTAATAAAATCTGTTCTAGCAGTCCATAATCTAATTTTACCAAGGGTATAGTTTCAGCAATTTTGATATGGATTTTTTTACCTTGTAAATTATCATGCAATTGATTAACTACATCATACACTAACTCATTCACATCACACCAATCTGTTTTAGGCTGAAGAAAACCTGATTCTAATCTAGACATGTTTAATAAATTGCCCACCTGCCTATTTAAGCGTAAGGAAGCTTTCGATATTTCAGAAATTAATTCTATTCTATTTTCTTCTGATAGCTTGTTTTTATCCTCTTGTAAAGTGTCAGTTGCTCCAATAATGGTTGAAATAGGTGTTCTTAATTCGTGAGATAAAGAATTTAACAAGGTATTATACAACTTTAACGTGTTTTCTTTTTCTAACTTTTTATTGGCATTTTTTTCTGATTCTCGTATTTTAAAAGTCAATGCGCCATTTACCAAAGCAATCACAAAATACATTAAAAATAATATCACATTATCGGCACCTTGAATAGCAAATGTAAAACGAGGGGGAATAAAAAAATAATTCCAAACCATAGCACTCAAAAAAGCCGCTAACAAAACTGGTGCTATGTCGAAAAACATAGCAATTAATGATACAGTAACTAGTAAAAAGAAAGCTACCACTTTGTAATCAATAAAAGGAGATAAAGCAAATGAGATGGCTGCCACAAAAAGTATTAAAGAAATACTAATTATGAATTGCTGTTTTTTACTGAATTTATATAAAAGAAAATGTGACAATTAAAATAGTTTTGTTCTACAAATGTAGGCGAACTAATATATTTTAATCATAAAATGTATAAAGATTTTATAAAGATTGAATGAAAATTTAATAGCCTTAACTCTTATACAAAAAAGAGCATCAAAT
>ERZ724516.40-NODE-40-length-69004-cov-6.364646_pt1 | contig 69004 bp, 59 predicted proteins | sample MGYA00376049_ERZ724516 | MGnify/ENA primary metagenome ERZ724516 (study PRJEB28724, sample SAMN07190886) | activated sludge metagenome | isolation source: activated sludge of sewage treatment plant in Hong Hong | place: USA: Christiansburg, Virginia | collected... | reverse complement strand
ACTGCTCCAACCATCGACAATAATAAATACAGTTAGTCCCAAAAGTCCACTGACGATGAAATCAGTGAAATGTTCTGGCGCGACAAATTGTCAGAATATATATAATAAAATCATAACAATACCTGCTTCAATGGCCTCCATTTTGTGCATTTTTTGAAGGTATTTCTCTATCCATCAAATCCGATGTGTATGTTTATCTTCATTAAAGAAGAATTTGAGACCTACCATCATTAAAAATGCTCCTCCAAATCCTAAAATAGGAATGTGAGCTATTTCCAATATTTTTGCATATTGATCAGAATCTCGCAATGCTAGTCTGAGCGCTTCGACTGGATTAACATGACCAAAAAGCGACACAATAAGAAGAGGAAAAATTATTCTCATGCCCACGACCGCTATCAAAATTCCTCGTGTCAAAAATCTATGTCTTCGCTTGGCATCCATCTTCTTGAGTACCGTAGTGTTTACAATTGCATTATCAAAAGAGATAGAAGTTTCTAAAGCTCAAAGTGTTAGAACGATGAAGAACGTTGAAAAAGCAGTCTCCCAGCCGCCTGTAGTATATCCATATACAAAGGCTGCGATCAGGCATATTACAGAAAAAATAATACTATTACGAAAATGTGATCGCATTGGAAAAATTGATTAAATAAAAGAATACCATTCATAATTAAAATCTTCCAATTCTCAATGTAATAGTTATAGTAAGCCCAATATTCTCTTGTTTAATTTGTAAAAAATTGTATTGCCCTCGTTTTTATGACAAAATTTTCTCGTAGATAGTAAAGCAAAAACGAAAATTCGTGATCTGGTTTCCTGATACAAAGAAAAAAATAATCTGACTTATTGCGTGGAAATTTGACCTGGGAAAGGCGCAATAACAAAGTTCATACAGCCCATCTTTGCGGAAAATTTTCGAGCAATTGAAAAAGATGAAACCTTCCAAGAGATACTTGAAGAGCTCATAGATCCTGAACACATTATACGAAGCGATGTATTATTACTCGAGAAAGAAACTCTCCCTGCTATTGCCCTAGATAAGACTCTTCTATACGGCTCTTTGCCTTACTATATCACTTCTCCGATTATTTCCAAATTTTTACTCAATCCAAATTTTGGGATACCAGTAGGTATATTTATAGTACAGAAAGAATTTGCTCAAAAAGTAGCGACTGAGGCCAAGAAAAAATCCTACTTACGATGGTTGCTGAATTATTCACACACTGTTCAATACAATAAAACAATATCTGCAAAAGGGTTTTCCCCTGCCCCAAAAGTAGACAGCGCCATTATTTCTATCATCAAAGGTGCATCACAAAATATCAATTATGAGCATATGCTCGTGGTACTAGATTTGATAAGCGGATTCAAAAGAAAGACACTGGGAAAGATTATAAAAATGCTTGAAGATAATAAAAAAATTAGCTCTTGAAGTAAAGAAGCTAATGTTGATGTGAATCTTAAGGCTATTTTTCCAAAAAGGTTGGAAGAAATTTCACGAGACGAAATGAATATTCTGACTCAATATATTTATAGTTCAATTCTAAATTCAAAGATTTCAGCTTGAAAAAAGTAATCTTATTGATTGAGAGCTCTTTTCACTAATCATGATAACCATGGTCGCTCCTGTCACATCTGAGTAGCAGTGCTAGAAACATTTTGTTGAAGTTCTTGTCTTTTTTGATCGGCGAGTTGTATATACGCTTGTTCAACATTTCATCCAGGCGCATTAAAACTTGTATGTATCTTTTTGAGAGTAGATAGTTTGCTCTTTATTTCTTCTATATTTTCTTTTTCTTTTTTTTCAGGTCTGTTTACCAATTCACTTTCAAGTAGTGCTAATTGTGCAAGACTTTGTTTGAGGAAATCAGCTGATTTAGTGTTATCTTCAAGTTTTTCTTTGTTAACTTGTATTTCAAGTTTTTTCTTGAGATCAGAAAGATCATCCTGAAGGGAATTTTCAGTATTGAGTGCGGAATCTAGATTGGGAGTTTTGAAAGTATCCATGGTCAAATAAGATTAGAGTTCTACTATTTTTACACTATCGTGTTTTTTTTGAATATATTCCATAAGTCTTTGATCGTGGGTAATAAACAAGATGGTATGTCCTTGTTGGTGAAGCTGAATCATGCTATCAGCGATGAGTTTACTATTATCTCGATCAAGGTTCCCTGTTGGTTCGTCCGCAATCATAAAGCTAGGATCGCTTGCCAAACTTCTAGCAATACTTACTCTTTGTTTTTCACCTCCAGAAAGCAATTTACATGCTATATTTTTCTTATCTTCAAGTCAGACAATTTTTAGAATACGATCCAGACTCTCAAGTCTAGCGATAGGATCAATATTATCAATAACTAAAGGATACGAAACATTCTCCCAGACACTCATAGTTTCGATAATTTTATAATCTTGAAAGACTACCCCAAGTTTTCTTCTATAGTTTTGAACTTCGTCTGTAGAAAATCTAGCAATATCTTCTTTTTGGTAAAAAATAGTCTTTAAAGGTGGTTGCAACTGTCTGAGTAAAAACTTTACCAGCGTAGTTTTACCACTTCCCGACTTTCCTACCAAGAAGCAAAAATCTCCCTTATGCAGGGTAAAATTGAATTTATCAAATATAAGCTGATCTGATTTGGGATAAGCTCGTGATAAATCATGTATTTCTATAATTGGTTCGTTCATGTATGATTATGTCAAAATAAGTATTGGTTCTATAATAACAATTTATACCACCAAATGCAAAAGGAAAATAAGGAACTGCAAAAAAACAACTTGAATGCGATTGAAATAAAAAACCCAGGAGACTCAAAAGCCTATCTGAGTTTTCAGATTATTTTTAATGTATTATATGGTAGTTAGATAATTTAGTCTTAATCTTTGCTATAAACAAGTGACTTGAAAGCCAAACCTGCTAAGATAGCGCCTGCAAACTGCCCTATGAGATGTTGCCAGATAAGATTTGTAGCAAATAGACCATCAAAGTAAGATCCAATTACTACTGCTGGATTGAAAGCTCCTCCAGAGATACTGCCTACACTAACAGCTCATATAAATACCGCAAATCCAATAGCCAAACCGTAAAATCCTTTACCAGAATTTGATTCAGTAGCTGCGACATTGTGCACTACCCATACCAATACAAAGGTATACAGTAGCTCTACTACAATAACTTTGAGAGCCATGGGATCCAATGTTACTGTCGTCAATGGATTTCCTACAATCCAAACCACGAGAAATCAAGCAATTATTGCTCCAGCCAACTGACTAATCCAATAAGGAATTACCTGTGACCATGAATGTTTACCGCTTACCGCCAGACCAAGCGTAACCGCAGGATTGAAATGTGCTCCACTGATATGTGCACCAGCATACACTAACACCATCAATGCGCAACCAATAGTCAATGCTGTCATAGCCCCTCCAAACTGTACTGCTAATCCGATAGACAATACAAAAAAGAATGTTCACAATGCTTCTCAAAGATACTTTTTCATAAAAAAAATAAGAGAGGATAAATGGATACTTACTATGGGAAATGCTGTTTTATGATTAAAATACAAGCGTTTTTTAGTTAAAAATGCCTAATATGGCAATAAAGAGAGGATAGTATCAGAATAGTTCGAAAGTAGTATTGTCATTATCACAAATCATCACAATAAATAGGGTATAAAAGCTAATTTTTCATCTTCAAGGAATAAGAAGCCCAATATCCCACAGACACTTGAAGCAAGCATATGTAAAGCTAATGTCAGGAAGATAAAATAATTATAATTTGAGCTTACATGCAACTCCTGAAAAGTTGAATGCTGGAGCCCAAGTCCAAATAACAATCCAAGTAGACCAGCAAACAAAACATCTCCAAACCCTAAGCCCTGTCACCGAGTATTATATTTCACTTTATGGATAAGTATTCCTATCAACCAAATTATAAACCGTAAACCAAACCAATACATACCTATTATCCCAACACCCAACTTATCAACACTATGACTCAAATAATATAATCAGAAAAATAAGAGTAATGATAGAGTGTAGGTAATAACTGATAGTTCCTTTTTAATAATGTCTATCATGGCCATGTACGTGAGACAGCATCCAATGAGCGCAATCAACAACTGAATAGCTACCGTTGAGCCTGCGAAAATACTTCCCAAGTACATAAAAAAACTTGCTGTTCAAATTTCTGAAATAAGATAACTTGTCGAAAGTTTTGACTTACATTGATTGCATTTTCCTTTTTGGATAAGCCACGAAAACACAGGTATCAATTCGTATCGCTTGAGCACCTTATGACAATGATCGCACTGAGACCTAACTACTAAGACGTCTTTAAAATTGTGATTGCAGTTAGCTAAATATCGCAGGAAAGAACCCATACAAAGTCAAATAATGGCATACAATAAGATGAGCATAAGATGTGCTTCAAAGTTTAAAATATTAATTTCTTACTCAATATTACTTTCAGTGTATTCTTCGATATTCTTCTTGCTTTTTATCACATTCATATATCTGAGTATAATATCTTTTCTTTTATCTCCGTGGAATTTAAGCATGTAATCATTGATTACAATTCACCATCCTTTTTTGCCTAGCCTCCCTTTTTTGATATGTAACCATGGTCTTCGTAAAAATCCGATGAATAAATTGAGTAAGTTTCCAAGTCTTCTTTTCAATATCCTTTCTATGGTTTCTTTTCGCCAATTACTTCAGACTATAAGGTCATTTCCTAAGCGTATGAGCTGTTTTCCAGGATGGTTGGGTAGATAGGATTTAAGCCATTTATTTGACTTCCAAATAAGATCAACGTCTTTCACACTCGTAGTATAGAGTGGCACTAGATGCGCAATTCGAAAAATAAGATAAATATCCAAAGGCTGTAAGAGCAATTCATAAAGATTTTCATGTTTCTTTTCTATATAAAACGAAAGACAGTATTTTTTCTGAATTTTATTTCAATTTCTTGCTAGACCCAAGAAAAATAAGATTAGTCTACTCATAAATCTTGCAATTCGTAGTCTACCTTGCGTTGTAATAATAAATAAATCTATATCAGAATCCTCATGCAAAGCATTAAATGTTATGCTATTCGCAAGATAAATATGCGTCACGAAAGGTAAAGATTTCCAAACCCGAGCATGTTTCTGTATTTGCTCAATGTATGCTTTCATGCGCTCATCTGCTGGAGTATCCCAACTAAATAAGTCGCATTGTTCAGCGGTATGTTGAAATTTTTCTTCGATCACATCCTTAAAGTCATCAGATCATCGTTTTAAAAAAAGCTTCACCTCTTTAGTAGGTTCAGGATATTTCATAATCTGATAAAATAGTTGAGTAGGATTTTTCATCTTGTATTTTTCTTTATACTAATTATGAATATAAAATCAAAGTTACATTATGGTTATTTTTACTAATATTAATTTTTCATGTTACCTTACATCATACTATGATGAACTAAAATAAGTATGTTTTGAATCTGAATCGCAATCTCAATCTTAGTATTTTTGTATTCATCGTATCGTTATTGTAAGAATAATAAGCTAGACTTTAAACAATTTTTCTTCTTTTTGCCACGAGCATTTCTGATTATTTACATAGTTTGAAAAGCATCTGGATATTATCTTGAATCTAAAGACCTCTTTGGATTTGCTAATATTGTAAAGTTTATTCTCACACCGAATGGTAGTGATTTCCATTATGTAGGCATAATCATAGGCTCAATCATTGCATTATTAATTTTCTTAAAAAATAAAAAAAAGAATACGATCAAAAGTATCATAGATATGCTGTTTTTTTCGACTATGATGATGATCATGACTTTGTGATTATTTCTCACACTCAGTGATAGCGTGATAGGTTTGCCCAACGACCATGGCCGATTTGCTATTAGAGCTTTGGCATCATATAGTAAGATTCAAGCCTATGGTCAAGTATATCCTTACGGTCTGATCATTAGCTTTATTGCACTTGCTTCTTATCTACTTACCAAATATCTCAATACTCTTCTCAATCGTACTGGTATCGGCTATATTGGATTTGCCTTATTCTTTTTCCTCATGATATTTGGATTTAGTTATCAACTCTATCCTAAGCACGGCGTAATTGGTTTCTGGGGACTTAGTATGGATATCAAACACTATGTGAACATGATTCTTATAGTTGTCTGCGCCCTAGAATATCACAATATTACAAAGACAATAAGAAGAAAATAAAATATAATCAGATTTAATTAAACAAAAAACGAAGAATAAATTCTTCGTTTTTTTATCCTTAGGTTTCAAGAATATTTGATTAGTTAGCCATAGCTTCACCAGACATCATCATTTCACCAGACATCATTTCACCAGACATCATTTCACCAGACATCATTTCACCAGACATCATCATATCACTGTTATCCAAAGCATCAGTTTCGATAGCTGCTCCAGTAACAATAACTTCTCCAGACATAACTTCTTCCATAACTGGTGCAGGTTTTTTAGCACATCCAGCTACCAATACAACTACTCCTAAGATTAATAATAATTTGTTCATTTCGTATAAATAATTAATAATAAAATAAATTAGATAATAGTGACAAATATTTATTTATTGTCAAGTATCAAGAGTATTTTTTCAAATTATATTATAATTATGTAAGAAGTCAATCAGCGAGTCGTGATCTGCATCATATTTATGATGGAGATATTCTGAAAGTAACTGCTTCCAATCAGAAAAAGAAGAACGGAAATCAGACTCTATAATAGAGTTAAATTGATCTTTATTTACCAAGTTATCTATCTTTTTGATTTCAATATGATTGAGTTTTATGGCAAGACTTTCAGCTTTAATTTGTGAGGTGGGACCAGCGGTTTGCAGAGTAACATCAAGATTTGCAAGTGATATAATTTCTTCAATAATAATAGGCACAAAAGAAGATTTCAGATTATTTTGAGATTCCGCTAACATTTTATCAATCTGTTCTTGTACTTCCAAATCTGTTATTTCAATCTCACCATCTAGGTCTTTTGAAGAAACTTCGAAGGAAATTTTGGGATTGATATGGAGCATTTGGGCTTCAAATCATTTATTGACATCTCAGACAAAATAGTATTTTGCTTCATTTTTTTCCAAAGAACTCGTATGCCAAAAAGAACCGCAACAAAGATAATTTTGGAAACTGAAAGGTTCGTGGATATGACCGCTAATCAACATAATACCATTAATATCAAGAAATTTGGGATGAATGGCGCCATCACGAAATTGAAATTGCGTATTCACTCCAGGAAAAAATGTTTTTGCAGTATAGTAATGATGATAAAAGACTATTTTGGGATATTTATTTTTATTAGTTTCGTAATAAGTAAGTACTATACTATTGAGCAATCATGAAAGTTTTTCTCCTTTTTTGGGAGATTCCAATAAACCTCTGCTGCTCTCAAGAACTTCCGTCTGTTCACTAAAAGTAAGAAGTTTAGTATCATAAAACTCACTTTCCGCAGGTTCTTCCAGACGATCATTGTAAGGAATTACAACATGCAAGGTTTGCATTTCATCCACCCACTGAGTTGGTTGCGTGATAAATTGCAAAGACCCCTTCATCGTATTTTCTCCCGCTTCAAACATTTCTCGTAAATGTTTTCCTTCCTCAAACACAAATTGATCCTGTATCCAATCATGGTTTCCTGCCATAATCTTTACCTTTCTTCCTTCCTTGCACAAGCTAATAAAGAGTTTAAATAATTTGAGTAAGTAGCTACGATCATAAGAAAACATATAGACATAATCTCCCAAAAATACTACCTCATCATCCTTATGTTTGGCAAAAAGCTCCTCCAGTTTTGCGAGAATCTTATTGCCGTATTTTGCATTGATATGGATGTCAGGTATCAAAATCATAGTCTTTTGGTCTGATTAAATATTCCTAATACAGACTTAAACATAGTCAAAAAAACTTTCTTTTCAAGCGGATAAAAACTTATTTCCCAAGTAAATTATAGACATCAATATTTGGCAAAATAGATATTGGAATATATTCACCTTTCATATTCCAGCTTGCTCGTACGCTTCCCAAAGATCAAGTCATAAGCTGATGAATTATAAGCGATCATCCAGTAGTATTCAAATCATAGACAGCCTTCCATTGTTGAATACGTTTTTGATTTTCATAGACTGTAATATCAAGAACTGTATTCACAATATCATGGTAAAGATCAATTTTCATGGTTCTTTTACTGAGTCCAAGACTCTGAGTTTGGAGATGAATTTCATGGTCTGTAAGATCTCCACGTATCGTAAGTCCTGATGATTCCAATTGATTGATCAGCACTTTGTGTTCTGCATCGGAAAATTCAATATCTTTCTTCTTAGCTGCTTGGAGATACGTATATATCTTACTTTTATCTCAAGACAATGATCCCAAAAGATCAGTATCAATAATAATCGGACATTGGGTAAAATTGCAAGATTCAGCAGGGAAAGTAATAAAAGGTAGTATGATGTTCAATGTTTGTTGGGCTTGGACAATCAAAGAAATCCAAGGAGAAGAACTAAAATTACGCAGATAGATAAAGGTGTTTGGTTGCCTAGAAGCTGTTTTCAACACTGTTTCCAGAAAGGCTGAGGAGGAATTTCATGGACTGGTTCTCCTGCTTTCAAAGGATTTTACCTTGAGATAATAGTTTCCACCTTCTCGGACAGTAATGACATCCAAAGCATAGGGTCCCACTTCTCCATCAAAGCTCACCCTATTTTGTTTGCCATCTCCTCCCCATCAGATCTTCCCCAGAATACGCAAGTTCTCTCCAGATCCATCAGGACTCCACACGCCTGAAAGATTTCCTTCATACCATGTTCAAGTCGTCATTTCCTCACCCCAATCTAATCAGCCGTTGAAAATTTTCCGGCTTTCCTCCACGACAAAGTCTTTCTTGCTAGGAGCACTACAGCCATTCAAAACGAATACCGTCATCATGAGTAGGAATATAAGCAATACAAATTTTTTAGTTTTCATAATAATAGATATGATAAATTGCATGATGATGAATAAACACCACTGCCAGCTCCACTTCAAGAGTAGACGCAGATTGCTCATTCAGAAAGTGAAAGATTGTTTTTTGAAGACTAGAGATTTTACGTTTACCGATAAAATCACCCAAGCTCGTAATACTATCTACCACTTTTACTTCTACAAACAATCGCGTCTGATCGTTTTTCATGATTACATCCAACTCTCCTCCCACAATCGTATAATTCTGTTCCACAAGACTAAATCCCTCCTGAAGAAAGTGATCAATTGCCAACTGTTCTCCATGATATCCTTTAGCTTTTTTGGAAGAATACATCGCTTGAGGTTAAAGAATAAGATAATCAGAATGTAGAAAAGCCGTTTCATAAAACAAAAGAAATGAATCAGAAAAATCCAGACACCCAAATCCTAGAATAAAACAATCAAATAAAAAACCCACAACTGGTGTTGCAGGTTTCTATTATATCATCGAGATGAATATACTAAGCGAGTTCTACTTTATCAAATGAGAGACTTACTGGAGTTGTTCTTCCCATAAATTCTACCATTACTGTTACTTGTCCTCTGAGGTCATCTACTTCAGCGATTCTACCTTTCATATTTTTGAAGTTTGACTCTCTAATTACTACTACATCATCTACCTTAAATGAGTTTCTTGTTGTGAGTTTTACATTCTTTTCTCTTACCTCAGCAACAATCTTTTCATATTGTTCATCTTCGATAGGAATAGGTCTTGTTTCCGCTCCGATAATCAATCTTACTCCTGGTGTATTTCTTACTACGTACCATATTTTATCATTCATTCTCATTCTTACGAACAAGTATCCTGGATAGAGTTTTGTAGGTTTGATAGATTTTTTGTCTTTTCTTGTGATGATTTCATTAACAATCGGAATGAAGAAACTCGTTACATCAGTATCGAGACCAATCTTTTTGATTCTTTCTTTCATATTCTCCACTACCATCTCTTCCTGGTTTGAATTTACTGAAAGAACGTACCGTCTCAGATTATCATCTTTGATTTGTTTATTGAGATCAAGTTCTTGTATTTTAGCCATAATTAACCTCTAAATAATTGATAAAAAGTAAGATACAAGTTACTGATCACTGCATCATAGATAGCAAAGATAGCACCAGCTAACAAGATTGCCAAAAGCACAAACAATCCCATTTGAATATATTCTTCTCTCGTTGGAAACTTAAGTTTTTGAACAGTTTCTAAACTGTCATAAAAAAAATTGAACATCCCTATTAAAAAAATTTAAGTATAAAGAAACAATTAAGCATAAAACATATGTTTCAGTATATAATCAAAAAATACTCAATATCAATCCAAAATCATATCCACAAGTCCCGCTCAATACATTAGCCTACAAAATCTGATTATTATAAACCAATGTTGATTCTTTTTCGTCTTCACGAGCAAACAGAGTATCTTCTCCTTCGTCCGCCATCTCGATCTCCTCTTCTTCCTCATCAGCTTCTTCTATGCTCTCAGGAGCTTTGTTATCCAAAAAGATAAAATTATCTACAATAATTTCCGTAGACTGTCTCGCGTTCCCTGTCGCATCAGTTCGTTTCTTGGTTTTGAGTCTTCCTTCCACATACATTTTTTTTCCTTTTGTGAGGTATTTTCCTAGGATTTCGGCACTGTTTCCATAGGCTGTACACCTGTGAAATTCTGATTCTGTGACTGCTTCATCCTTACTGTTCGTAAACTTTCTGTTAGTGACAATTGTAAAATTTATCACCGTCATTTCACTTCACTCGATTCTTTTTACATCTGCAGGTGCAGTGCATCTTCCCATAATCATTACTTTGTTCAAACTAAAACTCATCATAAAAAATTTAAAAGATAAAACAACATTCTCATATTCAACAAATCTCACATTTCAAGCCAATCAAGCGGAAAATTAGTGAAAAATATCAGAAAATATAATCTGAAAAAGTAGCGTGAGATAGTAGAAAACGCAAGGCAGGAAAGCGAAATGAACGGAAAAATATCAATTGATTTTGTAAGTAAATTGTTTATTAGTAGGTTTCACGCCCCGGTGGTGAAACTGGTAGACACGCTAGACTCAAAATCTGGTGTCCGTAAGGATGTGAGGGTTCGAGTCCCTCTCTGGGCAGTTACCATACTATTGGATTTGCCTCCTAAAGTATCGGCTTATTTATTAATTATTTTTAAAACATCATGGCTAAAGCAAAACTAGGAGACGACGTAAACATGAATGATCTACTCGCCCAAGTAAAAAGACACGGATGAGACAACGGATCTCCAGAAGTTCAAGTAGTACTCCTTAGTATGGATATTACAAAACTTCAAGGTCATATCGAAACAAACAGACATGACGTGGATTCCAAAAGATCACTCTTAAGAAAAGTAGCGAAAAGAAGAAGTTTCTTAAGATATTTGAAGGACAATAATATGGATAGATATACCTATATTACTGACCTACTAAAATTGAAAGCCTAGTAAAAACTAGGATCAATATGGGGATGTTTTGGTTTTGACAGAAATTCCAACATATTGATCGCCATCCCGGATGATAGTAACCAGTAAAATCTATCAACAAACAAACGCAAACTCTAACAGAGCTGCAGGACTCAATCTTAATAGATTTAATGCTTACGCTTTCGCGTAATCAAGCCCTTATCTTATCGTAGTGTTATAGACAGGTTGTAAATACGATAGGCGACCGAAAACCTTCAAAAACTGCTTGTTTGTGTGCAGTAAACACATCCACATCAATGATCGTTTGTCTAGAGACCAAATCATTGATTACCAAATCTAGACTATGATGGTAGTATATCAATATCTTGCTTTTTGGACACGAGTTCGATACTCGTCATCTCCATATTTTATAAATTTTATTAGCAAAACTTATTTTGAAAAATACTTGCAAAATATGTAATGGAGAAACTAATACATATCTTTCATGAAAAGATTATCGATATAAAACATCAGACAAAATATACAATATAATCAAATGCTCAAATTGTAAAACAGAGCAAATATTCCCCACTCCGACCAAAGAAGAACAGTTTACTTTCTATCCACAAGACTATTATAGTTATGAGGAAGAAGTTGCGTCAAAACAAACAAGATGATTTCTTATGAAGTTATTCAAGAATACATGAAGCCTCATTTCTTCAGGAATGATTGACCTCATGTATTTTTTGTTATATTGATCTCAGTACAAAATTGATAAAGGATGATTTGATACATTTGTAGAAAATAAACTGAATAAAGCGGCGTGATATGATGTATTGGATATAGGATGCGGAGCATGAACTACTCAATCGGCATTTGGTGATAAACGAAATCGAAATGGATTTGATATCTCTGACAAGATTAGCAAAAAATGATCCATATTTTACTGACCATCAATCGATACTGTGGATTTTGGAAAACAATATGATGCTATCATAGCAATTCATGTCTTTGAACATATCGACGAGCAAATTCAGTTTATAAAAAATATCCATAACTTATTCAAAAATGATGGAATCTTGCTCATGAAATTACCAAGCTGTGATGGTATATTCAATAGGATTGTGGGGAAATACGCAGCAGAAAGAGATATACCTAGACACTTATTCAACTATTCCAAATCATGATTATCCAGATTATTTGAAAATAAATGATTTAAGGTTCTCGATATCAGATATCTCAAAAATTATGGAGCTGCAATATCACTTTGACGATATCTCATGGATAAATGAATCATAAAAAACACAAACTCACTCTTGTTTAAAATTATATCATCTTTGTTGTATGGGGTAGATCTCGTGGTATCTTTCTTACACTTACCAACCAATCAAATAGGGATAATTGCACAGAAGATTGATAAGTAGCATATACATATTAAAATAATCTGAAAACTCCGCTTGAGTGATCGAGTGGGGTTTTTAGTGGCTTGCTTATAGTTTGATACTTACTCGTATTACACTATTTTTTATTTCAGTTTTTTCTTTATATTTACTTTATCTCTCAAAGACTGTTGCCTAGGAGTAAGACGATTATTTTTATCTAATACAGATTTTCAAGTTTTAGATTCAAGATTTTCTCTTGTTATTTTAGCAACGACCGCTCATTCTCTCAAAGCATTTTCCACTTGTCCAAATCACTTTGCATTTTTACTTTTTGCTATTTCAATACCCGCCTCTTCCGATAACTCAGTCAATAACATTTCTGTTCTTGTCATATGATCTCTTAGATTATCAGATTTTACGAGTCATTTATGCTTTTTATAAGATTGAGCATCTTTTCCTGATCGCTGGTATGATATATTTGTTAATTGAGCATATTGATCGACTTCAATACCTCTCGTTTTGAGTTCATCAGTATAATTATGTCTGCCATCTATCATCTGTATTCTTTGCGTAATTTCATTTTTATTCATACCTCTGCTTTGATAGACTTTAATTGCAGATTCTCTTGCTCTTTGCATACCTAGCTCTGGATCATTGAGTTCTTCCATCTTTCGATTTCCTAGTGTAGCAAGTCGCTCTTTGAAGGGTTCTGCTTTTGGAGAAGGGATAGACTGGATAAGGCGCAAAATAGTTTGCGTATTTGCTGCGTCAGATTTATATCTTTTACCATCTGAAGCTAAAAATTTCAGTTGGTCACAATTTGTGACCACCTTAGATCATTCTTGTTTAAGACGACTTTTGAGTGTTGTTCGATATGTTTTAGCTTTTTTGTAATCATATTGATTAGTTAGAGCGCCAATCACATCAATGAGATTAAAAAACCGTTCTTCCTGATACCGTTCTTTTCTAATTTCTTTATCTTCAAATAAAGCTTTCGTCCTGGAAGATACACCCAATTTATCTATTGTCATAATATCGTCATAAAAACTAAAATATTACTTGATACATATTCTAGGTGTATAATTTAATGTTCGTAAGACATTTATTTGTTATTACTTTTAGCTACCCGAAGGAATTTCCCACAAAATATTACGGAAATATACAATTCATGATATAGAAAAATAATGAAATCAATCTGAAAAAATCAGGAAAAACAAAACCCCACTCAACTAACCAAGTGGGGTTTTCTCTTATTCAAATAATAATACACACATAAAATTATTTCTTAGAAATCCCTCTCCCACTTCCCAATGTCTTCTGCTTATTTCTTTTCGCCTCTAGGATCTTAATATCCTCTTGAGCAGGCAGTTCTTCTGGAATAATACCTCTTTCAAGCATTGCTTTTCTGGTAGACGCAGCATTACTTTCCAATTCTTTTGTTAGTTTTTCTTTTCAGACTATTTTTTTAGATTTAATATTATGATCCGTCATTGCATATACAAAATCTTTTGCTTTGAGTTCGAGCTCACTATCAAAATCAGCTAACGCTCTTTTGCTGGGAATATTCCTCTTCTTTTTCAACTCAGCAATATCCATACCATACATCGCTTGGATTTTGGTGTTTTTGAAACTTGAAAAATCTTCAGGTTTAGTAATTCCTCTGTGATATATAGTACTCTCTATCTTCCTCTCAACTTCCTTCAATCTTTCTCTAGCCTCAATCCTTTTGATCTTATTCATTCCAATTTGCGAAAGTTCCTGAGTCCTTGTCAGCGTAGCAAAATAATTTTGAGCATTGGAGATTTCAATCTTACGCGGATCACCATTCATAGCAATGAGGTAACAAGCATATCTAGAGAGAATATAATCTTCTAGTGGTCTTCATCCCTTTGTAGTAGCGGTTTTTCCCGACGCCGGGAAAAAGTGCTCATCAACTATCTTTCATTGAGATTTACAGGAAGCTTTGGCTCTTTGTATAGCCTCTACAAAATTATCTCGTTTGGTATAACCAAGCATTTCCATAAGATCTCTTCCATACCAAAACTCTACTCCATCATGTACAGACTTGATATCTTCAAATGTTTTTTGCATAAGAGAAGGAATATAGATAAATATATTTTTAGAGCTCTAAAATCAGAATATTGCATTAATATATCTTTATGTATAGTGATAATACTGAGGCTTGCAATAGTTTGTAACTAGAGTATACAATTCACAATCTAGAATAATAATGAAAACAGTCTGAAAAAGTCAGGAAATACAAAAACCCCGCTTGAGTGATAGAGTGGGGTTTTGCGTGGCTTGCTTATGGTTTGAAAAGTCAGCTTATTTTTGTATAAAGAAGTTTTATTTTAACTCGTATATTTGAAAATGAACATAGTATTACTTTTGGTAGGATTGGCTATATTGGTTAAATGAGCTGATTTTTTTGTGGACTGAGCAAGTGGCTTAGCAAAGAGAATAGGACTTCCTCCGTTTATCATTGGTCTTACCGTGGTGGCACTAGGAACATCTGCGCCAGAATTATTCGTAAATTTACAATCTGCGATAAACTGACATACAGAGCTCGCTATATGAAATATACTCGGAAGTAATATTGCAAATATTCTCTTTATTTGTGGAGTCTGCGCACTAATTTGGTGAGTACAGATGGATAAAATCATTCATCAAAACTTTGCAATCTCTCTTTTATTTGGAGTGTTATTGTGAATTGTATCATTGACTGCAGGAGGAACTATTGGCGTAATATGAGGCGTTGTGCTACTCATAGCTACCACAGCATATCTTTATTATATGTTCAAGACAAGCGAGAAGCAAGATATACTAGAAGCTGAATCAACAGGATATCCTTATCGAAAACTGATACTTATGGTAGCATGATGATTGACTGCTTTGATTCTTGGTAGCAATATGGCAGTAAAAGGCGCAGTATCTATTGCAGGATTGATTTGATTATCTGAAAGAATCATCGGACTAACAATCATCGCTATAGGAACTTCCCTACCAGAATTGATCACTACAGTGGTATCTATCAGAAAAGGACAATGAGAAATGTGAATCGGAAATATCGTATGATCAAATATACTCAATATCGGTCTTATCGGTGGAATCACTGCCCTCATACACCCTGTTATCTTCTATAAATCTACCTATCTTGATCTGTTTGTGTACTTGTGAGTAACAATATTAGTTCTTATATTACTCTTTATCGGGAAGAAATATAAAATCACCAAAGTACGATGATGATTGTTCCTTTTGTTGTATATTATCTATGTGGCGTATATTATTATTCAGGGGTAGTTTTATAGGATGAAATAAGCTGAGCGAGCTTGCGGGAATGATGGAACCATTAAAATGTATTTACATAGATTAGATAATATGTAAGCTTTTAATAACTTTAAAGTATACAATTTATACAATTAAATTTATTATTATTATCTAAAATGCTTCAAAAAGAAAAGGAACAAGAACTGCTATCCCGCTTATCAGGTGAACATAAAATATGAAATAGACAAAGTTTATGATTTTATTATTCACCGTTTCTAATAAGTAGTTTTTTATCTGAATTTTCAAAAGTCATAGAACCTAAAAATATTCTCGACCCAACAGCTTGATTATGATCAAGTTTACGTATCATATCAGATTCCTTAAATAACAAAACAAACATTACTGCGATTGAAATTAACCAACAAAATTTAGAAATAGCAAAAGAACGATCAACAAATTTTCCTATAAATTACATTTTATGAGATTCATTAGAAATTTTGTCTAAAATAGAAGAAAAATTTGATTTTATAACGTGAGATTTACCTTGGTGAATAAAGGTTGATAAAAGATATTATAATCTAAATTTAGAATTAGATACAATTATATTATTAATGTCCTTAGATAAATTAAAAGATTGATGATTTGCTATATTTACAAATCCTGATAAATTTTTTCTAAGCGAATATGATAAAATTAAGGATATTATAAAAGAAAAATGAATATCATTAGTTTGATCTATAAAACTTCCAGCTGGTACGTATTACCCTCAAACATGAATACAAGCAAATATAATTATCTTTCAAAAAATTAATAAAATCGATAAAGTATTTTTATGAGAGCTCACGGAAAACAATTTGAGTAAATTAATCAAGAATTTCTTTGAAAAAAATTGATCAAGTGATTTAATTGGTAAATTTATAAATGAAAATGAAAATGAAAAATTTTTACGAGACAGGAAAAAATCCTATGAAAAAATAGATAAGTTACTTACTCAAAAAAAAATTGAAGTTATGGATAAATGCATAATCTCAACAAATGTAAACTTTGAAGATGAAAATGCTGTTTTCGTAACCACTTTCGGTTTCCCTAAGATTAAACTGAAGTTCAATAATGATGAGATTGAAAAAATAAAAGAAAAGAAATCTAAATATTTCCAGATTATATTGCCAAAAAAATATGATCCAAATATATTTAAAAATTTTTATAATAGTTCGTTTTGAAAATTATATTTTGGTAGGTTGGTAACTTGAATAATGAGCAACTTAAATTTATTAACTATTAAGGAAGCAGAACTTTACTACCCCACGAAAATTTATCTAGAGAAGATACAAAAAACTTTTGAAAAAATGGAGTCTATAAAAAATATCATGTCTGATGTAGACGATACTTTAAAGGTAGATTTTTTCTCAATAGATCAAGTATATGAAACAATATCTAAAATTAATATCATGTCTGATATCGACTATACGATTGAAGGTTTTCCTACATTAATAGCAAAGCAATATAAAGAGTTGATAAATTCAAAAGAAGAAGGTGAATATCAGAATGCACTTGAAATCATAAATAATATTTTCATTACAACGGGAGTTTTTTGCATTAGCGTAATGCTTTGATGACTTAGTTGAAGCGTAGATTTTATGAGTGAAATTTCAGATGACCTAACTGGGTCAGTCAGAGATTTTACTAAATTAGGGCTTGGAGACATATATTGTCTTTATTGAAATATTGCTAAAAAAATTAAAACTAAATCAGATGATGATGATGGAGGAAAAGATTTTTTGAAAAGTTTATTCAGTTTAGACGATATAGCAATACTTAATAAATTAACAAATAAAGAAATATACATATTAATTGATGAATTCTCAAAATTAAGAAATAAATATATATGACATAAAGGTAAATTAGACGAAACCATATATAAAGAAATTTTAATTGAAGCTGAAGCCTTATTGAATAAATTTATTTTAAAACTTTCTTGTCTAAAAGAGATAAAAGTCATTTTATGATCGAATAAAATTAATCGCATAGATGAATATGAATATGAAGTAGTGGTAACTATATTCAATTGATATTCACCTTACTCGGAGAGATTAATTCTGTTGGAAGCTCCTATATGAGGGAAACTCTATTTTACTATATGATTAAATAAAAAAATCATATCCTTACCTGAATTAATTAGATATGACACAAGTACGGAAAATCAAGCAAAAATTTCATATATATACAACAGAGTAGATAAATGAAACATAGAGTATGTAACTTACGAAATAGCAGAAAAAGAAAGAAAGAAATATTATATTTCTGATATTAAAAATCCAATATTACAAAAACTTTTATCTAAACCTGATTAGACAGCTAAACAAAAAACCAAGTCTTAAGTTGGGAACATGCCAGAAATATATTTTTGTCTTATTCTATAAAAATGTTTAAATTTTCTTAGACAATTATGTCTATACTGACATCTGTACTATGAAATAATATCTTTTTAGATGCAATTTTGAGAATTCTCGGAGATGTTTTTTTTAGAGTTGTCATACTAATTTATTAAATTATAAAAAGAGACATAAAACTTATGATAATTAGTAAAATTAAAGGGTATACAGAGTACTTAGTATATGTCATTTTTTTATTTGCAATTTCTGCGTTAGTATGAATCTGCTCAAGTATTCATTCTTTAACATCGCTATCACTAATTAATAAAATCTTATCTCTAAAAGAACTAAAATCTTTTTTAGCAATAGTTCAGAAATAAAATAGGGAGTCTCTATGTATGTTTTTAAGTCTTGGAGTAAACGATAAGTATATAAGAATAAATCAAACTGCAAAAATCAAGGATATAAAAAATATAGTACATATATAATAACATCATAACATCTCTTTGAGAATTTTTATATTTGAAATCCAATATCATAATATACCAACATAAAAAGCCGATATAAATCAGAGTTTACTATCAGCATGTTTAATTCGATCATTGATAATTTGCAATTGATCTTTTAATTGATTGATATCCATTTATATATTATATTTTTAAAAAATAAAATTAAACATTATCTAGTGCAATTATTGCTCTACAATAATCTTTTCAACATTTTTCACACCAAATAGTTTTTAGAACCTTAACTCAATTAAAATCAAATTTCTTATTATTGGTTGTATCATAATCTTCTCGTAAAATCGCCTCTTCAGAACATCAACATGATTTATGTACCAAGTCAGAAGTAGATAAATTATTATAAAATCTATCTGAAACAAAAAGCTCTCAATCATTCGATAATGATGCTAATTTTGCTGACATATTAATCGGTTTTCATGCTCGAACTTCATTTTTCCTACTATCTCTTCACTCTGAATCTTTCAATCACAATTGTTTTACTAAAACAGTTTTTTGATCCATTCACATATGATATCCTATATTAACTTCATTGCTCAACTTTCTATCCACTAAAGGTTTAAATGTTTTTTCTGCAAAAGTTTTAAAAGTAATTGCAGCAGCGAAAGCTGTATGTATTTTATTGCTACTAAACAATGCAAAAACTCAATCTCACTTGATATCAATATATTCAGCTCACATTTCATGAAATATTCTAATTGCAGTACCTGTAAAAAACTCATAAATAGCAGCGGTAGTTTTTTCATGGTGGCTAGAAGCGCTTAGCTCCGTTGATCATCTAATATCAACAAATAACGAAATAATGTTCGGAATTTTATACCAACATGTTGTTAAATAGTTACCTCCTGGAACTAGGGTATTACGATTGGTTATGCTAATGGTGCTATGAAAAATTTCTTTTCTCGCTTCAATGAGATTTGCAATGCTTTCTGGATAGTAATTTGGCATGATAATTTTTTTTATAAAACATAAACATATATTTGTTACATAGCTACCTCTACCTGACCATTCATCAACATAGGTAAGAGCCAGTCACGGAGTTCTGAGAGTTTTTTATTTTCTTCTAGAGTTTTTTGTCTTTTTCTCTCTGTATTTTCCATGAAATCAAAAAATCCTTTTTTCGTTTGTTGGTTTGGAATTGCTATATAATTAGTGTCTACGAAACTATCAAACAAAAAGTTTTTTATCCCAGATGTTTTTCCTTCATATCAAAAAAGTATTTTATTGTCATATAATCTATTCCAGAAATAATGAAAATTATGAGTAAGTTCATAATCTTTCAGTGTAAGTGCTTTACAAAAATTTGAACATATCAAAGGATGATTAAATCTTTCTGATAATGTAGATGAAACATAAGCTATACGACCTGTAGATTGAGTAGGGCTTCCACCTGAAATTTCTACGATCAGATCGTAAGATTTCAATAATTTATGACCATTCTTTTCAAGAATAAATCTTTTGGGTGGATTACATTCTTCTTTACCATTTAACCCATTTATATCTGCTCCACGAATACAAAAAACTTCTTGTGTATAGTTTCATGTTTCTTCATCTTTTCCCCAATCTCACCCCTTATATTCACTAATCAAATCACCAATTGTCTTCACCTTCCACCCCATCGGAATATCTCTTTTCAACTCCTCATTCCACACCATCTCACCACCGCTAGACTTATATGGCTTCCCATCTTCATCTGGAAAATCAAACTGTACAAACCAGTAGTCATACAGTGCCTTTGCTATGGCTTCGAGTTCGGTATTTATTTTGTTGTTGAGTTCTATTTTAGCGTCAAGATCAGAAAGGATAGAAGCAATTTTTTGCTGATCTTCTTTGTTCTCATGAACCCAAAGTTCTAAATTATCAAAATCTGTTTTATTTAGAATTGGCACAGCAGTGCTTCCAGTAGATGCATTTCTTAATAATTTATAATTCTTTTTAAAAATATAATACAAATAATCTGAATCATACAAATCATTAACAACAATTGAATTTATTTGTTGATTAGTGACACAATCAAATTTATTAAGTACTATTTTGCCCATGGCGGAACCTATACAAGTAATCAAAATACTTTTTGGAGGCAATAATTTTGATGATAATTTTCTTTTCCCAATGTCTGATAAGTACCTTTCTGATGTATTAATAAATTTATTGCTAAAAGAATCTGAGGGAGTAATAAACATATACTTAAGTCCAAAATGATCTGGATAAGACGAAGAAGGCGTATTACCCGTTATAGTTTTACCAAACTGTGAAATTTTCTTTTTTTGTATCTTACTCATACTTCAAACTTTTTAGATTACTAAAAATCTTCTCTTCTAACACTCTCGATTCTTTGAAATAGTCAGTCAGAGTATTTTCATAATTCTGCATCTTCTGAATAAACTCTTCTGGTGTGATATCCGTATATTCTATCTTGATATCAAAATATTGTCCTGCAGAGAAGCTATGATTTTTGGCTATGATCTTATCACGAGTGACTATTACCGAAAGGTTTTCTATCGCTTTTTTGTTATGAAAAATATCGATTATCTGCTGTTCTTCTTCTGGACTGAGGACTGTTTTTTGATTCTTTCCATCTTTGGCGGTAGTGCCGAGTTTACTTGCATCCATGAGGACAATATTTGCATCATTATGTTGTTTATCTAAGAAGATCACTGATACATTGGTCCCAGTAGTAGCGAATATGTTACTTGGCATACTCACAACTCCTTTGAGCATCTTTTTTTCTATCATCTGTTCCCTGATCTTCTTTTCTATACCGCTCTGAGCAGTAATAAAACCAGTAGGCACAACTATTGCTGCTTTCCCTTTACTAGAAAGGGAGTACATAATCTGCTGAATAAAGAGCAAATAGATTGCCATTTTCTCAGGACTTTTTGGGGTTATATTTGGGACTCAGGCAAAAAATCTTTCATTGGCGTTCGGTAAACTCGCTACTTCATCTTTCCAGTCAGAAAAATCCATCTTAAACGGTGGATTAGATACTATAAAATCCATCTTAGTAGTAATATGTTTATTGTGAGTTATAGAGTTACCTTGTATGATATTACTAATAGAATGACTGAGATTATTGAGTATTAGATTCAGACGAAGAAGATTTGATGATTTTTGTGAGATATCTTGACTATATATTGAGCATTTACTTGCACCTATTTTACTTGCTATATTCATGAGCAATGTCCCAGATCCAGCAGCAGGATCATATACTTTTGCATCAATGATATTATCATCTTCTACTAATATTTCTGCCATTACTTTCGCTACTGAGTGCGGAGTATAATACTCTGCATACTTACCTCATCAATCTTTGTTGTAATCTTTGATCATATACTCAAAGATCGTAGAGAAAAAATCAAATCCTTCATTAAATATTTCATTAAAATGAAATATAGAATTGGTAAGTTTATTGACGATAGATTTTGCTACCGTATTGTGCTTAGAACGATCAGAGATAGAACTTTGTATGAGTGATTCTTCAAATAAACGAATCTCTGAATTACCATCCGTATGTACCGAAAATATATCATTATTGAGGATAGATATATCATTAAGTGTCTCATCAAATGTCTTTGCAAAATCATCTTTATCTTGTTGAGAAAAAAGAAAAGGAAGTAGATGCTTTGGTTTCAGATGAGCAGTCTTGGTTCCTATTTCAAACTGTAGTATCCTATTATATTCACTATCAGATAATGCTTCTAGATCTTTATATTCCTTGAGATCAGGATGTATTTTTTGTATTTCATACAAGAATTTATCACTGATAAATTTGTACAGAAAAGATTGAGTGACGATCTTATATTCGTTCGCATCACCTCCCAACCCGTTGTGATTACAAATATTTTTTATGTCATCTACGAGTTGTTTAACTTTTGCATTATAGTCACTAGTCATAATTTTATCTTTATGGAGTAAAAGAATTAAGCCTCATATTCTAGTATATATTCATTTGCTGTCAGGTCACGAAATTGTTGTAAGACCTCAAAGGTGATAATCTCTTTATTCATGGGAGATTCATCAATTGCACTGTTGATCATCGGTCAGATATGCTGTTGAAAAAATACTTTATTTTTGAGCAATCATCAATTATTGTTAACTGCATAGTCTATTTTTTCTTTTGCAAGCATCATAATATTGTATAATGGAATATTATTACTAATAGTCCCAGAGCGTTCTAGTGATTTGAAACTACGAGCATATTTTTTATCTCCTTTAAATTTTTGTTCTAATACTTGATTTTTACGATTGAGTTCTTTAATTTTACTGTAGATGTTATGCAATTCACTACTTACAAAGTGCATTGTGTCTGATGTATCTTTTGATTCATCAATACTATATTTTGCAAGCAATTCTTTAAATAATTCATACAGCGATAACCACTCTGGATCTTTCTTGTTCCAATTATTACTTAATTCAACCCTTGTTTTGTGCGCTATATCTTGCAGATCATTTGCAAGCATTTTAAGTTCCTCTTCTCACTTTTTAGAAAAACTAAAGATTACATTTTCTATCGCTACGTTAAGAAGTTGTTTACTATCTACATCTTTTACAGCTTCTTGAAGACTAAGTAGACGAAGACGATTATTTACTTCATTGATTAGTGAAGATAATAACTTGATGTCCAATTGTTCCAATGCTTCAGTATGTCCTATCAAACGAGAAATATTATACAGTTCACGAGCGTGTTCAAGAGCATTCTTAAGACTAAGGATAGCACTTCTATCTTCAATCGCCGTGATTTGTTCTGAGAAAAGCTCCAGGTTATCAGTAGAATAATCAGATAAAACTGTTGCTATGGCAACAAGCCCCGATTCAATTTCTTCCTTACTCATAAACAACGAACCAAAAACGTTTTTTCCATCCTCTCCAGTAGAGTCTGTATCGTATTCACGATTGAGTTCATCAAAATATGCTTTGTTAGTAATATCAAATTCTTTGCTAATATCTGCGAAATCAACAACGTATCAAACACGGAATTCTTTATAAGGTCTATTGACACGAGTAAGGGTTTGCAAGAGATTATGTGATTTTATTCTTCTTCATAGATATAGTTTTTTGAGTCTTGGTGCATCAAATCATGTCAGCAGCATGGCATATACGAAGAGAATATCTATTTTCCCGTCTTTAAAATCTTGTATTTGTGTTTTTCTTGTTTCTTTATCATTCTCGTCATGCAAGATAAGTGCAGATGATAAATTATATTCTGATTTTTTATTCGTTAGCATTACGTGCATTTCTCTTGCTTGTTCTGAACTATCACAAACCACCATTGCTCCTATAGTAGGGTCTCAAAATCTTACTCTTGAAGAATTAAAATCATTGGCGATATATTCCACCATCGGTTCTACAAACTTCTTATGAGAATAGAGATCTCTTTTATCTAAACTACCTGACTTAATAAGTTCTTTGAGTTCTTTCTGTATTTTTTGCAACCTCTCTCTATAGCTCGTTTCAATCTCTTCACGAAGCAATTTGAGTGTGTATCAGTCTTTGATTGAGCTATTATAATAATATTTGTGCATATAGTTTCCAAAAATATTTCTTGTGGTTTTGAGATCTGCTTTATCTTCGAGATCAGTTTCTTCATCGTCTATTTTTTTATGATCATTATACATAATGAGAGGCGTGCCCGTTAGTGCAATTTTTATGGCATCTTTATCTGAATTATAGAGATTTGCCAAGAAACTTCCTTTAGGATCATAACTTCTATGGGCTTCATCTACAAAATATATTCTTTGCACCGCAATATCATATCCACTATCATTAAATACTGTAGTATCTTCATTAAATTTTTGAATATTAATCACGGTGATTCATTCGTTGCTCGTATTTTTTCTAAAATCCTGCACAAGATCTTGTTTATTATTAACTATATGTACTTTCAATCATCTTTTTCTAAACTCTCTTTCTGTCTGTGTTAAAAGATCCAATCTATCAACAACAAAATAAAACTTTGGAACTATTTTCCTCTTACTAAAATAATCAGTTAGATATCTCACACTATAAAATGCAAGTGCTGTTTTCCCACTTCATTGCGTATGCCAGATAATTCATCTCTTTTCTCATTGATTGAGTTGTTGTTCTATTGCCTTCATGGCAAAAAATTGAGGATATCTCATAATGTGTTTTTGAATCATGAGTTCTCATATTTTGTTGGTCTCATCGATATAAACAAGCGTATATTGTAAGATCATCTGTAATCTTGATTTTGTGAAAAGGGATGTCAGAATACGATTCGTTGGTCTGTTTATGTCTTTATTTGTTTTAAATTCAGGAGAATATTTAAGAGTAGAATAATTAGTATCTTTGAGAATAAAATCTTCTATATCTACGTTAATATCCTGAATATTATCTATGAGCTCACTTTTGAGCTCCTCACGAAAATTATTAAACTTTATGCTACTATTTCTTGTTGTTGTTGCATAAAATGCTCATTGTAATTGATCAATTCCTGTGTCATCATATTCCATATTATTAGAAAATACAAGTAGTTGTGTAATATTGATAAATTTTCTAAAAGCAGAATTTTTAAATCTTGTATTAATTCTATCTCTCTCTGCTCTTATTCCTTCATGATTATTTGGTTTTTTAACTTCAATAAAACTCAATGGTAGCCCATTAACAAAAACTGTTATGTCTGGGCGGAATTCATCCTCTCAATTTTTGCATGTGAGTTCTGTGCAGACATGAAAGGTGTTATTATTAAAATTATCTCGATCAATGAGCTTGTAGTTAGAGTTTCATTTATTTAATAGACGGTTATAAAATTGTTTTCATAAATCATCTTGTCATAACTCAAGAGACATATTTTGAAATTCATTTTCAAATACTTTCAGATCATCCTCGCTTTTATCACTCATTTTATTGATTTTGAGAAATTGATCACGAAAAATATTAATCAATATATTAGTTTCTCAATCTATAGTATATGAAGAATCTTTCAGTGAAAAATAAGTATATCCCAATCTTGTAAGATGCAACAATGCGGGTATTTTTACTCTTGTATCTTCGTTATGAGCCATAAAAAATCAAAGTATATACTAAATCATCACTAAAAATAGTACGAAAACACATGCCACTTTCAAGTAGAAACAGCGTCCTAAAAAGCAGTTCTACTTTAGATTTAACGAACTAACAAAAGTATAATTTATTGCTTCTAGTGTGTCCAAATCAACCTCCTCTTGATTTCCCCACAAAAATTTGCCATATTAACCCTACAAGTGAGCTAATACCATTTCCGATAAACCAAGAGTATCTGGTTTGGAGAAATGTTTATCCTCTTATCATTCATATGAAAAAAACACTATTGGGTTTAATAATCTGAATAGGAATAACGCTAAGTATAGGAATAATGTCTAAGGTATCTGCTGAAGAGTTCACAGATATTGCAGGACATAAATATAGCAGTAGTATCCAGTTTCTCTCCGATCGTGGAATCGTACAAGGCTATGGAGACGGAAAGTTTTGACCAGATAATACAGTCACGCGTGCGGAACTTCTCAAGATTGTTTTGGAGTCAAGTACAGGATTTGAAGAAAGCAGATTAAACTGTTTCACGGATGTAGATCCTAATACACGACCAGCAAAATACGCTTGTTATGCCAAACTCAAAGGTATTCTAGACGGTTACTCCGACAATACATTCAAACCAAATCAGACTATTACTGTTTCTGAAAGTCTCAAAGTTACCCTCAATACTTTCAATAAATGAGGAGGAGACCCAGGAGCTGGAAATTGGTATGATCCTTATTTTGATTTTGTACACAATAATAATATTTTCTCTAAATATGCTCTCAGAGCCAATGTTCCTATGACTCGTGGAATGATGGCTTACCTCGTCCATCAATTGTTACTCGAACAAGAAGGAAAACGTACTTTTGACAATGTTCGTGATGTAGAATCAATCGGTTGTAATCTGCCAACGCCATCAGTAGCACCTACAGAAACTAATGTCAATGGAGTAACGCGTCATTTTATCACGGATGTAGGAAAAAACTACGATCCGAGTAAACCTACAAGACTCATTATCGCCTTCCATGGACGTACCAACCCAAATACCATGGTTCGCACCTATTATAAGATTCAACAAGCTTCACAAGGAAATGCAATCATCGTATACCCTGCTTGATTACCTGAGTGAGGACCAAGTCGTAGTCGAAGTGCAGGTGGAGATAAATCAGATAATCTGAGAGATTTTGCATTGTTTGATAAGATTGTGGAAGATATCAGTGCTCAGTATTGTATCAATAAAGACCAAATATATGCTGTCTGACATTCGCTGGGAGCGTGGTTTTCCAATAGTCTCGCTTGTGCTCGTGGAGATGTACTGCGTGCCATCGGAACGGTAGGAGGCGGAACTACAATAAATAACTGCAATGGTCCGACTGCCGCCATAATCATGCACAATCCTGATGATACACTCTCGACCTTCAAGTCTGGTCTCACTGCTCGTGATCAGTTGCTCGAACAAAATTCTTGTGGTCCAGAAACGGTGAAAGTTGGTCCCGCTTTAGGAAATTGTGAAATGTATACTCAATGTCAGACAGGGGCTCCGGTAATTTGGTGTCCACATAGTGACTCATACGAAGGATCTACCTATTATACCCATACACGACCTGATTTTGCAGGGCAAGAAATATGGAACTTCTTTACATCACTCGACTAATTTCAGCTTATTATTTATCATTATAGCCTTAATATTATGAATATCTGAAACACACTCTTGAGTTATGCAATTATTTTAGTGAGCTTTCTCGCGATTGATTTGACGTGGATTGGCGTGATTGCCAAAAAAATGTATGGGAATTATCTCAAAGATTTCTTGGCTCCTACGGTAAACTGGGCTCCTGGGCTTATTTTGTACGCACTCTTGGTGGTGGGAATGATGATCTTCGTGATTTATCCTGCTGTAGCTAAAAACTCTCGAACTTCTGCTGTGATTATGGGTGCTCTTTTCGGTTTCTTTACTTACGCAACCTATGATTTGACCAACCTCGCTACTCTCAAAAGCCGACCTCTGCCTTTTGTATTTATTGATATCTTGTGGGGAATGGTGGTAAGCGCAGCTGTTGCACTCATAGGATTTTATGTAGTGAGATACTTAGGATAGGCTTCAAAATTAAAAATAATCTGAAGAAGATCGTGAGATATCTATTATTTTTATCAATCAGTATGAATAATAAACTTTTGTTATTTAAAAGAATAATAATCGGCATAGGATTTGCTATCTATTTTAGTTTTTGGATCATTGGGTTAATATCTCAAAGAGGACTATTGGACGTGATACCAAAAACAAAAAATTCGTTTTTTATTCTGATGGTAATAGCTTGAGCAGTTGGTGGAGCTGGATACTACTTCATAAATCCTATTCCTGTTCTGAGAGGTTGGAAAAAATTTCGAAATCCAGTATTAGCTATATTATTTTATGTGTTGATCGTTTGAATTGCGGGCTTACTGGGATACTATACAATTCTCAAATAATACCACCGATTCAAGTAAGTACTACAAGGTCTCACGACACAGTTTCAAATTATTTAAATTATCATTCTCAACCTTATGAAAAAAGTAATATTCGGACTCTGTCTGTTATTGATTGCAGGATGTAGCTACAATAGACCACCTGCAGGAGACAAGGTTACCAATCAAGAAATAGGCTGAACAGCCCAAAGTGGTGCGATAGCAAGCGGAGATAAGACAAGTTCCAATGGTGTTTCACGAGGAAATAACATCACTCCAGAGCGTGCCAAGCCCATCCTTGCTCAGCTCAAACTTCCTGAAGGCTTCCAAATCGAAGTGTTTGCACAAGTTCCCAATGCAAGATCACTCGCTGTTGCCTATGATGAAAAGCGTAACAGACAGGTCGTATTTGTAGGGAATAAGGATGAATCTAGTGTCTATGCCTTGATTGATGAGGGCGCAGATTATACAGTAGATGCAGTAAAAACTATTGTAAAAGGACGAAAAACTCCAAACGGAGTAGCCTTTCACGATGGGAATTTGTACGTTGCTCAAGTCAGTACCATCCATGAATTTCCCAATATCTTGGACAACTTAGACAATGAAGGAGAGATTCCTTCGACGATAGTGTACGACAAACTTCCTAGTGATACTCATCATGGATGGAAATATATTGCTTTTGGACCTGATGATAAACTCTATATTCCTGTTGGCGCTCCTTGCAATACCTGCGTGAGAGATTTACCATACGCCAGTATTCAAGCACTTGATATGACTACCAAAGAGCTCACAACTGTTGCAAAAGGTATCAGAAATACAGTATGATTTACACGACATCCTTATACCAAAGCATTGTGGTTTACAGACAATGGAAGGGATTCACTCGGAGATACCATTCCCCCAGATGAGCTTAATAAACTCTCAAGCATTGGTGAAGACTTTGGTTTCCCAGCCTGCGGAGGAACTCAGACACTTGATAAGGGTGCAGATTGTTCGAAAACTACAATGCCACAAGTTACACTCGGAGCTCATGTAGCAGCACTTGGTATGAAATTTTATACTGCCGATCAATTTCCTAAGCAGTACAAAAACCAAGTCTTTATAGCAGAACATGGTTCACGAAATAGCTCTACTCCTGTAGGATACAGAGTAACAATGGTTAATCCTGAGACAAAAACATATGAAGTATTTATAGACTGATGGCTCAGCGCTGGTAAAACTTGGGGAAGACCAGTTGATGTGTTACAGCTCAAAGATGGTTCTTTACTTATCTCTGATGATTATGCTGGTCTTGTATATAGAGTTGCGTATACCCAATAATTTTCTTAAAATAATACTCTATTACTATTGACAAAGTATATAAAAATATTATAGTATATCTGCATAATACTGTTGTTTTTTAACATTCTGTAAATAAATCCACAAGTGTGGCGCTATTTACTTAACCCCATCCATTGGTTAATAACTCAAAATGGAGAGACACGATAAGTCTTTAAAATAAAAATAAATCAATAATTAAAAATAAAAAGAAGATGATGAAAAGAATAACAATCGGAAAAAGATTATTTGAATATCAAAACAACTCTGAGTTGATGGAGATATTTAAACAGTTTGGTATACAAGTGGGAGAAAATTTTGTAATAGGAGATGATTCTGCTATAAAAACTTCTTTCCAAGCTGGGAGAAATTTTAAAGCTGGTGATGGGTTCAAAGCTGGGGATTTTTTTAAAGCTGGTGATGAATTCAAAGCTGGGGATTTTTTTAAAGCTGGTGATCGTTTCGAAGCTGGTGATCGTTTCGAAGCTGGGAGTAATTTTAGAGCTGGTGGCATATTCAAAGTTGGAAATGGTTTTAAAGCTGGTGATGATTTTAGAGCTAGTGGCATATTCAAAGTTGGAAATGGTTTTAAAGCTGGTGACGGATTCGAAGTTGGTAACAATTTTAGAGCTGGTGATGATTTTAGAGCTGGACATAGTTTTTATGCTGGTGATAATTTTAGAGCTGGAGATTTTTTCCATACTGGGGACAGATTCGAAGTTGGTGATGGTTTTAAAGCTGGAGATGATTTTAGAATATGTGATGATTTTAAAGCTGGAGATGATTTTAGAGCTGGTGATGATTTTATAGCTTATGATGACTTTAAAATCAAAAATCATATTATTTTACCAGATAAAATAATATCACGAACTTATTTGAATCTAAAAGACAACACTTGGTATCTACAATATTCCAACAAACTGATGAGTCTGGAAGAATGGGATAGGTATTGCAAGAATCCTGACGAATCGGAAAAAATTAACTTACTCAAAAAATTTATAAAAGCGATGAAAGATGAATAGAAACAATTTTATTATGCAACAATGTCTCGGGAAACCCGAGACATTTTTTTCATTTGGAAAAAAGCTTATTTCTTGGATTCATCAATCAAACTAATCACTTTGAGATAATCTTCAGGAGTATTATTAAAAATTTCTTCTCCTTCATAACCCAGGTGAGTTCCGTCTTCATAGAGATTGAAAACATCCACTCCGTTACCTTTGGTAATATTGGTACTGACAGTGATGTAATTTTTTCACTCGGTAGTTTTGAGTAATGAAAACTTAGTAATATTGTTGGTATTGTAATAAATTCCATAAGAACACACGAACATAATCAGATTATTTAGGATTTAAAACATCAAGGTATTATTCACCCTTATTTATTTTGAGGTAGACCAAATCACGAATTTTCATATAATCCTCAGGTGAATTGTGATCTACTTTTGAGCCTTCAGAGCCGTTTTCATAGAGTCTAAAAAAGGCTAAAGTATTGTCTTCTGGTTTTACAATATCTGTATAAACATTGAGATATTTTTGTCCTTCGACTTCTCTTTCTTCCACCATGGTTATTCTACTTGTCTTATAATGCGTTCCATTCGCTTTGATAAACATCTTGTACAAAAAAGAATTTAAATAACTATTTTTATACTGAATCTGATTTTCATTTCAATATTTTGTCAATTTGGATAAATGTTCTTGATAATGGCGTATGTTTGCATATATCTGAATCAAAGTTCATCATTATTTTTCATCTTCATTATGCAAAAATTTCTTTCTCTACGTGTATGGTTTTGAATTTTCTTAACTTCTGTTATCCTAGCTTGATGCACTGACATGGTAGTACGTCCTAGCGAAACTAATAGTAACTCGGATGTCAAAACTACAATGGCGGTCAGCGAAGATATCGCTCCCACTGTCCTCCGTGGTTCAACGAAATTGCATATCGATAGCAACAATGTCTGGCTCAATGATGATGGTCTGCAACAGATATTCGTTGATGAGTCTACCTCTTCATGACAGACAATACAAGCAATCATGAACTGGATTGACAGCTACAAACAACCTAACAAATCCAAACAAATCGCGATCAAACAAGTTACTCTCAGCACTCAGTGAAGTACTCTGAAAATAGTATGATGAAGCGGACTGAAAGAATATATTTCCTCTGTCCATACGCAAGTTTCAGTTTCTGGAGGTGATTTGCTACTATCTGCTAATCCACAAAGAAATGGAGCAACATCTTATTTGCTAATTTCAAACTCCAATCCCAATAACTATACTATTACAAACGACCAAGATCGATACAATCCTGGTTTATTCATGATCAATAAAAATAACTATACTCTGATCAAATTACAACGAAGTTCAGATCTCGAATACGTGAGTTTAAATTATAAAACTGGCGCAAATGACTACCAATTGGATACGCGAAACACACTTTCCATTCCCAAACAAACTCAGATTATTCTTAAATCTGATTATATAAAATCACCATTTACTGCATACTTAATAAATTTTGAAACAGAAAATAATCAGAATGCTGATGCGAAAAATAATATACTTAATGAAATTGGCTTACAATATAATAAAGGAGTAGTGGAAAATTTAACAACCCAAATATATGGAATCCAATCCTATAGTAAGCTTACTAATCCAAATTCTAGTGGAGAATACAACTTCACAACAACAAGCTGAGAACGTCAGTGATTATTATTGGTATCGTCAGCATTTACAAAACTCATTACTTGGACTTCTCCAAAATTTGAACCAAAATTGATTGATGTAGACATTGCTGGAGACTATGAATGAATCATGCCATATGTGAAGCGTATCGCAACAAATTACCAGATTGATAGTGAAAGCGTAGATCAAAGTCTGATTAAAATACTTGGTACTGGCAATTTTCAATGGAATGATGGCAATCAGTTTAGTTACAACATACAGCCTAAGCAAACCTACAGTTGAACTATGAATATCAAAACAATATTTGGTGATAGCGAACAATTACCAATTTCTTTTTACATAGATAGTATCGATCCACGCACTATCGTAAAGCAAATACTTTCCAATACGACCGTTTCTACCCTTGCAAATAGTTGATCATTTCAAGATGTCTTGGTTCAGTACAAAAATATTGCAAGTTTCCCAGTGAGTTTTACGCCTTGCACGATAAACATTGCTAACACTTTTGAAAACTTCCAATGACAATGAATGGAGAATAATCTCTTCGATTGTGATGAAAAAAGTTACACGACTACGGTAAATACTACTGATTTCAAATATCGAAAAGCTTATAGAACTCCAGTCAAGTTACCAGCCAATTTCCCTACTAGTCAAGCATTCAAGGTTTCAATTCCTGATGCAAGATGAATAGCTCAAGTACATTATTTTTATAAATCTGATATCGGTATCTGGACAAAAGTAGCTGGAAATCAGCTTCATGTGCGAGGTATGAGATTTGATGACAACAGCGCAATAGAGTCTGGTTATGTTATTCTTTCAGAAATTGGATGAAAACAGATATCCAAACAAAGCATCCAGGCGACTAAATCAATCATACCTTTACCAAAAGATGCACAAGGCAATCTACCTCAAGAACCACTCTTGTTACAAATAGTGACGGATAAATCATCTGCATTTGTTATCGTACATCCTCAATGAAAATGAGTAATTTACAAACAAAAAACTGATAAATCCTACACGATCAATAGCTTTTTGGATCCAAGCGAAGTTGCTTTATCCAATCAATCACTTGCTGGTGGAAGCGAATACCCTGTGAAAATATATGGTTATAGCGATAGATGACTTTACAAAGCATGAGATTCAGTATTTTTTGCTGGATTTGTAAGAGATTTGAGAGTTTTTGATAATCTGACTTATCTCAAAGATAAAAAAGTAAGCATCAGCATGACTGATCCCCAAGGTAATAGTATCTATACTAATACTGGCATTGCACTTGATGAATTTGGTGGTTTCAATGGCTCGATGACTCTAGCAAAATCTATGCCACTGTGAGACGTATTTATTTATTATTATCTCAATGGTGATGATCAGGTAAGCTATAGTCAGAACATTAAAGTTGAAGAATATCAAAAGCCTACTTTCTTCGCAGATTTGACTCATGAAATATTAAAAGATAATCTGAATATAGTAATAGCTCCACAATATTTCTTCGGTCAAGCTCTCAAAAACTATGACATTAAATTTGATCGATCGCTCGCTGGTAAAGATAGCTGTGCTTACTGCCGATGGTGGAATCAAGATCCTTACTATTACAACTATGTATTCAACGATACTATAAATACAGGATGAGGATTTATGCTGTATGGCCAATCAGATCCACAAATCTCAAAATCTCTATTCTCACAAGATATATTACAACAGAAGTGATATCAATACACTCTCAAAGCAACCATGATTATCAAAGATAATACAAGCGATGAAACACAATTCTTCACAAAATATATAGACTTTTCGCCTGAGGTTAAGCTTGGTCTTAGTGGGCAACCTAGCGAACGACTTTACGAAGATGGTGCTAAAGATACTGCAAAAAAATTTACTATTGATTGAGAGATTTCTGCTGGTAAAGATAAGATCGCTGGTCTTCAGTATGAAGTGTATTACCGAAGTTATGATCAAGAAATGCAAAAAGGTATTGATGGAAGTATGTACTATCTCAATGACCATAATTATCAATTATTGAAATCCTGAAGCATTGATAATCAGAAAAATTTTTCGATAAAAAACGATTTTATCAGTAAGCCTGGTAGTTATTTTGTTCGCGTATTTGCTACTGATAGCAAAGGCGCTATCATCGGTGAAGTTCAAAAACAAATAGAATATTATATTTTCACACAAGATCCTGATGGACTGCTGTGAAGTTTACCAAATAACTACACTCTCACGGTGTCAGTTCCCAAAAAAACATACGAAGAAGGAGATCTCATCCCCATAGACATTGCTCCGTATCAAAAATGAGCACGCATAATCATGACTGCAGAAAGAGGAAATCGTATCATAGATACAGTGGAAACAGTGCTTGATGGCTCACCACTCACCATGTTGGTCAAACCTTGATATGCTCCAAACATCACCATAAGTGTCATGCAAATGATAGGAACTGATAAATCAAGTTGACCAAGAAAGGAACCAAGATTTTTGGTAGGATATGCCGAAGCTGAAATTAGTACTGCAATGCATACTATGCAAATCGATGTAAAATCCGACAAAGCAGAATACAAACCTGGGGAATTGGTAAAACTAACAATTAGCACCAAAGATAGTAAGGGAAATCCAGTGGATGCAAGACTTTCATTGTGAGTTATAGATCAAGCTTTGATGGCTTTGTACGACAGTATTAGAGAACCAATTCCTTATTTCTTCAATAAACTTGGGTCAAATGTATTCACCTACACCAACATGAAACTTCTCTATCAGTCACTCAGAGCATTTGCAAACAATGGAAATAAATGAGGATGAGGAGATGGAGGAAAAGCTATGTTTAGCGTTATTAGAGACGATTTATCAGATCTATCGTTCTGGAGATGAGGCTTGTATACTAGTGGAGGAAAGCTCGAAGTAAGTTTTAATCTTCCAGAAAATGTAACTACTTGGGTAGTAGATATCATCTGATTTACTAAAGACACCAAACTTGGAACTGCGAGAACCACATTTCAAGCAAATAAAAATCTTATTGTAGAAGCGAATACTCCAACATTTCTTACTATTGGGGATTCACTCAATATTCCAGCCAAACTCATAGTCCCAGCTGATAAAGTCAAATGAAATCAGAATATAACACTCTCAGCATTTATTCAAAATGACTCTGGCGACAAAGTCGAACTTGGAACCTTCAATGCAAAACCAAATACCAAAGTGCTCTTACCGACTACGATTCCCAATACACGACTTTCCAGTAATTCTGTAAAACTTAGTATCAAAGCAGAATATGGCAATGAAACTGATGCAGTTTTACAAACCATAGTATTGAGAACTGATGGACTTATTGCTAAGGATGCAGTATGAATTATAAATACTGAGGGAACTCACGACTTCCAGGCTCCAGAAAATCTCGGAGGAAACATTCACCTTTCATTGAGCCAATTCCCGACAAATCTCATCGATCCCGCTTTACAATATTTGGTACAGTATCCATACTGATGCACTGAGCAAATCCTTAGTTCACTCTTGCCTCTTCAGAATATTCAAAATCTCATAAAATCATGAAAGTATTCTAGCAGTCTTTTGAGTTGAGAATATGTACAACTTCCAGATGGTTCATATAAAGTAAAAGATATTCTGACAGATGGAATAGCGAGCCTTATTTCACATCAACAATCCAATGGATCATTTGGTCGACGAGATGGAAAAGATACTGAAAATTCAGTTCAAAAATACCTACTGAGTGCATATGCGTATGGAGGATTACAAGAACTCAAAAATTCTGCATCATCAATCACAAGGATCGAGCAAGTGCTTGCCAGCGCAGAGTCTTACCTTTGGTCAAATCGTACACTCAGCCCTGTGTGATTCTTGTATTACCTTTCACTCAAAACGAAAATAAACAGTAAGCTGGACCTTGCTGAAATGGATGAACTCAAAAATATCAACCCACAAAAATATCCTTATGGGTGATTGTTGCGTTATGTCATTGCCGTAAACCAAAAAAATAATGAAGATATGAAATTTTGGAAACCTTATGCGGTTATTCCTACCAATCAAGATCAACGAACAGACACTTCTATTTTTATCAATCAAACTTCAGCTCTAGCATTAAAGTTACAAGCATTTGCGAAAGACCCAAATACCAATCAAGATGAACGTATGCAGGCTTTACAGGCACTGTTGTGAACGAGAAACAAACAAGGTCTACGAGGACAAAGCACACAAAGCAATTCTCAAGTGCTACGTACTCTTGCTACCGTGGGAGCAAATCGAACTTCCAAAGAGAATGTAAGCTGTGATGCTATGTTAGGAAACCAATACTTTACTGGATTACAAATATTGGCAAACTCAGGCATAAGTTTAACACAAACTTTACTAAGCACTCAAGCAAAAGTTTCTTGGAAATGTGATAGTCTGATTATAGCAGATTCTTCAATCAATTTCATCCCAAAGACATTGAACGATCTTCTTGGAGCGAATACAAATGTTACACAAATGGATTATAACATTAGTAATCTCAAAGCAAAAATAGGTGACCTTGTAGACATCAACGCAAGTCGAACTACGACAGTTCCAGGCGAACAAGTTGCCGTGGAAATATTTATACCTAGCACTTATAAATTATTAGAAACAATAGTCAGTAAAAATAATCAGAATGATCAGGACAATGAATACCCAAACGATGGAAATAATCAGCTTCCGTTCACGGTTTCAGATTCTGAATGTCAACCTAGTCACCGAGAAACAAGATTTGACAGGTTATTCCTTTACTACGAAAACCTTCCTGCTATCACTTGTGATATCAGCACACAAGCGCTCAAAGCATACGATGGCACTGGAACAATTATGCCAATGAGAATTTATGAGATGTATAAATGAACAATCAATGGTAGAAAAGTGATACAATAATCATCTACCATAATTCCAAATTGAATAAAAATTCAGTTTATTTCACATCTCATGCAAAAGAAATACAAAAAAAATGTTATTATTACTCTTATAATCGGGTTTTTTCTGATAATTCTCTATCATATTATTTTTTCTTTTAAACTTCCTACGCCTGATACTACTCTCATTCCACTACTCAATCAGAAACAACAGTGATATGAAAACTACGATGAGATTCCAAATAACCTGACTCAAGCTCTTGTAGCAGTGGAAGATAGACGTTTTAGGTATCATCCTTGATTTGATCCTATCGCAATACTGAGAGCTGCGTATCAAACTATTCGAGAAGGGAATATACAAGGCGCTTCGACCATAGACCAACAGACCATAAAGCTTACACAAAAACATTTTACAAGATCAATGTCGCGTAAGGTATATGAGATATGGCGAGCTTTCAATCTTCAATTCCACTACAGTAAAGACGAAATACTACTCGCTTACGTCAATGCAATCCCCTTTTCTCATGGCATTGTTGGTCGAAAATCTGCCTGCACTATCTACTTGCACAAATCTTGCGAGCTCCTGAGTGATTCAGAACTCAGTTATCTGATGGCTATTTCACAAATGTGAACCAATCCTTACAAAGAAACAAATACATTACAAATACTCTGAAAATGATCACGCATTGCCAATCAGCTTATAAAAGAATGACTAATAGAGAGTCGAATTCCATCTTCAATTTCACTAGAGCATTACGAACCAATTGTGGAGCCAAGAATACAAGACTTTATCATGTCTCAGGATATAGAATCTCAAAAAGTTTTTGATTTTGATTTGTATAAAAATATTGATGGGATCCTTAAAACTACAAAAAAACTCAGAGATCAATACAATGTTCATGATTGTTGCGTAATAATTTTGGATCGTAATGGGAAGGTAAAAAGCATGAATCTATGTAGTTCACGAGATGATGAAGCTGGTAAAATAAATGTTTGTCTCAAACCCAGACAAACAGGTTCAGCCATCAAACCATTCTTGTATCTTTTTGCATTCAAGACTTTGGGTCTAATAGCTAGCGATACCATTATTGATGAAGCAGTAGAATTTGACCTTGGAGATGGCAACATCTATAGTCCCAAAAACTTTGATCTCAAATATCATGGCAAGGTAAGTTTAGCATTTGCTTTAGGTAACTCTCTCAATGTTCCAGCTATAAAATTGGTACATCAGGTAGGAGTAGCGCCATTCTTGAAATTTCTAAAATTACAGTTAGCACACTTTGCAAGTGGCATGGATGAAAATAATAAATGATCGGACGATGTGTGACTTTCTGTGGCTTTAGGTACTTATGAAATTACTCCACTTGCTTTTACACAAATCTGGAGATTATTTTTGCTAGGAAATGCTGATTCTGATTATATAAAATATACCAAACAAATTGTTGATATCCTCAGTGATCCACGCAATAAAATTACATCATTTGGACAAGATAATTTTTTGGATACTCCAGGTCGAGCTGTAAAAACTGGAACTTCAAGAAAATTTATTGATGGTCGAGTTTGCTGAATACAATTACAAAAAGGACTAAGTATGTGTATCTGGATGGGAAATTATAATAATGATGAGATGAAATGACCTAGTGGCGAGGTTGCAAGTTACCTATGGAGACTTGTTACGCAAGCATTGAATAAATAACTGTTAGATCAATTTATTTTTAAATTATGAGGAGATAATTATCTTATCAGTTTCTATATGCCAAGTGAATATACCATGGAAACTCTACCAAAACCAAACAACAAGCTTGTAACTATTTCTGAAGAAGCTCAGACAACTCGTTATGTTTGGAAATTTTGATGATGGGCAAATGAGTCGATGGTCAAAAAAGAAACTCAACTCTTTACTGATGAACTCAAAGCTCAAAACTTGGAAACTAGTGGAGGATATACTCTATCTCAATACAATGATCCATGGACACCACCTTTCATGAGAAAGAATGAACTGTGGATTCAAGCCAAATAGTATAATAAATTCAGTCTTTCAGATTATTTTGTCATACTTTTGTTGCTTGATCGTATACCCTGTAGAAGTATTTTTAGTTTATTGAAAACACTTATGAAAAGGTGAATTTTGATTTCCTTGCTATCGATATTGGTGATCGCAGGATGTACGAATAAGCTTTCAAATTCAGCTACAACTCAAAATGATGATGTACCTAGAGGAGTATCCAGTAATTATGATTATGAAAAATTACATGTCGTAAATTTGTCAGACAAAAAAACTACTACTCTGTCATTTGAACTCGATATAGGAGATAGAATAACTCTCAATATTGAGCAGCCTCCTGTAGATAGCGTAGTAAGAGTAAGCCAAATAGAGATGCCAGACGGCACTATGGACGGACCATTTTCAAGCCAAACAAACTATACCGCAACAAGCAAAGGTGAATACAAATTCAGAATATCAGAAAATATGATGGCTACAAATACGCCATACACAGGTAATGTAAACGTAAACGTAAAGATTGAAAAAATTAAATAAATTTCTCATATCACATTATATTATCTCATCTTTTTTGACTCATGATAAAGAATTTTTTAGATTTTAAATAATCAGATTTTAGAGTATTGCAGTATTAGATTAAAAAATTATAACAAACATATGAAAAAAACAAAACAAAACCCGATGCACAACTATGCATTTATAGATGGGCAAAACTTATTCCAATCTATTTCCTGGTCTATAGATTACACGAAGTTTAGAGTCTATCTCAAAGATAAATATAAAATTACGAAAGCATATTACTTTCTCGGCTTCCAAGAAAAGGAAAACATCCTGTATGAAAAACTCCAGGAAGCCTGATTTATACTGGTATTCAATCTCAAAGGAGAAAACCTACAAAGTCATAAAAAAGGTAATGTAGATACCAATATCGTATTTCATATTATGAAAAAACTCATAGAATGAACTATGGATGGAGCTTTATTGGTCTCTTGAGATGGTGATTATAAGATGGTAGTTGATTATCTCATAGAAAGAGATAAACTCATCAAAGTCCTTTCTCCAAATCTCAAATTTGCATCCAGTCTCTACAAAAAAGAAGCAAACATCGACCCCAAATACTTTGATTTTATAGACAAACCCGATATCCGTAAGAAAATTAAATACACAAAAAAAGCCCCTTAGGCACCAGCACCGTTTGGGAATCTTTTCCGTATGAATACAGTCCTATTATATTTATTTGTGCTGAGATTGCAAGAAAAATAATTCTTTGTCTTTTATTCTTAGCTACTCCTCATGATCAATTTCATCCCCGCTTCTTCCAGAGGTCAAGCCGATCACGGTTGGCTCAAGACTGCCTATAGTTTTTCTTTTTCGAGTTGGTACGACCCTGCGAGAATGCACTTTGGCGTCTTGAGAGCACTCAATGATGACAGTATAGCAGGCGGAAACGGCTTCCCTGAGCATCCTCACGATAACATGGAAATCATCACTATCGTGCTTTCTGGAGCTCTTCAACATACCGATAATATGGGAAACGGAGGCATCATCAGACCCGGTGACGTACAAGTTATGTCTGCAGGAGATGGAGTCGAACACAGCGAATTCAATCCCTCACCTACCGAAGCAGTTACCCTTTTCCAGCTTTGGATTTACCCTCATACCCAAGACATTCCTTCTAGATATGATCAAGCTTCCTTTGATTGGATGAATATGAAAAATGATCAGAAAACACTTGCGTCATCTGATAGTCGCAACGACAGTCTTCTCATTCACGCGAATGCTTTCGTAAGCATGTGAGTTTATGATAAAGGACAAGAAACTACATACGTCTTGAATAATGCTAAATACTGAGTATTCCTGATGTGTGTGGAATGAACTCTCGAAGTAGAAGGACAAACCCTCCACAAAAGAGATGTATTGGAAATTACTGACAGGACAGAGTTTGGGATTAAGATGATCGATGATGGGCAGTGGATGGTGGTTGAGGTGGAGATGTAGTTTTATTTATTAGATGATAGTATGTATATATCTCAACTTAAATTATGGAATTTTAGAAAATTTTGATCAGATGCTACAGAAATAAATTTAGAAAAAGCTGATTTAACAGTGAATTTTCATAATTGACTAAATCTTTTAGTTGGTCCAAATGATGCAGGGAAGACAGCAATTATTGATGCTCTTAAAATTGTACTTAAAACATACAGTTCAGAATGGATTAAATTGGAGGAAAATGATTTTTATAATAATGCAAAACATATAAGGATTGAAATTATTATCTCTGATCAGTTTAAAGATGGTGATAAAACAGCAGAATGGGCTAGTAATTTTACAGAGTGGTTAAGATTTGATATAGACGGAAATCCTGAATTAAGATTAATTTTGGATACCCATAGAGAAGAAAACTGAAAGATAAAACCATATGATATAAAAGCATGAAATGATGAGATAGGATATGCTCTTACAGCAGACGCAAAAGACTACTTAAAGTCAGTTTATTTGAAGCCATTGAGAGATGCAGAAAATGAGTTAACACCTAAGAGAGGATCAAGATTGTCACAAATTTTATCATGAACAAATCAATTTAAAAACCAACTTAATTCTCATCCCTTTAATGAAAATTTTGAAATTTTTTCCGATTTTATTAAAAAATACTTTGAAGATGATGGCGCATGATATAATTGAATATCAAAAGAAATTAATTCCTTTTTGGAATCATTTTGAAGACCTGGGGCTCCTATTGTGCCCACAGATAAAATAGATCTTAAATATATATTGGAACTACTAAAATTAGCTTATAATGACAAAAAGCCTGGTTTATGAAGCCAAAATCTATTATTTATTGCTACAGAATTATTACATCTTGCAACTTGTCCTGATGACTCTCTCAAATTGTGATTGATTGAAGAAATTGAGGCACATTTAAACCCTCAAATTCAGTTAAAAGTTATTGAAACATTACAAAAAGAGTCGGAAGATAAATTATTTCAACTTATATTAACTACCCATAGTCCGAACCTCTCATCAAAAGTAAAACTTAAAAACTTAATTCTTTGTAATAATTGATGAGCTTTTAATTTATGATCCAAAGAAACTATAGATAACCTAGAAGACAAGTATACAAAATTAATGAAAACAGATTATCAGTTTTTGGAAAGATTTTTGGATGTTACAAAATCCAACTTATTCTTTTCAAGATGACTAATTTTAACTGAAGGATGGTGAGAAGAATTATTATTACCAATTCTAGCGGAAAAACTTGGGGTTATGGAAAAACAATCAAAAGATAAGTATAATTTAACAAAAAAATGAGTCAGCATTATTAATGTATGAAATACTGCTTACATGAGATACGCAAAAATATTTTGAAGACAGCAACCCCTTGAGGATATAGGTATAAAAATATCAGTTATTAACGATTTGGATGTTCAACCTAAAGACACAGAGGGAGATGGAGAAATTAAAAGATTAAAAAAAGAAGAGCTAATAAATGCTATTTGATCTAGTAATATAAAACCTTTCATCTCACCTAGTTGGACTTTAGAATATTGTCTTGCTACTTCAAATGTATTTAAAAAAGTACTCATAAGAGCTATAATTGCGGCACAAAAAGAAGAAAAACTTCATGATTATGAGTATTGAAAATTAAAACAGGAATCAATAACATTAGATAATATTGATTACGAAAAATTTGAAAGTTCACCAATTGAGATATATTTACAAATTTCTGAAGGGAAACCAATAAGTTATCAAGAAAATGGTAAAACTAAAAGTCTTTATTCTTCTAAAGTTTCAAAGTCGATCCTTGCACAAAATTTAGCAAAACTGCTAGAGGAAGAAGATGAAGATTTCTTTCTTGAATTACAGAAGGAAATAAACTCAAGTCCTACTCATTGATTAAAATATTTATTTGACGCTATAAAACATGCTTGCTGATAAATTACACAATAGCTTCGAAGAAGATTTTTTATATGCACAAAAACTTTTGTTAAAAGAAGGGCAATACTTTAATGACGAAAGAAAAATATTTATTTGCGACTTTGAGAATTCTTTTGATGTACAGGCTGTACCATGAAGCGGAAAGACAACTGCTTTATTGGCAAAATTAATTATTTTAGAAAAAAATATTAATAAACTAGAAGGTGGGGTACTGATTTTATCTCATACTAATAAAGCAATAGATAATATAAAAAATAGACTTTGATGATTATGTCCTCAATTAATTTCTTCTAAAAAAAATTTTGTTGGGACAGTACAAAATTTTGTAAATGACTTTTTAGCAAAACCCTACTATGGCTCTAGTACATGAAAAAAAATACAAAGCATTGATGATGATTATCGAGTATATAAACTTAAATCACAAATTGGGAGCAAATATTATGAGGGATTAGATTCAAAATATTGCAAATACCTAAATATAGGAATAAAAGATGATGAACATTTAGCATGGGAAGTAAATATATGAGAAGATACAGACACTTATAAAAAAGTTTTGGAAGCATATAAAAAATTAGAGTCAGAGAGTATATTTCGTTTTAAAGATATGTTTGATTTTTGAAATCAATATATTAAAAATCATCCTTTAATTATAAAAATTTTACAAAAGCGCTTTAAGTACATTTTTGTAGATGAAACTCAAGACTTGGAGCCTCATCAGCTTAATATATTGTTGCAAATATTTGATAACTCTGATAGCTTAATACAAAAAATTTGAGATATTAATCAATCAATTTTTCATGAATGATCTAATGAGGATCTTGAATCTCTATGGATTCAAAAAGATTATAAACAAACAGGAAAACCTTATTTTATTTCCTGATCACATCGTCTACCTAATAGAATTGCTAATATTACTAATATGTTCCAAAAAGATGAAACATTAGAAAAAATTATATGAAATGACTGTGCAAATGAGGAACTCGAGCCTAAATCAACAATTTGTATTTTTAAAAAATGAAAAGAAAAAGAAGTTATAGTATGGTTTATTAATAAGTTAAAAGAAAAATGATTTGTGGGCAATTACAATGAAAAAGAAATGAAAGTAATTGGGGATGAACATAACGAAGAAGTAAAATTACGATATAGTGCAATTGCACGAACTACTAAAAATAAAATTGAAGAAGATATTGAAAAAAATAAAATAAAGAGGGAAGAAGGCGAAGACGCTAAAGAATTAACTACTCGATGTATGAAGCATTATTTTGAAAGTTTTTCTAAAAAATCTATAAAAGAAAGAAGAAGATCAATAGAATTTTTTGACACAATCCTTTGATATGTGATGAATTTTGATCCTGTAGAACCCTGACTCACACAAATCAGAAAAATGATTTTATACAGTATGTATCGCCCCATCAAAGGAACTAAAGTAAAAACTATTCAGTGAGAGAAAGAAATTAGTGGGGTAAATTTTTTATTAGAAATAATAAAAATTATAGACAATGAAAAGTTTAAGAAATTTAAGAAAACTATATATAAAATTGCTTGCAATATAAAAAATGCTAAAAATACATCTGATCTTGTAACTCAAAAAGACAGTATATATAATTTATTTATTTGATTATTAGACTTCTTAGCAATAAATAGATCGGTCATACCAACTAATTATAACTCTAGTACTTTATCTAATAGAGAGTTAAAAAACTCACACAGTAATGAAAAAAAAAATTATCATCAAGATGGATACTATCTTAACTTTGATTCTATACATGGAGCAAAAGGGCAAGATCATGAAGCAACAATATATTTGATGACCAATTATCATAAGGAAGACTTTAAATATTTTATAGATATAATTAAAGATCCGAAAAAATCATCCAAAAAAAACGTCATAATGGAGCAAAAAAAATATTTTATGTATGATTTAGCCGTGCAAAAAAATGGTTATGTTATGCTGTTTGCGATGATTGTATTATTGAAGAAGATGAACTACTACTAGAATCTTATGGACGAGAGATAAATAAAGATTTAACTATAGAGTAGTTCTCTATATAACTTATTACCTCCTCCTCTATCTTATACTTAGTCTTAAATTTTCCCGCTACTATTTTCATCACTGCTAATGTTGGTGATAATTTTTTAGCTATTACTGCCTTTGGAACGATTCTGATAGTTTCTGTTTGTGATGATTTTGCATGCGCAGGAACAGCAACAAACACCAACGCCAATAAAAGATACAGATATTTTTTCATACATAATTATTCAGAATAAAATTATTGATTGCCCATTCACTACATCATCAAGGCGATTTCTTTTCTTTTGATATTCAAACCTCCTTCAGATCATTTATAATTTATTCATTTTCCATACTTTTCAAAACCAGATTATTAACTCATATTGAGCAGGTAATACTAAGAATTATATCGAGAAATTAAAATAGTCAACAAATAGTTTAAAAATAGTATTGAGGAGTCAAGGTGGATATCAAGTTTATACACAGAACAAGCAGTGTTGGTTTGATTAAGAAATATATATCATTATAATCTTTCCTAGCTTTTACTTTATATAGTTAACAAATAGTCTTATGAAAAAAATGTTATGATCATCGATCTTACTTTGATCTTTCTTATTGTGAATGTACGCGTACAGTTATAGTTTTATCAATGTTTCTATGGGAGGAAATGGTGATTCTATAAGACCAGACATTTCACCAGATAATAGATACTCTACCTATGCATCTGAAGCGACAAACTTAGATTTGATAAATACTGATATCAATGGATTTAGAGATGTGTTTGTACGAGATATGGTAACTAGTGGTACTATCAATATCACTGTAGAGTGAAATTGAGTATCTACTTCCCCAAGTATATCAGATAATGGAGAATTTATTGCATTTCACTCCAATGCGAACAATTTGGATTTGGTTAATTCTGATGTGAATGGTTTTGCTGATGTTTATTTGTACGATAAATCAACTACGGTTTTCAAAAATATTACCTATTTTGCTAATGGTTCATCGAGTGCTGCTCATATTTCTGCTGATGGTAAGTTTATTACTTTTCTTTCCAATGCAACCAATTTATGAACTGGAGACAGCAATCCAGGATCAGATGTATTCTTATATGACGTAGATGCTGATACTATTACAAATATTAGCTATGGTCAAACCAATGGGAATGTGAATAGACCAACTATTTGTGGAGATGGTAGTTATGTAGCCTTTGAGTCTACTGCGACTGATCTTACTACTGGAGACGCAAATGGACTTGTAGATGTTTTCCTATATAATAGATTAACTAGCACTATGACTGGCATTACAGTACATGGTAATGATTATGCAGATACAGTATATATTTCTGATGATTGTAAATACCTAATTTTTGAGGCAACTTCTTCAAATTTAGTGAGTGGAGACGTAACTCATCTTCCTGCTGATACTTTCGTTTATGATATAGCTACACAGACTATTACTTTACCTATTTCATCTATAGATCTATGATATTGAAATATTCAATATTCTGATATTTCTAATGATGGCAGATATTTATTGATAACTGCATTTACAGGTTGAGCACGATGGTATACCACATATGATACTCTCAATGACACTTTCAATTATATTGCTTCTGCAGGAACATCACTTTTCTTACCTCGTATTTCCCCAGACGGAAGATATGTTATTTTTCAAAGTAGTATTGATACATTAGTTTCAGGTGATTTAAATGCTAAAGTGGACATATTCATTTATGATTCTCGAGATACAATGCCACCTGTAGTTACTCTTTCTTGATCTTCAGGGATGGTAATACTTGTTTGAAATACTTTCACAGATCCAGGTGCAACTTGGACTGATGATGTAGATGGAAGTGGAATAGTTACGATAATTTCAGGTGGAACTGTAGACACAAACACTCCATGAATTTATGTACTTGAATATGTATATGTAGATAGTGGTGGTAACTTATCAAATATTGCTACAAGAATTATTACTGTGGTGGATAATACCCCACCAGTAGTGTCAATCATCTGAGTTACTCCACTATTTGTTACTCTGTGAAATCCATTTACTGACCAAGGAGCAACTTGGACTGATAATGTAGATTGAAGCGGAATAATAACTATTGCTACTTCAGGAGCTGTTGATATCAATACAGTTTGAACCTATATTCTCACATATACTTATATCGATTCTTCTGGTAATACATGAAGTGCAATTAGAACTGTGATAGTATTTAAACCGCAAGATTGAGGACAATACAATCCTACAAGTATACCCACTCCAAACACAAGTAAAGATCCGATTGCACCAACTGAACCAACAACACCAAGTCAACCAATAGATATGAATGAGATCATGAATCCTTCTATTAGCTCGGATACTTGTTTTTCTCCATTAAATAAATCTACAATTGATCAAGGAGGAATGACAGAATATCAAAGATTAGCTCATCAAATGTTATATAGTTATGAACTTACGACTATACCAGGTACCAAAGATTTTGGACCAACTAGGAATCTTACAAGAGCGGAGGCTGCTAAATTCTTCGTACAATTTGCTGAAAACGTACTTTGTAGAAAGAAAATTCAAACTTACGACAATAGATTTGTAGATATCACTGGTATACATCCTGACCTACAAACTAACATCAAGTTATCGTATGAATATGGAATCTTCTACGGTTACAAAGATGGAGTATTTAAACCAAATGATTTTATCTCAAATGACGAAATCATAGCTGTAATGGTGAGATTAGTTACCAACAAATATGACGATGCTTCAGGTACAAATCGAGCTGCTAATTATAAAAAAACTCTCAACAACAGAACTACTGTAAAATTAGGTAATACATTGAGAGGTAGTATTATACAAGTAGTATTCAATTTATATAAAGAAAATGAATATGTATTGGAAGATGTAGGATATGTTATTAAGTAAGTGTATATTTTGATTATATAATTATGAATGATTACAAAAAACCTCCCAAGTGGGAGGTTTTTTTGGTTTTTTATTTCCTAGAAATATTTTTATTCAGATTATTTAATATTTTATAAACCATAAGATTTATTGAGGCGTTTCAATTTTCTTCACGAGCTCTTGCCAGATTCTCACCATCGCCCAAGTATCTTGTTTACAGTATTCTAGCAAATTCTGTCTGTGTTTTTCGAGTTGCTCAGCAGGAACATTTCCAGTAGCGATATCCATAAGAATAGTTGTAGCAATAACACCATTTGAAACATCCAGCCCATCATAGCTAATATCCGTCATGACTGGAAGGACTTTCTTGATACTCGCGCTTCCCTTAAATCTCCTATCAAAATAAGAATATTCACTAAAGACCTCCATGAGATCGAAAGTATGTTCATTCACCTTTTCAAAAAATTCTCTATATTCTGGATACATATTCGCTGTTTCCATATTTCTAGAATTCTCAAATCCTTTGTACCAGACGATGTATGTACCATTCCCATGCTCTAGATCTTCGTAAAGCTGTGAGATGACTTGTTTGTTGTCTGTAATCTTATCGCTGATTAGACATTCTTTGTGCGTTATTGTTCCATCAAGGTCGATTTTATGCACCGAGTACTGCACTACAATATGCTGTCGTGAAGTCGTTCCGTCAAATAATGGAACTGGACTCGAGATCGTTTCATAATCATAGAAAAATAATGGATATTCTAGCACAGAAAGTTGAGTTTTTATTCTTTCTGTGTCCATGAGCGTTTCTGACTTCTGATACATTTCTACATAATCGGAAGCTTTCGTAGCTTCTCCTTTACTCGAAAGCAAGAGAGATTTTTCTTCTTCACCCAAAGTCAGAATATTTGTTTTTCCTAGTTCGTACAATACCTTCTTTTTGGGACCTATTCCTGGGATTGCTCGGATACTCTCCTTTGGTGCTGGCAATCCAAAATATGAAAAGTGATCTTCATTATCATAAGGATACATACTTTCAAAAGCTCTTCTTTCTAGTCCGAGCTGCGTGCTCATGAGACTAATAGTATTTTCTATATTCTGATTATCGAGAAGCTCTGCAGTAACGTCTTCTTTTTTGATGAGCTGATGAGTATCAAGTTCTCATTGTCTGATATAGTCTTTATTGAGATAGACTAAAAAACATTTTCCAGAAAACTTTTCTCCCAAAACTTTGCTAATCACATAACGTTGGAAACTAATATCATTGATCAACTCCTCTTTCAAAGGTTCGCCTTTGGTCGGTTTTCTTACTGTATTTTTTGCTTTTACCTCCCACAAATCATATGTTCCTTCCTCGTTACGAACAAGAAAGTCCGACCTTACCAAAAGGTTATACGATTGAAACCAAGGTTGGTAAATAATTTTTGCATTCTCGGCAAACAGTCTTGAACTGTCATTGATTGCTCCAAAAAAATCTCCTTGAGGAGCTTGGATATCATTTTTATCAAAAAGTTCCATCACCTGATCTTCTACAGATTGCCCTATCTTTGCGCCATCCATCCCACCATATTCCAATTCTTGAATCTGCTTATATATTTCTTTATCATTCACATGAAATCGAGCAATTTTTGGAGCCGCAGCAAATTCACAGAAGAGAGTTTTGGTAATACGCATCAAAGTAGGTTAATATAAAATAGTGAAATCTTCAATTTTATTTCCAATTATTCATAGAGTCCATCTTGTAGTCGTTGTTTTTGTAACTCCATGTACTCTTTTCCTTCGATAATATTTTGTTGTAAAGTTTTATCAGGAAATTCTTTTCCATAAAATCCATCCTTATAACTACTATCAAATTGTCCATACGTAGGATCAATAATATTACCTTCTGTGTCTATTAAGAAAGTGTGTCCTACTCCAGGTTCGGTATAAGAAAAGGCTTTTTTAGTCTCTATACCATATTTCTCCTTGAGCATTTTTTGTAATTCAGTAGCCGCAGGATTACAGTAATCATCAGGAAATCAGGGTTTATTTTTCCCCCATTTTCATACAAAATCTTTAAGATGTTTTTCCATAAATTTTTGTATTAGCGATTAAAATATGTTAGTAAGTTTTTAACCAAATACCCAATCTTATCAAGCTATAAAAATTATAAATAATCTGAAATAATGCACGTGAGATGCTACTCAAATTTTATTTGGAATCTGTACATTCACATACCACAAAGACCTTCCATAGTTGTTCAAGCTTTTTGAGGTTCTACCTCTACGCTATCACTTCCATTTGCATCAAGGTTTTTAGCATATTTTAAACTAGGTATCGTAACTGCACTTTCGCATCCATAGGCATTTTTTCATTGAATCTTAATCGTTGTTGCTACTCCAGCTTTCGCGATTGAAACTCTAGGATTGTATCCATTTCAAGCAATGATACTTATTTCTTGTTTTCCATTTACCATCTTTACATTACTACTTGTCGTACCTGCTACTATTGGCGTAGTAGTTGATCCGCTATTTTGATATGCATTATATCACCAGATAAAACCTGCAATAGCAAGAAGTACAACTCCCAGCCAAATGAGAGATTTTTGATTTTGAGAGTTTTGCGTAGTGATTTTTTCTTTTGGATTTGATTGATTTTTATTTTTCATAATCGGAAACTAGAAATTAAATAAAGGCGGGATGATTCAAAGTACTGCAAGATTATTGATGATATTAAAAATTCATAAAGCTAAAAGGATTACTCATATAACTTTGAAGAATAGACTTGAGTATTTTGAAGTTTGAATATTTTTACTCGTAAAACTCAAAAATAATAACATAGGCAGAGTTCCCATTGCAAAGCTAAGCATAGTAAGTCAGCCTATCCAAAAATTACCAGTAGTGAGAGTGTAAATCTGCATGGACTGTGTAAACCCACATGGCGCAAAAAATGTTCCAATACCGAGCAATAAAGGTCATCGAGTCAGTCCACCTTTTGTGGAAAGTCGTTTAAAAGTTCCTCCTCAAAGCGTTACTCCTGATCTGATTATGCCCAATAAGTTTAATCCGAATATAAATAATACAATACCGATGACAATGTTGAGAACAGTTGTTATAGTAGGAGAAATTTTGAATGCTGAACCAATCAGTCCCAAGATCCCTCAAAGAAGAAAGAATCCACCCAATCTACCGAGGTGAAACATCCACTGTGGTTTACTAGATTTGGTTTGTCTGGCAACTGCTGCCCCTAATGCCAATACAATTCATCCCACTACCGCCAAGCAACTTGATAAAGATGCTACGAAGCCAATAAAGAACGAAATACCATAGGTTCTTTTATCGGAATGAATCAAATCCAACAATCCTAAATTTTGTAGTCTACTAAAAAAGAATATGAGCACTGAGGCAATAAGAAATGCTATAATATATTCCTTTCGATTTATTGTGCTTGAAGGTTTTTTAAGGTGCATTCTATACCCACTTTCTTCCAGTAAAAGATTTATAAGAGAGTTCAGTTCATCTGGTTCCAAATCTTCACAGCATATTTGTACTGTTTGTTGTTGGAGATTTACGTGAGCATTTTTCACTCAAGGAATTTCAATCACTGTTTCTTTGACAATAAGAGTACATGATTTGCAATGCATGCCCGTGACATGAAGCGTATGTGTTTTTTCCATTTTTTTTTGAATAATAAATTATAATCTGATTCTTTTGAGTCTCAAACTATTAGTAACTACACTTACGCTACTGAGAGCCATTGCTAAGCCTGCAAAAATAGGATTGAGCATGAGTGGGTAAAACAAACCTGCTGCGAGAGGAATTCAGATGATATTATATCCAAATGCTCGTCCTAGGTTTTGTTTTATAGTTCTCATAGTAGCCTTTGACAACTTGATAGCTTTCACCAATTTACCAAGATCTCCAGCAAGCAAAGTAATATCCGCCGTCTCAATAGCCACATCCGTCCCTGTTCACATAGCCACTCCTACATTTGCACGAGCGAGTGCGGGCGCATCATTTACTCCATCTCCACACATAGCTACTACCTTACCCTTATTTTGTAATTCCTGAATTATTTTTGCTTTATCTTGTGGTAATACTTCAGCATACACTGCATCAATTCAGACCAGTCAAGCAATATAATTTGCCGTTTGTTCGTGGTCTCCGCTGATCATAACAGTTTGAATACCTAAATCATGAAGGTCTTTTATTGCTTGTATGGAGTTTTCTTTGATGGCATCAGCTAGAGCAAAAATACCCACCACTGTTTTAGAATTAGCTAAGAGAATTGGTGTTTTTCCTTCAGACGTGAGTTTTGAAATAACTTGATTATCGAAAGACAAACCAAGATCTTCAATAAGTTTGAGGTTTCCAGCATACCGAAGTTCACCTTTGATATTACCCTGCAAACCTTTACCTTCAATGATTTTGAATTCAGAAACTTCTTCAAAACTTATATTTTCTTCTTTTGCTTTATTGATGATAGCTTCAGCCAAAGGATGTTCGGAAAGCTTTTCCAGACTCGCGAGTAATTTCAGATTATCATTTCTATTCTCTCCTATATAATCCACGAGTTCAGGTTTTCCTTTTGTAATTGTTCCAGTTTTATCAAACACAACAGTAGTAATCTTATTGATCTTTTGTAAACTTTCTGCATTTTTAATCAATATACCATGTTGAGCACCCTTTCCTACACCTACAATGATTGCAGTTGGCGTAGCAAGTCCCAAAGCGCAAGGGCATGCAATCACTAGTATACTTACAAACGCAACTAATCCAATAGCCGCTTGTCCCATGACGATTCGGACAATCAATGTTATCACTGCTATTCAGAGTACCGCAGGTACAAAATATGCTGAAATTTGATCCGCAAGTTTTTGAATAGGAGCTCTAGATCATTGTGCTTCTTGAACCATAGTAATAATATGAGATAGCACACTTTCTGATCACAGTGAAATCGCTTGCACTTTCAAAAATCCCTGCTTATTTATAGTACTTCCTATTACCTTATCTCATACTATTTTATCGATTGGCATAGATTCTCCGCTTATCATAGATTCATCGATACTACTTGTTCAGCTTATTATCACTCCATCTACAGGGATTTTGGAACCTGGTTTGACAAGTATAATATCTCATTGTTGAAGTTGTTCAATCGGTATTTCTATTTCTTTTCCATCTTTTTCAATGATAGCTGTTTTAGCCTGCAAACTGAGTAATTTTTCAATTGCTTCACCTGTTTGAAGTTTTGACTTTGTCTCCAGATACTTACCATAATAAATAAGTCAGATTACTATAATGGTAACGTCATAATAATGAATGCTCGTATCGAGGTAAGCCTGCAATGGTCATGCAAACGCTCCGACAATAAAACTATAAGCAAATGCTACACTTGTTCCTAGTCAGACAAGCGTATCCATGCTTGCTATTCCTGTTTTAAGAAATCTTCGTAAAGCAATAAGATACTTTTTACCAATGACAAACAAGGTATAAGTAGCCATAAGAGGAAACAAACTATGCCAAACTTCATATAACCATTCTGGCATTACTGGCAACCATCACAATTGTTTACCACCTATATCCAAAATCATATAAAGGAAGCTCAAAATCACAAAAGGAACAATAATATTTATATTCGTTTTCATACTTTTTATTTCTTGGATTTTATCATCTTTACTTTGACTTAGTCCTGTATGTTCTGCGTGCTCTTCAGCTGACATATTCATTGACTGTGCAGTTTGTATACTTTTTAGTCCGTATCACAAAGGTTCAATAGCACTATTCATGCTATCATAATTGGTTTGATCTGCATCAAATTCTATTTTCGCAGTCTCTGTTGAAAAATTAACTTCACAAGAACTAACTCAGGGTAACTTGTTAAGTTTTTTTTCTATATGTGAAGCACAACTTGCACAGCTCATTCAGGTTATTGGATATGATTTAATAGTCATATATTTTTTTAGAGATAAAAATTATGGTGTTCATCATTGTCATTTTGTCCATATACTTATGCCATTGGGGCCTTTCCCGATCTGAATATTATTTATCACTTTTTTAGTGCGTATATCAATTATTGTTAAACTGTTAGACAAGAGGTTACTTGCATAAACCGTATTACCATCAGGGCTCACAAGTATCCCATGAGGTCAGTCTCATCATGTAAATGAAGAAACTACTTTTGCTTGTATTACATCTATTTGATAGATTTGATGACCTGTTCATTCATCAAAATAGAATCCTTGATCAGCTACATATAAGTAACGGCTATCTGGACTAGGATATATTTGTATTGGTCACTGAGAATCTTTGGGGAGATTAATATAATCTGTTATTTTAGTAGTTGTATTATAACGAGCAATACGTTTGCTAGTATAAAGAGACGCAAAGACATAGCTATTATCTGGGCTTACCGCAACTTGCATTGCTTTATCTCATACAGAGATTGTTTTGAGTTCATCCGTTTTGATATCCAATATCCCAAGAGCCTTTTCTCATATAAAAGCTATAAACAGATACCTTCAATCGGGTGATAGGCGAATCCCATGAGGCTGTGATCATGAGGGCAAATCTATTGTTTTTTCTATTTTTTGATTGTCCAATGATAATACATAAAGCTTAGATTTTTCTTGAGAAACAGCATACGCGCGAGTAGCGTTGTTATCAATAACCACATGAGCAAGATGCGCTCATTTTTCAATATCAATACGTCAAACGATCAAGTCTGACAATGGATCAATAAGTACCACTTGATCATTATTTGACATATTTTCTTCATGACCTCATTTGTTTTTTGGTTCAGCAATGTTTGCAGTTACCGCCAGAATCTTTCCATCTGGACTTACCTGCACATTGTGAGCAGAATACTCCAGAAACTTACCATAGTATTGTTGAGAAAGGTTTATGCTCTTGATGATTGCATTATTCGAAGCATCCACAACAGTTACTGAGCTTTCATCTTCATTTGCTATATAAATTTTTTGTGATGATGTATTTGTTACAGTAGTCTTATCTGTAAATGAGTAGTAGTTATTTCATCATTGCCAGGTGATGACTGCTCGCAATAGTCATCCGAAAGCAATAATACCAAATATAATCCAGCCAGTAATATTTTTCATACAATTAAAAAGATAATTAAATAAAATTATGCTTGTAAGATAAAGTCCATCTCAGCGAGATCGGCTTTCAATCCTTGGATATCGATTTGTGAGTCAGAAGACATAGTTAGTGTTCACTTTTCAACATCTACTTGAGAGTCTTTTCCATAATTATTTGCAATTCTTTCTACATTTCTTTTACATCCACCGCAGTGCATTCCTGTTACTTTGTAAGTTTGTGTTGTCATAATAGGTTTTTAAAAATAATAAATAATCTGATTACTTTCTGGTACTTACATCTCGAGCTCTTACAAGCTCATCTACGAAATTTTCTACCACTCCGCTATCTGTTGAAGTTAAATTGGTTTTTGCGCAGCATTTGAGATGGTTCTTGAGTAATTGTCTATTCACTTCTTGTAAAAGTCATTTTGATGCATTTACTTGATTTGCAATATCCACGCAATAAGCATCTTCTTCAATCAATTTGATTACTTTATCAATCATTCATCTGGCTTTCTTAGCACCTATCAATATTTTTTTCTTATTATCTCATAGCATATTCTTTTATCATTAAAATATAAAACCATACCCTAGGGTATGGTTATAGCAATTTAAATTTTGGATGCAAGGTGATTCTTGATCACAATCAACATAACTTTATAGCATTCAATGAAAAATACTTTATAGTTCCAAAATAAATTCCAATCAAATTCTACTCCCTATAAGGTATCAACTCTGCTGTTCAGCGGAGCAGGCACCACCACTATCACCGTAGTTCAATCCTACTCCCTCCAGCTCGTCAACTCAGCACTTCGGCGGAGCGGGCAACACAACATGATCAATTTCAGTACCAACTTTGTAAGCTTGACCAATATCGGTTGAGACGTGGGTCCCTCTGGGGGCGAACTCAACTCCGCTGTACAGCGGAGCTGTTTTTGACTAGACTTTTTGTTACTTTTGGGGCAATACCAAAAGTAAGAGAAAACCTAATGTAATGCTCAATTCTACTTTCTATTTAATTCTATCTCAATACCGAAACAGATTAAATTGTTCCAATAAAAAAATCCTCAATCATTACAATCGAGGAATTTTTTGGATTTATTTGGTATTAAAACGCACCAGCATGTGGTAAGATTTTAATATATTTAGGAATAATTACATCATCTCTAACATACAATATCCTTTTTGTAGAACCAGTTGTAGGTGGATCTATAGGTGCAACGGTATGAATAACTTCGCAACCTGTGCCCGTACAAACTGGGATTACAATTTCACAAGAGCTATTACACAATAAGCCTCCATCACACTCTTCAGTTCCTTCTCTAATATTGTTTCCACAGTATGGATCACTTCCACCCCCTCCGAATGTTCCTTGAACACTGATTGAACAAGTTTGAGTAAGCCCAGAGTTGATACGATTTGCAACTGTGGCTGTGATCGTGTATGGTCAATTAGTATTATAACTATGGACAAATTGCATAAGAGTTAGGTTACTTTCACTATTAGAATCTCCATATGTTAATCCACTCAATATTTGCATAGTTCAGAATCCAAAACCAGTAAGGTTAACAGTCACTGCAAGAGGGTTTAGGGATTGATACGAATCAACAGAAAGCGAGCAAGAAGGCATTTCGTATTGGCAACTAGCGCTACATGCATCTCCATTGGTATTGTTTCCATCGTCACATTGTTCAGATCCATTGAGCACACCATTACCACATAATGATACAGGGGAAGTTCATGAACAACTGTTATTACAGTATCAAGCTAGACCATTATTTGCTCCATCATCACATACTTCTCATGTTTCTACTGTATTATTACCACAGAATGCTCAAGTAGTAGTTCTCATCAAAGTTGCGTTGTCGGTACTTGATGATGAATACCCATTAAACAATGCGTTGATAGACACTCAATTGAGGTCTAAAATACCATTATTAATAACACCAGTAAACGATCTTGTAGTAACATATCATGATGGGGCCGTAAATGTTAGCGTGTACAGTCATGGAAGTAATCCAGTAAATACATACGAACCTGTTGAAGAAGTTAAAGTAGTAGCAATAAGAATACTTGATTGAGAAAGTCAAACCACTACTCATGATAGTGGAGCATCGCCTCACAATAAGTCATCTCCGTTTGCATCGTCAAGCACTGTACCTTGTAAGATATTTAGTGAATAGGATGCGACCCATTTACTGTTGTTATTTGTCTTATCAGCATCTGCTATGTAACTTTCTGGTATAAAGAGTATATCGTAAGCAAAATCATTCTGAACAGTATCAAAAGCATTTTTACCTGTAGAAATAATGAATATTAGGTCAATTGAATAAAATCATCCTGGTTCTATTACGACTCCAGTCCACATAATTATACGGTCAGCAGCATTGTGATACATATTCGTTAGTCATTGAGTACTATTTAAGAACATCGAGAATTTTAGCCCTGACTCATATATATCATACAAGTTCATGATTCCAGTAAGGGTTCAAGGATTAGAGTAGCTTATTCTATAAATAATTGGAGCTCCAGGATAAAATGACGACAAGATAATTTCTTTACTTCCATAAGGAGTATAGATAGTAGGATCTGGCGCAATTACAAGTCACGATACTTTTGCTGAAGCCAAATTGATCAACGTAGAGGAAGAAACAATTCAAATATTTCATGCGTATGACACAAAATCAAGAACTGTTCATGTTATTGCCAGGTTTGTTACTTGATACTGTGTGACAACAAATTTACACTCACTATTCGCTAAGGATATATTGCTCCATGTAACCCTAGACTTCATAGCGTCAAGAGTATATCAAACTCCTAAGTCTGTAGCTCATATGGCATTCAGCCGTACCATACCTGGCATAAATGTTTCAACTAATCCGATATCGCTTCTCCCTGTCCCATTGTTACAAATAGTAGTCGTAATTTCTACAATATCATTTGGTAAGATGTTACCAGTTTGACTTATGGTTTTAGTAATAATAAGATCATATGGTTCTCGGTCTCCAATAGTCACAAAAGCTCATGTTATATTATCCTCTCCTAGAGCATCATCTCACGAAAGACCTCATAACGGCTCATGTGTGTCTATGTAGTACAATCATCAAAACGTAATAAGGCAAGGCTGATCCGAATATCGATAAAGCGGAAAGGTATCGCAAACTCAATTAGTTCATATCCTCGCAGTAAAATCAAGAACCGATCAAGAATCCGCCTCATTTACTAGGAAATTGAATCACATTACATAAGGCTGTGTAGAATTGTGAGAAAACTTGGAGTTCAGTAAAAGCTCACCGGATGTCGTATAATCATCAATAAAAATATTTTCATATATAAAATCTAAAACAGTGCTTTCTATAAATCCTGAATTTCGGACTATCCAATGTCATGACACTATCATATTATTTTCAAAATTTTGTTTAATTTGAAGAAAATCATCATATCAAATTTTAATATAATCTGATGGATAGGGGTTTGGGTTTGGTCCGTAATTTATATTATAGTTATTCATACAATTCGCATCAGAACAATACGAAGCGAGTGTGTTTCCACTCGATATCATTCCATATTGCTTAGATAGAGGCCTACTTTCGCTATACAATCAGATAATGCGATTTGTTAATAGCTGGCGAAATCCAGCAATTGATAAGTTTGTAGCATATGCATCTTGAAGAGTAAGTTCGGTTTGAAGTTCGAAAGTAGAAGCTAAGTCAACATCATCATACACTAATCACATTATCTGCACATTATTTCTACATATCTCATAGTTAACTGAAAGACTTCCTCAGCATAACTTAAAGACGCTAGCTTTGTTGGTAAAATTGTTTCTCGCAAAAGATCAATAATAGTCCCCTTGGACCATAGCTTGTCCAGTTGTATACCCATCATTGAGAGCATCCACATATCACCTATTATAAAGACATGAATAATACCATTCACCTGCATCATATAGCGCACTATCTGATGATCAATTTAGAGAATAGGAATAAAGCAATACCTGTACATCAATAATAGCAGCCGCATGTGCTTTTATATGATTATATCACTGATTTATGTAACCTGAATAACCACTAAGGTAGGCATCGGTAACTACAAACGAAAGGTTTTCTAGATAAGGGTAAAGTGGAAATCATTGATCCAAAGGTGTCCCCGTAGGAAATGTCGTATATCAACAATCACTTCCGGTTGCAAAAGATCCAGGGTTTTCGTATGTGTACTTTAATTGAGATCATTCTGTATTTCATCCCAATAAAATCATCTTATTTGACATATTTATCATGGACGAACTTAATTTATCCACGATACCTACATTGTTATTCATGCCCGTAGCAACCAATCATGCAAAACTCAATCAAGTATTATATGTTATGCCCAGACTAAATGTGCTAAATCATAAATCTGAAGAAGAGTAAATATTGAATGGAACCCAAAATGTTATTATTTCACCTGGGTTTACGATCCCAGTGTTTGAGGAACTTACAGTTCAAATTACATCATCACGATATCGTGTTTCGGTTAAACAAATATTTTCTGAATCAATATACAGACTATCATAATTATTAAAATAGTTTAATTCTCTAGTAAGATTACTTATAAAATCAAGATATAGTGGTCTTGAGCTTTGAAGAGAATATCAATAATTATCAATGATTGAGATACGGGAAGTAACTAAACGAGAATTGCAAGGCTGCGTTTTATAGGTAATATCAATATATCCAGTTTCTCAATTGGCTAAAGATATATTGTTTCGGTATCATCATTGCGCTTCAGTTCGTTGAAATCAGGTCGGGTATGCTGTGTTAAACGGACCATAATCACGGTTTCAAGTGTGTCAAATATAGTTATTTTCATACACTGAATTCATGAGGATTATATTGTTTCTTGCCAGCCCATTATTACCAAATTCGATTCTTACGGTTACAGTTCAGCTAGCGCTGTATGTTCATGGCACAGCGCCTTCATCGCCGGTAAGTATACTCGAAGTTACCCAAAGATCAAATTCTGGTCATTGAGCCTGCACCATGGGAGTATTGTTCGACAAATCTATCTCGTAGATTCTCGAAATGATATTATATTCATCAGGAATCCCTATTTCAAAATTAACATCCATTGCCGTGCTATAGTCATTAATCATTTTAAAACGAACTATTATTTGACTTGTTCATCAAGTTGCTACGGCGAAACCATTTCGACTTACTTTTGAAGAATCTTTATAATTGTATCGAGAGTATTCTCAGATTCCAAGCTGTGGATGGATAATGTAAGCTACTGGCAAATCAATTCCTCAAGAATCAACAACACCAACAAATTCCATTAAATATGTTTTGTATGATATATCGAGCATGATGTTACCGCTTTCGTATGTATCATTTGTAATATCAAGCGCAATGTCAATGAAATCTCATGAGTTATATGTGTCTCATGATAATAAGTTTGCTTCCAACATTAAATCATATGGCGGAGGTGGGTCCAATGGTTTAGGATTTATATATCCTACCGAAATTCATGTGCTTTGTACGGTGTACGGATCTTGACACAATACGCACGAGATACCTACATTACTTGAATTGAAAACATCAGTATTTTCTGGTAAGCTCATTGAGACTAAGTATCTTATAATAATCTGACCACTCATCCCAGTACCCAAGGATATATTATCTCGACGGAGTGTTCTAAAAATAGTATCATGGTTGAAAGTCACTGGACTAATAGTAAGATCAGGAGCAGAAGAAACAATACTATCCAGCGTAAGTCATGATGAATAAACATCAGATATACTAATCCCTGATAATGCTGTTGGTCAACTGTTGTTGTAATCAATAATTGTTTCAACAATTGCTCATGGATACACAGTACCACTCAAAGTCTTTGTGATACTAAGATCGTTTGGTAAGACAGTTAGAGCATTCGCAACATCAGGTAAAAATGATGTAATACTAAGTATCAAAGAAGCGAATAACGAAAAAGCATACACTGCAACACAAACTGACGATGTTATCTTTTGTCAAATTCTGAAAAATAGATTTTTGATAATCATTATTAGAACTAAGAATTAAAATTGTATTGAAATGATACTGGCATTTTGATATAAACGCAAATGTAACACATTAAATCTTTTTTTATTATCAATTTTAATTTACACATATCATTATTTAATCATAACATGAAATATTCCATAAAAACGTTTTTCTATTTCTTAACGAGCATAGGCCTACTGACAGTAGGAATTTTGTTCTATAGCAAGGTTTTTTTTTCAGAAAATATAAAAATATGAGATCAAATTAGTTGAAAACCCACATCGTGAACTGATGATAAAATGCAGGAAGTAAATAAGCTATCCATTCCAATACGCTCAGACTCAGTTTCATATAAAGACATAGTATCTATCGTCGAAAACTCAAAAGTAGATGTAACTCCTCCATCGTGGTTACAGGCTACGGGAAACATAGATCCACAATTCTGGATACAAAAAGTTTTACCTTTTACAGGTGAAAGAAATTATGATAACTATATCATCATACCACAGCTTTGAATTATTGTGCCATTGCTATCTATCGATCCAACTTCTTCAACTTATAAACAAGTACTTGCAGGAGGAGAATTACATTGGACTCATTTTACTTCAGGAGCTATATTATATCCTTGAACGCCAGAACTAGGGCAAACTGGTAACGCATTAATTGGCGCTCACAGTAATTATTATTATTCAGATCCATCGTATTATAGAACTATTTTCACCACTCTGCCAGAACTTATAAAGGACGACGTTGTAATCTGATTATCAAAAACTTCCACATGACGACTTGTGTATCAATACCGCGTATTTGACTCTTACCAAACTGCTTGACTGCCTGATCAAGTGATAGCCCAACCCATCTACAAACAACGAATAACACTCTATACCTGTGTTCCTATTGGTACCAGCAACGAGAGATGGATAGTACAAGCTGAGCTTTCTGGAAGTATTTTTGTTCCTTTTGAGTAGCTAATGATTAGTTTGCAATTGCTGAAGGAAAAAATTGGTGATATTGGACTTATAATCAGAATATAATTATATTATAATAGTTGCGCATTATTGTCACAATAAATTCAATCCTCACCCATTTACATATAGTGTTATAATTTTATCATTATCAAACAAATCAGATGCTTTCTTGCTTCCAAGTAAGGCATTGTTGCCGTCGATAATTTTAGTAATAACCTCATTATAGGAAGAGCTTATATCTACATGACATCCTGGTATCTTTCTCGATTGACATACCAATCAACTCCACTATTCATCGGAGCAGGCTCATACTCTGCAGCAGAACAGATAAAAAACCCAAATCAATTCCTACTCACTCCGACCATCAACTCCGCAATGCAGCGGGGCGGGCAACGCTACATGATTAATTGCTCCTTACTTTGCGAGGCGTCAAAAACACAACATGATCAATTTCAGTACTGATTTTGTAAGCTTGACCAACATCGGTTGAGACGTGGGTCCCCTTGGGTCGTCTCAACTTCTAGGGAAAAACTTACTAGAAGCTGTACGCGGAATGCTGTTTTTGATTAGACCTTTTGTTACTTTTGGGGCAATGCCAAAAGTAAAAGAAAACCTAGTATTAATACCAGGATTCGGTGCCAAAAGTAAAAGAAAACCTAATGTAATACACTGCTCCACCCATCCTACCCAAAGAAATTATAAAGAAAGAAAAATTAGACTATAAAAAAATCCTCAATCATTACAATCGAGGAATTTTTTGGATTTGCAGGGAATCGAACCCTGGACCAGTGGCTTAAAAGGCCATTGCTCTACCAACTGAGCTACAAATCCACAAAGAGTGGAAGCGTACTATATATAATCATTACAGAACGTCTTCTCTATTCGCCTTCTTATTATTTTATCCTTATACAAGCTCTATTTTGAGTACTAGATAAACCCTTTCAATTTTTTATACATTCTTGTACTTACTTTCATAGCAATCGATAATCCAGCAAATTTGATAGTTTTCTTTTGAATGTTCACCTTGAAAGTTCTTCTTGTAGCTCTCATAGAGTGAGATCTTTTATTTCAAGCAGATGTTCTTTTTCCAGATAGATAACAAACTCTAGGCATTATAGTATGATTTTAGGATAATAAAATTAGTGATATTCAGATTATTAATAATTATTCTGCTGCAGGCGCTTCTGCTTCAGTCGTTGTTTCAGGAGTGATAACTTCTTCAACTTCTACCGCTTGTACTGCTACTGCAACCACGATAGACAAATCTGGATCAGCATCAATTTGAACTTTATCACCAAGATTTAAATCTCTTACGAAGATACCTTGATCGAGTGAAACGATATGTGAGATATCAAGTACAATTTCACGTGGCAAGTCTTTTGGTAATGCAGTCACTTCAATACGATCTCTTACCAATTCCACTCTACCTTCGTTAACTTTAACAAGTGGTGATTCACCAGTAAGAACTACAGGAACTTGTGCAGAAACTACTTCGTTAGCTGTTACAGCCAAAAAGTCAGCGTGCAAAAGATTGTTTGTTACCGTATTTACTTGGAAATCATAGATCAATACCATTTCTTTATGATCTCCAACCAAATCGATTACAGAACTAGAACCAGCATTTTTGTATAGTTTGATAAATTCGTTTTTATCAAAAACTACTTGTACAGATTCTTTCATATGTTTACCATACACAATCCCTGGTATAAGTGATTGTTTTCTGACCAATTTGATATTTTTTGGGTACTTTTCTCTTTTTTGTACTTTCAATTCCATATTATCGATGTTAGAATAATTAAATTAGTGAAGTATTATGAGTTATTAACACGGTATAGATGAGATTTCTGATCCTCTTGCATCTTTAGAGATCAATGATTTGAGTCTTGCATCTTTACCAACCTTATCCTTGATAAAGTAAATTTTACTTCTTCTTACCTTAAATTCGTCAAGTAAGATGATTTTAGCAAATTTTTTATAACTCATAGGATATGTTTTTTCAATTTTTACACCTGAAGTTTCACCGATTGCAGTGAATGATCCATCGTGATGAGTAGGATTGTGTGTAGCAATTACTAAACATTTGAATTTCCAAACTCTCTTGTTGTCTCATTCTCATACATATTCATGTATTTCCAACTGATGACCAACTTTTATTGGAAAAGTTACATATTCTTGTTGTTGTGCAAGAGTCTTAAGTAAACCAAAGTTCATAGTTATTTATAAGTAATTAAATTAATAATATTCTGATTTCGTAGCGTAAATTTGTATTATTTAGAACTTGAAGATTGTTTTCTAGATTTCATGATTTCAGCTCTCCATTTTCTTTGTTGTTCAAGATCCTTTCTGAATTGCATCATTACTACTTTTTCTACTCTATTAGCAGCTTTAGATAATTTTCTTTTAGCACCAGTTTTAAGTCTCATAATAGTATGGTAATAACAAATAATAAATTATAGGTTTATATTTAGATCTTAAGAATTAGATTTTATATTTTTCTAAACCTTTAGATTCAAGTTTAGTATTCAACATATCATTAGTAATACCCATTTTTTTGAGTCTCCCTAAAGCCTGAATTCTAGCTTTATAACACCATTTAGACATTCCAAATTTATCTTCGAGTCCGTATTTTTCAATTTTTTTAAGAACATCGATAGTAAACTCGTAAGCCTTTTCTACCTTTCTTCTTGATTTCACTCTCACTCTTCCAGCGTTATACCAGATTCTATGATCGTAAGCTCCATTATTAAATCATTTTGACATTAAGTTCTTCAGTAAGAGTATAAAACTGGGTATTTCTTATAGTGTAGTATTCAATCGATATAATAGATTATAAGTATTTTGATAGGTAAGCATTTGCTTTGTTAGCTTCAGCATTTCTGTGAGCTTCTTCTTTTTTCTTTACTGCCGATCCTTGTCCTGTATATGCTTCAAGAATTTCTTTAGTAAGTTTCTTGAACATAGGTTGACCTTTTTTACCTCTTGCAGTATCCAATATCCATTTTGCTGAGTAGAAGAATCTTTTTTCTCCTTTCACCTCAAGTGGAATTGCATATACGGCTCCACCAATTCTTCTTGATTTTACCATCACGTTTGGAGATGCGTTTTCAATTGCAGTTTCCCATACAAGCATAGGATTGCTATGTCCACTGTTTTTGATCTCTTCAAGTGTACCATCAAAGATTTTTCTTGCAATGTTTTTCTTACCATCCTTCATCAAAAAGTTAATAAACTTTTCAATTCTGTCGTTTGTTGATGGAATATGAAACAGATCGACTCTCGTATATTTTCTTGGCATTGGTATAAAATAATAATAATGAATAATATTCTGATAGATGCGTAGTGGATATAGTTATTTCTTAATTCAGATTATATTTTTATTTTTTATCTTTTGGTCTTTTAGCTCCATAGAGTGATCTTGATTGTTTTCTACCTTCTACACCAGCGCAATCATATCTATTTCTTACGATATGGTATCTTACACCAGGAAGATCTTTTACTCTCCCTCCTCTTACCATCACTACCGAATGCTCTTGTAAGTTATGTTTTACACCAGGAATATAAGCAATCACTTCGAGTCCGTTACTCAATCTTACTTTAGCAACCTTTCTCTGTGCCGAATTCGGTTTTTTAGGTTTTGTTACGTATACTTTGAGGCATACACCTCTTTTGAAAGGCGCAGGTTGCATTAATTTTTTGTTTCTTTCAAGTCTGTTTATTCCAAACTGTAAAGCAGGAGCTTTAGACTTGTAGTTTTTTGGTTTTCTACCGTTTCTGAGAAGTTGGTTAATAGTTGGCATTAAGTATCGTATCCAAATATAAATAAAATTAATTCTTTATGATTATTATTGCGTTATACTGTTTTTCAAATTATCTTACCATTCTTAGTGATTGGTTTGTAGAGTACAAAAAAAATCACGATGACAAATATTCATAATGATTTCTGAGTTGATTTCAAGTAATAATATGAAAAAAACAGAAATTTGAATAAAAGTCACGAAAGGGTTGATAGATCATGCGCTCTTCTTGCTTCAGCAAAACAAGAATAACAGTTGCTATCTATAGGAACTCAAATGCCCAAAGCACAGTATTATTTACTAAGAGCAAGTTCAGGGCCTGAGGGAATTGAACCCGCGACACGAGGCTTTGGAGACCTCTGCTCTACCAACTGAGCTAAGACCCTATAGTAATTTTTATTGTGAATTGTGGCTCTAAAATAGTAATGTTGGTCTTTATTTCAAGAGGGAATCAGATTAGTTGGATTCAACTCTTTTAAAACTAGGCGGAAAGCTCGATATGCGTGAGTATAATCTCAATGCTTTTACCTCTTGCAAGTGTTCGTTTGAAAGATTTGGTGTCACAAAAAAACTCCCGATGAAGGGAGTTTTTTATTATTTTCGGTAGATAACTATTTAGACTTTAGATATTTCTCAGTAGAGAGTGATTTCTCGCTTCCTTTAACACTACCATTTGTTTCAGTGGGGATTGGTCATTTACAATCAGCCTTACAAATTGGATTTCCAAATTTATCCTTTTCATTGGCTTGGCAAATATTGTCACCACAGTATTCTTCACAATTTACAGGTAAACCATTGCTAATTAATAAGTTAATGAGTAAAACATCATCGCCATTTTTTCAGCTTGGATTTGAATCTCTCAGAATTTCTCCTAAGAAAGATAAATCCTTAGTATCTATTTCACCATCTTTATTGAGATCACAAATTTTACCTATAGGACATACAGGAGCTTTTCCTTGTTGTTCAGCATTCTCAATTAGTTCTCCAAGAGCTTGGAGATTTTTAGCCATTAGTTCTCGTTTAGTCGCATTTGTATATTCAGAATCATTATTAGCATAATCGTATTTACTTAAACAATAAAGATCTTCTTCGGCAGAATTTAAATGAAGTGGAGTTTGTTCAAAAGCTTTATTATTTGCTTTTACTGTTATTGGTTCGTTTACATCTCAATCAACATAAGTAGTCCAAAAAATAACTTGATTATTATTTGAATCATTAAAAGGCGGATTAGTATAAGGTAATAAAATACTATAAGTACAAGATTTTCCTGCTGCAATAGTGAAATTACTAGAAAATGAAATTTTTCATTGGTTATTCATAGTACCATTTGATGGACAATTAGCACCGTTATTAGATTCTAAACTAACAGCATAGGTAGTGGAATTTATAGGTAAAATTCGTCCTTTATTCATTCCAGTAAGATGGAGAGTTAGTGGTTGGTTGTTTGTGGTTCCAGTAAGATTTTCAATAGTAAATCTTTCTTTGAGTTTAATACTCCCTGCTATTCAATAATCTATATCACTAATATTTGGCACTGCCATTGTAAGTTTTAAATCTGTAACGGTACAGTTATACTCTAAACGTTCTAAATTATAAGATGCAGATCCTCGTACTTTATAATAAACACAGAGTCTATTATTGGTAGCAAGATTATTGAGTGGCACACTTTTATATTGAGGAGCCGCTCATCTTTGTTGGGCAACATAATTACTTGGAGGATTTGCATACGTATTATCAAATTGACTTAGTGTCATGGCTGGACATGCGGTATTGGAATTTACAGTGGTAGCTATTGTTTGTAGATCTCGAGTATTTCCCAATCCCCAAAAATTTTTTAATTGATTCCATTTATAAATAGTATCTACATCAAATACCGCACTTACAATTCAAGCTTGTCCATTTAAGGATTTTATTGCCCAAGTATCACGAGATGCAATATAATATCCTGTAGTATTATTATGTACTATACTAGTAGAGTTTGAAGGATCCCATACATCATTTACAATGCCATTATATATACATCAAGGTAGCAACCCTAATCCTTGAGTCACGAAAGCTAATTTTGGTGAAGGGTTATTCAAAATTGAAGTGAGCCCCGTAGCAAGTCCTGCTACTCCAAGGATACCTCAGATAATCCATGATGTTGTTTTGTTCATTAGTGAAAAGAGTATAAATATAAAAATATATACTCTTATAATACTCTCACTAGCATACCTTGTCAAATATTGTGGATATCAGAGATTGACAAATAGGTATTTTCTTGGAATTCTCAATTTAAATGAAAATAATCTCTTAATTAGAGAATTATAACCCTAGATCAAAGTCTCAATTTTTTGTAATCTTACTTCCGTGCTTTTCCCTCTTGCCAATGTTCGTTCGAAAGAATTGAAGTCACAAAAAAACTCCCGATGATGGGAGTTTTTTTGTTTATAATAAATTTTTTATTTATTTAGCTGGCTTACATTCTGCACCTACGGGCGCACTATCACAAATTTTACCATCAGTATTCGTATCAGACCAAGCACATTGATAGTCTGTACAGACTTTATATTTACCATGTGGAGGATCATTTGGTTTTTTACATTCTGCTCCTAGAGGCGCATTATCACAAATGGCTCCGTCAGAGTTAGTGTCAGACCATGCACATTGGTAATCTGTACAAACTTTGTATTTTTTAGGAGTTTCTCCACATTCTTTGGGATCCTGATACCCAAAACCACCAAGATTATTTATCCATGTAATAAACTCTGAGGAATATCATTCTTTAATAAGATTATTATTGGTTATTATGGTGTTGGAACCACTAGACCCTCAAATACTCAAATTCATAATTCATTCAGGTATTTTTCCACAAAGTTGGTTAAAGCGGAGTTCTAAACTCTTTAAATTAGTGAGGTTACCAATTGATTTAGGAATTGGACCTGAGAGTTGGTTTTTAAGAAGATATAATCATTGTAAATTAGTTAAGTTACCAATTGAAGTAGGGATTGGACCT
>ERZ724516.39-NODE-39-length-70840-cov-8.906944_pt1 | contig 70840 bp, 68 predicted proteins | sample MGYA00376049_ERZ724516 | MGnify/ENA primary metagenome ERZ724516 (study PRJEB28724, sample SAMN07190886) | activated sludge metagenome | isolation source: activated sludge of sewage treatment plant in Hong Hong | place: USA: Christiansburg, Virginia | collected... | reverse complement strand
AGTACATCGTGGTACATGAACTGGTGCATCTGCTGGAGAGGCATCACAACGACCGATTCATCGCCCTGATGAATAAATTCATGCCCCAGTGGGGGCAATATCGGACGATGCTGAACAAGAGCCCATTGGCGCAGGAAAGCTGGGAGTACTAACCGATTCACAGATAGTGCTTAGCAAAAGCGACCTTGAAGCAGGAGCTATCGTCATGCCAGTCCAGCCCCAGATGGATGTTTACCAGCTCCCCCTGTACTCCAAGGTACGCCGGGCCATTGCGCAGGCGCCCATGGAATCCGCACCGCTGACGGCCTGGAAGGACTGGCTGCTGGCGCAGGGAAAGAACGGGGTGAGTCAGAATGAGTTGGATCATCTGCCCTTCCCTGCTGTTGGATTCAGTCGGGAAAGCAAGCAGGACATGCTGGAATACTTTGAGCACCTGCCCAGTGATATTGAGGTGCGGATCCATCGCCAGGAGAAGCCAAGGAAACTGCAACTGCTGCCCGTCAATAAAAGCGGTACGTTGCCGGTTACGTTCCGACTCGACAAGACCACCCGAAAGGTCATGCCTTTCGTCACGCACCATAACCCTGTATTCGACTTTAATGTCGCCAGTCTGACGGCCAAAGACCTGCTGGGCCATAACGAGCTATGGGCGGTGCTAAGCAGCAATGGCAAGTACTGGAAGAGCAAACGGCTACCTATCAAGCGAAAGCCGTTTTTCCTGACGAGGAAAGAGGCGCTGGGCTGGTGCTACAGGGTTGCCGCTTACCTGATCCCCAATACCCATAAAGTGCTGGAGCCCCATGTGAAGTGGGAGTATGTCCGGCTTGAGGGCGGTGAATCCTATACCGAGTGGCTCATCACCCAGCCGCATCACTCCTTGCGCGGGGAGTTCAAGCCAAATGCACACTTCGCCGCGAAGAACCTGCTCATGCACCTTCGCACCAGCATCTATCCATCAGGCGGAAAACGCATCCTGCTGATTGAGGAGCTGCAAAGTGACTACTTCCAGAACAAGAGACGTATGGAGAAGGCAGAAGGCGCCACTCTCGACAATCCGTTTGAGTCTTCATGGGTGGACCTGGGCTTGCGTGTGGCGGTGCTCATCGCCTGCCGTCAGGGACTAGATGGGGTAGCCATCAGCAATGGTGAAATGCAGGATGCCGTGTATAGAAAATCAAGCAATGGAAGGGCAATCTTTTACGATAGCAAGGTAGCCAACACCCTGAAGAAGCTGGCCAAGCCACTAGGCGCTGACTGCGGAATGGCGACCGTGCTGGCAAGAACACAGTACTACTGGGTTAACGACTCCGGATCAGTACCGACTGATGGATGCGAGCGCTACTCCGTAACCTGGATGCGTGTCCCGGGTCATAGCTTGAAGAGCTTTCATGATTACAACGAGGCCGTCGAGTATCGTGAGTCGCTCGAAAAGACCATCACTACCAGTGTGCCGGTGCTCTGGCTGAACTCCGCACAACGGGTAAGCCTCATGCGTCTTGGATTGCCTGTACTGGGGGCGGTAGAGAAGCTACCCACCAGCGCCTCAGCGCATGCCCATGCCTGAATATGACCTGATCGAAAATTGACGAAGATTGTAGAAGTTAGTGCGGTGAAAAGTGAGTCGGCCTGCTCCATTCCCATCATCTCGTGGGACACTGGCGGGACACTTACCCTCAACTAATCAGCGCATTTCGCCACAACCACGAATAATCAAATCGCTCCAATACATTGTTTTCATTGCGCTTTACTGTTTTTGATTATTCTGAATTATTCGACGAATTCGACTTTTAATCCGTTGGTCCCGCGTTCAAGTCGCGGACGGCCCACCAAATTGAATCAAGCAGTTAGGCGACCCCTAGCTGCTTTTTTTATGCCTGAGATTTGGCCTCGAAAGCAACCCCTAGGCGAATATACTTAAATCTCGCGCAGGCCGTACAAAGTCTACTCTAGAATAGCCTCGATCCTGCTTATAGTAGTCTAGGCATTAGCCTCGCCCCCACCGAAGATACCTCGTCAGCTTGTAGCGCCACTTTTCATGCACTCCTGACTGAACGTAATCTAAAAAATTGATTGCCACGCCAGTATTAAACAACGCCATTAATTTACCGGAATCAAAACTTCATTTCGTCTTAAAAACCACGGGGTAAAGGGAGGGTTGTACCGAGCCCATATTGAATCTCCTGTACTGGTTAAACCCACTCTTCGCATCCATGACTCTAGCTCCAGCTTGTGGCTAAAATAGTTCTTTTCGCTCCACGTTCCAGAGTATCGGACTACAGCCATTCGCTGAGCAGGAACCTGACGTAACGTAACACTAGCATCCTGTGGTTGAGGCAGAGTACTCAATGTGTACGTCTCCGGCATCATAAAGCTTACCACCCACTTATCCTGAGCACGTTGTTGTGTAACCGGCGCAGTCATTTGTATTTTCTCACCTGTCGGCCTCTGAGAAACAGGCGCTGTCATTGCCACTTTGGAACGCGAAACGTTATCACCAGAGATATATCGAAAGAGTTTCATGAATGCCTTATTACCGGCTTTACCCATATTGCCCTCAACAAGAGTTTCGGCTAGAACGTGAGGGGCGTATTCACGCACCTCAAACTCTTTGTCCTTGATTATGACGACGTAACTAGCTTCTTCGGTTGCCATGGCCTTTTGCACCCCAATTAGCATTAATGATGCTACAACTAAAAAACCTATAAATTTCATTATAATCACCCGCATCTCCTGTTAGGTATGCGAAAAATATCAAAAAAAATCGCGCATAATAGCGCGATCCTCATTGGTACAGATTTAAGTAGAAAAATTAATCATATTTATGACTATACTTTTTTTCGTTTATTTTGATAAATCCATGGAATGACAGTAAGAACGAATAGAGCGACGACAGTACTTAGAACTGCGGTGGATTCGCGGCCCATTCCTGCTGCCACACCAATTGCTGCCGTTACCCATATGCCTGCCGCCGTAGTCAATCCACGCGTCTCTACTTTTCCAGTACCAATAATTATGGCTCCGGCACCAAGAAATCCTACCCCTGCAATCAAGCCCTGTAACACCCGAGTTAAATCTGAAGTAGATGCACCGATTTGTTGCGGAATAAGAACGAAGAGCGCAGCTCCAATGGCAACCATCATATGCGTTCGCACACCAGCACTCTTTCCTTGTTGCTCTCGCTCGTACCCCAGCAGCCCCCCAAGGGCGGCAGCAACCAGAAGGCGCAATGTAATACGAGTAATTTGTGCCACATCTGGAATATCGGAAAATTCAGAAAGCACTGTACTCCATATCTCTTGCCACATATCCATAGCCCTAACTATCGCCCCTAGTTTTCAAATACTTCATCCAATCGTCTAACAAGACAATTATGCGACCGAACTCAATAAGCAGCTATTTTAAGAAATACAAACTTGATAAAAAGAACCAAAAAATACCTGAACCCTCTGCACAGAAAGTTTTTGGCGTCAAACAAATTGTTTAGCTATAACGCTATTTAGCGGTATAACCGCCATCAATTACCAACTCACTCCCCGTCACAAACTTAGCTTCATCCGAGGCCAGATAGAGAACGCCATAGGCAATATCATCCGACTCACCAACATGGCCAATAGGGTGAAGACTGTCCAAGTGCGCCCTGAATGCATCAGAACCAACTGGTGAGGCTTTCGCGAGATCTGCAACAAGTGGCGTCCAGATAAAGCCCGGATGAACAGAGTTGACCCTAATTTTATTCTTTGCATAAAGCAACGCATCATTCTTGGTCATCAATGTAACGGCGCCTTTGGAAGCATGATAAGGAGGCAAATCTGCAGCACCCACCAGTCCATAAATTGACGACATATTGATAATGCTCCCCCCACCAGATTTCAGCATCGAGGGGATCGCATGCTTAGTGCAATAAAACACACCGTTCACGTTAACATTTATAACGTGATCCCATTCCTCTTTGGTGATCTCATGGGTCGGCTTATTTACCCCTGCAATACCAGCGTTGTTGACCAATACAGTGATGGCGCCAAAGTCATGGGCAATTGCTGCAAACACGCTACTGACACTCTCTTCCTTACTCGTATCAAGATGCCAGTATTTTGCGATACCACCCTGCTTTGCAATTTCATCAACTACCTTTTCCCCCTCTACATCATTTATATCGGTAACCGCTACTTTTGCACCTTCTTTGGCTAATAACAGCGCAATAGCTTTACCAATTCCGAGCGAACCCCCGGTAATAACGGCTACTTTCCCTTCTACTCTATTCATAATGATATCCATTCGATTTTAACGTTAGATTAATAATCGCATTCTAATCGGCGACTACTAAATATCCGGAGAATTGCGCCAAGAGGCGAGTGCTTCTTCTAAGTTCCTCCGCTTTTCCTCCGGGTCCATTGGCGGCTGTCTCGGACCACTTGCTTGCTCTGCCCAGTAGCGGGCTATTCTCGCCGCATGTTTGGTGTTGTCTTGTCTTAGGGCGATTGGATAGGACTCAAGACGAATCCCCTCGTCCGCTAATTCCTTCGGCGTTACTCCGTAGAAAAATGTGGGCATCACTTCATCTCCTATACTTTCCTAGATCACATCCAGTCAGTCTGTAGTGGTCCAGTCATTGGGCTGGAAGAAACCTGCCCTCTTCAGTTCAGCATAGGACTATCTCAAGCAATATGTCGACCTCTTCCAACAGGAAAGACTGCTTAAACTCCAACTCGCTAGAGGACATACACAATTCAATTAGCCTGAAACAGGCAAATGTCCTGTTTTCACCAAAATAATCGTCTCTTCATCAACATACGGGTGATGACCGCTAAGGTGTGGGCTGCGAATCCAAGTACCTTTGGGGTATGCGCCATATTGATCTTTGAAAGTGCCTGAGAGCACAAAAATTTCTTCCCCGCCAAAGTGCTTATGTGCTTGAAACACTTCGCCTATAGGCCACTTAACCAGTGCCGTGTTCTCATAGATGTGATTATGCAACGGCATCACTTCAAGACCACCAATACCAGGACGCCAAGGCGTTGTGTTGGTATCGATACGAAGTTGAGCCGTGTCTGTGGCTTGAAACTGACACAACTTCACCAGCAAGGTACAACCGTTCGTGCTGAAAGGAGTATGCGTCGACCCCTCTGGATTGCGGATATAAGTACCGGCCGGATAGTCGCCATGCTCATCTGAAAACACACCCTCCAACACAAAAATCTCTTCACCTTTTGGATGTCCGTGAGCATTGAAGGTGGCACCGGGCTCATACTTAACCACGCTAGTCGCATGCCCAGACTCAGCATCTGCGCGAGCCAGTCGCTTTCTGAATACCGTAGGTGATGGACTCGGTGACCAGTCCATCTTGTCGGTTTCTATGACTACTCTTTGAGTGAAATCTAAGTTTAGGTTCATGAATAGTTCAGGTCCAAATATTTAGTAGTTAACTTCAATTACATCGTATATGAATGATAGGATTATTAAGGAATGACGAGCTGTCAAAAAAGTGGGCCAAGCTTGGTGAGCCAAGAAGCCTTGGACTGAGCAGCTGACCACACTGTGTTAATGCCAAATACTGCAATGAGAAGGCCTAGGCCAACACGAATGAGTGGTTCAACAACCCCAAAGAAAACGACGTAGACACCTAAACCCGTTAGGAATAGGCCAAATATAAGCGATAAGACTCGATAGATGGTGCCACTGTAGTAGTCCTTTCCGCTCCGATCGCTCATCACATTGCCTATTATTCTAATGCTTGGATTCAGGGCAAAGCCCATCTGGGGGTAGTTATGCTCGCAGAAAATAGTTAGTCATCAACGCACTGCATTCTCGAATATTTCTACGAGCCATTTTCCGTAGCCAGACACAAGATATACGAACGCAGCAACGTTTAGGGCAAGCGTAATCCAGAACACTATACGGAATGACTGCTTACTCGACTTATGACGGAGCAACTGTTGCGCGTATAGCGCCCCAGGCCACCCGCCGAGAAGCGCGAGCATATGCAACATATCTTCTGGCGTGCGGTATGCGCCCTTCTTGGCTGCGGACTTATCCACTGCATAGAGCACAAATGTAACCAGACTCATGCCCAGATAAAGCCAAAGTACATGAACTGGAAGAATGTTCAACGCAACAACACCTGCGACGACCAATAAGAACATTAATGCGACGATGAACGCCTTTAACGCTGGGCCAAATGAAAGTCCAGATGTCAGAAGTTCCGCAGCCTCTGCCCTCACCTTTCCCTGAGAGTCACAAACCTCGTTGTACGTTACATCAGAACCAATTATTGGCCTTCTTGTCCCCGGCGAAAATGCCTTTATGTGAACAAACACCTGTTTACCGCCAGCTGAAGGCTCAATGAATCCGAAGCCCTTATCGTCCTTCCAACTGACCACCTTTCCTGTTTTGCGCATTAGTTATCCTTAATGACTAATAATGAAAATCAGCTGCCCCAGTGTAGGGTCGGCTACATTGACTTGTTCGCCTCCTCTACTTGTTCAAACTCAAACTGTAGTGGTCAAATCAACCCCGCTTAAGCGCCCGATACGCACTAGGCGCCATACCAATCACCTGTCGAAACTGCCGAGAAAAATAATGCGGGTCGCTATAGCCCAACCGCAGGGCAATTTCGTTCACCTGCTCTTCTCCGGCATCCAGCCACTCACAAGCGCGGGCCATGCGGCGGTGTTGAAAATGCGCCAGTGGTGATTGCCCGGTGAGTCGTCTGAATGTGCGGGCAAAATGAAACTTCTCCATACCCGCAATGTCTGCCAGCATGGTTAAGGTGACGGGCTCATCCAGATGCTTTTGCATCCACTCCTGCAGCGCCGCCACATCCAGTCGTGAGCGTAGCCCACCGCCTTGCTGGTCGGACTGCGCCAATAACACCAGCAATAAGCGCAAGCGAGCCGCCATGGTTTGCAGTCGCTCCGGCTCATAGCCGTTAGAGCGCGCCTCCAGTAACGCCTGCCATTCGTTGCTCAACGCTGCAGAGATGCCCGGATGCGTCAAACCAAAGCGCGCACCGGCCAGCAATGGGGCCAAGAAGGCATTAACGGCCTGCCCGCCTATATGCACCCAGTACAGCGTCCAGTGATTATCAGGGTCGGCCGCGTAAGCATGCCCGGTACCGGCCGGCAGAATGACCAGATCCCCTGCCCGTATCGCCAGACGCTCATCCCCCACGCTCAGCCAGCCACTGCCTTGCATGCAATGCATCAGCAGATGATCTTCATGCTCAGCCGGGCTACGCTGCATGGCATGCCCCACAGCGGCCACATACTGCCCCACGGCCTCTGGATAGAGGTCGTGGCTGCGCGCATCCCCCGCCAGTGCCTGCACGGCAAACGGAGGGATCACATAACGAACACTGTTTGATGTTAACGGCCAAGAAGAGATCAGCGGCATAAGGCAGTCTCAATGAAAACATCAAGATCATCCACCCCTATACCAAGATATGCAATTTCTGATTACCTTAAGAGGTGTTACAAAGGGTATTGCAAACCACAACATCATCCAGATTACAGGAGCCGGCCATGACCGCCCGCCAGATTCCCCTTCTTCTTGAAGGCAGCTTCCAGAACAGCGAAAGCAGCATCCGCCAGCCTGTACGCAACCCTGCCACGCAGGCCGTGCTCGCCGAAGTACCCTTTGCCACTCCTGGCGAAGTGGATCGCGCTGTCGCGGCGGCTAAAGAAGCCTTTAAGAGCTGGCGCGAAGTTCCGGCCCCTGCCCGTGCTCGTATCATGCTGTCGTATCAGCACTTGCTCAAAAAACATCATGACGAGCTGGCAGAAATCCTGGCACAGGAAACCGGCAAAACATTTGCGGATGCCAAAGGCGATGTGTGGCGCGGTATTGAAGTGGTCGAGCACGCCTGCAACATTCCGTCCCTGATGATGGGTGAGACGGTTGAGAACGTTGCCAATGGCATCGACACCTACTCCATGATTCAGCCACTCGGTGTTTGTGTTGGCATTACGCCATTCAACTTCCCAGCCATGATTCCGTTGTGGATGTTTCCGCTCTCCATTGCTTGCGGCAACACGTTTGTCTTAAAGCCATCCGAGCAAGACCCGATGACACCGATGCGTCTGGCTGAGCTGTTTCTTGAGGCCGGCGCACCAAAGAATGTATTGCAGGTAATACACGGCGGACAGGATCAGGTGAACCAGCTTCTTAAGCATCCAGACGTTCATGCTATTTCATTCGTGGGTTCTGCACCGGTCGCCGAGCATATCTATAAGACCGGTACGCAACATCTCAAGCGCGTGCAATGTTTTGCTGGCGCAAAGAACCACTCCGTAATCATGCCCGATGCACAGCCACAGCAGGTCATCAACAACTTGATCGGCGCATCCTGTGGCGCCGCCGGCCAGCGTTGCATGGCCATCTCGGTTGCCGTGCTGGTAGGCAGTGCAAAAAATATTATTCCCGGCTTGGCCGAATCCTTTAAAGAGCTGCGTCCTGGGATTTGGAATGATGCCGGTGCAGCTTACGGCCCCGTTATCTCGGCAAAAGCGAAAGCCCGTATTCTTGATCTGATTCGTCAGGGCAAAGAAGAAGGCGCAAATTGTGAGTTTGATGGCAGCCAGATCACCGTGCCGGAATACCCTGAAGGCAACTGGATTGGCCCTACGCTGTTTACCGGCGTAAAACCGAACATGGCGATCTACCGCGAAGAAATTTTTGGCCCGGTACTGCTCACCATCGAAGTAGACACGCTTGATGAAGCCATTGCGCTGATCAACGCTAATCCCTATGGCAATGGCTGCTCTATGTTCACGGCCAGCGGCGCAGCGGCGCGCAAATTCCAGCATGAAATTGAAGCAGGCCAAGTCGGCATTAATGTGCCCATTCCCGTGCCACTGCCGTTCTTTTCCTTCACTGGCTGGAAAAAATCATTCCTCGGTGATCTGCACGCCTATGGTAAACAAGGTGTGCGCTTCTATACTGAAACCAAAACCATTACTGCGCGCTGGTTTGATGAAGACATCGCCCATGCCGCACCCAACATGACTATTCAGCTGAAATGAACTTTGACCTGACCGACGACCAAAAAGCGTTCGTGCAAACCGCGCGCGAGTTTGCCGATGCCGAACTCGCGCCAAATGCCGCCCGCTGGGATGCTGAACATCACTTCCCTGTGGAGGTGATTCGGCGTGCAGGAGAATTGGGATTTTGCGGTATTTATTCAGACATTGACTGCGGCGGACTGGGCCTTAGCCGCCTTGATGCCGCACTCATTTTTGAACAGTTATCGCAAGGCTGCACCGCCACTACAGCATTCATCACTATTCATAATATGTGTACATGGATGGTGACACGCTTTGGTAACGACATTCAGAAAGCCGAATTTGGTGCAAAGCTTACCAGCGGAGAGTTGCTGGCCAGTTATTGCCTAACCGAGACTGGCGCAGGCAGTGATGCCGCCTCGTTGAAAACCCGCGCCACCCGCGAGGGAGACAACTACATTCTGAATGGCAGCAAGATGTTTATCTCAGGTGCCGGTGCCACCGATATTCTCATGGTAATGGCGCGTACCAGTGACAATGGTGCGCGTGGCATCTCCACGTTTATCGTGCCTGCCGATACAGCCGGTGTCAGCTTTGGCAAAAATGAAGACAAGATGGGTTGGAATGCCCAACCCACTCGCGCCATCAACTTCGAGAATGTCCGCATTCCTGCGCACTACCGGATTGGTGAAGAAGGTGAAGGCTTCGCTTTCGCCATGAAAGGGTTAGACGGTGGTCGCCTAAATATCGCTTCTTGCTCATTGGGTACGGCACAAGCGGCTCTGCGTGCCGCGCATCGCTATCTGCACGAGCGCAAGCAGTTTGGCAAAGCCTTAGCCGAGTTTCAGGCCCTGCAGTTTCGTCTGGCCGATATGGCAACTGATCTGCAAGCAGCCCGCCTAATGGTGTATCACGCAGCCAGTCGACTGGACTCAAACGATGCCGATGCAACATTGCATTGTGCCATGGCGAAACGCTTTGCCACTGATGCTTGTTTTACTGTTTGCAACGAAGCACTGCAGTTGCATGGTGGCTATGGTTATTTGCGCGACTTTCCTCTGGAGCGCATGGTGCGCGATGTACGTGTACACCAGATTCTTGAAGGCACCAATGAAATCATGCGCCTGATTGCCGCACGAAAACTTCTGGATAAAGACACGCTCTAACGCTATCCCGTTTAGCTAAAAGAGCGCCGTTAAATCGTTTAGTTAAAAAGGCACTACTAAAAAGGACAAAAAAATGAGCACTATCGCCTTCTTTGGCTGCGGCAACATGGGAGCACCCATGGCACAGAACCTGCTCAAGGCAGGCTTTACCGTGCGCGTCTATGATCTCAATCCGGCATTAACCGCACCCCTGCAACAAGCCGGTGCCATCGTCACAACGGCCCCTGCCGACACCATCGCCGGAGCAGATACCGTTATTACCATGTTGCCGCACGATGCCGCGGTCCTCGGCCTTTACATCAACGGGGAAAATGGCCTGCTGGACTTTCTGACCGCCGACATGCTCGTCATCGACTGCTCCACCACCTCACCTGAATGCGCCCGCAAAGTCTCTGCCGCTGCGCATACACGCAATATCGCAATGATTGATGCACCAGTCTCTGGCGGTGTCGCCGGAGCTATCGCTGGCACATTAAGCTTTCTCTGCGGCGGCACTGGCGATGATGTCGAGCGCGCCCGTCCCTATCTGTCGGTAATGGGCAAGAACATCATGCATGCCGGCCCCGCCGGTGCCGGCGCCGTCGCCAAGATCTGCAATAATATGCTGTTAGCAGTGCACATGATTGGCACCTGCGAAGCCCTGCAAATGGGTGTTGATAACGGACTCGACCCAAAGGTGCTCTCCGACATCCTGCTTAAAAGCTCGGGCCGCAACTGGTCGCTGGAGCTCTACAACCCATGGCCGGGCGTGATGGACAATGTGCCCGCTTCACGCGAATACGCAGGTGGCTTTCAGGTTGATCTGATGAACAAGGATTTAAGCCTTGCCATGGAGGCCGCCCTGCACAGCAAGTCCACTACCCTCATGGGAGCCCTAGCAAAGCAGCTGTATGGCCTTCATGCCACTCATGGCAACGGTAAACTCGACTTTTCCTCTATCATCAAGCTGCTTAAGCACTGAACTTTTAAACTGATCCGGCAAAAAATATATCCCTATCGCCTCGTGTTGCCTTTGCAGCCGAGGCTCTGGCGTTGAGAATACGCATCTCCCCACTCTCTTGATCCCAGAGGCACCCGTGGCACTGTCCAATGCGGCAAAGGCTGATCTCTATCTGGTCATCGTGACACTGCTCGCCGCCATCAGCTGGATTTTTTCCCGCGAAGCCGTGCTGCTCATGCCACCTCTGCTATTTATGGCGCTGCGCTTTCTATTGGCGGGTCTGCTATTGGCCGCCATCGGCTACCGCGAACTCTCCCTGTTGAACAGAGAGGCCTGCTTACGCGCCATGAAAGTCGGGATCGTCTTCGGTGCCGGCATGAGCTGCTGGGTGATGGGGCTGTTTCTGGGAAAGCATGTAGGCGAAGGGGCCTTCCTTACCAGCTTGGGTGTCGTTCTGGTGCCCATCATTTCGCGGATTGTATTCGGTGAGCGCCAGCCGCGCAGTATCTGGTACGCCTTGCCTGTGGCCACAGCCGGACTGGCCCTGCTCTCACTCAAGAACGGATTTCATCCGGAAATTGGCCAGATTTTTTATGTCGTCGCCGCAGCTATCTTTGCGCTCTACTTCACACTGAATACCCGTGCCGCCAACGCACAACAACACAGCAGCGCAGATGGGGCTATCACGCATCAGAAAAAGATTCCGGCGCTTCCTCTCACGGCCATTGTTCTGACCACCGTGGGCTTGCTGACCACTCTGCTGTCACTCGCCATCGAACCTTGGCAGCCCACCTTCATGCACTTCACCGCAGAAATGGCCTGGTGGATACTGGCCAGCGTGGTGCTGGGCAGCGCGGCCCGCTTCCTCCTGCAAACCCACGCCCAGAGCTTATCTACTCACTCACACGGCGTGGTCATTCTGGTTATTGAGCCCGTCTGGGTGGCGTTGCTGGCCGCCGGCTGGTTTGGTGAAACCATGACTGCCATCCAGCTAACCGGATGTGCACTGATCTTTGTCTCGCTGCTCATCAATCGAGCTGGGCTGATACAGCAATGGCTGCGGGGCCTGTTCTAGGCCCGTTTAATCCTCCACACCTTCTCAGGCCTCTACTATCTCTTCTTCGGTCTGCTGCAGTGCCCACATACGGGCATACAGACCATCCTGCGCCAGCAACGCCCTGTGTGCGCCGCGCTCAACAATACGCCCCTGCTCCAAGACCAAGATTTCATCCGCATCCACAACAGTGGAAAGCCGATGCGCAATGATGAGCGTGGTCCGATCTGCGGAGATTGAAGATAGCTCGCCCTGAATGGCCTTCTCTGTTTTAGAATCCAACGCAGAAGTCGCCTCGTCAAAAATCAGGATAGGCGGATTCTTGAGAAGCGTACGAGCAATGGCCACCCGCTGCTTCTCACCGCCAGAAAGCTTCAGCCCACGCTCTCCCACCGTTGTTTCCCAACCATCCGGCAAGCTTTCGATAAATACCAAGATATGCGCGGAGCGTGCCGCCTCAATCACTTCCTCCCGCGAGGCATCTGTACGGCCATAGGCGATGTTGTAGTAAATCGTGTCATTAAACAGAACCGTATCCTGCGGCACGATACCAATGTGCGCGCGCAATGAAGACTGTGTTAGCTCACGAATATCACGGCCATTTACCCGCACAGCGCCCTTATCTGCGTCATAAAAACGGAACAACAACCGCGACAAGGTTGACTTGCCCGCACCAGAACTGCCCACCACTGCCACGGTCTGTCCTGCGGGAATAGAAAAACTCACACCATGAAGTATCTGGCGTTTCGCGTCATAGCCAAAATCCACATCACTGAACTCTACCGAGGCGGCTGTCGTTGCTAATGTAACGGCATCTGGCTGATCTTTGATGGCCGCATCTTCACGCATCAGACCGAACATTTTTTCCATGTCCGTCAGTGCCTGTTTAATTTCACGGTACGCCATACCAAGAATATTCAGGGGCGAATACAACTGAATCAAAAACGCATTTACCGCCACCAGATCACCGAGTGTCATGGTGCCCTTCACTACACCATCTGCGGCCAGCCAAACCAGCATGGTAATGCCGATAGCAATAATGCCCGACTGGCCGCTATTCAAAATACCAATCGAATACTCATTCTTGATGGCCGATGTTTCCCACTTCAGCAGGGACTCATTGTAACGACCCGCTTCAAAGTGCTCATTGCCAAAATACTTTACCGTTTCATAATTCAGTAGCGAATCAACTGCCTTGGTATTGGCTTTTGAATCCAGATCATTCATTACACGCCGTGTCTGCGTACGCCACTCAGTCACAATGATCGTAAATGTCGTATAGACAACAATGGTTCCCAGCGTCACTACCGCAAAGCGCCAGTCATACAATGTCACCAGAATCACGGTGATCATGCTGATTTCAAGAATCGTCGGCAGAATATTGAACAGCATAAAACTGAGCAACGAGCCGATACCCCGCGTGCCACGGGAAATATCGCGCGTCACACCGCCAGTCTGCCGATTAACGTGATAATTCAGTGACAACTGATGTAGATGATTAAACGTTTCTAACGCGACACGTCGGATGGCTCCCTGAGCCACCTTAGCAAAGATGGCGTCACGTAATTCACCAAAGGCAGTGGACGCCAAACGCAAAACGCCATATCCCAAAATTAATGCCATCGGCACCAACAGGATCGCCTGAGGCGTGGCCGTCAGATGATTAACGATGTCTCTGAGCAGCAACGGAATCCAGACGGATGCCACCTTGGCCAATACCAAAAAGGTCAGCGCAAAAATAACACGAGCCTTATAGCGCCAAAGGTAGGGAAAGAGTGTTTTCAGTGTCTGCCAGTCACTACTCGGAATAGTCGATGACGTATTTGAGGGCACAGGGGAATCAGGGGTATCAGGACGCATGAAAGACTCCAAATAATGCTGTCATGATGGCGGCTGGGCCGGGAATATCAACCGCCTGACACGGCTTTATTGTGTTCCCTGCCATCAAAGTAGCCATGAGAAATACCGAGATCAGGTTATTAAAGCCGTCTGATACAAGGTAATCGTCCTGAAACTGGACAGCCTGCCTTTCACTGCTAGGCTTTGAATACACCACCTTGATAAGGAGCTTGAGTATGGCCAAGAAGGCAGCTGCAGATAACACAATTGCCCGTGTTACCGAAGTTATCTCCACCTCCGATAAGAGCTTTGAAGATGCCGTCGGCAATGGCATTAAACGAGCTTCAAAATCCCTGCGCGGTATTCGTGGGGCCTGGGTGAAGGAAATGAAGGTAGATGTGGTGAATGGGAAAGTGACCAACTATCGCGTTGATATGCTGGTGACCTTTGTTGTGGAGGAGTGAACGAGCCTCTCACGCACTACGCTTAACCCGCACATGCTCGTCCACAATCAAAGCCTGCTACAAATGAAAAAGCCTGCACAATGCGCAGGCTTTTTCATTTTAATGGCGTCCCCACAGGGATTCGAACCCCGGTTACCGCCGTGAAAGGGCGATGTCCTAGGCCTCTAGACGATGGGGACAAACACGTTAAGAACGGGTAAAACCAAGCAGGATCAAAATACCAAACCCCACGCAATGCCAGTTTAGCGCCCTCCCAACTGAGCTATATACAGCCTTGGGAGCTTGCCCATGAACCACAGGCAAATCATGCGCGCATTCTATTCAGCACCCTCTGATGCGTCAACGACAGCCACCGCGTTCATGTCGCGCCGCTGCTTTTCCCAATCTTTAGCTTCTTGCTTGGACACGCCGCCCAATACAGACAAGGCATGGCGCAAGCGAGAGCGTGTCATGTCAGGCCCCAGAATAGCCATCGCCTCCATGACCGGAGTACTGGACGTCGAACCGGCCATTGCCACAAAGAACGACGGCATGAAATCACGCAGCTTAAGGCCCAGCGCCGTACTCACACGTCCGAGCAAGGCACTAATGGCCTCATGATCCCAGGTACGTAATGCTTCCAGCTCCCACAAGGTAATCTGCAGGATACGACGCACTTCATCTGGTGAGAGTTTCTTGTGTGCAAAGCTCTCAGGCGTCACATTCACCTGGCCAGAGAAAAAGAATCCCGCCCAACTTACCGCGTCCGATAGCGTATGAATACGCGGTTGAATCTGCTTCACCACTTGCTCAGCATATTCCGGATTAAACGCCCACTTTTGAAAGGCTCCAATCAACTCAACAGGGGTCATCTCACGCAACCAAACACTGTTCAGCCAACTCAACTTTTCCACATCAAAAATCGGCCCGCCCAGTGACACGCGGGAAATATCAAAGTGCGTTACCATCTCATCCAGCGTGAACTTTTCACGTTCATCAGGCATAGACCAACCCATACGACCGAGATAGTTCAGCAACGCCTCAGGTAAAAAGCCCATGCGTTGGTAATACAAAATACTGGTTGGGTTCTTACGCTTACTTAGCTTGGATTTATCCGGATTACGCAGCAACGGCATGTGGCAAAACACAGGCGCTTGCCAGCCAAAATATTCATACAAAAGCACATGCTTAGGGCCAGAGCTGATCCACTCTTCGCCACGAATCACATGCGTTATTTCCATGAGGTGGTCATCCACCACATTGGCCAAGTGATACGTCGGCAGGCCATCTGCCTTCACTAGCACTTGCATGTCCACTTCTGACCAAGGAATCACGATATCGCCGCGCAGCATATCTTGGAAACGACACTCTCCTTCGCGCGGCACAATCATACGAATTACAGATGGCTCACCAGAAGCCAGGCGACGGGCAACCTCATCTTGCGACAGGTGCATACAATGCCCGTCATAACCCAAAGTGCCTTTGGCTGCCACCTGCTCTGCGCGTAACGACTCAAGCCGTTCGGACGTACAGAAACAGTGAAATGCATGTCCTTTTTCCAGCAACACACGGGCGTGATCCTTGTAGATTTCACCACGCTCGCTCTGACGATACGGCGCATGTGGGCCACCCACATCCGGGCCTTCTTGCCATTCCAGTCCTACCCACTTCATCGCCGTCAGAATCTGTTCTTCAGACTCCTTGGTGGAACGCACTTGATCAGTATCCTCAATACGCAGGATGAACTGACCACCATGCTGGCGGGCAAAGCACATGTTAAACAAGGCGATAAAGGCGGTGCCCACATGAGGATCACCAGTGGGCGACGGAGCAATACGGGTGCGAACAGTAGTCATCAGGGAGTCCGGGTGACAGCAATCGAAAACCGGGATTATACAGATGTCAGCCCCGGAAACAGAAAGCCCCGCATCAAACGGGGCTTTCAACTTAGGAAGCGCTTAGCTCGTAGGTCACTTCTTCAGTTTCTACCATCTCAAACAAAGAATTGATGAACTCATCGGTTACCGAGTTATTCCACTCTCCGTCGACATCCTCCGTCACCATAGGCTCAAAGGTCAGGTCCAAAAACTGGCCATCTGCCAGCTTCAGCACATCAGCGCCTTCGGAAGTGGTCACAACTTCCCAATTATCCGGCACATCCATCTTAAGGGTAATTGTCACCGACAGTTTCTTGCTCATTTTCAGCTCCTCATACAGGCACTTAACGCCCACAACACTCAAAAAGCCCCGAATCCTGTCTTTAACGGTAGTCGTTAGCTGACAGGAAGTGATACGGGGAAATAAAAACGGAAGGCAGCGACACAAGGGGCTAACTGCCGGGGCATGGAAAGCCCCATAGAAATAAAAAAGCCCTGCTGGTCTGCCAGGCAGGGCTTTTCTGTATTTGGCGGAGAGGGAGGGATTTGAACCCTCGGTAGACTTGCGCCTACGCCTGATTTCGAGTCAGGTACATTCAACCACTCTGCCACCTCTCCGAAGCGCGCAGAAGATAACCGGCCTGCGCGCTCAACTCAAGAGAGAACGTAAAAAATCACAATGGAATCGTTTCATCCACAGTGTCGGCCGCGGTATCAATAGTGCCGTTTACCTTATCCAGCGCGGCATCCACTTTGTTGCCCGCCACTGGCACGATAGACACAACATCACCCACTAGGCTGACAGCCCCACCCACAATACGCATCGGCGTGGTCACAACCTTAGTCAGGAAGCAGCCACTTAGCGTAGAGACCAGAGCCGCAACCGCCATCAAACGCAGAATGTTCTTGTTCATATCCCTGTGTCCCCTGTCTTAAGAATACGGGTCTTAAGCCCGCTACAGAATCAGTCTGACAGGGGCTTAGCTCGACGGCAAGACGGTCTTTCAGTCGAACGTCACACCGATACGGTGGCCGACTTCTTCATAAGCCTCGACCACACCACCCAAGCCCTGACGGAAGCGATCCTTGTCGAGCTTCTTGCGGGTATCTTTATCCCAGAGACGGCAACCGTCTGGCGAGAACTCATCACCCAGCACGATCTCACCATGAAACAGGCCAAACTCCAGCTTAAAGTCCACCAGCATCATATTGCCGGCATCAAACAAGGCCTTCAGCACGCCATTGACCTGCAAGGACAATTCTTTCATGCGGGCCAACTGCTCATCTGTCGCCCAGCCAAAGGAGCGAACGTGAGACTCATTGATCATTGGGTCGCCCAAGGCATCATTCTTGAGAAACAGCTCAAAGGTTGGCGGGTTTAATGCTTTGCCTTCCTCAATGCCCAGACGCTTTACCAAGCTGCCAGCTGCAAAATTACGCACCACGCATTCCACCGGAATCATGGTCAAACGCTTTACCAGCGACTCAGTATCTGACAGCAGCTTTTCCTGGTGCACAGGAATACCAGCGGCGCCCAATTTGCCCATGATGAAGGCATTAAACTTGTTGTTCACCATGCCCTTGCGTTCCAGCTGTTCAATCCTCTTGCCATCAAAGGCAGAGGTATCGTTGCGAAACAGAATCACCAGGCGATCGGCATCATCGGTGGTGTACACAGACTTGGCTTTACCGGTGTAGAGAAGATCGCGCTTTTCCATCAATGAGTCTCCGAATCAGGGCTTATCGCCTGGCCAGCGCGCCACGATGGACTCAAACAGAGTTCGAGTCATGTCTTGCGAAGCCAGGGTGTCGTCATCTTTTTGCAGGGTCAGGTTATAGGCTGACTGCCCGCGCATTACACGTAACTGGTAGGTTGCCTTTTTGCCGTCGGCGTCGGCCAAGCTCAGGTAATACTGCGACAGCCCCTGATCCCGATCTTCTACCTTAACCCCTGCAGCACGCAGTGCCTGATCCAGTCGATCCCAAATGGCATTGAAGTCACCCTGCACACTGAGCGCAGCATAACCATTACCATCCACCGTCAACTCAGGCTTGTCAGCGCCCTTCTCTGGACCCGGTAATGGCGCCACCTGCTCGGGCAACACGTCTATCGGACGTGGGCGTGGCACGATGAATTTTTTCGGCCAATCTGTCTGAACTGAAGCCGCCGGAGGAATAGGAAACAACGGCTTGATCTGGCGAGCTTCTTGACCTTCCGGCACATTCAGTGGAGGAAGATCCTGCGCCTGAAAGTAGTCTTCACCCTTGCTGGCGCATCCGGCCAAACCAAGCATCAGCAACGCCAGACAGGCTCCACGAAACAGCGACATCAGGATAGGACTCCAGCTTTACGCAGCGCCGCCTCCACTACGGGGCGTGCAGCCTCCGACAGGACTGTAAGCGGTAAACGGATGCCCTCTTCCATGCGTCCCATGATATGCAACGCCCACTTCACGGGGATGGGGTTGGACTCAATAAACAAATCCCGATGCAGGTCTATCAGCAGAGCATTCAATGAACGCGCCTCATCTGCCTTTCCTGCCAGCGCCGCCAGACAAACGTCCGACATGGCTTTTGGCGCAACATTGGCTGTTACCGAGATATTGCCTTTGGCACCCAATAGAATGAGTTCCCAGGCCGTGGCGTCGTCACCTGAGTAAACCGCCATGCGGTCGCCAACCAAGCCAATCAGCTCGCGGCCACGCTCAATATTGCCTGTGGCATCTTTGATGCCGACAATATTCGGCAGCCCCGCCAGTCGTGCGACCGTGGCATTCTGCATATCGACGCCGGTACGACCCGGCACATTGTAGAGAATCTGGGGAATGGCCACTGCCTCGGCAATGGCTTTGTAATGCTGAAACAAGCCTTCCTGGGTCGGCTTGTTGTAATACGGCGTCACGAGCAAGACTGCATCCGCACCAACCGACGCGGCTTCACGAGTCAGGACAATCGCCTCGCGCGTGGAGTTAGCACCTGTACCGGCAACCACGGGAATGCGCCCGGCTGCCGACTTGATCACTGCCTTGATCACCGCCAGATGTTCAGCAACATCAAGGGTAGCCGACTCACCAGTGGTGCCCACGGCCACAATGGCATGGGTACCTTCACTGACATGCCATTCCACCAACCGGTGTAATGCCTCCCAGTCCACCGTACCGTCACGGTGCATAGGGGTAACCAGGGCGACAAGACTGCCGGTAATCATGCTGCTCTCCGCAGGATCGTAAAGGCGATTATGGTAATGGCCGCGCACGACCTTGAACAGGTCAAATCTCGGGCAGATGCGGCCAGAACTCACTGCCCTGACAAACAACAAACAAAAAAGCCGGCTTGTAGGCCGGCTTTTTAATAACTGGAGCGGGAAACGAGACTCGAACTCGCGACCCCGACCTTGGCAAGGTCGTGCTCTACCAACTGAGCTATTCCCGCGACACCGGATCGGTGAGAGCGCGCATTCTACCCATGGCCTCTCGTCTGTCAACACTGAAAGCAGTATTGGTCGTTCGATTGCTCAGGAATCACGCAAATGTGGCCAAGCCGCTCTTAAATAAATCACCATCGACCACAATGTCAGCGCAGCGGCCACAATCAACAAGGGAAAGCCCAGATACATATTCAGGGCCTCATTGTTTAGCAAAAGCACCGTAATAGCTGTCATCTGCATGGTCGTCTTCAACTTGCCCATAAAGGACACCGCCACACTGGCCCGCTTACCCAGTTCCGCCATCCACTCCCGAAGCGCCGAAATAGTAATCTCGCGGGACACGATGATGATGGCAGAAATCACCACCAGCACCCGATCATGGTGCCACTGCACCAGAATGACCAACGCCGCAGCCACCATTAGCTTATCCGCCACTGGGTCGAGGAAGCGCCCAAATGCGGTGGACTGATTTAACCTGCGTGCCAGATAACCATCAAACCAGTCAGTAATTGCCGCCAGCAGGAAAACCAGCGCCGACACCAAAAAACGCCAGTCATACGGCAGATACGCCAAAGCAACCAGCACCGGAATAAGGGCAACCCGGAGCATGGTGAGGATATTGGGAATATTCAGTAAAGGTGACGCCACCGGTTATTTCTCCGTTGATACACACACTTCAAATCCGTCACTCAGTGACTGTGCAGAGCGTCATATATGATTTGTGCCAATGTTAAGCCAATTCCCGGCACGTTCGCGAGGTCCTTGGCACTGGCCCGCAGCACTTCATGCAGTCCACCAAAGTGCTGAAGGAGATCCCTACGCTTCTTTGGCCCTACACCGGGGATGTCCTCGAGTGTCGAACGCTTACGTGCTTTACTGCGTCGAGCTCGATGTCCGGTAATCGCAAAACGGTGCGCTTCGTCGCGAATATACTGGATTAAGTGAAGAGCAGGCGAATCTGCCTGCAACTGCAGGTCGGCACCATCAGCAAAGTAGAGGGTTTCCAAGCCTGGCTTACGCCCTTCTCCCTTGGCGATACCAATAAGGGTCACCCCCTGTACGCCGAGCGTCTCCAGCACCGAAATCGCTTGGGCTAGCTGCCCTTTGCCACCGTCGATAAAGAGAATATCCGGCAAGCGCCCCTCTCCTGTGCGTAAACGCTGATAACGTCGAGTCAATGCCTGGTGCATGGCGGCATAATCATCCCCGCCCGTAATCCCCTCAATATTGAATAGACGGTAATCACTCGGACGGGGCCCAGTCTCATCAAAGACAACACAGGAGGCCACTGTTGCCTCGCCCATGGTGTGGCTGATATCAAAGCACTCCATGCGTGTAATAGGCTCTTTGCGGCCTACCGCCTGTTGCAACGATGCAAACCGCGTATTCATGTGCGTCCGACTGGCCAGCCTTGCAGACAACCCCTGCTCCGCATTCAAACGCGCCATTTGCACCCAGGCTTGCCGAGTCTCTCTGACGCGATGCCGCACCCGCACATCCTGACCGTGCAGTGTACGAATAGCCTCCCGAATCACTTCCGCATCCGGCAACTCGTCACTGGTAATAATCTCATCAGGAATATCGCGCCCATGCTCTGATTGAAGGTAAAACGACGGAAGAAACTCAGAGAGGATTTCGGCAGCACTCGTCTCCCCAAACATCTCGGGATGAAACTCTTTACTGCCTAGCACGCGGCCTTCACGCACAAAAAGAATCTGCACACACACGCCACCTGGCTGTGCTGCCACCGCAATCACATCTGCATTGCCTGCTTCTCGCGTAACAAACTGCTGTTCTTGCACACGCCGCAGCGCCGTTAACTGATCGCGATAGATAACGGCACCCTCGAAATCAAGTTTCTCTGCCGCATCGTTCATGCGTGTGACCAGATTTTGCATGACCTCTTCATTACGGCCATCCAAAAAAAGCACCGTATGCCGAACATCTTCGGCATAGTCCTCAGGGCTCACCAGCTTCACGCACGGAGCACGACAACGCTTGATTTGGTACTGCAGGCAGGGGCGCTCGCGATTACGAAAAAACGTATCCTCGCACTGCCTAACCAAAAAAAGCTTCTGAAGAAGTTGCAGGCTGTCACGAACCGCCTGAGCACCCGGATAAGGGCCAAAATACCGGCCTTTTTGCTTTTTAGTGCCTCGGTGAAAACCGATCCTCGGATACTCCTCGCCTTCGGAAACAAAGAGAAATGGATACGATTTATCATCACGAAGCAGAATATTGTACGGAGGCTTCAGCTCTTTGATCAGCGTCTGCTCGAGTAGCAGCGCCTCTGTCTCTGATGTCGTCAGCGTAATTTCGATATTACGAATACGTGCCACCAAAGCCCTTGTCTTTGGGCTTTCGACATTTTTCTGGAAATATGAGCTAACACGATTCTTAAGGCTACGCGCCTTACCAACGTACAGGATCTCGCCATCCTCACCCAGCATGCGATAAACGCCAGGCAACAACGGCAAGGTTTGAAGAATAGAAGCGATGTGCTCAGCCGTATCAGCCTGATGGGAAGCCATGATGTAACGCCAGATAAATCGGGATTAGTCCGAGTCAGTATTCAACAAGCCGTGCCGGACAGCCAGCAAGGTTAACTCGACGTCACTCTCAATTCCGAGTTTTTCGAAGATGCGATAGCGATAACTATTAACCGTTTTGGGGCTGAGAAAAAGACGATCAGAAATTTCCTGCACTTTCTGGCAACTTACAATCATCATGGAGATCTGCATCTCCCGCTCGGAAAGGTCATCAAAGGGAGAGATCTTTTCTTCTTCCAATGAGCTCAACGCCAAACGCTGCGCTATCTCAGGACTGATATAACGCTGACCTGAAGCAACGGCACGAATCGCATGCACCATTTCTTCCAACGCCGCGCCCTTGGTGAGATACCCCGCCGCCCCTGCCTTGAGCAATCGCGACGGGAAAGGCTCTTCGTCACAGACCGTCACCGCCAATACCTTCACATCAGGAGACTGCTGCAACAACTTACGAGTTGCCTCCAAGCCGCCGATTCCCGGCATTTTGATGTCCATCAGGACAACATGGGGGTCGAGCTCGCGGCTCACACGCAGACAATCTTCCCCATTGGCAGCCTCACCCACCACACTGATACCGGTGATGTCCGACAACATTCGGGTGATGCCCATGCGCACCAGATCGTGGTCATCGACCACCAGAACCTTGATCACGCCTGACTCCGGGAAGAAATGAACCCTACTTATTGAGGGCCCGCCAAAGGAGAGTAATACGCCCCGCCACGCTTGGCAAAGCACCTTCGGGACCAATCAGCAAGGCCCGTCATTCACCCGCCAAGATGCCCCACCGGTCGGAAACCATAATTTTTATGTGAATCAATCGTTTATACAGTCCTAAAAAGCTGTACTTCGCCCTGTTTTTTGTTAAAAACTAATCAAGATCATTATCAACAGGCAGTTGAACTGCTAAGATTTACCTTAAATATATCAATGGATTGTGTTGGTGAGTTCACGCGCCAGATTAAGGTGCCCCACCCCGATCGAGAGAAACCATGAAAAAGTCCTTCACATTTCTGCTGCGCCCTCTTCTTCTAGGAGTGCTAGCGCTGGGCCTGAGCTTACCCGTGATCACTCCGGAAGCCATGGCGGCCAGCAAGTCCAGTGCTACAGCAAAGAAGCACACTGCGAGCACTGCATCGTCACGCAAGAAAATTCACACGGCCACACGCACCAAAAAACGCAGTCAGCAAGTCTCTCGCTATGGCAAGCGCCGCCCTGTTGTAAACAATCAGAAGCTTCGTGCCGAGCGCGAGCGCCAAGCCATGATGGCTCGGCTGCCTCATCGCGTTGGGCCTACAGAAATTTTCCAGACATCAAATCTGCAGCTCCCACTTAATCTGGAGTCACGCGCGGCGGTGGTCATCAATGCCGACACCGGTGAAACCCTCTATAGCAAGAACCCCACCCGCACCATGCCAATCGCGTCCATCACCAAACTGATGACTGCCATGATTACACTGGATGCTCGCCTGCCAATGGATGAAGTCATCACCATCGCTGAGGCGGATGTAGACAAAATTAAGCACACCAGTTCGCGCTTGGCCGTAGGCACGTCGATGACGCGCAGTGAAGCACTTCTGCTGGCCCTGATGGCGTCAGAAAATCGTGCCGCCGCCTCTTTGGTACGGACCTATCCAGGCGGCACTCAAGCCGCTGTGGCCGCCATGAACCGTAAAGCACGCGAACTCGGCATGACCCATGCCAACTTTGCTGATGGCACGGGCCTTAACGCACAGAATGTCGCCTCCCCGTCTGACCTTGTGCGTATGGTAAAGGCTGCCCGTACTTATCCCGATATTCGTCGATTCTCAACGACTAGCGAATACGACCTGGCGACCGACCACAGGGTATTGCCCTATCGCAATACCAATGCACTGGTCAAAAATGATACGTGGCAGATTGAAGTCTCCAAGACAGGATTCATCAATGAGGCCGGCAAGTGCTTGGTCATGCATGCTCGCGTGAATGAAACACCGGTTGTCATTGTCCTGATGGACTCAAATGGCAAGTACACTCGAATTGGCGATGCCAATCGCGTGAAAAAATGGCTGGAATCAGCTGTTCAGAGCTTCACGCTCAGCGAAAACCAATACACCCACTAATAAAAAAATCATAATATTTTTATTAGTTCACCACCACGCAGGAGATAAGAATGCTAACCAGTATTCTTTTCCTGTTGGTGGCGCTTCTAACCATCACAATCGTCATATTGGCCAGAAATCGCCGACGTCATAAATATGCACTAACCTCTCTAAGGGAAACTCTTTCTCTGCTTGAGCAACGCATGAGAACGCGTACTGATGCTTGGCGCCATGCCAATGACACGCTGGAGCAGGCCGAACAGCGCCATCGCACCACTACCTCCTTGCTGAATGAAACCAAAGAATATCTAAGCAGCATTATCAACTCAATGCCGTCGATTATTATTGGCGTCACTCCCAGCGGCCATGTTACCCATTGGAATTCCGCTGCCGAATTGTCTACTGGTATTCGCGAGAAAAAAGCATTGGGCTTTCGTTTGCAGGAGGTCTATCCGGACCTTCCCGTGCCTGCCGCCATGATCGAAGAGGCCATTTCCCTAAGCGAGCCAAGCACGAAAGAAGGCGTACGTCTTGAGCATCATGGCAATCTTCATTACGTCGATATTACTGTATACCCCCTGCACTCTCTGGAACTTACCGGGGCAGTCATTCGTATCGATGATGTCACTTTGCGCCAAAAACTCGATGGCATGATGCTGCAGAACGAGAAGCTAAAATCTCTTGGCGAGCTTGCAGCCGGTATGGCCCACGAAATCAATAATCCACTTGCCGCTATTCTGCAGAGCCTGCAAAACGTGGAGCGTCGACTCAATCCAGAGCTAGCGGCTAATCAAGTCGTTGCATTGGCATTAGGCCTGGACCTAAAAAAACTGGATACTTATCTTGAAAACCGTGAAATCAAGCACTTCCTCGACGGCATGGACAATGCCGGCCGTCGGGCAGCCGAGATTGTTCGCAATATGCTTGAGTTCTCGCGAAGCTCCACCCGCCAGCTAGAGCCAACTCAGCTGAATGATGTTGCACATGGCAGTGTGAACTTTATGCGTAATGCTATTGAGTTCTCCATGCCCGCACTCAGCCAAACGCTCATCATTGAAGAAGATTACGATAACAGCCTTCCGGTAATGTCGGCATCTGGGGTTGAATTGCAGCAGGTTCTGGTAAATCTATTAAAGAATGCAGCTCAGGCTATTCAGGAAGCCCAACGTGAGGCCCCGCTGCTGCGCATCAGCACTCGCTATATTCCACCACTGGCTGAAATTCGCGTAGAAGATAACGGCACAGGAATGAGCCAAGGTACTTCTAAGCAGATTTTTGATCCGTTTTTCACAACCAAGGTTGTGGGGCAAGGAACGGGTCTTGGCTTATCAATTTCACACTTTATTATTACGCAGCGTCATCATGGCCGTATCGAAGTTAAAAGCACACCAAACAAAGGCACTACTTTCATTATCACACTACCTATTACGCAAATAGGCTAATCACACCCAGTCTTTTTGCATCACAAACCGTAGTTCGCACGCGCCAACTCTTCCAGTTTTTGCTTACGCTCCTTCCAGTCAGGCATAAACTGCGACTGCACCTGATAAAAGCGACTGCTGTGATTAAACTCCACCAGATGACACAGCTCGTGCGTAATGACGTAGTCAATGCTATCCGGCGGCATGCGAATCAACTCAAGATTAAGTGTTACTACCGCTTTCCGAGTACACGAACCCCAGCGTGAACGCATCTTGCGTATTTTTAACTCTGGAAAAGGTATACGCAGGGACTTCATCGCCTCATGACAGAAAGCCAGGCGCAAGGGAAAAACCCGTCGAGCTTCGCGGCGTTGCCAAAGCTCAATGATGCCTGCCAATCCTTCCGCCTGCTCTTGGCGATCTTTTGTTATGGAAACGTGCAACTCATTCTCGGTGCGTTTCGCCAGATTGTGGCTTGCAGAATGCACTCGCAGCATTAATGGATGACCCAAATGAAGAAAGGTCTCACCGTCTGTATAGCTCACCTGTGCGGGTGCTGGCTCCTCCATAAATCGGGAGCGTTGTAGAATCAGCCAATCCCAACGCTCATGCAAGAATAGATAAATTTGCGCTAATGGCACGCGAAGCGGTGCACGCACCTGTACAGATCCATTCCGGTGTACATACAGACCAATGGTTTTGCGAGCAGAACGAATAAAATCAAACGGCAGAATATCGCCGTTGTCATGCCGGTACTCTCGCAATCCTTTTGGGTTCGCTTCAGGCATATTCGTTTACCACCGCCAAAAACGACTCCCCGTAACGCTCCAGCTTACTGTCGCCAATACCGGCAATGTGTCCCATCTCCCGCAACGAGCGCGGACGCGCTGAAAGAATCGACATAAGGGTGCTGTCATGAAAAATGACATACGGGGGAACGCCCTGATCCTGAGCCAGCTGCCTGCGCTTTGCGCGAAGTGCTTCCCACAGAATTCTGTCCTCATGCGGAATATCAAGGACGGGGTTACCGCCAGTCTTTTTAGGTGTTGCCGGACGAGTCTGCTCTCGACGCAGCATCAGCTGAACCTCACCTCTTAGGAGGGGACGACAGCTTTCATCAAGAATTAAAGCACCATGCCCCTCGGGGTCTGGCTGCAGAAAACCCCGCGCCAACAGTTGCCGAAATATTGAACGCCACTCTTTGTCACTCAGGTCGGTACCGCGACCAAAAACCGCCAATGTCTCGTGACCATTCCCTGTAATACGGTCTGTCTTCTCCCCACGCAACAGCGCTACAAGGTACTCAACACCGTAGCGGCTTCCTGTGCGATAAACAGCTGACAGCGCCAAGCGGGCAGGCTCGGTAGCTTCCCAGCCAGGCACAGGCTCTACACAGTTATCGCAGTGCCCACATGGCTCCGCCATGTGCTCACCAAAGTGCGCTAACAACAACTGGCGACGGCAACTGGTCGTCTCACACAACGCCAGCATGGTATCAACCTTGCGTTTTTCTTCTCGCTTATGGTCTTCCGCTGCATCAGATTGATCCAGCATCGACTTGAGCTTGATCACATCGGCCAAGCCATAGGCCATCCATGCGTTTGCCCCCAGACCATCACGACCAGCGCGGCCGGTTTCCTGATAATACGCCTCAATACTTTTAGGCAAATCCAGATGGGCAACAAAGCGAACATTGGGCTTGTTAATCCCCATACCAAAGGCAATCGTGGCCACCATCACTAAGCCTTCTTCTCGAAGAAATCGTGTCTGATTTTCTTCTCGCACACGGCCTGGTAAGCCTGCGTGATAAGGCAACGCACGAATGCCGCGCTCATTCAGCGACTCTGCTGTTTTATCGACCTTATTACGAGAGAGGCAATACACGATGCCTGCATCACCTGGATGCTCACGCCGCATAAAGGCTTCAAGCTGATCAAGTGGTTTTTGCTTGGGCACAATGCGATAGAAAATATTGGGCCGGTCAAAGCTGGAAATAAAGGTTTCTGCATTTTCCAGCCCTAGTCGTTGCGCAATGTCTGCTTGAGTTCGTGGATCGGCTGTCGCCGTCAGAGCAATACGAGGCACATGAGGAAACTGTTCCTTGAGTACAGACAGCCCCAGATAGTCTGAGCGGAAATCGTGCCCCCAATGTGAAACGCAATGCGCCTCATCAATGGCGAACAAGGCAATGTTCACACGTGACAACATGTCCAACATACGGCCTGTGACAAGGCGCTCTGGAGCGACATAGAGCAGATCAAGTCGCCCATCAAGGAGCTGCGATTCAATTGCCTGTGTTTCCTGAAAATCGAGCGTAGAGCTCAGATAAGCTGCACGCACACCCGACTGTATCAGCGCAGCAACCTGATCCTGCATGAGGGCAATCAACGGAGAGATCACGATAGCGGTGCCGGGACGCACCAATGCTGGCACTTGATAGCAAAGCGACTTGCCACCACCGGTAGGCATCAGCACCAGCGCATCTCGACCCTCTATCAGGGCCTGAACAATCGCTTCTTGGGGGCCACGAAACGCGTCATAGCCAAATACGTGCTGGAGAACTTCATGGGCATTCATGGGCGGCAATTATGGGGGATGACCCGTGGACTGTCAGTAAGCCATTGATGACATTATCAAACGGCATCAGTGGATAGGGATTTCAGGACGACTCGACTACAATCACCGGCTGACAAGGAGATTTTTCATGCACGAACTTCATGCCCTGCCCGACTCTACCCGTGAACTACTGGTAACCTTTCTGGACGGCGAGGATAACGCGGATGGGCTGGATTTTGTGGCCACCCACGGTTTTCTGAGTGCTCTCACCGTGGGACCGCGCATTCCTGAGCTCAGTATCTGGCTAAAGGCGCTTTTTGATGACCAGCCTGTCTGTGCTGATGCAAACAAAGCTCAAACCATCACCGATGCACTGATTGCTTGGCAGAAGGAAATTCACGCCACCCTGTACCATGGCCAGCCGCTCGAATTACCCTGCCCGTTGACCCTCAAGACTAACGAGCCCACTGATCTCAATGACTGGTGTGTCGGCTTTATGGAAGCCATGTTCTTGGCAGAAGACAACTGGTACGAGGGTGATGAAGACCTGATTGCCGATCTCACTCTGCCTATGATGGTGCTATCTGACCTTATCGATGAGCCAGAGCTACAGCCTTTACGGCAGGATCCAAAGCTGTCGCGCGAATTAGCCCAGCAGATTCCGGATGTTCTGACCGAGCTCTACTTGCATTTTCACGCACCAAAGACGAACTGATCAGCCCTCCTCACCCCGGGTACGTGCCAGCAGTATCTGGTGCATGCGTTCCCGTAGTCGCGACTTCCTGTCTTCTGACAGGGTCGCGACACAGTGCTGACAGCTCACCCCTTCTTCGTACTCAGGCAGATCGCGCTCAGCCGGTTTAACTGGATAACCACAGCCAAAGCACATTTCACTGTCGCCTTCGGCTAAGCCGTGCGTCACGCCAACACGGTGGTCAAACACAAAGCACTCACCCTCCCAGAGACTCTCTTCAGGCTTCACTTTTTCCAAGTATTTGAGAATGCCACCCTTGAGGTGATAAACCTCAGGATACCCCTCTCCCAGCATGAAGCTTGAAGCCTTCTCGCAACGAATCCCCCCGGTGCAGAACATGGCAACCTTGCGATTCTTTGCCGGGCTGTAGTTTGCGCGAACAAACTCTGGGAACTCTCGAAAGCTTTGCGTTTCCGGATCAACCGCTTGGCGAAAGGTTCCCAGCGCTACCTCATAACCATTACGAGTGTCGATCAGCACCACGTCAGGATCACTGATCAACGCATTCCAGTCTTCTGGCTCAACGTAAGTCCCCACCAGACGGTTTGGGTCTACACCCGGCACGCCCAGCGTCACAATTTCTTTCTTAAGCCTAACCTTCATCCGCCTGAAAGGATGAGTGTCGGTGAAGGACTCCTTATGCTCCAGCGCCAGCAATCGCTCATCACTGCGAATAAAGGCCAAAATGGCATCAATTCCGTCACGGCTACCGGAAATAGTGCCGTTGATGCCCTCTTCTGCCAGCAGCAATGTGCCGCGAATTCCCAGCTCATCACAGCGCTGCCGTAGAGGCTGCCGCCGCTCACGAAAGTCTGGCAACGAGGCGAAGTGATACAGCGCCGCAACAATAATCGACTCAGTCACTCTTGCTGCCTCCACGACAGGCTGGGCTATCTGGCGCAGCTGTTGTCGCCGCCCACTCATCAGGGGTATAGAGATGCAGCGCAAGAGCATGAAGCCCCTTGGCTAACTCGTCTGCCATCAAGGCATAGACTTTTTGATGACGGGCAACCGAACGTAACCCCGCAAATGCATCACTGACGACCACAAGCTTGAAGTGAGTGTCGGTTCCAGCGCTATGGTTATGCGACTCGTTCAGCACATCCAAATGCTGCGGGGCAAAGCCCTGACGCAGGGCCTCCTCGATACGTTGCTGGCGTGACATTACTCAGGACTCCAGATAACAGAATACGGGCATTATACGTTTATTACTCAGCCTGCACCGACTGGTTACGGCGGACATGAAAAAGCCGCTCATGGAGCGGCTTCAGCTTTACTCAACAACTGCTTGAGCATCACCCAATATCAGCCACGAGGAACAACGCGCGGAGCCGTCTTGCTCCGAGTGCCTTTAGCCGACTGATACAGCGGATTCACCTTAGGCAGCAGTGCGCCAATGCCGTCAATCCGCTGGGCTCCGCTCGGGTGAGTGCTCATAAATGCCGGGCCGCCGGGCCCATTGGCCTGCCCCATCTTCTCCCAGAGTGATACAGCGGCGGCAGGGTTGTAGCCTGCACGTGCCATCAACTCCAGCCCAACAATATCTGCCTCGGCTTCTTGGCCACGGCTATGCGGCAAGGTCAGGCCCAATTGGGCTGCCGTTTCCAGAAGCGCCATGTTTTCTGGCTTCACATTACCCAGCACGGCCAGCAGCGACATCCCGGTTTGCTGCGCATAAGCTTGTGACATGCGCTCACGGCCATGCTCACGCAGCGCATGGGCAATTTCATGCCCCATAATGGCCGCAATCTCATCGTCCGAGAGGTTGAGCTGCTTGATGATTCCGGTAAAGAACATGATCTTTCCGCCCGGTGCGCAGTAAGCATTCAGCTCATCACGCGTCTCCAAATTCACTTCCCACTGCCAGGCCAGTGCGTCCTGGCGAAAGGTAGCGACATAAGGAATCAATCGATCTGCAATAACACGAATACGCTCAAGGTTTGCCTTGTCTGTATTCAGCTTACCTGCACCAGATGCCTTACTAAGCTCGCCCCTGTAGGACTCCAACGACATTGCATCCACTTGCGCGCTAGGCAACAGCAATAGTTGCTTGCGCTTTACGCCGGTAGCCCCTTCTTGAGTGGTACTGGCACAGGCGGCAAGGAGAAGAATAAGGGGAAGAACAAAAACCTGACGTCGAGTCAGTATCATTACGGAATCCTCAGTAAAACGCCGATAAGCGCTTCAGTTTATTGAGGATATCCCGTAATGGCGCGAATATCCCGGTACAGTGGTTGCAATTGTGTATAAAGCGGACGATACACCTTCGAGTAAAGCTGATGGTACAGCTCCTGACGTAACTTGTCCGGCTGCGCTGTATGCCCCACACGAGTCATTTTTGCCACGGCCGTTGCATAGTCTGGATGTAAACCCAATCCTACTGCCGCACAAATTGCCGCCCCCAATCCTGACGTTTCCGTGGTATGCGGACGCTCAACCTTCAAACCAAATACATCAGCGGCGATCTGCACCACAGAGTCCGATTGTGCCCCGCCTCCTGATACTCGCAGACTGCGAATGCGTACCTTGGCGCGCTTCTCAATACGACCAGCGCTCTCTTTAAGGGCATACATCAGCCCTTCGACAATGGCACGGTACACGTGCGTGCGCCCATGCACATCACCAAAACCGATAAGGGCTCCCTTGGCTTCACGGCCGGGTTCGCGCACACCGGGCGACCAATAAGGCTGCAGCATAAGCCCCATATTACCCGCAGGCGTTGCCTGCAGGTGCCGCTCAAAAATCTGCTCTACCGGTATATCCTCAGCCAGTGCGGAGGCCATATCTTCCGCGCCAAACTGCTCACGAAACCAGTTCACCATCCAGAACCCACGCGACGTCTGCACCTCAGTACAATAATGCCCAGGCACTGGCGCCGGGTAAGGAGGCAGCAGTGGTGTCACCTCTACATAGTTACGGCGAATTGTATTGATGGTCGCCGTGGTGCCAAAACTGAGCGCCCCCATGTGAGGATCAAGACAGCCAGACCCTAGAACCTCACACGCCTTATCAGCACCGGCGGATAACAACGGCAACCCTTCGGGAATACCAGTCTCGGCGGAAGTTACAGCAGTAATATGTCCCAGTATGCCGCCTGCAGGCACCAGATCAGGTAACTGATCACGACTCACACGCAAGGCATGCCATTTCCAGTCCCATGAGCGAGCCCATGCCTGATGACGGAAATCAAAAGGGATATACCCCACTTGTGCCGCCACTGCATCACGAAACTGACCTGTCAGCCGATGCGTCAGATAGCCAGACAGCAACAGGCATTTGTGCATTTTACCGAACACCTGCGGCTCATACTGTGCAATCCAGTTAATCTCAGCTTTACGCAAAAACTGATTGATCGTGTCAGTCGCACCTAACGCACGGAAAATAGCCTGCCAATGCATGGGCAAGGATGGTGGGTGTAACGATTCGCGCTGGTCGAGCCATGTAATGGCCGATCGCAATGCCATGCCATCCTGATCAACGGCCACCACTGTGCCACGCTGTGTAGTAAGCGTTACACCAATAATATCGGCAGGTTTGGCCCCCTGCTCCCAAAGACCCTTTACCGCAATCACCAGACAATCCCAGTAATAGTCTGCAGACTGCTCGGCATAGCCCGGCAAGGGTGAATGATATACCGGATCAAACTTTACCTGTGAACGGAATAACAATTGCCCATCCCGGTCAAACAGCAACGCACGAACACTTTGTGTACCGTTATCGATCGCCAGGATGGTTTCCGTCATGATGCCGCTTCCTCAGGCTGCTACAGTATGTGCAGATGCAGTGGCAGGTACGCCATAATACTTATGCCAGATATCACGATAACGCTCTTCTTCTGCCGACCAGCGCGAATCATCCCAACCTAACTCAGCCTGACACACAATGCGTACTTGCGGCAAAAGCTCACTGCCGCCTTCTGGCATCAACAAGCCGATACGGGTACGGCGTAACAGCAAGTCATCCAGATGTTGCACTTGCTCGTAGCGTGCTGCCCAACGCAATTCAGACCAAAGTGTTTCCAACTGCGGAATCGCTTTCATCTCAGTGGGCACAGATTCTTTCAGAAACTGCGAAGCATAAAACCCAAACCGCCCCTTGAGTCGCATCAGATCGGACACCGGCCACTTAGTTTCAATTACTCCTACTGGGCGAAAAACAGCGGCCTTGGTATCAACGGCATTAATGCCGGGAAAATAGCGCGATGCCGCATGCAATGCATCCAGTGCAATAAGGCGAAATGTGGTGAGCTTTCCGCCCGTCACGGTGATCAGTCCTGCATCATCCCAGACGCTGTGATCACGACGTTCGGCAGACGGATTGACACCTACTCCCGACGCCACAATTGGACGCACCCCACTGAACGTAGCAACCACATCATCACGTGTGATTTTTTCATGCGGAAACTGGGCATTGATACCCTGCAGGATGTAATCAAATTCCAGTGATGTAATGGTCGCCTCGACATCCAGATCATCACGATGATCCAGATCGGTAGTCCCAATCACCGTACGACCTTCCCATGGGTAGATAAACAGCGGGCGTTGATCATGCGGATGCATAAAGATCACCGCCTCAGCCATCGGCAAACGACCTGGCATCAGCACAACATGACTGCCGCGCTGCGGTCTTACTTTCCGCTCACCAGCCAATGCCTCACGAAGGCGATCCGCCCACGCACCTGTTGCATTGATCACTGCCTTAGCCTTGATGCCGGCCTTACTCCCTGTCACTTCATCATGCAAATTAATACCGGACACGCGCCCGCTTTCCATGATCAGTGAGTCTGCTTTTACGTAATTCAATGCCAGTGCACCGTCAGCACACGCCTCATCGAGAACACGCATGACCAAACGGGAGTCATCCACCAGTGCATCGGTGTAGCGTGATGCGCCTGTGAGATTAGCACCTTGATAGCCGGGAACACGTTCCAGAAAATCCTTTGGTTTAAGAAACTGCCGATCACGAACGCCGGCCAGCATGTCATAAAAACGCAGCAGAATGCCAAACACAAAACGCCCTGGAAACGCACGGCGATAGTGCGCAAACCAGTATCCCATGCGAGTGACCAAGCCCGGCGCCTCAATAAGCAAACGCTCACGCTCAGCCAACGAATGCCACGTCAACTTGATATCGCCTTGAGCAATGTACCGCAGCCCACCATGCACCATTTTCGAAGAACGACTGGAAGTACCCCAAGCATAATCACGCTGTTCAATTAGCAAGGTCTTGATTCCGCGACGCGCTGCTTCTCGCGCCACACCCGCCCCCGTGATACCACCACCAATCACCACTAGGTCCCAATCTTCCTGTGCAACTTTCTGCCAGGTATCAGCGCGTTCCAGACGGATACGCTCCGTCATATTAATTCTCCTCGTCCAGCAACAGCTTGCCCGGATTCATACGCTTTTCCGGGTCAAAATGGCGGCACAGCGCTGTCAGTGCCTTCATCCCCAGCTCGCCTTTTTCGGCAGGCAGGTAAGGTGCATGATCACGCCCCACACCATGCTGATGACTGATCGTACCGCCCATCTTCACAATAACTTCGCTGGCGGTATGCTTAAGTTTCTGCCAGCGTGCCAACGTTTCTTTATAGTCTTTGCCAGCCCTAAAAACATACGTCGTATAAATACTGGAGCCTTGCGAATAGATATGTGAAAGATGCGTGAACGGGAATACCTGCTCCCCCTCATCACGTAAACCTTCACGCAAAGCAGACTCAATTGCTTCCAGCGCAGGTGTTACACGGGGCCAGTCAACCGCTGTTTCCAACGTATCCACGGCATAGCCAAGCTGCCACAGTGACTCACGCAGATACGGCGAACGGAAGCGATTGAACTCCCACTTTTTACCCAACAGCTGCCCTGTACCCACTGCACCGTAGGGTCGCAATTGACGCACTAGCTGCGCCAAGGCAAACCGCACGATGGCACGGGAGCCTGTTAGCCCGACCATCATCATGCAGCGCTCGTCCCCTGCTCCACGCAAACGCAGATATTTATCAAGCAAAGCGATCTGATTTTCATGACCCGCCATGACGAGCTGAGTACGTGTTTCATCCGCATTACTGATACGCAGCATCGATAGCGGTAATTTCAACTGAGCCAGCTCACGAATGGCGGCGCTTCCTACTGCCCAATTTGGTAAAAAGAAAGCGCGGAATTCTTCACATTCTGGTTTGCGGGTAACACGCACTTTGACTTCCGTCAGTACGCCAAGGCGACCTTCCGAGCCCAATACCATCTCACGCAAGTCTGGCCCGGCGCTGGATGCAGGGAAGGTCGGGATATCCATCGTCCCTTGCAGGGTTTCCAAAGAGCCCCCCGCAAACATCTGCTCGATACGGCCATACCGAAGTGACTGCTGGCCACTGGATCGAGTCACCACCCAACCACCCAGCGTGGACAACTCAAACGACTGTGGAAAGTGACCAAGGGTATAGCCCTCAGCATTGAGTAGCGCCTCTACTTGCGGGCCATTGGCACCAGCACCCATCGTTGCAAGCTGCGACTCACGATCCAACGCTAGCAAACCATTCATTTTGGCAAGTGAAAGCGTCAGAACAGGTCGAGTGCCTGATAGCGGATTGATATGACCGGCAACTGACGTGCCTCCACCATAGGGGATAACCGATATATTTTCTTGTTTAGCCCATTCCAGCAGGGTCCGAACCTCTTGTGCCGAAGTTGGCTCCGCCACACCATCCGGAAACGGTGCCATTGTTCCCGCACGCATGGCCAACCAATCAGGCAGGCTCTGACCGCGGGAATGCAAGACGCGTTGCCACGGATCAAGTGAAACTAGGGGATGAGAAGGAAGTCGCGAGGGCGGAACAGAGGCAAGCACCTCATCTTTACCCGCCTCAGGCAGCGCACTGGATTCGCCCAGTTCTTGAATCAGAAATTTCTTGACGCCAAGGTTTGCGGGAAAGTCTGTCGACTCATCCCCCCAGCCATTCCATTTACGCATAAGACCCTCACCAGACTGGCATTAGAGAACGCCGTGTATATCGGGAGAGGCTAGCAGGAATCAGACAAAAGACGATGACAATCTGATCCCATTAGATCACAAAAAGGGACAAATCAAGCTTGCCGAGTTGCTGCAGACTTACGCACCGCCATGAGGGTCGTCATCAGCTTTTCACCCACCGTCGTCAACTGCCACCAAACACGGGCATCTTCTGGGCGCGGCACCCTACGTATAAGGCCTAAAGTTCTAAACTGAACCTTGATGGTGTTGAAGCAAAGAGGTGCCAGTGAGATATCAGTCACCGCATGTGTTTTGGGGCGACTGGTCTGAACATCCTTCAGTGCAACCTCTTGAACACGCTCTGCTACTTTTGACGCAATAAAGTCCTCATGCTGAGGCTGGCTCAAGTAAGGAGCAAAACTCAGAAAAAGTGCATTCCATGGCAGCTGTGAGCGCACAGCGACTTCCTCACAATTGCCGGCCGCATAAGCCTTGCAACGATAAGAAACATCGAAAATATCACGTCCTTCTGAAAGTGGTCCTAGATCATCACCCTTACCCAGCCAATCGTCACGCTCTTGCTCCAACTCCGACAAACGCTGCTTTAGGGCATTATTTTCTCGCTCCAGCTGCGGATTACTAACCTGATTTGCTCGCACCCACCCCGGCATCGGGCGCGATGAAATCAACTCGGGCATCTGCTGACGCAGTGTCATTTCGAGGGTTCGCTCATCTGACCAACCGGCAGTCAGTCCACGCTGCAGAAGCTGACGAAAATCTCGCAGTTTGAGCCGACCCTCTGATGTCAGCTCCTGAAGATCAACTGAGCGCGTCTCAGGAGCATCGTGCAGTAACACCAGAACAGGCTTCTGCTTAGTCGTTGCGTAGACATACTCCATGTGGGTGTAGCTAACCCCGGAAGGAGAGAGAGAGCCGTAACGGCTACCAACCAGAAGGAGGTAATAGTCAGACTCATCGATTAAACGTTTGATCGACGTCCAAGCACTGATGCCAGAGGGATTGAGGTCCAAGCCACAGGGCATGCAGCCCAACGCCGGCAATACCTGGGCAAGCAAGCGCCGCTCCGGCTGCAAATCAGAGTAGGTAGCACTGACAAATACCTGATAACGCTTTTCGCTCACAAAACACTCCGATTCGACAGGCCGCTGGACCTGCTCTCTCGAGCTCGCCAATTACATTTAAATAATAACGGCAAGTGCTTGTTGTCGCACCCCTTTTGGTCAGAAAGGACACTTTTTGATGATAATCGACAAAGCCTAGCAGAATCAAAACTGCCCGGCAGGTGAACTACCATCTGACCTGCTCAAGATGTGTCAGCTCACGCCCCAAGAAACGCCCCCCGATGGCTTGGAACCGCAGAGGCACATCGGTAACGAAGTAGCGGTACTCCGGTGCCTTACGCTGCGGATTATGAAGATTGAGCCGATCGAGCAAAGTAGCCGTTTGCTCGGCCATCGTAATCGCAGAATCAACAAGACGAATACCTGGCCCTGCCACTTCCTGCAGCAGCGGTTTAAGAAGAGGGTAATGGGTACACCCCAGAACCAGTGTATCAATTTGCTCAACAAACACCGGCTTCAGATACTCTCGAGCGGTCATACGAGTGACCTCATGCTCCAGCCAGCCTTCTTCCACCAACGGCACAAAAAGTGGGCACGCCTGAGAATATACGTGAATGGCAGGATTCAGCGCATGAATGCTACGTGCGTAAGCATTGGAGTTGATGGTTGTCGGTGTCCCGATGACACCCACCCCTTTGTGCGCTATTTCAACAGCCGCCTTCGCGCCTGCATCAATAACGTCAAGCACCGGCACAGGTGACATGGCCCTTACCGTCTCAACGGCTACAGCGGCCATGGTATTGCAAGCAATGATCAACAGCTTAACGTCATGTGCCAGCAAAAACTCGGTGATCTGGGCTGTAAAGCTCTGGATGGTTTCCCGCGACTTCACCCCATAAGGAACACGCGCAGTGTCCCCAAAATAAATGATGTCCTCAAACGGCAAACGCTCCATCAGCGCACGTACAACGGTCAGTCCCCCGATACCGGAATCAAAAACACCAATTGGACTGGATGCCTGTGCTGACATGGAAGGCCTCTTATAACCATAGGCGTAATTTGCACGCCCGGACCGTAAATGTACCCTTCGGCCGGGCATTAAAAAAGCCGGCATATAAGCCGGCTTTTTTAATTCTGGAGCGGGAAACGAGACTCGAACTCGCGACCCCGACCTTGGCAAGGTCGTGCTCTACCAACTGAGCTATTCCCGCGAAGTGCGCACATTTTAGGGACGGCAAGCCAAAGAGTCAACGCCAACGAGCCCCGTCATACGGTAATTTCAATACAATCAGCTATGTTCGTCTAAAGATAATTAATGTTTTTTTCTGGAGTCGTAGCCATGACTATGATCGCTGGGTTTTCACAGCCGTACCAACCGAAGCGGCTGTCGCAAGCAGCGTATTCCCTCCATGCCGCCTGCCCTGCCTGTCGTTCTGAGTCGTCTGTTAGGGTGAAAACAATTTTCACCCTACTTAATGAGTTACTTCAGATGCCAAGCCACTATCAATGGTCGCCACTTTCAGGAAACCTTCAACTTAACCCCACGCTACTCTCTCAGTGACATTTTTAAACACTACGCACTCATGAAAAAAAGGGCTCATAAATAAGAAAAGCCGGCTATTAGCCGGCTTTTCTTAAAGTACATACTGACTAAGCTGCCAACTGTACCTTGGCCGGATCCACACCAAACGTTCCCGGCAAAAGACTCGTGATAACACTCAGAGGCTCTCCGCGACCATCATGAGTCGTTGTCATCATGTCGATATAGCGTGGGCGCTGCAATGAGCGCTTGTCTGTATCCAGCAGTACCAGCAACTTTGGACGCAGACGACGCTCTGCATTCTGGGCAATGATCACCCCAACCTCATTGTTACTTAACTGCACCAGCGACCCTGTCGGGTACACACCAATAGCCTGAATAAACTCTTCAACCAATTGCGACTGGAACTCTGTATTACGCAACTCGTATAAGTGTGAAACGGCCTCAACAGATGTCAGTGCCCGTGCATACGGTCGTTCAGAGGTCATTGCATCATACGTATCGACTAAACCAGCAATCTTGCCTAATGGAGAGATAGCCTTACCCATCAGTTGATTCGGGTAACCACTTCCGTCATAGCGTTCGTGGTGCTCGGCTACCATCTGCAACACCTGCGAAGGCACCTGAGGCATCGCCGAAAGAATCTCGAGACTGTAATCTACATGCTTGCGCAACTCGACACGCTCAGCTGGCAGCAACAACCCCGGCTTGTTCAGTAAGCCATCGGGTAACCGTGCCTTACCCACATCCATCAAGGTCAGACCAAAAGCAAGGTTATCAAGCGCTTGGCGAGACAGTCCGAGGTGACGGCCAAATACAGTCCCCCAGATGGCGCAGCGGAAAGCATGGTGATAACTATAGGCATTCTTTTCACGAACCCGCGACAACCAAACCATTGCGTCAGGATTTCGTACAACACTCTCTACTACTCTTGAGACCAAATGACGAGTATGAGCAATGTCAGGCATATGTCCTGACTGCAGCTGCTTGTAGACATCTGCAACCGACTGAGCAAATTCGCTATGCAGTTCACGGGAGGCGCCAACCTCTTGAGGCATCGAAACTGTCGTGCGATAGACGAGCTTATTAACCTTGGCGCGAGGAGCACTAGAAACATTAGAGGGAGCGGACTGTGCAGTGGACGCCTTAGCGGACTGCTGAGCACCAACTGCATGGCTGACAGGGTCAATCTTTACCCTGCTCCGTGAAATATCAACCGTGACTTCACGGCAATAACGACGTAGCTGATCCAGCTCCATCAAATCCTTTACGTAGAACCCCTGCAAGGGAAACGGCGTCTCAATCCACGGGCGATCAAGACGGGAGACATACATCCCTTCCTTGAGGTCATCCACTAGAATCTTTCTTTGATCTACCGACATTTCACTGCTCCGGGCCACCAAGGCCAAGCTGACAAAATTTGTCACTCACTCTTTTGTACACTGAGATGATGCAAGAATGAACAGCATGTGGGCGGTTTTTAACCAGTTTACGACAAAGGTCACACTTTTTGCCGCAAATGGTGACCTAAGTCAGAACCGGGCGCCCTTACTCCCCTCGGGAGGACTCTGAGCGCATATTACGGGACACGTCCTGCATGATCTGCGTTAACGTGTCTAAACGGTCATTAATTTGATCTAAATCGCGCTGGGAGGGGATGCCCAGTCGGGTCAGTGCAGTGGTAATACGATCATCGAAGGCACGCTCAACCCGCTCACGGGTATCAGTTGCCTTGTCTAGCACTCGACCTCGTACCTCTCCCACCGTATGGTCTGCAATCTCACGGGTCTTGCTCTCAAGATCTTCGCCAATCTTAACGAGATTATCAAAGAGCTTGCCGCCCTCTTCCTCTGCCTTGGCAAAAGCACCCAAGCCAGCAAGCCATATCTGCTGAGTATACTTGCGAAGGTCTTTCGCTGGAGCAACTTTAAGCTTCTTGTCGGAAGGCTTCTTGAGACCCGTCATGTTCTACCCCGTATCAATTTAACAGCGCAGCCATTCTAGCGAGCCACAGTCTTATTCCGCCTCAGTTTGTCAGACAATCAACATCCGTCAAAACATCAGTACATACTGCAGATAACCTGCCAGCAACCCTAGTACGGCACCCAAAGTAATGAGAATCCATTCATCTTCCTGAAAGGCTGGGCGAAGCAAATCCTGAAACTCCACATTACTCATGATGCGCATCTTGTCGCGGAATATCTCATGAATGACGCCTGCCCGCTCACGATTAAAGCTTGGATCGGACAGTGGCCCGATCGTCATAGCCACAGCCTTTTCAAGCACAAGCGCCTTGATTTGTGCATAGCCCTCGGCTCCAAGCGTCAACTGTACCGCCGTCCGCACAACACCAGACTCCAGTAGAGGCCGCATATGCCGCTTGATCATGGCACGAGTACGATCGGAGCGCGGACCTGTCATTACCTCATTCATCAGGTTCTTGAGGTTGATAACTTCTTGAGTAGCAATCATGGCAAACTTGTCTGACACCTCAAATTTGCGCCGTAAAAACAGACCGTGCAGCGTCACCGGCCCTACTTTGATCGGGTCTAGAGGGCGAAAAATCAGATTCAATGCGAGCCAATTGGTGGCATAACCCACCAAAAATCCGAAAAAAGGCATCACCCATGGTTTGGGGTATACCGCCCACGCCCACATCTGAATTAACCCGAAAAGAAAGCCGAAGTAGAACCCTGAATTCACAACAAAGCGGAGCTCGACGTCACCTACATCCTTGAATACACGCACCATAAGTGCCTTATTTCCGGAAAGCAGCGTAACAACCATCTGCTTGAGATCCAATAACTCTTCGATATTCTCTGCCATATCATCGACCATGTTATCCATGATGGATGGCAACTGACGACGAACACGAGAGTAAACCCGTCGCTTAACCATGAGCGGCAAGTTATCCCACAGCACGGCATTCTTTTCAGACATGATCTCATCGACGTACTCGTCGATACGGCCCATGATAGATTTGCTGATGTGGCTAGCAATTTTTTCCGGCTCCATTTGCTGGAATAGCTCGGAAAGGCTGGCCAGCTTGGCCAACGTATTATCGACGACAATCCCGGCCATCTTCTCCGCTTTAGACGGAATAATGCCCTGCCAGCCCAGCCTAAGCTTCTTATAACCCACGAACTCCAAAGGCCAGAAGGTCATCTGAATAGCTATCCAGTTGGTAAACCAACCAACAGCAGCAGCTATAAAAGGGATAGCAACATAAGACCAGAAATCTGGACGGTTCCAGATGGTCAGAAAAAATTCTTGCATGGAGCAGTTCCTGCATGTGTCCATCGGCTGGTAGCACCCCTCTATATTAAGGAGGCAGCCGATGTCAGGGCATAAGAGTATACACCGAATTTTACCTGCGGCATCATCCCGACTGACGCACCATCAGCGCTCACCGGCCACCCGTTCGCCACACGTTTACTTCTATAATAGATTGTATGGCGGACTCGAGTCGCTAGAATGAATACCCACTAGCCGCCCCAAGAGCGGCAGACCAAGGCAGCAAATAACCCCATGATGGCCGACCACGACAATTACAATAATACGCATCGTGATGAAGGGCGCCCATTAGGCCAGCACTTGGTGCTTGGCCTGATCGAATCGTTACTAAACAGCTTTATCGAATTGGATCCAGCAACCCTCAATGAGGTTACGGCACTCAGTGGTCTGATTGTTCGTGTCAAACTGGCCAGCCCCTACTATGCGTTCTACCTGTACTTCACACCAGAAGGTATTGAGGTTCTAGATGTAGCACCAGGGCCAGCCAGCGTCAGAATAAATGCTAAGGTTTATGACCTGATGCGAACCCTTCTGGGAACACCCAACCAGACAACATCGGGTCGCTCTCGTATCAAGGTCTGGGGAGAGCCCGAGCGCGTTGCTTCTCTAGAGCACCTGCTCACTGAGTACAACGTTCGTACGCGGGCCAGGCAATGGATGCACGAGCATCTGGATATCAACAGTTTGTGGGAACGTATACGACGCCACGATCCTAGTTGGCTTCAGGACTTTATCCCGCTGCCCGGCTTGATGCGTGATGCACTAAATGAACTCAGACAGCTCAACCATAATCTGCAACGACATCAGGAGGAGCTAGAAACCTTCAGACAACGTTTAAACCGGCAGCGAAAACAAGATCTGCTGATCATGATGGTGGCATTTCTGGTCATACTGGGAGGGCTGACAGGCGGATTAACATCAGCAGCACTGACTGCTCTTACGCCGGAACGTATCTTGCTTCTGATCGCGGGACTAACATTGGTTCTTTCTCGTCTACGCGACAAGTCCTGAGACCTGCTTAAGTATTATCCTGACGACGTTTCTTACCAAGTAGAGCGTTGAAGCCGTCGTTAAGCAGATCAGAACCCGATCGCGCAGCCTTCCAAGTAGCCTCTCTTAATACATCACTGGCATTAATGTCTGCCAAAGCCTCTGCAATGGATCGCTTGACCCTAATCTCAACCGTACGGCCAATATCATCGTGTAACTCTCTTAAGCGATGATCCATCTCCTGGCGCCACGTGCGCTGAAAAAACCACCATGCACACGCCAACGTAATGCCACTCGACAGAAGTGCCGTAGCGATGATGATGACCAGTGGCTCAAGCATGAAAAACCTCACTATCTACAATGTACTGCCCGTTAAGGCAGCAAGATTCCAGCAAACATGCTTTCAATGAGCTGAGCCAGTTGTAAGCAAATGCTCTGGCTTATGCCTGCAATGTCATGCTGTACGCCGTACTATCAGCATCGGTATGATGCATGTCATAAACCGCTCCCTAAGGCTGCCACCTAGCATGATTACAATTGAAATAACTAATCTTGATGAACTGGTCAAAGAGCATCGTGGGCCCCTTTCTGCCATGTTCGGCAAACTGGTGACCGATGTAGAGGGAGAAGTGGAGCGCATCATTATCAGTGAACTGAAAGAAGAGTTCGAGAAACGAGGGGTTCGGGCGAACATCTGCAGCATTAGTGGAATATCGTTGCGCCGATTCGTGAACTCCTAATCCAAAGAGACTCCTCAGGCGACAGGGACAAAACGGTCAAGGAGTCGTGCTTGGCTTGGTCCGAGTAAATCAAGGTCATACAACCGCGCCTCCGCCAAGGAAAAGGGCGACCCCGTCATCACTCCATGCTCCAGCCAACCTGCCAAGCCTGCTACTAGTGGCATGTGCGTAACCACAACGACTACCTCTCCATTAGCAACAGCCTCCAACTCAGACAATGCGTTACGAAGCAGGTCTTCAGGCGTGATGCGTTCAACGATATGCAGCGCTGCCAACGGCATCACCAACTGTAACTCTGCGGCGGTTTCTCTGGCTCGACGATAAGGGCTGCTGGCCAGAATAAAGGGCTGACTTATTTTCATCGAAAGCCAACGCCCCGTCTCTTCAGCCTGACGATGGCCTCGAGCCGTCAATGCCCGTTCACTGTCGGCCAGCCGTAATGGCTCAGCCTCTGCGTGACGCATCAATACCAGCTTCACCCTGGGCTTCCTGTCCGCGGAAGGACAAACTCAACATCACTGCTCTGCCCGCCCTGCATTATTTTGCCCAACACGGCATCCAGTGGCTGCTCATTGAAAATGATTTCATAGAGCCCACTAACGATCGGCATGTAGACACCAAAATCATCCGCCTTCTGCTTTACGATCTGAATGGTGTTAATGCCTTCTGCTGTTTGCTCCAACTCTTCAATCACATCCGCCAGCGATTGCCCTGAGCCCAATGCAAATCCAACCTGATAATTACGGCTCAAAGGTGATGAACATGTAGCAATCAAGTCGCCCACACCCGCCAAACCCAGGAAGGTCAATGGATTGGCGCCCAGCTGTACTGCAAAGCGACTCATTTCAGCCAATGCACGAGTCATCAGCATACTTTTAGAGTTCTCACCAAGCTTGAGTGCGGCAGCCATACCTGCAGCTACTGCATAGGCATTTTTGAGTGCTCCCGCAAGTTCGACACCATAGACATCCGAGTTAGCAAAAACACGAAAATATCGGGAAGAGAGAACGTGATGCACACGGTCACGTACATCCGGCTGAGTACTGGCGATTACCGTACCCGATACCATGCGCGCGGCAACCTCACGGGCGAGATTGGGACCACTTAGCACGCCAACCCGTTTGCTGCCAGACTCCTCACGAAGGATTTCACTCATCAAGGCAAAGCTTTCTTTCTCTATCCCTTTTGTCGTACTGACAAGCATATGGTCTGGACGAATGAACGGCTTTGCTGCCTGCATTACCGACCTAAATGCCTTACTGGGGATAGACACAAAAATAATGTCCGCCGCGGCGAGTGTTGCCTCAAGATCACGACTGAAAGCCAACCCGTCAGCCAACCGAAAACCGGGCAGATAGCGTGTATTTTCACGCACACTCTGCATGTCCGCGAGCTGTACCTCATCGCGTAACCATAACGTAGCTTGATGGCCATTCTCTGCCGCCAGATTGGCCAGAACAGTACCAAAACTACCGCCGCCAAGAACTGCAACTCTGAGAGCCTGTGGAGTGCTCATAGATAATCCCGTTTAATTAGGCTGCCTGAGTATAACGAGCTTCTGCATAACAACCATATAAGCCATGACTGGTTTTTCATTGCGGTTTAGAGTAGTGATTAAACCAAACCAATGCTGGGAGCGTCCGACATGAAAGCACGCCTTGCCTCTTCTGCATTTATCGCAATTGGAGTCACTCTCACTGCATTTGTAAAAGCCGCTGAGCCACTGCCTACTGAAGAGCTGAGCCGCATTCAGATCACATTGCCCACTGCCCCCTCCTGCCAGCCCACATCCGACGATAAGGAGAGCGACTGTAGCAATACTGAACAACTGAATGAACTAACAAGAAATAGCATCAAGGAGTCATTGGAAACAGACCCTGCCATGCAAATGTCCCGGCCTTCCTTACCACCGCCATCGCCTGAGCCTAATGCGACCCTACAACAGCAACAAATTATCAAAGACTTTACCAACCTCCCTTGGGGACGTTAAGCCTACTTTATGATTACCTATAACGCTCCATTTCATGAAAATGAGGGCTGTACAGATTTCTATAGTTGGCTACACTCGAGGCACTGCTCGGAAAGAAGCAGCCAGTCCGTTTCCAGTCCAACTCGGAAGCCTACAATCGCTAAAAGGATGCACACCATGAAAAAACTTCTCGCAATTGCTCTGCTGGCCACCACCGCCAATGTCGCTACTGCAGACCAAGATATCGGCTGTGGCCTCGGTTCCATGGTTATGGCAGGCCAGTCCGGCCCGGTCTTCAAGGTACTGGGTGCCACCACTAACGGCACTTCCGGCAACCAGACCTTCGGTATTACTACTGGCACCTTGGGCTGCCAGTCTTCCGGTGCCGTCACCTCCCGCGCACGTCTTGGCATGTTCACCGGATCCAACCTGGATCGCTTGGCTCGTGACATGTCCGTAGGTCAGGGCGAAACACTGAATGTGTTGGCCGACCTGATGGGCGTAAAGACAGCTGATAAGGATCACTTCTTCCAGGCTACTCGCACCAACTTCGGCAAGATCTTTGCTCCTGAAAATGAAACTGCTGGTGCCATTTTGGCCGCCCTTGAAGAAGTCATGGCGAATGATAACGTCTTGGCAACTTACACCAAGGCCTAATCAGTCTGTAATATGACACCCGGCTTAGGCCGGGTGTTTCTCTTTGTCGACACCTAAAACTCTTCCCCTATGATTCTGCGTCTGTTTTTTGCTGGCGCCTTGGCGTGTCTGGGTTTGTCTGGCACTCATGCCAGCGCCACTCCACTCAGTCTCTCATCAGCACAACTGCAAACACTGGCCAACTCGCCTTACTGGCATCTTTTGCTGCGCTACGAACCTGCCCACACCACAAGTGGTGTTCGCAGCGAAGCTCGCTCATCTCACTTTTTCCTGGCAAGCAACGGGCGCGATAATCCGCTGGCCGAACTTACGGCTCTCGCCGAAGCAGTCACTGGCTCGGCAACAGACAACAATCATGCTGCTTGCCGCTTCCCTACACGCGCTCATTGGTTGTATTCACAAACAGGCCTTGGACAACCTTCTTTAAATTGCCCTGCCTATGATGAGTGGCGTGAACTGGTCAACCCGGAGCAGGCGACGCTAGTTTTTGCCTCCGACTATCTTAATAGTCCATCCTCTATGTTTGGACACACTTTTCTACGATTAGATGCTCCCGGACAAACAGAGGACACTCGCCTTTTGGCGTACGCCATCAACTTTGCCGCCGAGACTAATACTAAAAATCCGTTCGTCTTTGCCTTTAAAGGGCTGACAGGCGGCTATCCCGGGCTTTTCTCTCTCATGCCCTATTATGAGAAAGTTAAAGAATACAGTGATATGGAAAATCGTGACCTATGGGAGTATCAACTAAGCCTGACTCCTGATGAGGTTCACTTGCTAATTTCGCATCTGTGGGAGTTGCGCAGCGTTGAGTTTCCCTACTATTTTTCAACGCGTAACTGCTCCTTTCAGTTACTCGCCCTGATGGAAGTTGCAAGGCCTGGGCTTGCCATGCGCAAAGACTTCTCAATGCAAGCCATTCCCACCGATACGGTTCGTCGCGTACTAAAAGAGCAAGGAATGCTTCGAGAGCTAACCTACCGGCCCGCTGCTGAGCGGCAGTTGCTAATGGCGACTGAGCACTTTCCCAAGCCTATTAATGAAGCAGCCCTGCTCCTCTCGAAAACGCCAACGCTCTCTACTGGACTCACTGTAAATGAGGAGGCTGCAGCTCTAGAAACAGCCTTTGACTATAGCTACTACCAGTTTATGGCAGGTCAGCAAAGCACAGATAATAAACAAAAAATGCGTACCTTGTTAGCAAGGCGCGCAAGCATTGATCTCCCAGAGCAACGCATGAAACCGTTACAACCTCCTATTGACCCTGCAAGCGGCCATTCAACGGCTCGACTGGCACTGTCCGCAGGGCATGCACGCGAAGCCGGTTATGCTTCCCTAAAACTGAGACCCGCCTACCACGACCTTTTAGACCCGCCTGCCGGCTATCGTCAGGGTGCCCACATCGATTTTCTGGATAGCGAAATTCGCCTAGATGAGGAACAGAAACGCCTCCGCTTAGAGCGATTGTCTGCCGTTGATATCGACTCCCTCGCTACATTAGATATATTTTTCAAACCTATTTCCTGGTACTTCGGCTTAGGCTGGAGACAAGCCGCAGTTAATGGCTCAGGCGCCTTCAGCGATATCGAACATCATGGGGTTGCCTATATAGATGGTGGCGCAGGCTATAGTCTTCAGTTGGGTGATAGTGGGCAATGCTATCTACAGCTCGGCATGGACATCGAAGCAGGCCCGTCACTTGACCGAGGCTGGCGCACAGGTATTGGGCCCCGAACGGGCTGCCTTGCCGGAAATGACAACTGGAGAATGCGGATTCAGAGCGATCTCAGATGGCGTAATGCACCGGATGGGCTGGAGCACCAGCTTAAGTTGGAACTACAGAGGGATCTGGTAAAAGGTCATGCCTTGCGCATACAAACCGGCCTGTTACACGCTGACCGCAAGGAATCACTGCTAACCGAGTTAGGCTGGATTCATTACTTCTGAAATTCACAAGCCCTGCACAATAGTATCCGTTATCATATGGGCCCTCGGCGCTACTGCCTTAACCCTCCAAGGGCATTTAACATGCAAATCGCAAAAGATCTTGTTGCCAGCATTGAATACACGCTGACAGACGCCGCTGGCGCCGTCATTGACAGCTCCGTTGGCAACGAGCCTCTAGCCTACCTCCATGGCGCAGGCAATATCATCCCTGGCCTGGAAAACGCTTTGGAAGGCAAGAAAGCAGGCGACAGCCTGACCGTTACTGTTGCCCCTGAAGATGGCTATGGTGAAAAGAACGACGGCCTGATTCAGGTTGTTCCCAAGGACATGTTCCAGGGTGTAGACAACATTGAAGCCGGCATGCAGTTCCACGCTCAAACCGATCATGGCATGCAGGTTATTACTGTTGCTGCGGTAGAAGGTGACAACATCACGGTTGATGGAAATCACCCTCTGGCAGGCCAAACTTTGAAATTCGATGTAAAGATCATTGAAGTACGAGCCGCCTCTGAAGAAGAACTAGAGCACGGCCATGTGCATGGCGCCGGTGGCCACCACCACTGATCTCCATCTTGATGGATCTAAAAAGGCGACCATGAGTCGCCTTTTTTTATACCCGTGCTTTAGACAAACAAGAATCCTCTAACTAGCCATACTCAGTACATTGTCCGACAATCTAAACATCTACTTGGTACGATTGTGCTATATTAATAACCAGCTAGATCCTGCGAACCCAGTCGTGATGACCGGTCTTTTTTCGCAGAGACAGTGAAAGCCACAGTTGAGCAGTCGCTAGTCGACATGTTTGGGATAGCCTCCAAGTTCCCCCAACGTTTTTGCGCTGAACTAACGAAATTGGTCTCATGAATTCGTGGCGATGGTGTTTAGACACCCCCTGTCATTCCTCTTATAGAACTAGCTACGCTCGCCCACATGGCGGGCGTTTTTTTGCCTGTCAGCTACCCACTCCATCAGAACGAATGTTTCTGACTAGCCATAATGCATGACGGCTGATTTCCTCAACGTCGCCAGGGCTAAAAAGCAGGCCATCATTATGCATACGGCACAGGCCATGCAGCATGCCCCAGATTACCTGCGCCAATCGCAGCGAATTGATTCCAGAGGACAGCTGGCCTGACTGCTGCAGCTCGGCAATCATTTGAGCATAACTGCGAAAGGAGCTACGGGCAGCCTGCTCAAAAGTAGCTGTTGTTCCTCCCCTCCAAGTGGTACGACCAAACATAAGCTCGTACAACTCCGGGTATGCCAACGCAAACTGCACGTAAGACTTAATAAAGCCCGCCAATCGCTCCTCAGTTGTGTCCGCAACACCAGATCCCTGCTGAAGTGATGCATCAAACCGTCGAATTCCCTCTTCCCCTAGTGCACACAACAGGCCCTGCTTATCCTTAAAGTGGTGATACAGGGCCGTCTGGGAAACACCAACACGCATCCCAAGACGGCGTAGATTTAATGCCGCCAGCCCCCCCTCCTGCATCATCAGAATGGCCTCTTCCACCAACCGATGACTCAGGCCGCCATGATGGTAAGTTTTGCCACTTGCAGCCGGACGTGTTGACATTGGCCTGATCCCTAGTATCTTAACGCCGTTAAGTTTACATACCCGCCACGGGTTTGACGAGGAGTTCGTGATGACTGCCAGCCACTACCCCAATCTGCTAAAGCCACTTGATCTTGGATTTACTCAACTGAAAAATAGAGTGGTCATGGGGTCGATGCATACCGGCCTTGAAGATCGTTTCTACAACTACGGCAAGCTGGCGGCGTATTTTGCTGAACGTGCGCGGGGAGGCACTGGCCTTATTATTACTGGTGGCATTTCCCCAAACCGCCAAGGCTGGCTATTGCCATTCGGTGGCACGCTGAATCATTACGCTGATGTGATCAATCATCGCCGCGTCACCTCTGCCGTACATAAGGAAGACGGCAAAATCCTAATGCAAATCCTGCATGCGGGACGCTATGGCTATCACCCTTTTGTGGTGTCCGCTTCCAACATCAAATCCCCCATATCGATGTTCAAGCCTCGTGCCATGACGGAAAAAGAGGTTCTGAAAACTATTAGTGATTATGGCCGTTGCGCCAAGCTGGCCAAGCTGGCGAATTATGACGGTGTTGAACTGATGGGCAGCGAAGGTTACATGCTTAACCAGTTCATCTGCTCTCGAACTAACAACCGTAAAGATCAATGGGGTGGCAGCCTGGAAAACCGGATGCGCTTACCTATTGAGATTGTGAAGCAGGTGCGAAAAGAAGTAGGTAAAAACTTCATCATCGCCTATCGCCTTTCCCTTATCGACTTGGTTGAAGGGGGCAATAGCTGGGATGAAATTGTGCTGATTGCCAAGGCACTAGAGTCCGCCGGTATCACCATCCTTAATACAGGTATTGGCTGGCACGAAGCTCGTGTCCCCACTATTGTGACATCCGTTCCCCGTGCCGCTTTCCGTGAGGTGACCGCGCGCATGAAAAAAGAACTGACGATTCCCGTCATGGCATCCAATCGCATTAACACGCCCGAAGATGGCGAATCGATTGTTGCTAATGGTGATGCTGATCTGATCTCAATGGCACGCCCTCTTCTTGCCGATGCTTATTTCGTCAGTAAAGCGGCGGCGGGTAAAGCGGATGAGATCAATACTTGCATCGCTTGTAACCAAGGCTGCTTGGACATGACGTTTTCTGGCAAGCGCTCTACCTGCTTAGTCAATCCGCGCGCCTGTTATGAAACAGAACTGGTTTACCTGAAAACCAATCGCCCTAAAAAGATTGCCGTCATTGGCGCAGGCATGGCCGGCCTTTCATGCGCCACCGTAGCGGCTGAGCGTGGTCATGATGTTACTCTGTTTGAAGCCAGTGATGACATCGGTGGGCAATTCACGATGGCCATGAATGTACCGGGCAAGGAGGAGTTTAGAGAAACGGTTCGCTACTTCCGTAACCTGCTGAAAAAAACAGGCGTTAAAGTTCAGTTGAATAAGAAAGCTAATTCTTCAGAGTTAACCGCCGCCGGTTTCGATGAGATCGTGATTGCCACTGGCGTAGCACCACGCACTCCGAAAATTGCCGGCATTGATCACCCCAAGGTGCTCAACTACCCGGATGTATTACGTCATGGCATAAAGGTGGGCCACAAGGTAGCCGTCATCGGTGCGGGTGGTATCGGCATTGATGTCAGTGAGTTTTTGTTAGCCGAGCACTCTCCCCAGCCCCTTGCGCACTGGCTGGATGAGTGGGGTGTTGATCTGACTGTCAGCGAAGCTGGTGGGCTCCGTGCTCCCAAGCGCGAAGCCCCACTACGCCAGATTTTTCTGTTACAGCGCAAACCTGCCAAAAAAATGGGACAAGGGCCAGGCAAAACCTCTGGCTGGGTTCATCGTCTGGCTCTCCAACATCATCAAGTCAAAATGATGGGTGATGTTGAGTATCTAAAAGTTGATGATCTTGGACTGCACATCCGTGTTGGTGATGAAGAACAGATTCTGGATGTCGATCACGTGATTCTCTGCGCAGGGCAGGAATCCGTGCGCGACTTGCTACCTACAGATACCAAGGGAAAAATCACCGACAAACGCTTCCATGTTATTGGTGGTGCAAAGTTTGCAGGTGAGCTGGATGCTAAACGCGCCATCAAGGAAGGTTCGGAGCTCGCTGCACGTCTATAAAATAGAAGCATTGAAAAAGGCCGCATCAAGCGGCCTTTTTCAATGCGACAGGAAAGTTACTTCCAGCCGGTCAGCTCAGCGAGTGCCTTGCCCATCTCAGCCGGGTTATTAACTGTCTTCACGCCAGCAGCTTGCAGTGCAGCAAACTTTTCGTCTGCCGTACCCTTACCACCAGAAATAATAGCGCCCGCATGGCCCATGCGCTTGCCTGGGGGTGCAGTAACGCCTGCAATGTAGGACACCACTGGCTTGGTTACATTGGCTTTGATATAGGCAGCCGCTTCTTCTTCAGCGCTTCCTCCAATCTCACCCACCATGATGATGGCTTCAGTTTGTGGATCGTTCTGAAAAAGCTCTAACGCATCAATAAAGGTTGTACCAGGAATCGGATCACCACCAATACCGATACAAGTCGACTGGCCAAAGCCAAGGTCTGTCGTCTGCTTTACTGCTTCATAGGTCAACGTGCCGGAGCGGGACACAATACCTACCTTTCCAGGCAGATGAATATGCCCAGGCATGATGCCTATCTTGCACTCGCCCGGCGTAATAACACCTGGGCAATTAGGCCCGACAAGACGCACACCACCCTTACGAACGACGTACTCCTTCACATAGAGCATGTCGATGGTTGGCACACCTTCGGTAATACAAACCACCAGTTTGATACCAGCATCCACCGCTTCGAGAATCGCGTCTTTGCACAGTGAAGCTGGTACATAGATAACGGAAGCCTCGGCGCCAGTCTTAGCGACCGCTTCGGCAACGGTATCGAAAACCGGCAAACCCAGATGAGTTGAACCACCCTTACCTGGTGTAACGCCGCCCACCATTTTTGTACCGTAGGCAATCGACTGCTCTGTATGAAGAGTGCCCTGTGAGCCCGTGATACCCTGACAAATAACTTTAGTATCTTTATTGATCAGCACGCTCATGATTTTGTCCCCACTGCCTTCACAACAAGATCACCTGCTTCATTAAGCGATGTTGCTGGAATAATGTTCAAACCGCTTTCTTTAAGTTTCTTCGCGCCCAGTTCAGCATTGTTGCCTTCGAGACGGACAACAACAGGCACCTTCACGCCGACTTCCTGAACAGCACCGATAATGCCTTCAGCAATCATGTCGCAACGCACAATGCCGCCAAAGATATTGACCAGAACACCTTGCACAGCATCATCCGAAAGAATGATTTTGAAAGCTTCAGTCACACGCTCCTTAGTAGCGCCACCGCCAACATCAAGAAAGTTAGCTGGTTGGCCACCCTTGAGCTTGATGATATCCATCGTTGCCATGGCCAGACCGGCACCATTCACCATGCAGCCAATGTTACCCTCAAGCGCAACATAGTTCAGATCCCACTCCGCAGCACGACGCTCCCGCTCATCTTCCTGTGAAGGATCGTACATAGCCTTGAGCTTTGGATGACGGAATAAGGCATTAGAATCGATGACAATTTTTGCATCAAGGCAATGCAGATTGCCTTCACTCGTGATAACCAGAGGATTGACTTCCAACAGTGCCATATCAAGATCAACAAACATTTTTGCCAATGTCTGGAAAACTTTCACAAACTGCTTTACCTGATCATGATTAAGACCAAGTTTGTATCCAAGATCACGGCCCTGATAGCCACCTGCACCAATCAGCGGATCGATAATGGCTTTATGAATTTTCTCAGGCGTTTCGTGGGCAACTTTTTCAATCTCCACGCCACCTTCAGTGGATGCCATGAAAACAATACGGCGTGTGGCACGATCTACCACTGCTCCCAGATAAAGCTCCTTTGCAATATCAGTGCAGGTCTCTACTAAAATCTTACCAACAGGCTGACCGCGAGAATCCGTCTGGTAGGTCACCAAGTTAGTGCCGAGCTGAGCCTTGGCGAATGCTTCTACTTCATCAAGCGTAGTGACCAGCTTGACACCACCGGCCTTACCTCGGCCACCCGCGTGCACTTGGGCCTTTACTACCCACTTAGTGCCACCAATCTTTTCGGCAGCTGCACGTGCCTCTGCCGGAGTGCTTGCAGCAAATCCCTTGGATACTGGCAGTCCATACTCGGCAAAAAGCTGTTTGCCTTGGTATTCGTGAAGGTTCATTGAGTGAGTACCATCTTCTGTTGCATGTTTGACGCAGGATCGCTGCATCGCCTTGTCCTGCCGCCTCAAAAGGCGTCAGGAAACCAATTTATTGCCCAATAAAAAAGTGAGCCGGTTACCCGACTCACTTTTTTATTACTTACGTTTACGTTGTACTGCGTGAATGGCTCGTCCATCTACTGACAATGCCGCCTCATGCACCACCTCAGACAGAGTCGGATGTGCAAAGGTCATTAATTGCAGGTCTTCAACTGATGCACCGAACTCCAAAGAGATCATGCCTTGATGCACCATATCGCCCGCTCCCGGACCAATGATATGCATACCCAGCAATCGATCAGTTTTGGCATCTGCGACAAACTTTACAAAACCCGCACTATCATTTGATGCAAGCGCACGACCATTCACAGCGAAGGCAAACTGACCTGTTTTTACTTCAATTCCTTCGCTTTTTGCCTGATCTTCAGTCTTGCCGACCCACGCAATTTCAGGATGAGTATATATAACGCCAATGATGGTGTCGTAATTGACCTGAGCATGATGGTCATTCATGACCTCAGCTACCATCATGCCCTCTTCCATGGCCTTATGTGCCAGCATCGGGCCTCGCACCAGATCACCAATTGCGTATACACCGGGGACCGATGTACGGCATTGATCATCAACATGAACAAAGCGGCGCTCATCAAGACTGATGCCACAGTCAGCCGCTAACAGACCTTCCGTATACGGATGCCGACCAACAGCAACGATCAGCTTATCAAAGACTTCTTCATGATCGCCTGCCTTGTCAGTGTACTTGACCAGAACGCTGTCACCCTTAACTTCAGAGCCCGTAACACGCGCTCCTAACCGAATATCCAGTCCCTGTTTTCCAAGAATTTTTAGTGCTTCTTTGGAAATAGCCTTATCACAAACTGGCAAGAAGGCATCAACAGCCTCAAGCACAACAACCTCAGTCCCAAGGCGATTCCAAACCGACCCCAACTCCAGGCCAATCACACCGGCACCGATTACCCCAAGGCGCTTGGGCACACTCTTAAACTCAAGCGCACCGGTTGAGTCAACAATGCGATCTTCTACCAACTGGGCGACAGGAATATTTACCGGTACCGAACCGCTGGCCAGAATGACATTCTTTGCTTCAATGACTTCTACCGTACCATCCAGCGGAGTGAACTCAACTCGACGACCGGCTAGCAGCTTGCCCGTGCCCTGCAACCAAGTAATACCATTTCCTTTGAAAAGCTGAGCAATGCCTCCGGTCAGGTTACCCACAACGGTATCTTTACGCGCCTGCATGGCGCTGACATCAAAACTGATCTTTTCGATCTTGATGCCATGTATGGCATATTCATGCGCTGCATCATGATACTTATGCGTCGAATCAAGCAGTGCCTTAGAAGGAATACAACCGACATTCAGGCAGGTACCACCGAGAGCCGGCTTACCTTTATGCAAACGTTTTTCGATGCAGGCAACCTTCATACCGAGCTGAGCAGCGCGAATAGCCGCTTCATAACCACCCGGTCCGCCGCCAATCACGACCAAATCATAACTTTGTGACATGGATCCGTTCCCTTTCGTGTGAACGTAACGACAAACATACCCTGCCTTAGGCAGGGCACATCACATCAGATTTCCAGCAACAGTCGGGCTGGATCTTCCACTAGTTCCTTAATCGCAACGAGGAAACTAACTGCCTCTTTGCCATCAATCATGCGGTGATCATACGACAGTGCCAGATACATCATCGGCTGAATGACAACCTGACCATTTACGGCCATTGGTCGCTCTTGAATCTTGTGCATACCGAGAATAGCGGTCTGCGGGAGATTCAGGATTGGAGTAGACAGAAGCGAACCGAATACGCCGCCATTAGAAATGGTGAAGGTGCCTCCAGTCATTTCCTCAATCGTCAACTTGCCGTCTTTTGCCTTCTTACCAAAGTCACCAATTGTTTTTTCGACTTCAGCGAGGCTCATCTGCTCTGTATTGCGCAGAATGGGCACAACCAAGCCTCGATCAGATGACACTGCCACACCCACGTCATAAAAGCCGTGATAAACAATGTCGGTACCGTCGATAGAGGCATTTACTGCAGGAAAACGTTTAAGAGCCTCTGTCGCCGCTTTAACAAAAAAGGACATAAAGCCCAAGCGTACGCCATGAACCTTCTCAAACTTCTCGGCATGCTGCTTGCGCAGTTCCATGACCGGCTTCATATTTACTTCGTTAAAAGTCGTGAGCATGGCAGTCGATTGCTTGGCCTCAAGCAATCGCTCAGCCACTTTGGCACGTAAGCGCGTCATGGGCACGCGTTTCTCAACACGATCGCCCACTGCCATGGCAATAGCCTGTGCGGCAGGTGCAGGCACAGCAGCAGGAGCTACTACTGCAGGAGCAGCAGGTTTCTTGAGATGATTATCAACATCTTCCTTGGTAAGACGTCCACCCTTACCCGTAGCAGAAATTTTCGCTGGATCAAGGTTGTGCTCGGCAATCATCTTGCGCACAGCAGGACTCAAAGCATCATCTGCGGTCACTGAAGGCTCTGATGCAGGAGCCACTTTAGTCGCGGCAACCGGAGCGGCCGCAGCAGCACCCTCCTCAAAAATCGCCAAGACTTCCTGTGACAATACGGTATCGCCTTCATTCTTCAGTACTTTGGAAATCACTCCATCCGCAGGAGCAAGCACTTCAAGCACGACCTTGTCAGTTTCAATATCAACAATCAGCTCATCACGGGCAACGGCCTCCCCCGGCTTCTTGTGCCAGGTAGCAACCGTACCGTCCGCGACAGATTCGGGAAAAACCGGAGCCTTGATTTCGATGGCCATTTTCTGAGTTCCTTTTGTAATTTCTTCAATGCTCAGGATTTTAATGCGTCTTCAACCAGCGCAGCCTGCTCCTTGGCATGCAGATACACAGATCCGCATGCAGGTGCAGCCGATGATGGACGACCTGCATAGCGCGTGCGCAGCTTATCGTTCCACTCACGGACAACACTATGAATATGATGCTGGGAGCAGAACCAAGCTCCTTGGTTCATTGGCTCTTCCTGACACCAGACAATGCTCTTTGCCTTCTTGTAGGGGGCCAGTGCTTCTGCGAGCTTTTTCTCAGGAAAAGGATAAAGCTGCTCAATACGAATGATGGCAACATCATCACGATTCAGCTCGCGACGCTTCTCCAAAAGATCGTAATACACCTTACCACCACACAGAATGACATGTGTCACGTCGGCGGGCTTGATTGCATCAACTTCAGGAATCACTGTCTGAAATTGACCATGTGCTAAATCTTCAAGAGTACTGACGGCCAACTTGTGACGCAGCAAGCTCTTGGGCGACATGATTATCAGAGGCTTGCGTAACGGGCGCACAACTTGACGACGTAACAGATGAAAAATTTGGGCTGGTGTTGTCGGCGTACAAACTTGCATATTGTGCTCAGCACACAACTGCAGGAAGCGTTCCAGACGTGCAGATGAGTGCTCTGGCCCTTGCCCTTCAAAACCATGAGGCAATAGAAGCGTCAAACCGCACAAACGCTCCCACTTGGTTTCACCGGAAGAAATGAACTGATCAATAACAACCTGTGCGCCATTGGCAAAATCACCAAACTGGGCTTCCCATATATTCAGGCACTCTGGCGCAGTCGTTGAATAGCCGTACTCGAATGCCAGTACAGCCTCTTCGGAAAGTAGCGAGTCATACATCTCGAAAGACGGCTGGGCTGGATCGATATTTTTTAGCGGCACATACGCCGTATTATCTAATTGACTGTACAAAATCGCATGACGATGCGAGAACGTGCCACGGCCAACATCCTGCCCAGTAATACGAATCAGATGGCCGTCATTAAGCACGGTGGCATATGCTAATGTCTCCGCGGCACCCCAATTGAACTCGAGATTACCCGACCACATTTTTGTCCGATCTTCTAATACTTTCTGAACTTGCTTTTGCACAACAAAGGTTTCTGGCAATTTCTCCAGCTTCTTACCAAGCTCCTGCAATGTCTTGATGGGAACACCAGTATCCCACTCATCCACAACCGCATGACCCAAGTAAGGTGTCCAGTCGACGAACAATGTCTTATTCGGCTCACGCACCAGTGCCTCAACCACGTGACGGCCGGCTTCAAGGGCTTTGCGATATTCCTCGACCATGTCATCCGCCTGCACTTGACTGAGCACTGAGCTCTTAACCAAATGATCTGCGTAGATGGCACGCGTAGTCGGCAGCTTGGAAATTACCTGATACATCAGTGGCTGCGTAGAAGATGGCTCATCTGCTTCGTTATGGCCGCGACGACGGTAGCAAACAATATCAACGACAACATCTTTCCGGAACTCCATACGGAAATCCAGCGCCAGCTGCGTTACAAAAAAGACCGCTTCCGGATCGTCACCATTCACGTGAAAGATTGGTGCTTGCACCATCTTGGCCACACTGGTGCAATATTCAGTCGAGCGCGAGTCTTCCTTGATACTGGTGGTGAAGCCCACCTGATTATTTACAACAATATGTATCGTGCCACCGGTCTTGTAACCGCGGGTCTGAGACATCTGAAATGTCTCCATAACCACGCCTTGACCAGCAAAAGCAGCATCGCCGTGAATGCTAACGGGGAGTACTTGGCGACCATGCTCATCATTCCGTCGATCTTGGCGCGCACGCACCGACCCTTCTACCACAGGCGATACAATTTCAAGATGCGAGGGATTGAACGCAAGTGCCAGATGGACCTCGCCGCCGGATGTCATGACATTCGACGAATAACCCTGATGATATTTCACATCACCGGAACCATGCTTGGTAACGGCTTTCCCTTCGAATTCGTTAAACAGATCCCCAGGATTCTTGCCAAGAATATTGACCAGAACGTTGAGACGGCCGCGGTGGGCCATACCAATAACGACTTCTTTAACACCGTAGGAACCACCACGCTGAATCAGCCCGTCGAGAAGGGGAATCAGTGATTCGCCGCCTTCAAGGCCAAACCGCTTAGCTCCGGCATACTTGGTGCCAAGATATTTTTCGATCCCTTCGGCTGCGGTCACTCGTTCAAGAATATGCTTGCGTGTTTCGGCAGAAAAATTCGGATTACCACGCACACTTTCGAGGCGCTGCTGAATCCAGCGCTTCTCAGCTGTATTCACAATGTGCATGTACTCTGTACCAATGGCGCCACAATAAATGGCCTCCATCGCTTGGACCATTTCGCCCAGCGTACATTCTTCCTTCCCTATGGCCAGGTTACCGGTATTGAACACGGTATCCAGATCCGTCTTATTCAGCCCATGTGCGACCAAATCAAGATCGGGCACGTCTTCACGCGGCATCAAGCCGAGCGGATCGAGCTTTGCTCGTTGGTGTCCACGATTTCGATAGCCTGCAATCAGCTGCAACACCGCCACTTGGCGGCGCTCATGCTCAGTACTGACACGGCTAGTTGGGAGAGCTCGTGCTCTTGTAGAGTTCTTGGCAAGCAGCAGAAACTGTTCACGGACCCCCTTGTGCGGAGTGTCCTGAGCGATACCGGCAACACGCGGCAGCTTTTCAAAATAGCTGCGCCAGTCTTCCGGTACGGATTGAGGAGAAACGAGGAATTGCTCGTAAAGTTCTTCGACGTAAGCTGCATTTTCTGCTGAAAGCTGCGAAGTGCTCCACTGTCGCAGCATGAGGCCGTCTTGCATGTTCATTTTCCATAGAGAGAAGTCCGCAGCGGCCCATATTGACCTGCAACGGTGCTGTTTCGCCTTCTCTGCACAATGACCCGCGATGTCTGGATAAGACCTCGCGACCCTATACCCTAATTGAGTCTATCAAACGTGGGCTGAAACGGCTTTCAGACCTTGATATAGACTGAATGACGATGCTCATGATAACAGTAGCTACGCTCTAGCTACCGTCACCTAGCAAGTATTGTGCACCGGTTCCTGATTAAGAGCTACCCAGATACGGGTACAGGCCCACTCGCTTAGAAATCCATTGATCTCTATCAAAAAAAACCCGCCAACTGGCGGGTTTTAACGGGATCAGGTCCCCTGCTTCAACAACATCGTACGAATATGTCCAATTGCCCGAGTAGGGTTAAGCCCCTTAGGACAAACACTTACGCAGTTCATGATGCCGCGGCAACGGAATACACTAAACGGGTCATCCAACTTGCCCAAACGCTCAGCTGTTGCCGTATCGCGACTATCGATCAAAAAGCGATAGGCTTGAACCAGCGCAGCAGGCCCCAAGAATTTCTCTGGATTCCACCAGAAAGATGGGCAGCTGGTTGAACAGCAAGCACACAGAATGCACTCATACAGGCCATCCAGTTTTTCACGCTGCTCCGGTGACTGCAGACGCTCTTTAGCAGGAGGTGGCGTATTGTTGACCAAATAAGGCTGAACCTTCTCGTACTGGTTGTAAAACATGTACATGTCAACAACCAGATCACGGATCACTGGTAGGCCTGGCAGTGGGCGAACAACAATCTTTTTTGGCAGCGTCTTAAGATTGACCAGACAAGCCAAACCATTCTTGCCATTGATGTTCATGCCGTCAGAACCACAAATGCCTTCACGGCAAGAGCGACGGAAGCTCAGCGATTCATCTTTTTCCTTCAGCTTGATCAGCGCATCGAGCAGCATACGCTCGGAGCCATCTAGCTCAAGCTCATAGGTTTGCATATAGGGCGCTTCGTCCTTGTCCGGATCGTAGCGGTAGATTTCAAAAATACGCACGTCGCTCATGGTGTGCCTCTTCAATTCTCGGATCGGGGGGAGGAAATCTCAATTCCCTCCCCTCTCGCAGTCACCCTCTTCTTAACGAGGGCAACGGAACAGCTTTAGAAGGTACGCGGCATGGGTGGCACAGTATCCACCGTCAGCGGCTTCATCTTCACTGGCTTGTAGTCAAGACGATTATCTTCCTTGAACCACAAAGTGTGCTTCATCCACTCTTTGTCGTTACGACCCAATGGGCACTCGGGATCATCCACTGGGCGCTCGTAGTCCACCATTGTGTGAGCACCACGACATTCCTTACGGGCAGCAGCAGAGATGATCGTGGCCTTAGCAGCTTCGATCAGATTTTCGAGTTCCAGTGCCTCAATGCGCCCGGTATTGAACACCTTGGACTTATCCTTAAGGTGAATATTGGCAATACGCTTTTCAATATCGAGGATCTTATCGATACCTTCATCCAGCAACGCCTGGGTACGGAATACACCCGCATGCGTTTGCATGGCACGACGCATATCGTTAGCTACGTCTTGGCTGTACTCGCCACCAGTGGAGTTGTCGAGACGAGCAATGCGGGCCAGTGTCTTGTCCAAAGCATTCACAGGAAGCGGCTTTTGGGCAGCCGGCGCCTTGGCAACCGTCTCGATGATGTGATCACCTGCGGCCTTACCAAACACAATGAGATCAAGCAGCGAGTTGGTACCAAGGCGGTTGGCGCCATGCACAGACACGCAGGAGCACTCACCAATGGCATAGAAGCCCTTCACCACGGTGTTGGGGTTGCCATCTTTTGGCACTACCACCTGACCATTGATATTGGTCGGGATACCACCCATTTGATAGTGAATGGTCGGCACCACAGGAATCGGTTCCTTAGTGCAATCAACGTTGGCAAAGTTCTTGCCAATTTCATACACGGACGGCAGGCGCTTATGGATCGTCTCGGCACCCAGATGGGTTAGATCGAGAACTACATAATCACCGTTCGGACCGCAGCCACGGCCTTCTTTAATCTCTTGATCCATGGAGCGGGACACGAAGTCTCGCGGAGCCAAGTCTTTCAGGTTTGGCGCGTAACGCTCCATGAAACGCTCGCCATTCTTGTTACGCAGCAGACCACCTTCTCCGCGACAGCCCTCGGTCAGCAACACACCAGCACCGGCTACGCCAGTTGGGTGGAACTGCCAGAACTCCATGTCTTCCAGCGGGATACCGGCACGAGCTGCCATACCGAGGCCATCGCCGGTATTGATGAACGCATTGGTCGATGCTTGATAAATACGCCCTGCACCACCCGTGGCAAACAGCGTGCACTTGGCCTGAAAAATTGCCACGTTGCCCGTTGCTAGATCGATGGCTGACACACCCAGCACATCACCGTCTTCGTCACGGATCAGATCAAGAGCAATCCACTCAACAAAGAACTCTGTCTTGGCTGCCAGATTGGCTTGATACAGCGTATGCAGCAGTGCATGACCCGTACGGTCAGCTGCAGCACACGCGCGCTGAACCGGTTTTTCACCATAGTTAGCGGTATGACCACCGAACGGGCGCTGGTAAATAGTACCGTCTTCATTACGATCAAACGGCATACCAAGATGTTCCAGCTCATACACCATTTTTGGCGCTTCGCGGCACATAAACTCGATAGCATCTTGGTCACCGAGCCAATCGGAACCCTTGATGGTGTCGTAAAAATGATAATGCCAATTGTCTTCGTTCATGTTGCCGAGCGAAGCGCCGATACCACCCTGTGCTGCAACGGTATGCGAACGAGTTGGAAATACTTTGGTCAGTACCGCAACTTTCAGACCTGCACGGGCTAGCTGTAGCGAGGCACGCATGCCAGAGCCACCACCACCAACAATTACAGCGTCAAAGGTCAGAGTCGGAATATTGGTCGCGTTGATTGCGTCGGCCATGAATCAGTTCCCCCACAAGATCTGGATACCCCAGACCACGTAAACAAAAACACCAATAACCATGCCTGTCTGTAGAGCAAGGCGAATGATGGTTGCCTTGGCTCCCATCTGACGCTCGGTCAAGTAATCGGTAAAGACCGTCCACATACCTACCCACGCATGGGCGGCCAGTGCCAGAAGCGCCGTCAATGAAAAGAGGCGCATGGCATTACCGCTCATGAACTCTTTCCACTGCGCGTATTCAAGGCCAGGATTGCATAGCAAAAAACCGACGATCACCACAAAATAGGCGGCCAGAATATAAGCACTGACACGCTGTGCCAGCCAGTCGGACACGCCAGAACGACTAAAACTCGTTGCGCTGTATCTCATCAGAGCACCATCCAAGCTAACGCACAAAGAATGAGGATGCCTGCCACCACTATTGCCAATGAGGCAAAGAGGCGACCGCCTTGCAAGGACTCAGCCACACCGAAATCCTGAATAAGGTGTTTGATACCGGCGACCAAATGAAAAATCAGGCCAGCAAGGGCAACAAATACCAGAAAGCCCCCTACCAAGCCGCCCAAGATATCCGTTTTCATGGCTGCAAAAGCGGCCTCGGATGCCAAGGACTGCTGCAGCACATAAAGCAGAACAGGGATAAGAAGGAAGATCACCACGCCAGATATACGATGAAGAATTGAGGCGATGGCAACCGGAGATGAATTGACGGCCAAAACGGTCGACAGGCTGAGATTGACTGGTCGATTGCTTTTCACTGCGGGTTTCCTGTTCGGGGCCTCGGTGGAGGCAGACCTAAGGGAGAGCATGGATTAAAACGCTAAGCCGTTGAATTTCTTTGACTTTAAGAAAAAACAAGTGCCAGCGCAAAACCGGGCGCAAAGTATAATCCTGCCCCCCCCGAATTACAAACGGGTAACATGCTTGTGTGGCACCCCCCTCGGTTGCTTGATATTCGGTTCTGCTGCACCCTTTATTACCGGGTCGCTCCTAGCCGTCAACATAACAAGGAGAGGTCAAAATCAAAGGAACTCGTCAGTCACGCTATAAAGATGATCATTTGGACTGATCTAGCGCAGAAAGAGACAGTTCTTCTGTAACCGTTTGTTGACAAAATCCCCTCACAAATTATGCTAGCGCGCCTTCCCCGAAGCGTTTTTGCCCCGTCTTCGCATTCCGGACCCCGGAGAGCCAAGCTTGCAAATCACCTTCGATCGCGCTGAAGCCAGAGTCATGAATTAAATGGCTCGTATAGGAGACTGCCATGTCGGGTAAAAAAGTCACACTGACCATCGACGACAAGTCGATTGATCTTCCCGTCACGTCCGGCACCATGGGACCAGACGTTATTGATGTGAAAGAAGTCCTTGCCCAAGGCTTTTTCACCTATGACCCAGGCTTCATGTCCACTGCAGCCTGCGAATCAAAAATCACCTTCATTGATGGTGATAAGGGTGTACTGCTGCACCGCGGTTATCCTATCGAGCAGTTGGCAGAAAAGTCCGACTACTTGGAAACCTGCTACCTGCTGCTGAACGGTGAACTCCCGAATACCGCACAAAAGGAAGACTTTGTCGGCCGCGTGACCAATCACACTATGGTTCACGAGCAGCTACAGTTTTTCTATCGTGGCTTCCGTCGTGATGCTCATCCGATGGCTGTTATGTGTGGCGTTGTGGGTGCCCTATCTGCGTTCTATCACGACAATCTGGACATTAATAATCCGGAGCATCGCCGTATTGCCGCCATTCGCCTAATCGCGAAAATGCCGACAATTGCAGCCATGAGCTATAAATACAACGCTGGCCAGCCTTTTGTGTATCCACGCAACGATCTGAGCTACGCCGAAAATTTCCTGCACATGATGTTTGCCACCCCTTGTGCCGATTACGTAGTGAATCCGGTTCTAGCCAAGGCAATGGATCGCATTTTCATCCTTCATGCTGACCACGAGCAGAATGCCTCTACCTCCACAGTACGACTGACGGGCTCTACCGGTGCAAATCCTTACGCCTGTATCGCAGCTGGTATTGCCGCACTCTGGGGTCCTTCACACGGCGGAGCCAACGAAGCTGTACTGAAGATGCTCGATGAAATTGGTGACGTCTCCAACTTGGATGACTTTATACGTCGCGTAAAAGACAAAAACGACAGCACCAAACTGATGGGGTTTGGTCATCGCGTGTACAAAAACTTTGACCCTCGCGCCAAGGTGATGAAGCAGACGTGTGATGAAGTTCTTAGCGCACTGGGTATCGAAGATCCGCAGCTTGAACTTGCCATGAAGCTGGAAGAAATCGCCCTCAAGGACGATTACTTTGTGTCTCGCCGCCTGTATCCGAATGTAGATTTTTACTCCGGCATCATCCTCAAGGCTATTGGCATTCCACCTAGCATGTTTACGGTCATTTTTGCTCTCGGCCGTACACCTGGCTGGATCGCACACTGGCTGGAAATGCATTCGGCTCCTTACAAGATCGGTCGCCCGCGTCAGCTCTACACTGGCCACACGCAACGTGACTTTACTGATCTGGGTAAGCGTTAACCGCCGAACCCTCAAAATGGGCCGCTTAATGCGGCCTTTTTTGTGTCTGCTGATTGGCATAAACGCTTCAGCAACGTAGTTTTGATGGGCTGGCCAACAAAGGAATCAAATCATGACCACAATCGCCTTTATCGGACTTGGCACGATGGGCTACCCCATGGCCGGCCATCTTGCCCGCGCCGGACTCAGCGTCACGGTGTTTAATAGAACACTCTGCAAGGCCGAAGCTTGGTGCAGCGAATTTAGCGGAAATAAGGCGCCATCACCTGCCAGTGCCGCCAAAAATGCGGATATTTTGATTACCTGCGTTGGTAATGATGATGATCTACGTGAGGTCATTACGGGCCCAGAGGGTGCGCTGTACGGCCTTAAACCGAGAGCACTACTGATTGACCATTCAACGGTATCTGCCTCCGTTAGCCGAGAGCTTGCCAGCAGTGTTGCTAGCGCAGGGGCGCGCTTTGTTGATGCCCCGGTCTCTGGAGGCCAGCAAGGCGCCGTTAACGGCCAACTGACCATCATGTGCGGTGGATCTGAGACTGATGTTACCGATGCTGAGCTCATTATTCGGCATTACGCGCGCGCCATTACCCATATGGGCCCAGTCGGTAATGGACAGCTCACCAAGATGGTCAATCAGATATGCGTAGCGGGCTTGGTACAAGCTTTAGCAGAGGGAATGCATTTCGCAGAAAAGGCCAACCTTGATGTGGAGAAGGCAATGGAAGCGGTTTCTCAGGGGGCTGCTTCCAGCTGGCAGATGCTAAATCGCCATAAAACCATGATAGCCGGTGAATATGAACACGGGTTTGCCGTGGACTGGATGCGGAAGGATCTGGCTATTTGCCAAAACGAGGCCCGACTTACAGGGGCCACACTGCCCATCACTGCCTTGGTAGACCAGTTTTACGCTGAAGTTCAGGCAATGGGCGGAGGACGCTGGGATACCTCTAGCCTGCTAGCTAGACTACAGAGAAAAGAATAACAAGGCGCAGATCACAAGTTATAACCCGGAAATAAAGCCGTTCATCGGAAATAACTGAATAAATGCTAAATTCCAGCCAGCCTTCTAGAATCAGATCGACATAATTTATAAACTGATTGATAGTTGTATACGCGATCCCCATGGAATGGACGTCATGAAAAAAATAACATTAATCAACGGATGCCGCTTTCTTCTTTTGCTAGCGACTCTTGGCTTGGCAAATAGCGTGATGGCTTCTCAGGCCAGCATTAGTCACTCTGCGCGTAATGCCTGCAACGAAATGTCAGATGACCTGACTGGCGAGGCTCGTCGTCAAGCAATAGCTATTTGTGTGCGCAAGAAAACTCAAGCGACCAATGTACCACCCATATTTGCAAAAGTTAGTGAGTGCAACCGCAAGGCCGGTGAAATGTCTGGAGATGCGCGAACTGTTTTCATGGACGACTGCATAAAAAATAATTAATACCACCCATAATTTTAATAGTGATCTTCACGATAACTAGACCCACAAAAAAGCCCGCAATTAAGCGGGCTTTTTTGTATCAATCAACCATCATCTTTCGATGATCGCCACAACACCCTGACCACCCGCTGCGCAAATGGAAACCAAGACACGGCCACTGCCCTTTTCATTGAGCATTTTTGCCGCTGACGCAACGATACGACCACCAGTAGCCGCAAAAGGATGCCCTGCTGCCAGTGAGGAGCCGTTCACGTTGAGCTTGCTACGGTCAATACTGCCCAATGGCTTGTCGAGACCCAGACGCTCTTTGCAGAATTTTGCATCTTCCCATGCCTTGAGCGTGGACAGAACTTGACCCGCAAAAGCCTCATGAATTTCGTAGTAATCAAAATCCTGCAACGTCAGGCCGGTACGGGCCAGTAAGCGAGCAACGGCATAAGCAGGAGCCATCAGCAGGCCTTCTTTCTTGTGCACAAAATCGATAGCCGCTACCTCTACAGTGCTTAAATAAGCCAGCACTGGAAAGTTATGGGCTTTGGCCCACTCTTCGGATGCCAACAGCACAGCCGATGCACCATCTGTTAGCGGCGTCGAATTTCCAGGGGTCATTGTGCCCTTTTCTTTGTCACCAAAGCAGGGCTTCAATGTCGCCAGTTTCTCCATCGTGGAGCCAGGACGCAAATTATCGTCACGCTCCAAACCCATGTATGGGGTGATCAAATCTTTGAAGAAACCACGCTCATACGCCGCTGCCATATTTTTATGCGACAGGAAAGCCAGCTCATCCTGAGCCTCACGAGAAATGCCCCACTCGGCGGTCGTGAGAGCCTGATGATCGCCCATGGACAGACCGGTACGTGGCTCGCCATTATTGGGGACTTCAATACCCATCATGCTAGGGCGAAACTTGGTTAGCGCCTTAAGGCGCTGCTTGTTGTCCTTGCAACGGTTCAGTGACAGCAAGAACTGACGCAACTCGTCGCTAACAGCAATCGGTGCATCGGAGGTGGTATCAACCCCGCCGCCAATACCACACTCAATTTGGCCAGTAGCAATCTTGTTGGCAATGTAATTGAGTGCCTGAAGACCGGTTCCACATGCTTGCTGCATATCGCATGCAGGGGTTTCTGGTGCTAGCTTGGTACTCAGCACCACTTCACGGGTCATGTTGAAATCGCGGGACAGCTTAAGCACCGCTCCGGCAGCCACCTCACCGAGACGCTCACCCTCCAGCTTATAGCGACTGACCAGTCCATCAATGGCCGCTGTCAGCATGTCCAGGTTGGACGCAGTGCCATAGGCACCATTGGAGCGGGCGAAGGGAATACGATTACCACCGATGATGGCGACACGACGAATGGAAGACATGCGGGGAGACTCCTGCTGGTTTTACGATGACGGCACCCTAGCATAGAAACCGCCACTGGAATTGGCATTAAAAACAGAAATTAAAGGGCGTTACGGCAAATGAACTGCGAGATGGCCTTTGCTAGCCTGCGCTCCGCACTGGACAGAATGAGCACGGAAAAAGGCTCTGCCTGTCTGGCGGCAGATATTTTGCCATATTCCGGTCAATGCCAGTGCGCCTGGGTTCTGCTAAAGTGCGCCCCCTTAATCCGGCCACTTCCGGAAGCCCTCCCTCCGCCTTGCGCTCCCTGCGCCAGAAACCAAAGGACGATGTCATGAGTGACCGTTATACCCTGTTCGCGAACTCCGCACTTGGCCGCCTGCTGGCCAAGAACCTTGGCCTGCCGATGCCTCTTAATCTGGATCGCTTTCAGCCGGGCATGCCTGTCATTTCCGGAGCCGTCCTTTTGGGGGCTGCTCCCGGCGGCCAGTTAACCGGCGCTGCAGCGTCCACTCTGAACAACATACAGGCTGAAGTGCACACCTATGCGCAGGATCAGGTCACCAAGATAGCAACTGCTTCTGGCCTTAATGCCAAGGTCTGGAATCCTGAAGTGGATACGGAGCAAAAGTTCAAGGCGCTGATATTTGATGCCAGTGGTATTACTTGCAGCGATGACCTTGTACAGGTCTATCACTTCTTCCACCCAGTCATGCGCAAGTTGGCTGAATGCAGCCGCATCATCGTACTTGGCCGCACACCTGAATCGTGTGATACCCCTCGCCAGGCGACTGCACAGCGCGCATTGGAAGGATTCATTCGTTCGCTCGGCAAAGAAGTGAAAAAAGGTGGCGCAGCACAGCTTGTATATGCGGCCCCTGGCGCTGAAGACCAACTAGAGTCTTCTTTACGTTTCTTCTTGTCGCCTCGCTCTGCCTATGTATCCGCACAGGTTGTACGCATCTCAGCATGCACCACTAAAGCCAAGCTGGATTGGGCAAAGCCATTGGCAGGCAAGGTTGTATTAGTTACAGGGGCTTCTCGCGGAATCGGTGAAGCAATTGCCAAAACATTGGCGCGTGATGGCGCTCACGTGATTGGTCTCGATATTCCTGCACTGGCGGATGACTTACGAGTAGTCACCAGCCTGATCGGCGGCTCCGCTTTGGCATTAGACATCACTGCCGCCGATGCGCCGTTGAAGATTGCTGAACACGTGAAGGCCCATCATGGTGGCGTGGACATTATTGTTCACAATGCAGGCATCACTCGTGACAAAACATTGGCCAACATGACACAGCAGCAGTGGGACATGGTGATGAACATCAACCTGTCTTCTGAAGAGCGCATCAACGACGCACTTCTCGCTGCAGGTGTCATCCGCGACAACGGCCGTATTATTTGCGTGTCCTCCATCTCCGGTATTGCCGGCAATATGGGGCAAAGCAACTATGGCATGAGTAAGGCTGGCGTTATCGGCATGGTGAACTCGATGGCTCCGATACTGTTTGCCAAAAACATTACTATCAATGCTGTGGCACCTGGATTCATCGAAACACAGATGACAGCGGCCATTCCATTTGCTATCCGTGAAGCTGGACGTCGTATGAACTCGATGTCTCAGGGCGGCCTGCCTATAGATGTTGCTGAAGCAATTGCCTGGTATGCCTCTCCTGCCTCTTCCGGCGTCAATGGCAACATTGTCCGTGTGTGTGGCCAGTCGCTGATCGGTGCCTGATACAAATGAATTGTGAGAGAGCAATTGCTCTCTCCTTTTTATACCCTCACTGGAGTCTTGATAATGGCTGTACGTGAATTTAATGCCCTCCCGAGCACACTCGCACTCTACTCGCGCGCCTTACTGGGAAGCTTGTCGGGAAAGAAAGGTACCGAGCTACCTGCGCTCGAGCTGGTCTTGCGTGATGTAAAAATTGATCGCGAGAATCTGGCTGCCTACAACCGTGTTTGTGGCTTTAGCCAGCGTGAAACTTTACCGGTAACTTACGGCTTTGTGCTGGCATTCCCATTGCACATGAGCCTGATAACAGATTCATCTTTCCCCTTTGCGGCTATGGGCTTGGTGCATATTCAGAACCTGATTACCCAGCATCGCCCTGTCAGTGCATCGGAAATTCTGACCATCATCGCAAAACCAGCGAATCTGCGCTCGCATGAAAAAGGGATGCAGTTCGACATTCTCACTACCCTTGTTTCGGGCAATGAGGTGGTCTGGGAGTGTGTTAGTACAATGCTGCGCCGACAGGCTGGTGGAGCTGAAAGCGGCAAATCCACATCACCCCGAAAGGAAAAGTCAGTCGTATCACCAACCGCAATTGTGCAGTGGAATGTTCCTGGTGATATAGGTCGTCGCTATGGCGCCATTGCAGGTGATCGTAATCCCATCCATCTCTATGCTTTTACAGCCAAGCTCTTTGGGTTTCCAAGCGCTATTGCACACGGCATGTGGTCCAAAGCCCGCTGTCTGGCGGCGATGGAAGGACGTATTCCTGATGCCTGTAAAATTGATGTTCAATTCAAACTACCGGTATTACTGCCGGCAAAAGTAACTTTCCACTCTGAGCCTCAGGGTGATGGCAGCTTCACTTTTGGCTTGAATGATCAGCGCAGTGGTAAGCCACATCTTTCTGGATCAATTCAGACCATCTGATATCCGTGATCTTTGACCAATTAAAAACGCCCTTTCCGGGCGTTTTTAATTGGTCAAAGTAATGCATTTATAGTGCGGCAATTCGCTCT
>ERZ724516.37-NODE-37-length-71009-cov-6.125166_pt1 | contig 71009 bp, 61 predicted proteins | sample MGYA00376049_ERZ724516 | MGnify/ENA primary metagenome ERZ724516 (study PRJEB28724, sample SAMN07190886) | activated sludge metagenome | isolation source: activated sludge of sewage treatment plant in Hong Hong | place: USA: Christiansburg, Virginia | collected... | reverse complement strand
AACACTTTTCTTACAAGGAGCTGGTAGTCCAAGCCAACCTTCTGTACAAAATGAATGTCAAAATATCTATGTAGCATATTGTGGAGATGGAGTAAAAGATAATGGAACTGCAAATTACTATGATGGCGGAAATAGTACGAATGGTTTCCAAAATTATGTACTAAATGGTGGAGAACAATGTGATGATGGTAATACGAACAACGGAGATGGTTGTAGTAGTACTTGTCAGACAGAAACTGTTAATCCTCCAGTGTGTAAATACGAACAGATTACTGCTAATCCACAACTCAATCAACCAGTGCAAATTCAGTGCGGAGCTCCTACATGATTCGTATCTGTGAGATTAAAAATATTACAAAATGGTTCTGTAGTATTTGATCAATCACAGAATGTTTCGCAATACACTTTCTCATACACTCCTACACAAGCTGGATCATATACTTACGAATGTGTTGAATATTATAATCAACCAGATAATGGTGTAGTGAGCTGTGGTAATAGTTTTACTATTGCTGCTTCTACTCCAGTATGTAACTCTTTAACACTTACGCCTCCAAATGGTGGACAAGCTCCTTTTGATCTAGACTACATCTGTGCTGGTCAAAATTCTAATGCTTACAACGTAACTATCTCAGGACCAAATGGATATACAAACAGTATCTCTAACTCTGTGGGAGGATGGGATGATTTACCTGCAGGAGCATATTCTGTAGTGTGTACAGTAGGAGGACAAACATCACCTGCTTGTCAAAAAGCATTTACTGTTGGTCAACCTGCAGCAATTGATCTTTCAATCAAAAAGACTCACATGAATGGATCTGAGATTTGCCAGACTTACAATTCTGGTAGTTTCGTAGGATTCAAATTAGTGGTAACTAATCAAGGAGCTGCTCCAGCTACAAACTTTACAGTAAAAGATTATCTCCCAGCAGGATACCAATTTGCTTCTGCATCAAATGGGGGAACAAATAATAATGGAGTAGTAACTTGGACTATTGCTGGACCTCTCAATCAAGGTCAATCTATGACTTTATACCTTACTGGTAAAGTATCAGCTGCTGGAAATTATGTGAATAAAACAGAAGTATGTAACTATGAAGAAGCGGGGGAACCTCAAGATCCTGATAGTGATCCTTGTACCATGGGAGCAAGTGGTACGCCTATAGAAGATGATGAAGATGATCTTTGTTTTGATGTAGTAAATCCAATTACTCCTTATATCGATATCGAATTAACAAAAGAAGTAAACGGAAATAATATGCTCAACAGTGGTAATACTATAAGTTTTACAGTAACAGTATTCAATAAAGGAAACACAGGAGTAAATAACATATCTGTAAAAGATTACTTTTCTAGTGATCTTACAAATGTTACTGCAAGTAACGGAGGTATCATCCAAGGAAATACTATAACTTGGAATGGAATCAACTTAGCTGCTTGAGCATCTGTTAGTTTTATAGTAACTGCTACGGTGAGCCAAGCTGGTGATTTCTGTAATATCGCTGAAGCTGGAAATTATGAAATAAGCTGAGGACCGCAAGATGCAGATAGTAATGGATGGAACTATTATAGTTATCCTTACGAAGATGATGGAGATGTTGCCTGTTATTGGGTGAGTAATCCAGAACCTCAAAACTTTGATTTAGAATTACAAAAAATAATTAATACTCCTCAAGGTCAACTTGTATCATGAGGATTGGTAGGATTTACTCTTATAGTAACGAATAATAGTAATGTAACTGTGCCAGCAGGATATCAAGTAAGAGATTATTGGCCAACAAATATTCAATTTGTATCTGCAAGCGATGGAGGTGCTTTCCAAAATAATATTGTAACTTGGACTTTCAATCAACTTCTTGCTCCATATGCTACAAAAACAATTTATCTTACAGGTAAAATTCTTCAAAAAGGTTGGTATGATAACTGTGCTGAAGTAGGTTCTTACAATGGACAAAGTTCCAACCTTACGCCTCATGATATTGATAGCGATCCATTCAACCATCCTCATCAAGATGTAGAAGACGATGAAAGCTGTGTAGGATTTGATGTACCAGTTACAGAAAATCCAGTAAGTTGTGATAATCTTAATGTTACTCCACTTAGTGGTTCAACACCTCTGACTATCAACTATAACTGTACTGCAACAAATGCAACTACATACACAGTAAATCTTATTCAAAATGGTATTACTACTCAAATTGGTACGAATCCAGTAGGAACATATACTATTACTAATCCCGGAGCTTACAGCGTTCAGTGTATAGTAAATGGTAATATCACAGCTCCTGCTTGTCAAAAAACAGTAAATGCAGGTTCTACACCATATATCGATCTGAATATTAAAAAACTTTTTGCTGATACAAATACAGCTACGCATGTAAACTTCCATTCTGGAGACAATATTTCTTTCAAGCTTATTGTAGGAAATAGTGGAACTGCGACTGCTACAAACTTTACGGTAAAAGATTACTTACCAAGTAGTCTACAATATATCAGTAGTGTCCCACAAGCTGCTTCAGTAAATGGAAATACTATCACTTGGAATATCGCTTCGCTTGCTCCTGGTCAAACTACAACTATTACCATACAAGCTAAAATTATTCAAGCACTATGGGATAAAAATAGAACTGAAGTGTGTGACTATGAAGAAGCAGGAGAACTTCAAGATCCTGATAGTGATCCATGTAATATGGGGCCAACAGGTATGCCAAATGAAGATGATGAAGATATGATTATGTGGGATGTTGACGACCCGACGCCTGGTGTAAGTTGTGATAGTCTGACTATCAATCCTATTACAGGAACAGTGCCTTACAATGTAAGCTACAATTGTAATGGAACAAATGCTCAAAATTATACAGTAAAACTCTTTGGAGGAAACATAGGACCAAATGGTCAAATAGTAGGAAGTACCAATCAAGGTTCATTCTTGATGACTCTAACAGGATCTTATAGCGTTCAGTGTTTCGTAAATGGTACGACCACAAGTCAAGCCTGTACACAAACTGTAGTAGGTATGAGTACTTGAACGCAAAGTTCTGGTGCAAAATGTAATTATATTACAGTTAATCCAAACGGAGGACAAAGTCCATTACCAGTAAGTTTCTTCTGTAATGGTGGATTCTCTGATCAGTATGTGGTAAACGTAAATGGACCAAACTTTAATCAAACATTTGTCACTTCATGAGGAAATGTTCTTCTTACTAATCCTGGAGCATATACCTTCAAATGTACTGTAGGGTGAGCAACTGCTCCTGCCTGTGAAAAAACAGTAAACGTAATAGGTGGAAATACAGGATATGTAGACACAGGATCAGTACAATGTCTCGATCTTATCGCAAGTCCAAACTATGGCAACGCAGGTCAAACAGTAAACTTTACCTGTAATAGTTCAGGTGGTACAGTTCATCAAATTTATATATATAAAGATGTAATCTCAAGCTCAAATCTTATTGCTTCATTGTACGGTAAATCAGGATCATATACTTTCCCAAATGGAGGTAATTATATCGCAAAGTGTGTGGTAGATGGAAATATTGATTATTCATATGATCTGTATAATACTTCTTCTCAAAACTGATTAGTATGTACTCACAAAGTAAGAGCTAATGGAGAATTGTGTGCAGTACAACCAACACTTGCTCCATACAAAGTTAATTATTTGAGTCCAAGTGAACGAGCTAGTATTGGTACCATTTCAACGTATTGTACTGATGCGGAAGTAAGTAGTTTATCATGTAATACTGATTCAAGTAAGGTAAAATATACGGTTGTTAAAAATCTCGAAAGTTGTACTGAAAAGATTACGATTAGTGGCGAACAATGTCCTCCAGGAACAACTTGGAATGGAACAAGCTGCGTTACTCAGCAATGTGATAACGGAGCTACTAATTATCCTTACTGTAATCAATGTCCTCCAGGAACAACCTGGAATGGATATTCATGTACAAATAATCCTCCTTTCAACTATTGTGGAAATGGAGTAGTAGAACTTGGAGAAGATTGTGACTTAGGAAATAGCACAGACAGAACAATTAAATATGGATCAAATAGAGGTAAAATCTGTACTGCAGATTGTAGAATTGAAGGATCAACAGATGCGCCAAAATGTATGGATATCGATCCACCATCAATCAATGAAGGTGAATATTTCCCATTCTGGTGGAACGTTGACGCTAAGAAAGTAACAACTGCAACAAGTTGTAGCGCTGGAAATGATGGTAAAATATTATCAAGTAGCATGCAATGTACTTTCAAGATTTACAATGGTAAAAGAGGAACAACAGACCCTGTAAAAACATTCACTATACCTTGTGCCTCAGATAGTTGATTTGATAAAACAATTATGAAATTTTGGGCAGCTAAACAAACAGTTAAACCTTTTGGAAGATATGTTGCGCTCTTTGATAGTGCTATCACAAACGGTATTTTCTGAGAATATAAGATTGAGTTAAGTAAGATTGATTATACAACATGTAACGGTAGTTCATCAACTAGGAAAAGTTATGATGGCACTGTTTGCCAATATAACTTTGTAGTAGGTGAAGGGTATATGATTCAAAAAGGTGCAAATGTCACTACTTTGAAAGACACTTCAATACTTTGATATTATGGATTCTGAAGTAATACCCCAAGGTTTGACTTATATCTCAAAGGAGTACAACAATCACTTTCCATGAATACTTTTGATATTACTAAAAATCTATCGTATCTAACTACAGACTTTGTAAGTAAATATGATAAACTTGGTGAAAATGCAGGAGTAGGAATAGAAAAAGTACCTGGTAAAAATATCTTCTTATATGCTAATTCAGTAACTTTGAAAGATGCTGACATCAAGGATTTGAGTACTGTTATCGTGAAGAACGGTGACTTGAGGCTTGAAGGAACAATCGCTAAAAACGTATTATACGTAGTGCCAAATGGTAGAATTATCATAGGTGGAGATGCGAATTGTGATAAGTATACAGACAATCCAACTCCACAAATAATCCAAGGTATCTTGGTAGCTGGCAAAGGATTTGATTCTGACAACTATCTCAATACGAACTCCAACAAAGAACGATGTTCAAATGGTGGTTTGAGAATTAGAGGTACTTTGATTGGGGGCTCTGTAACAAACTTAATTGAGAAAAGAAGAGTAGTTCTCAATGATTGGTTTGTATGAGCTAACTTCGAAGCTAAAGTTCAACATATTATTGATGGACCAAGTTTAGGAATCAATCAAAATACTACACTTTGGACAACGCTCCCTGGTGCTGATGAAGTAGCAAGAGTGCTTGGAGTAGAAAAAAGATAATTCATAATCCATAATTATAACAACAAAAAACTCGGACTTGCTCCGAGTTTTTTATTTTTTAAATATTTTATAATCTGATTATTGTTGTGGATATTATAATTCTACAACCTGATCTCGCGTGTCTATAAGATTATCTTTGAGATATTCGTGAATAGCATTCCTCGTGGCAAGTATTGCAATTGCACCAGCTCTTCTTCTTCTTGGGCTAACTTCAAATCCTTCGGGGATAAGAGTATTTTCATATGTCATATTGAGAGCCTCATCAAGAGTTTTCCCACCAATGAGTTCACTAAAAAAACTTGAAGAAGCAGTAGTAATCATGCTAGTATTGCCATCATAGGATCGTTTACTGATCAGATTATCTTCTATCTTTAGATATACCGTAATATCATCACCACAGATACTATTTCCCTCATGTCTAGAAACTGTTGCATCTTCCATAAATGCTTTATTTACTGGATTATCATAATATTGGCTTACAAGGTCAATCATAAGGTCTACTTCAATATAAACTTTCAGAACTACTATGTTTTATCATTACAATATACATATATTTAAGATATTAACAACTACTTATGAGAAAACTTGCAAAATTATAATAAAATCCCTATACTCTAGATATATTCATTTTTAAAACAACACTATGCTTTTAGCGCAAGACTTTCCCTATGGTGATGATTTTATTGCCAATCCATCGAGTGATCCTTCGGAGCTTCTAAAGACTACTGTGATAGGAAATCAATGAACTAATGATAGTTTTGTTGAACAGGTCTTGAAGGTTTTTGGATTTAACGTTGGCGAACAGAGCGGAACTTCCCAAGTAGTAACAGTTTTTACGTACGCACAAGGTATTATCAATATAGCATTGGGACTTTTAGCCTTTATTTCTGTGATAATTCTAATTTATAATTTTTTTATAATTTTTTTCGGTAAAGAAAAAGAGGGTATCGAAAGCGCTCAAAAAGCTGTAAAACGTGTGACTTTTGTGATATTAATAATTGGATTAAGTTGGATTGTGGTGAGCTTCCTTTTCTGGGTAGTAGGAATTATTATTAAATAATCTGAAAATCAGCTTATAAAATATATTTTTAAACTCTACTACAGTTGCTTACAAAACTTACTTTAGGCAATTTTTTTGATAATAACTTTATCTTCTCGTGAAAGATTGAAAAGTTCTCCTTTTTCTACCAAATCTACACATGGTTTGAGAAATTGAGTTACCGTAAGAGTGGTATGATTATCGAGTTGTTGTTTTCGTTCCTTTGCTAAACTTGCACTATCGTACCAAAGATCATGACTCGCAATAATGTCTTCACTGATATAATCTATGAGATCTTTGATAGCATCTTCATCATATAAGAATATTTGTTCGTCATCTTCAGTTCCTTTTTCATGTTGGTTATTATTTGACTTGAGGGTCATGTATTCTCATTTCTCATTTTTTTTTGTAATATAGATCGTGCTTTCTCTGTGATTTCACATAAGAATATCAGGCTCTGATGGATATATAGACTTGAGTACATCTAGATGATCAGAAAGACCATATTCTGATTTTTGCATGATAAGATTGATATGACCACATCCACATTTGAAATCATCACCTTCTGCTCCATCTCCATGATGGACATGAGTATCACTATGAGCATAGAGAACTTTGTTTTCTACAATACTGTCTCGAGCTTTTACTCCTTCTTCTCCACTAAGTTTTTTGAGAGCTACCAATAACATAGCATAAAGTCCAAATTCTCATCCTGCGCAATTGAGAAGTAATTCATGAGTATTTTTATCCGTCGATCTTCCATCTACGCACATAATTTGTGCTTTTCCAGAAGTATAAGCGTTGATAAGATCTTCGTGTGTGAATACATTTATATTTGATTCAGAAAGGAGTGATGACATAATAGAAAAAACTAAATTATAAATATCTTACATTAAACATATTCGTGAGTATTTTACAAACTATTTAAGATCGTCCCAATATCATGAATAGCAGGTGCTTTATTTTTTGGTTCATCAGTAAGTAAAGTGCCGTGTTCTATTTTATGATCACCAAGCTTTGGATTAATATTTCATAGATGAGTAAGTAGAGAAGAACTGCATAAATTTCTTAATAAATCTTGAGCTTCAGTGTTTGAGTTTTCAAACATCACAGAAGTTGTAGTGTTAAATAAGAGTTTTTCTAATTGAAGATTGAGTACAAATGATTGTGAACTTCCTAATTCATTCTTGGTACTAACATCATTTCTTACCCCCAGTCCAATATTATCATTACCAGAACTTACAATACTAATTCTATTTTCTTCGTTATGTTTTCCATTGAGAATCGTAGATTTTCTTCATGATTGATCGAGAACATATTTATTTACTAGGTTTTTTACGCCACTATCTATTGATTGATCATGCATAAAGTATTTTACTGCCGCACATCATGTGTACTTACATTCACCTCAGTAGTTTCCATTACAACTATGATAATAACAAATAGAACCAAATTTTTTGAAGAGCTCTTCATTTTTTGCCATCAATTCTTCTCAGCTTATTTCTAATTTATCACAAATATCATTTCTATTTTTAGCAAGCATATCTGCATAGGTAATCAAGAACCCTAAACCTCCTCCTGGATATCCTGATCCTTCAGTCAAAAGATCTACCAAATTTGTTGATCCTAGATTTCCTTGATGTAGTGATTCAAAACCTGTATTGTTGGTAGAAGTCTCCACAACGCCTTTTATAATTTTATCTTTGCTGAGTTTTCTTTTATCCTGATGCTCAAACCAATCTTTTCTGATAGGGTCTGCAAGATAATCTGAAATATAAGTTTCTAGATCTGTTTTATCAAAAATACCATTATTATCATCCAAAAATTTGAGCAATAAAACTCCTGAGTTATGTAACATTACAGGTCTTCCATCAATGCAATTTGTCGTTGATAACAGTACTTGAGCGGCTTCATCTGGATTATTTTGAGTCCATTCGACAAATTCTTTGAAATTAGGCACTGCGATAACTGTATTAGGATTATTAAGAAATTCTTCAAAACTTTTACCTGCGTTGTTATTTTCGAGGCTATCAATAAGATTAATATTTTCATCCTTAAAGTTTGATTCACTTTTATGTGTGCTATGCGAATCATTCTCATGATTTTCTGGTTCCTCATAAGAAACATAGGCGAGTAGGAAATAGGTTTTCATTCTTAATTTGAATATTATAAATAAAAAAGTGAGTTTTGAATTTATTCTTATTATATGTAATTTCAAGGGAAATGTCAAAAAAACTCCTTCATTTGAAGGAGAATATATAATCAGAATATCATATTATTTATTCATATCTTAGAGCATCAATTGGTTTTAGTTTTGATGCCTTTATGGCAGGTAAAAGTCCAAAAACAAGACCTATAAATACTATAAATCCAAAAGACATCAGTAAGGATTGAGTAGTAATTACGCCTTGGACTATGGATTGTAATAAGAAAATAACCAGATAACTCAATAATACTCCTATGGTTCCACCAATGAGACAAATCACTAAAGATTCAGCTAGAAATTGAGTTATAATATCTTTACTCTTGGCTCCAATAGCTCTACGAATACCTATTTCACGTGTTCTTTCACTTACCGAAACAAGCATAATATTCATTACTCCAATTCCTCCTACCAACAAAGAAATAACGGCAATTGCTCCCAAAAACATCTTGAGTGCATCGGTAATTTGATTGAGAGAAGAGAGAAGTTCAGCTTGATTCTGAATATTGAAAGGAGCGGTGTCTTCATCTTTTGCAAGAAAATGCTTCATCAATACGGACTGAATAGAGGCTTTTACACTATCAATATTGTTATCACCACTCACACTTACTGCTATAGTAGTCAGGGCATTTGATCCAAATACTCTTTTTTGAGCTGTCGTAAGCGGTATAAATGCAGTATCATCATAGCTACTCATTCCTTGTTGCCCTTTGTATTTGAGGATGCCTACCACTTTGAGTGAGCTATCTCACACATTCACGAATTTTCCTAGGGGATTTATTTCTCCAAATAATGTTTTAGAAAGAGTATTCCCAAGTACGATCACTTTTTCACTTGTATCAATATGTCTTTGAGAAACAAATATACCGTATTCTACTTCACTTCAACGCACTGCTATAAATTCAGGAGTTACTCCTATAATACTTGCGTTACTACTACTATTGTTATAAATAATCAGTTTATTGGAGCTATATTCAGCAGAAATATGAGCGATATGAGGAAGAGCTTTGATATTCTGAAGAGCTTGATTATCGAGCTTTCTGTTTGTGATAGATTGACTAGTAGCATTTCTTGATCCCATAGATGTTACCGTCAATAAATTACTTCCCAAAGATTGAATATTGGACACGATTTGTTGTTGAGTTCATTCACCAACTGCTAATAAAATAATTACACTTGCGATCCCAATGATAATGCCCAAACTACTCAGGCCTGACCTGAGTTTATTAGTTGAAAAATTTTTAAGTGAATCAAGAATATATTCTATCATGTTATGAGTCCATCTTTAATAAATATAATATGTTTAGCGTGTGCGGCAATTTCTTGTGAGTGAGTAATAAGAATGATTGTTTTTCCATCTTTATTGAGTACTTTGAGTAATTCAATTACTTCATCAGATGTTTTGGAATCAAGTGCTCCTGTTGGTTCGTCAGCAAGTATTACACTTGGATTGGTAACTATGGCACGAGCTATAGCGACTCTTTGTTGCTGACCTCCTGAAAGTTCATTGGGGAGATTATTAAATTTTTCTCAAAGACCTACTTTGATAAGAGCTTCTTTTGCTCTTTCATTCCTTTCTGCTTTAGGTAATCCTTGATAAAATAGAGGCAGCGCAACCTGTTCAACAATATTTTTACGAGGAACAAGATTGTATCATTGAAAGATAAATCCGATCTTTTGTGAACGAATGGTAGACTTGGTGTCCTCGTTAAAATCTTCAATTTGAGTTCCATCCAAATCATATTCTCCACTTGTTTTCTCGTCAAGTAATCAGATTATATTCATTAATGTTGATTTTCCAGATCCTGAAGGTCCCATGATGGCGACAAAATCACCATCTTGTATCGTTAAGGAAACTCCCTGGAGTGCTTTATAAGCTACCTCTCCAATATAATAAGTTTTGGTAATATTTTGTAATGATAACATGCGTTAGAGAATATGAATAAGCTTTAAGATAAAGGATAATTAACGAGTGAATCCACCAGCACCACCCACAGTTTTTGTTCCTCTAGTGCCAGCACCACCACCCGCTGGCAGTGTAAATAATGATGAAGATCATGCACTTTTTTTATATTCTACAGCGCTAGTTGCGATAGTATCTCCTGCTTTGAGTCCAGAAATAATTTGGGATTTATCAGCAGTAGAAGTACCGACCACGACAGGCGTAAGAATCCATTTGTCATTTACCGATTTATTTACTCGAGTTTGACTTCCTGATTGAGAAATAGCAGCAGTCGGAATCAATAAACCTTGTTCATCTTCCAAAATTACTGTCATTTGGGCAGTCATACCGTCATATACTACGCGTTCGAGTTTGGGGATTGTTACCTTTATCTGATAGGTAACCACTCCATTACTAGTTTCTGGAGTTCCAGAAATTTCTGTAATTGCTCCGCTTATGACATCATCATACGCATCAAGTTTTATATTTACTTCTTGGTTCAGTCTAATTTTTACAATATCAATTTGATCAACATTGGAAATAATCTGATAAAGATCTGAGTTGATAAGTGTGATTCATTCAGCACTGCTTATTTGATCTCCCACATTAAAGTCAATACTGCTAATCTCTCCATCAAATTGTGCTCTTATCTCATAATCAGACATTTTATTTGCTGTCTTACTTAAAGAAGCTCTTGCCATATCTATAGAAATTGAAGAGGAGGCAATATCACTTGCATTGGGACCTCAGAGAGTTTCATTGAGAAGTTGGGTATAATAAAGTTGATTGGATGCATAATTTTTCAGATCATTTTGTTTTTGAGTCAGTTTCAGATCATAATCTTTATTGGTTTGTAGAAGAGTATTCTTGTTTGCAGTTATTTGATTTTGTATTTTTAATAATTCTAATTCATTAGATGAAAGTTGTTGCTCTTTCTGATTCAGACTATTGTTGGTACTGAGATTGATGCTTGTTCCATCCTCTTGGCTTAGGAATTGTTTTTCATAGTTATTAGCACTTGAGATAGAAGATGTAAGCTTACTGTTGTATGAACTAAGTTGGCTTTTCCAACTGCTCAATATGCTCTCTGTCATATCGCCTTGTGTCACTGAATCTGATAATAAATCTGAAGAATTATTAACCAAACTTACCAATGCTTGTAATAATTTTTTAGTATTTTCCAAATTTTTCACAACATCTGTAGAAGAAGAAAAAGATCCTAAAAGAGTTTTACTTTCCATATAAGAAGCCTCAGCATTGGATTTTGAGAAGAAATCTTTTGCTCCTATTCACGCATTATTTAAGTAAGGAGATGAACGATCGTCGATTACTAAAAACTTATCTGTAAAAAGCAGAATTTCTTTGGCATCTTGTTGAACGCTAGACGCTTGTAGATTGATATTATCAATTAAGTTTTTATTTGTAACCGTAGTGTCATTTAGAGTTTTATCATTACTAATAGTCAGATAATCCAGTTCTCCACTATAATCCTGTAACTTTTGAGTCAGATTATTTTTATTTTTTTCAGATTCTTTCAAACTATTCTCCAAATCTGTGATTTTGTTCTTTTTTTCTAAGAGCATACTTTCGTATTCACCCTGTAAGATAATGAGATTCTGGTTATTTTCTTCTACGGTATTTTTTAATTTAGTAATATCAGAAGGGTTAGTTTTATCAAAAAGCTTTTGATAGCTAATTTGATTTTGTTTTACCTGCAAGGATTGGCTATTGATATCACCTTGAATATCCGTCTTATCAATTTCCGCAAGGAGTTGTCCTTTGGTAACAACATCTCCCACTTTGACGTGAATATTAGTGACTTTTCCAGCTTGCCCAAAAGTCAATTTCTGATTATTCACCAATTTAGTTTCACCATTGAGTTGGATAGTGTTTTGTATCTCTCCATAACTTACTTCTACTGTCTGAGTAGGAACGGTAGTAGTATTTGAACCTCTTGTTGCTATTCGCCATCCTACAAGTATTACCATTATGACTGCTATTATTATATTCTTTTTTTTCATCAAAAAATTCTTTATCAAATAATAACCATATCATATACGAATTGTACCTTAAGATAACCTGAAATTTTTATATGATCTATTTTTCGCTCAACCTTGCTCCGTAGGCTATTCCCCAAGGAATAAAGAAAAGATAATTTACCATGCTGTCTTCAAATACATGAAGGAAAATTCCTGCCACAAGCATACAGACAAAACCTGTACTGAATAATAAGATAGATTGGTTAAACACAGATTTTGTATATTGCATTTTTTTGATTTGTCCGAAGATGCTTGTCCAGAAAAGTGCAAACAAGACTGGTCATAGTCGTCCGTAATCAAGAGCGATCTGAAGATAATAGTTTTCTGGTAAGAGCGAACCATTCCAGTGAATTCCAGGTCCACTTGAACCCAATCCGTATCACCAAGGTTTATTCAAGAATGCCTGTAAAGCCTCTAGTCATAGTGTAAACTGTTCCGTAGTAGAATCCCACTTTAAGAAAGTAATATACCCAAAAAACCCTACAATTCCTCCTATAATAATTCCGCTTATAAATTTATTATTTTTAATCCAATTACTTTTTGCTGCCAATATTCCAAAAAATGTCCCTATTCACACTAATAAAACTCTTCCCAAGTTTAATACTGATAACAGGAGTAATCAAGCTTTTTCAAGCCATCATTTGTTTTCATCTTTTCTGAGTCTCATCGCCCATAAAAATGGAAATAATCCGATAATCCAAAACGCAAAATTGTTGGGACCTGAAAATAAACCTGATAATCTCATGATTCCGTCGTGCTGAGTGAGGTAATAGAGCGGTGGAGCAATTCATTGTTTGTAGATATTGAGACCGCCAAATCCGAGTTGATACCATAGTTCTGGAAAAATTACCTTCGTTCCTTGGATAAGAAGCCCACCAATTAGAATAAACCAAGAAAGTCTGGTAAGGAATTGTAACCAATTTATATAATTATTAACAAATTTTTCTTTGGAAGTCTGGCTAAATAATATGAACCCTGCCAATCCTGCACTCCAAAATACAAACATAAAATACCATCCATATTTGAGACCTATAATGGTGTTTTTAATAAATTGATTGAGGTCTGGAATATTGAAATAGGTAGTGATAAGTCCAAGTATCACAAATAATCCAAGAATCAGAACCTGTATTTTTGTTTTCTGGATATATGCTTTAAATCTTGATCGATTGCTCAATATGATAGTTGCTACAAAACCTAACCAAATCAATTCTTTCAGACTAGAAATAATTTCTTTGTATTGTCCGTCAAATATCCCAAATACCAAAATAGTATGTCAGATGAAATATAAGCTGATACTAATTAGAAAATATTGAATAAATTTTAACATAATCAGAAAAGAGAAGAAAAATAGAAGAAATATCCAATTTTTTTGTCCTAGAGTCTTGCATTGTGTAGTCACTTTTTCATTCCTATGGTAAAAATTGTATCCTCTTATTCAACCATTTTGTTATGGATATTAAATTTCTTCGAAATAGATTGTGCAAAGTTATTCAGAAACTCTGAGAGCAGATTTTTCCTATAAGGTGTGTCTGATGCAAGATGAGTGGAGAATTGATATGCAGAACTTGCATGAAGAAAATAATTGTTCATCCGGAGATTTGTCCATCTTGTCACAAACATAGTAACTGCGGTAAGATATGTAGTGATTGCAAAGGTCGTTATCCTGATCTTGATGGTATTATGATAGCTTTCAATTATTCAACGCTAGTCAAAAAACTTATACTTTCTCTCAAATATTATCATATCTATGGTATTTCTGATTTCTTTGCTCAAAAACTTTCCTTACTCTGCTTATGCAATTATCTGCTTTTTCAGAATATTGAATATAATCAGATTCTCATTACTGCCGTTCCTTCTCATCGATATCGTCGTTACTTCATAAAAGGATATAATCAATCTGAACTACTTGCAAAAGCTTGTGCCTCACAATTGTGAGTAAACTATCAAACTCTAGTTAAAAAAAGCAAGAATACATCTTCTCAAGCTTCCCTTGATAGGAAGAAAAGACTTACTAATCTCCATGGATCCTTTAAGTTAGCATCCCCTCTAACTAATAGTATTAAGACTGTGATAGTAATAGATGATATCACTACTACAGGATCTACACTCCAAGAAATTGCTCAGTGTATCAAAAATTCCTATCCTCATGTACGCGTACGATGAGCAGTAGTAGCAAGATCAAATAAATAGACTTGTTTTGCATTTTGTATTAAGTTTATTATAAGTTTCTTACTTTCAGCTTATTTATAATTTATAATTTACATATGAAAAATATTCTTAAATATATACACACTTTCTTAATAATCAGTGCAAGCGCATATTTATGGTATTATGTTCTTACTATGATGCCAGGTGATATGAATGCAATATGGATAGCAGTATGAGTAAGTATTTTCCTTTTATTTATCTTATGGGTGAAGTATTCTCATATTGGGAAGAAAAAACGACGAATTGTCGGTCTTGGCATTATAGCTATCGTTGCGAGTGAATATGTATTTGTGAGTCCTGCATTTGCTGACGCTCATGATATTGTAAAAATCGGATTGGTGGTGACTATCTTTATGGCTTTGTTTGGAGTTTTTGGAGATAAGAAAGCTTTTGTAAAAGGAGAATATAGTAAGAAAACTGAAATTATTGAAGTATAAAAATTTAGATATAAGTATTGAGGTCAGTTAGTAAGAATTAATTTTTTTATAATCTGATTTCTGATATGCAGATGTAGCATAATTGGCTAATGCACCTCCTTGCCAAGGAGGATACTGCGAGTTCGAATCTCGTCATCTGCTCCATTTGTTTATTGATAACTTTAAATATTTAAAAAAGTTTCACAATATTGTGAGGCTTTTTTAATGGATTAATCCACGAAGAGTGCGCTAATCAAATAAATAATATTTTTGTAATGGGTTGGAGAAAATAAAGTTTATTTATCTTATGAAAGAGTGGCCATTGCGTTCAAATAGGACTTTTGTTCTACAAAGTTTCATCTTCTTTTCCTTCAGTTTTCACAAGTATTTTATCTTGATTATAACACATCTTGATTGCGTCTCTAATTCATGAAATATTAGCGTCAATGACTACTATTTCTAAAAATTGCATAATTTCTTTCTTACCTGAAAATAAATCAGTGTGTACATGCTTATGAAATACAGCTCAAAGAATGTTATATGATTTCATAATATTCATGATTATCTTATATGCTTCAACAGGGTCATATATAAGTAAGCCATTTACGTCGCAGAGATTGAGATAGAGAGTGGAATTAATAGTATTTTTTTTAGTCATCGACAAGAATTAGAAAATATAAAATAAACTTAAATATACTGTACGATATTAATTGATTTTGTATCATATTCCAAGGCTTGTTGTCTTATCTTGTTAATTCATAAAATCTACCACTAAATACTCATTTTATTTTTTTTATAATATATTTAAAACGGTTTTGAGATATCATTTTGATGGATAAACTCAAGTATTTTTGAGATTACAATATCTTGTTGATCTTTTGTGGAAATTGTTGCTTCTCAATCTCACTTTTGTTCGCCGTACCAGCCAAACTGACCATGATTACCTCATTGAACACTATATTCTTTCGCATTCTTACCTGCATTTGTAAGTCAATCGGCATAACCTGTTTTACTGAGTACTTTATCGTTTTCAGCAGTGATGAGTAATACATTCTTATTTTCAATATTTACAAATGCATAGCTACCTAGCAAGATAACATCTGTAATATATTTATTCTTACTTGCTATCATACTTGCCACAGTCCCACCTAGTGAATGTCATATAATCACATTTTCCATCCTAGGATTTATAAATCTTTTTGCATAATTTGGAGTTAATATTGCCAAATGAAAAAAAGTTTTGAAAATAGTAACGTTGTTACCATCTTTTGCGAGATTGGATGCAAGGTATTTATATGCACTTGCGTCCACAAGTCCGCCAGGAATAAATACTATGTTTAGTTTAGGATTATCTACCTTATAAGATATTTCATCTCGATCTTCACTTACTTTTATAGAAGTTAAATCAATATTTACAATGTTATTTTCCATCTCATCTGAAGCTTTATAAGCTTTGCTTGCATAAACAGAAAGAGTAATAAAAAAAATGATAACAATACTTGCTAAAGTAATTCATAACCATTTTGCTATTTTCTTCAATTTTAGTTTATTCATGATTAGTGGGTGAGTACTTTTAGTAAAAGAATTTTATTTTTTTCAGTCTATTCTTAATATTAACTGATTAGACAACATTCGAATTTAGGTTCTATGATTGATACACATAATATAAAATTGGATAATTGTAATATTTATATTACGCTTAAATTTATAATTTTCAAGAATAATATAATTTAATAAACTTTTATTGATATTGATTGAGTACAATTCACATAAAAATAATTCTAAAGAGAATTAAGCTTGATTTGATATTTAGTATTCTTACTCTTATGCTTTAATTAAATATACTTGTTATTTCATGAAGGCAATATTTTTATGTGCAGGAAAGTGAACTAGGATGCTGCCATTTACCAAAATTTTACCAAAAGAAATGTTGCCGTTGGGTAATAGGCCATTGTTACACCATACCTTACAGCATTTTTATGATAATTGAATTCATGACTTTAGTTTTATTCTTGGAGAGGGAAAATCTAGTATAAAAGATTATTTTACATATCAAGTGAATGAATTTCAAAATGCATGAATTGAAGAATTGAACAATCTCATAAAAAACTCTAAAATAGAATTTTTGAGCGATCAGCATAAATGAACTTGATGAAGCCTGCTCTGTGCCAAAAAAAGTATTAGCGATGATTATTTTTTTGTTATCTTTGGAGATATCTATATTTCTTCTGATCATATTAAAAATATGCTTAATATTCACAAACAATCTGGGAATAGTATTATTCTTGTTACTACTGTTAATTCCTCTTATAGAATGAAATATAAGCAGACTATTTTGTGAGAAGATAATAAAATTATTTCATTATTATCTGATGTTGATAAAGATTCAGATGAGCCTATGAATATGGTTGGAGGAGCATTTATATTGCATAAGGATGTATTTACTGAAATACAAAACACGATAACAAATGATCTGAATAAAGAATATGGATTGATAAGACCTCTTGAAAATATGCTTCTCAATCATACTCTATATGGTTATCAATCTCAATCTTGAATATACGATATTGGAAATATTGAAGACCGGAAGAAAGCATTTATTATTTTGTAAATTGAATTTAGCGAATGGAAACTCAGCAAGCAGCATTGGCGCAAAGAAAAATTTTGGATGTATATGATTTTGAGGTATATACTGATAATAATTGATTGAGTAGGATAAAACCACAGGTAATTTGGTCATGAGATCCTACGAATCTTGACGATATCTCTACTGATATTTTTTCTAAAAAAACTTTACTTGATATAGATACGGCTAAGATAAAAAATCAAATTGAAGAAGTAATTTCAAATAAAAAATCTGGTGAACTATTCTATGATGGCCAAAACGCACGTTTGGAGAAGTTTGAAATTTGAGAAAATTGACAATTACATATTGGATTATCTTGTTTTGACTATTCCACTAATTCATCAGTGGCTGGCAATTATCAGATTATTTCAGATATTTTAAATAATGAAAAAAATTATAAGAATAAAATCTCAGGAGGACTTGGGATCAATATATTACCAATTACGAGTGATGGTAAGTATGTATATGGGAAGAAAAAAGTAGTGAATGATTATATTTGATGAATAGTAGAATATCCATGATCTTTTGAATTTACTAAATATTCTGACGGATCTGAGATTAACTATAAAGATTATCCTTTGTGATATACCATTAAAAAAGAATTTTTGGAAGAAACAGGAGTGCCTACTCGTTTTATTTCTGATATTAAAATGCATACTCTTCTACTTTGAGGGCTCTGAAGATTCGTCTTCCTTTCTACGCTCAAGCTTAGTATTAACTCTCAGGAAGTTAAAAAATATTTTGATTGACTGAGTTCGCAAGAACATCAGGATTTAATATTCTTTGATGATTTTGAAAAATATTCTGAAGCTGTTTCGCAACAGAGTGAAGTGAAGAAAAAATGAGTTGATGTTTTGAAAAAAAATATTGATTTACTCACACAGTAGGGAAACTATCTTTAATTGCATTGATTACAGAAGTAATTTATATAAATTTTTATTACTACTATAATATACTAACTGTTAAATTTATTATCTAATTATCTTCCCATGAACAAATCGAGAACAATTATGCGAATCCTAGGAGTAATAGTTGTAGCATTGGTAGCAAGATACATATTATTTAAAGACGCAATCGATCAACGAGGAGCTGATCTAGATAAGCTTGGTCAACGAGAAGAAACGTATAAAGCTGAACATCCAGGAGCTAGCAAAGAAGAAATGGATGCTGCATTCAAGGATGGTATAGATACTATGGCAAGCCGAAAAGAGAATTATAAGGCAACTCACAGCGGAGCTACTGATGCAGATGCAGATGCGGCGCTCGAGGAAGCTTTCAATAAAATGGATCCTAAGTAATTTATAAAAATTTCAAATATAATATTAATTAAACCCAATTATTTCAGATTATTTTATTTTTTATTATAAAAAACTATTGTTATGAAAAAACTATTATTAACGAGTATTATTATGTTCTCGCTCTTGGTGCTTGCTGGATGTGCGTGAAAAACAAAAATTGTTACAGATGATCAGGTTGTAGCAACAGGAATGGTAGAGCAAGACAGCGATAAAGCAGTAGATGTGACTCAAGATGCTGAAGTAAAAGCAGACAACAACAATGACTCTTCTACTTTTGGGATTCAAAGTTGTGATAGATATCTCAAATTCTTACAATGTGTAATGGAAAAGATGCCATTTGGAGGTAATCTCTATAAAGAACAAATTAACACACTCAAAAAAGAACGAAAGACTGAAGTAGACAAAAAAACATTGCAAGAGTCTTGCGATGGTCTTATAAAAATTATGGAGGAAGGACAGGAAAGTTTTAAAGAAATTGGTTGCGAGCTGTAAAAATCGTATTATAATTGATGTGCGTTCAAGAATCTTGGTTGATTAATTTCAATCAGGATTTTTGATAATCTGATTATATTTTATTTATAATTTTTGGACTAATTTAATCTATTGAAAAAATTTATTCTTAGTAAGTATTATTTAGTTTGTCAAATATCTGAAATATCAATCAAAAAATAAGGTTGTTTGACTGTTTTATACATAATATTTTTAATTTTCTCTTGTTATCTATCTTTTATCAGTTATAATGTTGTGTTGAATAATTAAAAGTTAATATTTTATTTATATTCATTATTTAGAAATATGAAAAATCTTTTCAATCAAATGAAAACTGGACTATCGATGGTGATGGTTCTAACTCTTTTCGTGACACAATTTAGTTCTCTATTATTTCAAGCACCAAAAACGTATGCGCTTGGTAATTTTACAACAAATGAATTGGTAGCAAATCAAGTAGAAATTTTAAGTTCTACAGGAACGCAATCACAAACAATTGTTACTGTTATTAATCCAGTAATAGAGTGATACGCAATTGACATAGATAATTGCGTAATCACTATTTATAATAATTCTGGCGCGTTTTCTGATTATGATTGTACTGATGGAGTTGGAGAAATTAATATTTTTGGAAATCCAGGTATGCCATTTTTAGCTTCTGAATTTGCTGCGATTACTTATAGTGGATATAGTGCACAGTTTACTGGAACTGAATCTTTTATACTTACCCACTCTGACACGCCACCAATAAACTTCAACGTTCCTATTTTTACAGTTAGTGGTAGTTTTCTTAGCACAAGTATTTTGGTGTTATGAGCTGCTCCTGTGGTTGGTACAGCTGCTGTGGCACAGGTAGTGGAGTTCATTCCCACTCTTCCAATGTTGGAAGATACGTTTCAAATTACTCTTGATGGTAATAACTTTGCTACTACTGTTGTTTCATGAAACACTATACAAAATATAGTTGAAACTTTACAACGATGGACAAACTTTATCCCAGCTGTAAATTGTACTGAAGATGATGTTAAAATTACTTGTACTGCTGCTGTAACAGGCGTAGAGTTCACATATGATGCCCAAGTATTAGATCAAACTCCACCTGTAGTTACACTTGCTGGACCAACACCAATAAATCTTATACTCGGCTCAATATACACTGAACAAGGTGCAAAATGGTCTGATGGGAATGACGGTACTGGCACTATTTTAATGCCAACTAGTGGCTCAGTAGATGCTGGCACTTTATGAACTTATATATTAAAATATACTTACGTAGATGGAGCTGGTAACACTGGTAACACAGTAACTAGAACAGTAAATGTCTATAGACCACTTGATGGTGGAGCATATATTGATTTACCTACTCCTACACATGGTTCACAAAATCAAACAACAAACCCAGAAACTAATACTGAAACTTCTATCGACCTCAATGACTTACTCAATCCTACTATCGATAGCTCACTTTGCTATACTATGAACGATAAGAAAATCATTGATCAAGGAAATGGTGTTTCATTAAACTTTATGAAATCTTTACAAGTATTGCTCAATTTTGATCTTACGACTATACCTGGAACTAAAGACTACAATCCAGAAAGATCATTGACTAGAGCTGAAGCTGCTAAATTCTTATCACTTTTCGCTCAAAATATTCTTTGTAGAGAAACTACTAAATCATACCCAGCTGGTCTCTTTAAAGATCTTGGTCAAACTGACGCAGGACTTCAAAGTTATATCAAACTCTCATACGAATATGAAATCTTCCGTGGAGATGTAGGTGGAATGTTTAGACCAAATGATATTATCTCTAGAGATGAACTTATAGCAGTAATCGTTAGATTGGTTACTAATGAATATGATAATGCACAAGGTACAGACCGAGCTGCAAATTACAAAGCAACTCTAAATAGCAATACTTCTATTCCGTTGACTTCTGTAAAAAGAGGCAATACAGCTGAAGTAATCTATGATCTCTATAGAAATAATGATTATAGTATGGACGCAGATCTTGGATTTGTTCTTAGATAATTGCATTATACGATTGATAAATACTATTAAAACACTCCTGAAGAAAGTTTCAGGAGTGTTTTTTAAACTAAACATTTAATAGGTTAATTAAATATATTTTACTCAATTTTATTCAGATTATTTTTTATGTCTCAAAAACTTATAAGACTCAAAAATTGTAAATACGCCCAATGACACAATAGCCACCCGCATCCAGTCTCTACTGTCCAGGCGAGTAAATTCAAAATAAGATCCTAAGCTTGTGCTCAAAGCGATTACATGAAGAATAATACTAATTGCTACTGCACCATTGAGATATGGATTGGAAGGTATTTTTCGGAAACTTTTCTTACCTGATCTAATTGAGTATACCAACAACAATTCTGTAAAGATAATTGTAGTTACGATAACCGTTCTCATATTCTCTAAACTATTGTGCTCAAGTTCATAAAAGTATATTAATATCAAACTGCTTGCGCAGATCAAAGTAGTAAATATAATTGCTCACCATGAACCTTTCATGATATCCTCATCCTTTGATCTAGGCTTTTGTCTCATGATATCCTCGTCTCCTTCGTCAAATCCTAATGCAACTGCTGGTAAACTATCAGTCACAAGATTGATCCACAGTACCTGTATGGCTATCATAGGGATAGGAAGTTTGAGTACAATACACATTACGATAAGAATAATCTCGTCAAAATTTACTCTCATCAAGAATTGTACAAATTTTTTCATATTGGTGTAAATTATTCTTCCTGACCTTACGCCTTTCACAATGCTTACAAAATTATCATCAAGTAATAACATATCAGCAGCTTCTTTGCTGACATCTGTTCCGGTAATAGCCATGGAAATTCCTACATCTGCTTTCTTGATCGCAGCAGCATCATTTACCCCGTCTCCAGTCATAGCAACTACTTCTCACAATCATTGTAAGAGTTCACAAATTTGTACCTTATGAAATGGACTGACTCTTGCAAAAATATTTGTTTGCTTTACGGCAAGTACTTTATCTTCACATTGATCAAATTCTTCTCAAGTCATGGCGTTTCCACCTAGTCCAATCTTCTCCGCGATGGCTTTCGCAGTATTGATATTGTCACCAGTAATCATGATGACTCTAATCCCAGCACCTCTACATTCTTTAATTGCTTCAGCGACACCATCTCTTGGTGGATCTATCATTCCTACCATACCCAAGAATATGAAATCATTAGCGCCATCAGTGTTATATCCACAACCCAATACTCTGATTGCTTCTCTAGAATATTCATTGTTTTGTTTCAATATTTTTTCCTTATCCTCCTCGCTTAATCAGATTATATTTCAATCTATATTTATTTTACTACAGAGCATTAGCATATTTTCCAAAGCTCCTTTGATATAAGAAACGCCTGTATGATGTGTAACCATATATTTTTTCTCACTATCGAAAGGTATTTCTCCAATTTTTACGAGAGTAGATGATATTTTATAATCTGAAGCAAATTGGAGTAGGGCAATTTCGGTAGGATCGCCTATCTTAGGTAATTGAGCGTTTCCACAGTGTACAAAGCACTTCAATAATTCAAGATAATTTTTTTGTTGTTTGAAATTTTCATCTCACTCATTGGATATCAGGAACTTTTTATTGTTTATAAAAATATTGGTAACAGTCATTTTATTTTGAGTAATTGTTCCAGTTTTATCACTGCAAATTACAGTTGTACTTCCTAGTGTTTCAATGCTTTTGAGTTGCTTAACTAATACATGCTGTTTATACATTTTCTGCACTCAGATTGCTAATGTAAGAGTTACTACGGCAGGTAATCCTTCTGGAATAGCGCTAACAGCAAGACTTGTGGCTACAAAAAACATTTCAAATAGAGTATGTCATTCATATATCCCTATGGCTATAATGATAATCGCAATGATCACAACTATAAGGGCAATTTGCATACCCAATTTTTTCAATTTTTTTTCAAGAGGCGTAATAGTATTTTTACTTGCAGAAACAATATGAGTAATTTTACCCAATTCAGTGTCCATACCCGTTTTTACGACAATTCCTTTTCCAGTTCCGTTTACGATGTAAGTGCCAGCAAACAGCATATTATCGGTATCAGCAATACCTATCCTTTCATCAATAATAATCTGATTATTTTTCACTGATGCTTCACTTTCTCCTGTGAGTGTAGATTCATCTACCTTGAGCTCAAAGCTCTCTAGCACTCTAATATCCGCAGTAACTTTAAACCCTGCATCAAACTTTACGATATCCCCAGGAACAATATTTTTACTTTCAAGTTGCAATAATTTCCCGTTTCTAATTACATTTACCATATCGACATTCATTGTAGTGAGTTTTTTGAGAGATTGATCTGCTTTATACTCTTGAACAAATCACAATACCGCATTGAGCACGAGAATGACACCAATTACGATACTATCAGTATATTCTTTGAGAACGATACTGAGTCCTGAAGCTATAACCAATATATATACAATAGGGCTATTGAATTGTAAGAAAAATTTTATCCACAAACTTTGTTGTTTCTGCGGTGTTATTTGGTTAGGTCCATATTTTTCAAGATTTTCTTTTACTTGACTCGTAGTCAATCCAGTTTCCAAATTTGTACCAAACATTTCTATGAGTTGAATATCAGTTTTATTGTGCATTTTGAAATATGATATTGAGATAAATAGTATCTCAATTATATTTAAAATAAGCAGATTTGTCAAAATTCTTAACTTTTTCAGATGTTTTATGATTTATAATTAGTATATTAGGCTAATATTGAAATAGTTTATTATTATAATCTCTGATTATGTTATACATCATACTATAAAAAATAAATTTAATCAGAATATTATAAAATTATTTATTCCATTTGATCTTATTTCGTGAAACCTATCAAATCATTTTTAAATACAAAAAATTCTATTATATTTATAATCATTATTGCGGTGTGAGGAGTCTTGTTGGGACGAATATGAAATACTATAAGTTTTTCAACCAATGATAAACAAGAAACTATAAATTCGTTGCCTCAACAAAAGTCCAATAGCTTATTGCTTACTCGAATGCCTACCGATATACAAGCATTAACAGGAGAGCTTTTGATTTCTCCAAAAAATTCATGGTCTGGTTGGTCAGAAAAAATAAAACAGGCGAGCGATTTCTTGTATGTCTGGATATATGATGTCACATTGATGGATGCAAAATCACTGATCAAAAATATTGCCAAACAGGACACAGAGGTTAAAATGATTATTGAAGATGATAAGTATGGCGTTGATAAGATTTCCGACCCACGATGATGGTGAATACAGACCATGAATGATAGCAAACTGCATACCAATTATATGCACGCAAAAACCTTCGTGAGTCAATGATTATATATCATCCAGACTGCGAACCTTACCTTCAGTTCTTTCAATACTCAAAGAGAATACTACGTCTTGTGAGACAACCAAGAAATTATTAATAATCTGAAAATGCTCTTTGAGAAAGACTGGAAAGGTGAGCAGATCCAGCCTTCGGATATTCATCCCAATATTTTGTTTTGCCCGATTGACTGTAGATACAAGATAGAACAACTCATGAAGACAGCGCAAATGTCCATCCGAACCCAAAATCAATATCTTGATGATCCGAGTCTTCAGCAAATCCTGAGTAGTAAAACAGGACTCGATATCAGAATTACTCTTCCCAATGATAAGAAAAACTTCCAATCTAGACCGATTCAAAATAAGATCAAATTGTTAGGAAGTCCACGTATCCATGCCAAAGCAATTCTCATAGATGATACCTACCTAGTTATATCTTCTATCAATTTTTCTACTAATAGCATGGATAATAATAGAGAAATCTGAATCATCATTACCGATGTAGAAAGTATCGTAAAGTATAAAAAGCAGTTCCTCCTCGATCGAGAAAAGGCAAAATAAAAAAATCCCCAACTGAAACAGACGGGGAGTTTGAGTTTGATTAACAGTTTACTGCGTTTTGGGCTATGACTACCTTTTACTTCAAAATCATTAGATTGGTTATTGTGTACTTATAAAGAAATTTACCTTCCTTTATTTTTTTTTGTGTTATCCATTTCAAAAGAATCTTTTTCTTTCCAAAAATAATAACTAACTATCAGAACGAGATCCTCTTAGTTATAATCTTTTTGATATCCAAGAATAATGCTAGTGACAGTGTTCTAAATATTTGTATTCTCAGCTCTCTATAATCATTCAAACGAATTCTTACTTGTGAAAATTGATTTTAATCGATTACCACCAGTTTCAAAATTTGATATTCATGGTAACCGTGGTACATCGGTTCTTCTTTCCTTTTTAATTTCAAAGTAGATTTTTCTGCTTCAAGATAAAAATCACTAATTAAAATAATTTTTCCTTTGTAGTTTCCTTGAACAATAGTAGTAATGGTTTCTTTTTCTGTTTTAATTTTTTTTACAGACCAATCACCGCTTCCGCCATGTTCTTTTTTCATAGTATGAATTGAAAATTCAATTTGAATCACTTTCCCAACCAAATCCTCTAGCTTTTCATCTAAGGATGTATGCATGATGCCTTCAATCTCATTTAATTCCATCTCTTTTGGTTTTTTTGTTATTTAATTTTATTAAGAAAATTTTCTATAGCTTTGATTCTTCTTCTCCATTTCTTTCTATATATCAATAATCTACTAAGATTAAAAAATAAGAAAAAAAAGGTCAAGCTAAAAATGAATATTAGCAATATGTGATTTTGGTCAGTTTGCCAAATATTTTTACTAAAAATATACCTTATGCTTGTAAACAATGCTAATAGCAGAATAATCAATGCCGACAAAAGCGCCGATACCCAACCATTGTAATTCCATTGTAGAGTAATAAGCTTCCATTCATCTAGTAAACGTAGCTTATTTTTGTAAGTATAATTTTGTATATCATATTCTTTTACTTCAATTTCAATATTCTTGAAGATTTCTTCATCAATAAATTCTTTTTTCATCTTTTTAGATTTTATTTTGTTGTTTAATGTTTTTCTTTAGCAGTAAACTGTTAATGAACTATATAGGAAACCTATATCTAATATTCTTATAACAAATTATTATAATTTGTCAATAGTAGATAGTAATTTCCATCATTTTATCTCAGAGTAAATTTTAAGCTTTGTATAGCTGTCTAATGACCCACACACTTGATTTTTAGTGAAATAAAAATATGGTCTACACTTCAAAAGAAGTGTTTTATTTTCTTGAATCGATCTTATGAATTTTGGTAAATCATTACTTCTTCTATCCTTGGGAATAATCATTGGAGTGAGCGGTACAGGAATAACAAACTACGTTGCAAACAATATATTGGGAGATCCTACGATACCTTACATTGGTGATAAATCTAAACTCCAATCGGGACTTGATACCAAATTGAACATTTTGGATAAGTTATCTTGCGCTGAAAGATATCAAAAATTTGAAGATATATATAAGATATTGTGAGAAAACTATTATAGTGTAAGTTGAGTTTCTTTTGATCAATTGATGGAAGGAGGTTTGCATGGATTTGTGGGAGGACTCAAAGATTCTCATACCGTATATTTTGATAAACAAGAAAATGACGAATTCAATAAAGATCTCAAGGGAAGCTATGATTTTGAGGGAATTGGCGCAGTAATTGGTCAATCAAGCGATCAGATTATTGTTATGGATATTATTAAGGATTCACCATCTTACAAAGCTGGACTCAAGCCTCTAGATGCATTTTTACAAATCAATGGTGAATCTATAGAAGGTAAATCTGTTACTGATGTTGTAAATCTAATTCGTGGACCAAAAGGTACGAATGTAGAGCTTACTCTTTTCTCTTCAAAAGATAAGAAAGTATTCAAGGTGAGTGTAATGAGAGATAAAATAGTTATTCCTGGAGTAACATCGAAGATTTTTACAGGCGCACAATCTACAATAGGATATATCAGTATAGCAACGATGGGCGCAGAAACTACAAAGGACTTTGGTCTCAAGTATAATGAACTTGTAGAACAAGGAGCAAAAGGGTTTATCATTGATTTGAGAGGAAACGGTGGAGGATTGCTTCCAGTGGCTAATGATATTGCAAGTTACTTTATTCCCAAGGATAAGATTGTTACGGTTACCAGATATAAATCACTACCTGAAGAAATATATTATTCTAAAGGATTGGCAAAAACAAATTATCCAGTAGTCGTATTGATTGATGGGCTTTCGGCTTCTGCGAGTGAAATTCTTGCTTATGCTCTCAAATATCAAGCAAGCGCAAAACTAATAGGGACTACGAGTTTCGGTAAAGGAACCATACAGACCCTCTATACTCTACCTGATAACTCAAGTATCAAATTTACAATCGGAAAATGGTTTACTCCTGATGACCTCAATGTTGATAAAACAGGTATAAAGCCAGATCAAGAAGTACTATTTGATAGAACTGGATTTGATGATAAAGCGATAGATAACCAACTCGAAGCTGCAAAAGTTTCAATTCGCTCGCTTATCCAATAATTTAATTTTTCCAACTTACTTGTGTCAAAAACAAAAAGATATGCTGAATTTCAAGAATTTGAAAATTGCTATACCCTGCATCATGACGATAGCTCGATTGACTTGGAACTTGATTCCAGTAAAGACTTGATACTGGAACTGGGCTGTGGATCGGGTGTATATACGCTTGAGTTAGCGAAACGTTTTCCTGATAATCAATTTATAGGAATAGATACCAAATCTGATAGATTGCATTTTGGAGCAGAGTATGCTTTGGAATATGATATTAGTAATACCAAACGGTTGTGGGCGAGCGTAGATCACATTACTCGTTGTTTTCCTCCATCGTCTGTAGATGAAGTGTGGATCACTTTTCCTGATCCGCGACATGGAAGAGATCGTCAAAAACTCAGCTCACCAAAGTATCTAAAAATATATCAAACTCTCTTAAAACCTTGAGGAATAATACATATCAAAACGGATGATAAAAGTTTTTTTGATTATAGTCAGGAAGTGCTACCTACAGGAGGTTTTGAAATCCTCGGAACTCAGGAAGATATTTATAATAATCAGAAAACTGACGCGGAACATCTCATCGGCATCCAAACATATTACGAAAAAAAATGGCTTGAAGAAAAAAGAAAAGTATATTATCTTCGCGCTCAACTCCGCTCTGCAGCAGAGTAAATATCTAAATTTAACTTTTAGCACAAAAAATTGACCTGCTAACTCATCTGTTCAACGGAGCAGGAATACAACATTATCGATCAACATCTCCTATACTTTGCGAGGCGTCAAAAACACAACATGATCAATTTCAGTACCGATTATGTAAGCTTGATCAACTTCGGTTGAGACGTGGGTCCCCTTGGGTCGTCTCAACTTCTAAGATAAAACTCACTAGAAGCTTACCAACATAATGCTGTTTTTGACTAGACCTTTTGTTACTTTTGGGGCAATGCCAAAAGTAATTAAAACTAGAAGAAAATCTTAATGATATCTCAGATTATTTATCTATATCTTCGTATTCGATTAAGAATTTTGCAAGTTCTCCATAAATTGCTCCGGCAGTCAATTCTCATCGCTGACTAGTATGAGGACGACGAACCTGAATTACGATAGTATACTTTGTATTGTCTCTGGTTACTATTCCAGCAAATGATCAATTTGTCCAACCTACTCCATTTTGATATTGTCCGCGGAATGGAATTTGTGAAGTACCTGTTTTACCTGCAAGACTTTTTCAGACTATTGAAAATTTTTTAATCTGTCCTCCATTTACTACTTCATAAAGTGCCATCTTCATAAGTTCACTTACACCCGCTTTGAGTATAAGTTTCTTAGTAGTTTTGGTGGGAGGTTTAACTGTGCCATCATGATAAGTTATTTTCTTTATTATGGTAGGACTTACTACATAACCACCATTTACAATGGTGCTGTATGACATTGCCATCTGTATAGGAGTTACCAAAAGTCCTTGTCCAAATGAATTATTGAAGAATCTTGATTTTTCTTTATTTTGAGAATTAGGTATTGATCCTGGAATTTCACCTGCAATTTCGATTCCAGTTTTTTTACCGAATCCAAATTTTTCTAGATAATTATAAAAAATAGGCTGACCAATTTTTTGAATAATGTGAATCATTCCTATATTACATGAAAATTGAAGTGCATGAAGGAAGGTGTTGGTTCACAAACAGGCACTGGAAACATTGGATATAAAATAATCTCCTACCTGTAATTCTCCTTTATCGTAGTAAGTATCATACAATCCTATTTCATCTACATCCAGTCCTATTGCTGCAGTTATACCCTTAAAAATACTACCAGGCTCAAACGCTAAAGCTGTATTTTTATCTACAAGAGCCATTGGTCAAAAATAATTTTTATTCATATATTTTGGTACTTTATAATTGGATCTTTCAGACCGAGAAACTGGAAGATAAACTCATCAAGTTTTTTCATAAACAGGAATGTCTAAATATTGTGGATCATCAATAATCTTTGCGTATTCAGGATCAACAGGTTTTAGTTCATATATGGAATTTACAGTATTAGGATTGAAAGTTGGGGCATTTGCTAATCCTGCTATATTACCATTGTAAGGATCCATTACTACGATACTGACACTATCTGCTTTGAAAGCATCAAGATAAAAAGCTGTCATTTCTTCGATTTTTTTTTGAATATTGGGTTCGATTGTAAGAGTTATATCAGACCCATTTACTGGATTACTAAGTTGTAAATCATCAGCTCCGTTTTGTCCTGCTCCTGGCGCTCCAAATCAGATTATTTGCCCATCTTTTCCTTTGAGTAAATTATCTCGAAATTGCTCGATTCATGTAATAGGATTGCCATCTTTGTCCAAATATCATAAAACATGAGATGCAAATGATCAAAAAGGATATTCTCTAATTGTTTTTTCTTCAAAACCAAGACCATGTAATAAAGGTATCGTATCTTCTTCACTATATTTTATCTTCTTCTTTCTTTTGTCTGCAAGCTCATTTGCTTTTTGAGACCATCGATATTCTTTTCTATCTTTCAATTTTGTTGCTAATTCTTGATTGAGATCACTAGCAATTTTCACATATCTATTATCTTGAGGCTCCAAAGTATCTTTTATATTTTTGTATGGCAGATTCACATGATTTTTAGAGAGAATGGCGTAAAGCTGAGTAGCTGCTTGGATTCTATCACTTTCTTCTTCCATAGGAATTAGGTAGAGTAAATCATCATCAATAATTACAAAAGGTAGATTTGCAGTAACTATATCATCTTTTAAGTCAGTATTTTCTAATGAAGTGAGGTAATTTCTTTTTTTTATTCACTGAGAAATCATTACTGCAAGTTGTTCACGTATCAGATTTCTAACTTCAGTATAGCTCATTTCGCTCAATAATTTATCAAGAGTGTTTTGATAGGCTATAAGTGATTCTTGATATTGAGTTATAAGAGTTTGAGATTCGGCTCTTAGTTTGTCCATTCCACTCATGGTATTTGGTAAACTTATAAGTCCTGTAGAGTTTGCAATTCCTGAGCCTAGATAAAATAATTGAGGTTTATTTGGTAATAAATCTTTTTTGGTGAATTTTTGTAATTGGTATAAACATGCTTCAGGATCCATAAACTGATTGACTTCACCTTGAGGACAAAAATGTTGCATCAAGACTGGCGTAAGGTCACTGATCACTTTTTCTTTGTCTATAACATATTTTGGATCTATAAAAATATCATATCTACTAGAATTGGAGGTGAGTTTGATGCTTTGTCCAGAAGGGGATTCTATAAAAATATTTCCTCTTTTGGCTTTAATATTGATATGTTGAAAATGTAAGTCAATAAGTTTTTGATCGTAAAAATCGTGGCGCACGATCTCTAACTGGATTAATCTGATCATTACTATTATAAATAAAGCCACAAACCCAATACAAATCCACATTTCTTTGGTGAGACCTTGAATGATTTGAAAAAAATTTATCAAAAAATTATGTTGTTCTTTAGATTTTTTTTGTTTTGCTACCATAGTTAGATTATAATAATACAATATCTGAATATTTTATATATTATGATTTATTTGTGTGCTCTTCAATGATAGTTCACATTTGAAAAATGATCTGATCATTATTTGGTTTGGCCATAATATGTATTCCTAGTGGTAATTTTTCTCACTCTACTTCTCAAAATCACATAGGTAAAGACATAGCTGGAGATCAGATAAGATTGGCAGGGACAGTATACATATCTGCCAAATAATCTGCCAAAGGATCGTTGCTGTGTCCTCCAATCTTCCAAGGTCGCACCGGGCTTGTAGGTCAGATTATAATATCATATTTCTCAAATATCTTCATAAATTCTCCTTTGATCATATCTCTTACGGTCAATGCTTTATTGTAATATTGGTCTGCAAAACCAGAACTCAATACATACGATCCGATCAATAATCTTCTTTTTACTTCTTCTCCAAATCATTTGTTTCTAATATCTTTATAATAATCTGATAAGGAATCGAACTGAGTAGTGTCTTCTTGTAAGCCATGCTTGATACCATCAAATCTCGAAAGGTTGGTGCTTGCTTCGGCAGGCATAATAATATAATAAATCGCAATCAGATACTGAAGTAAATCAAAATCAATAAAATCTATACTTTCTATGCGGGAGTCAGATTTTAATCCTTCGAGATAGCTTTCTGTTTTTTCTTTGATTTGAGAGTCTATACCTTGTTCGTAGAAACTATTGAGACTACATACTCTGAGTTTTTTGGAAGCCACATCGGAAGTGATAGGACTCTGATTTTCAATGCTGTTCATGTCCATCGTATCAAATCCTTTGATCACATTAAACAAGATTCTTGCGTCTTCTACGGTTTTGGTAAGTGTACCGACTTGATCAAGTGAGTTTGACATGGATTGTACTCCGTATCTTGAAACCATCCCGTATGTTGGTTTAAATCCTACGATCCCACAAAACGCAGCCGGAAGTCTCACTGACCCTCATGTATCTGTACCCAAACTAGCTAAACATTCATCGTTTGCTACACTTGCAGCAGAACCAGAACTAGAACCTCACGGAACTCTGGCGTGATCTCGAGGATTGAGAGTTGGTCAAAAAGCAGAATGTTCTCCACTTCCACCCATCGCAAACTCATCCATATTATTTTTTCAGATCATCAATCCTCCCGCTTCTTCAAGCTTTCTAAAACAAGTAGCACTAAATTCTGGAATGTAATTTTCTAGCATTTTGGATCCACAAGTACTTTTTACATCTTTAGTCATGATGAGATCTTTGATCCCAATTGGTGCAGCATGAAGTGCCTTGGATGAAAAATCCTCTTTATGTTCGTTTGCGTATTCTTCAGCTGAAAAAACCCAAGCATTGAGTTCATTGATACCTACTTTTTCTTGGTATTTTTTGATGATCTCGAGAGCATTGATTTCGCCAGATTGTACTCAGTGTATATATGATTGTAGAGTTAACATTGTTGGGGAGTAGTAAATATCAAAGAGTGAATTTTATATTTATCTTCACAACTTAATTAATAATTTTATTGATTCAAACTACCAGAAAAAAGATTAATTTTTAATACTGTTCACCAAAGCTTATTGTTTAGTCATTTATTTGACAAAAATTAATAAAAACATTATAATATATTATTTATTATTATTTTGAAAAACATGGAGAGAGATGAAAAACTGATATCGGAGGTAGAGTCTACAGTAATAAAAAACTTGGCACTTAAATTCAGATTGCCAGTAAATGAAATACATTCTATTTTGGATGAAGTTACTTCTGGTACTAAGGATAATGAGAGCGAGTCGTTTGCTCAATCAAAAAAAATAAATGAAGAATTTGTAGAACAAAAACAAAATCAAATTGATTTTGCTTTAAAACTCAAATCAGAAGAGAGACTTGGAAATATTCAAGAAGCACTTTTATTGGGAATAGAACAAAATACTAAGGCTATGAAATATTGAATGCAAGAAAGTTTAGAGCAAAATACTAAGGCTATGAGAGATTGAATGCAAGAAAGTTTAGATAAAAATACTTATCTTATTCATAGAAATATAGAGCTTATGGGCGATTTAATTACTGCAATTAATAATTTAAAGGATGAAATAAAGTATAGATTATAAATAAGATTATGTCTGAAAATAAAAACAAATCAATTTGTAAAGCTTAATGAATCTATTTTTATAACTTTCCAATAACTCGAGTAATTACCTGAGACATTGTAGATTGATCTACGGTTTCTGTATATTCTCAAAGAAGTTGTTTAACTCTTTCGCTATCATAACCCAGTCCTTTACAGTATTTTACAATATCTCTTGCTACTTTGCTATCTCCGTGAATCTTGAGAAGATCGTCAGCTTTGATTACTGATTTGAGTTCTACTACCAACCTTTTTGCAGTTTTTGGACCTACTCCAGGAATTTTTTGGAAGTATGTAATATTCATGGTCTCGACTGCCTTCTCTAGATCTTGATAATTGAGATTGGAGATAGTAAATGCTGTCTTTGCTCCAATTCAGCTTATTTTAATTAATTTCAAAAAAAGTGATTTTGGTTCTACAGTATCTCGAGCAAAATAAAATACTGTTTTTTGGTTATCATCCATCAATGGGAAAAGATGGTAGGTTCAAGAATTTTGAATTCATTGATAGTCAGCTTGTATGCCTAAAAAATCATTGCTGATATATTGGAACTCACCAAAGTGTTGTATTTTACCTGTTATTAAATGAAACATTGAACAATAATGATAATTTAAAATGAAAATAATCTATAATCTGAAACTGTTCATTATTACAACTCTATATCCAATTCATTTCATTGCGTATCTATTGGCTGAGAGAAAATCTTAGATTGTGGGTAGCCATTTTTGACAATATCTGTGATAGAAAACATTTCTTTGGTTAGCTCGCTAACTCTGATAAACACATTTCTTGGTGTGTAGTATTCATATCCTTCAACTTTTGCTCTTTTGAATAACACCGGGAAGATAAATAAGAACAATAAACAAAGTATTAATCCTATAATCATGTACTGTAATCCATCTCGAGCTTTTTGTTGTTTTGCAACATCTCCATGCGAAAAGATAAATCTAATAGCAGAATTTAAAAATGCATAAATGCATCCTGCAAAAATCAAAACCACAATCCCAGCTAAGACTGTAAGAACAACCCAAGGAATCATATTTGTATCGTAGGTACTAGCTAAGGGATCCATAAATAATCGTTCGATATATAAGGTTAAAGTGAATATACACTATACCCAAGTGATTCTAAAAATCAAATTGATTGTGGGTGAATTCACTTATGAGAGATTATTTTTTGCTAGTCTTGTAGATTTAAATTGCTATATACATTGAATTATTTTTTTTGTACAGTGCTATTGTTAACGTTATAAAATTAAATTGTTATGAGTAGTGATCAAAAAGGTGGACAAGACATCATTTCGTTTGTACCCGATGTAATCGTTGATCTTATTAATATCTAAGATTAAAAACCGATTATGAGCTGAGATTATTATCTTAGCTCATTTTTTTAATACAAAAAACATAACTGGGAAGTTATGTTTTTGAAACTTAGAAGAAAGTATTTATTATTTTTGTTTACTTGCTTTTTGAGCAGTTCTAATAGTGAAAAATTTTGTGAATACTTCATCTTTTGATCTTGAATAAGCTAGTTTTGCAACTCTATCAGATAATTGAGTTCCTTGAGAAATTTGTGCTTTCAATTGTTCGATATCAACTTGGAATTCATGTCTCAAAGGATTGTATCGTCCAAGTACTTGAGTATATCCAGATTTTACAGGTTTTTTATGGTCAGTAAGTACGATTCTGAAAAATGGTAGATTTTTTTGTCCAGTTCTTGCGAGTCTAATAATTTGCATTGATAATAAAATAATAATTAAAATGGTGAGAGTAGTCTATGAGCAACTTTTATTTCAACTTAAGTCTTACTTTATGCAAAGTATGCTTTCTAAGTTGTGGACAATACTTCATCAATTCAATTTTTTGAGTATTGAGTTTATTGTAAGTAGTAACATAATTTTGTGCTCCAGATTCAGTACAAATGAGTCCTACTAGAATTCTTGCTCCTTTTTTTTTCTTAGCCATTTTTTTTATCCAAAATAAAGTAAATAGAGTTTTGAATTGATCATTCAAAGGTGATGTACTTTTATAATAATTTTTCGTACAAATTCAAGTCAGATTATTTTCAATTTACAAATATTGAGATTGTGTTACTATATTGACTGAACTATTGTAAATCAGATGCATATTGTTATTTCTTAGTAGTGATCATATCGGTACTAAACACTAATTTTTTGCAAATTTAAACTTACATATTCAAATGAAACTTTTTTTTGATCGTTCAGATAGTTTTTATAAGATTTTTAAAAGTATAGAAAAAATTCCTGATGGAAAAACTATTACTATAGAAATTCATCCATATAATCAATTTTTTAAAAATATACGACGAGGAAAGCAATTACTTGAGCTCCTTAAAGAAAAAAAAATATCATATTCGGTGCTTACTAATTCAGATTTTGTGACTTCTTATTTCCAAGAACTGTGAGAAGTGCCAGTAGTAAATAAAGACAATAAACTCAAAAATTTTGTTCAGGCAGTATACAACTTTTTTTTCAATATCAAAAGTTTCCATCTTCAAATGCTCTCCAAAAAGGATTACCTTTCATTTGTAGTATTAGCATTGGAATCGTTAATTGTGCTTATCGCAATTTATATCTTCTGAGTAATTCTTGTACCTACTGCTGTTGTAGCAATCAAACCTAGTTTCAATATTGAAGAAGTCGCTTACAACTTTAGGTATTACCCTATTGAAACCCCATTGGCTGGTGAAGATCTTAAATTTATTTCTATTCCTTATTATAAATCAAGCATTGAGAATGAATCCAATTTTTCAGTGCCAGTAAGCAACATCGTGGATACCGTAATCAATGCTAAAGGATTTGTGAAATTTACCAATAATCTTGGAGCTTCGCTTACCCTCAAGCCTAGCACCAAATTGGTCACCAAAGATGGTATTCTGTTAGCGACTCTTGATTGGGTTACTGTACCCGCAAAGGGAAATGTTGTAGTGCCTGCCGAAGCATTAGATAGAGATGATAAAAACGATATAATCTGAAATAGAGGAAATATAGCGGCTGGTACTACGCTTGAAGTAAAAAATCTTCAATGAACTGTAAAGTCAAATATATTAGTTAGCGCTACGGTTAATTTTACCGGTGGAAAGAACTTTAGTGAATGAGTCATTGTTCAAGCTGATTTGGATAACTTTAAAGTGAAGGCTAAAGAGCAACTCAATAAAGTCAAAAGGGATATTATCATGAAACAAGTAAAAACTGAAACTCTCAAACCTCTGCTTTTTGATGATATGATTGAGGGCGAATTGGGTGAAATAAAGTTCAATAAAAATATAGGAGAAGTAGCAAGTGTGCTTGATGGTTCACTAAAACAAAAAATTGTTTTCCGTTATATTCGTTGGGATGAGCTGATGAGCGCAGTTTACAAATTTACTTCTCAAAGATCCAACCAATCATTTTCTTTGGTGGAGATAGATAGAAATAGTGCAGTATTATATGATAGATTCGTTTCTTCAACAGGAATATATATCATACCTACCAAAATAAATACTATCCGAGGATACAATTTTTCTACAGATATTGCTTGATTAAAAAGTCAGATAAAACAAAAAATTTCAGGTATGACAAAAGAAGCAGCCGCACAATCACTACTAACTTTTTCTAATATTGGAGCTGCTGAAATTAAAATTTCACCATTTTGGATTCATAAAATTCCAAATGTTATGAGCAGAATAAAGATTGAATTAGTTAAATAAACAATAAAAAAAACTTAGCAATAATGCTGAGTTATAATTCTTAATAAGATTTGCCGAGAACAGGACTCGAACCTGCACACCAAAAGATACTGCGTTCTAAGCACAGCGTGTCTACCATTCCACCATCTCGGCACTAATGAACAATCCACTTATGAGTAGGGATTCTAATAGTTTTTTTCTCACATATTACAAGATCTGTTTTAGAACTATTGGATACTGCCATTAATTAGCAATTGACTACTTTCTGATATTCATTAGTATTATAAAATCTAAAATACAAATAGTTAATAAAATTAAATTAATTTTTTATTTACTCTACACTATATCTGATTATGTTTTTATACTTTTCATCTTTTAAAAAAACTTTTATACTTTTAGTAGTGCTTTTCGTAACATTATTGCCACTATCAGGTTTTACGTACGTTACAATCACTGATAATACATCAAAAAGTACTGCAGTATACGTAGGAGGCACAGGAAAAGAAACAACAACAAGAACTATTGGTAATGGAAATACTCAAATTAATACAAATTCAGCATCGAATAATACTGGTAAAATTCTTATCAATCCAAGTAATAAAACAGGATCTAGTATCTTTGATTCTACAGGTTTAACTTTTGAGGACATTAACTCGATAGGACTTCCTGAAGATCCAGAGTTCTTGGAAGCACTAGCATGGATGTATACCAATAAACTTACAAGTCTATGAACTCCAGACTCATTCAGACCATTTGATAAAGTAACTAGAGAAGAATCTTCAAAAATATTTGGTAGATTTGCAAAATGAATTTTGAAAGTTAAGTTCAAAACAGAGATAAATAATGATTCTTGTATTTTTACAGATAGTTGATCAATTTCTTCTCCGCTGAGTTTGGATGTATTTGATGCATGTAAACTATGATTATTTAAAGGTGGAAATGGGGCCGCTTTCAATCCTCAGGGTGGTTTAACAAAGGCACAGTCATTAGCAGTGTTGGTGAGATTGTTTGATAATAAATCTTGGGACGAAACGACCGACCCTCGGTTTTATAATTATTATAAAAGAGCATACGAATTAGAAATTACAAAAGATGTAGATTTTGAAAATTTTAATAGAGATGTAACAAGATATGAAGTTGCTCTGATGATTTATAGGTTCAATATAAAATACAAAATACTTAAACCACAAAATGATAAGATTGTACCAACAAATCCATTTATTACCACAGTTCCAAATAGTACAGTTGTACAAACAGGCTCCAATCTAAAATCAGCTATGATACTCATTAATTCAAGTTTTCTAAGCGACTCTGGAATACAAAATCTTCCTATAGATTTACTAGGAAATAATCTAATTCTTAAAAAAAGTAAAATAAATGTTTTTTGAACTTGAAATTCAAATTATGTGTGGTTTGGGAGAGTGTATAATGAACAACAATATACAGGATCAGCGACTTTTACTATTCTTAGCGGTATTGTAAATGAAGCTTACATAAGACCTATCAATCTTAATAATAATTACTATCAAATTGAAGTCGGTACCCAGCTCCCATATTATACTATTACAGAAATTAATCCTAAGTAGATCTCACCTTAATTATATATTCTTGATTATGACTCTAATAAATTTTCAATTATCTGAAGAACAATATAAAGAGCTTACTGATGAATTGATTTATCATAATGATCTTTACTATAATCAGTCTCATACTGAAATTACCGATGAAGAATATGATAATAAATTTCAACTCCTTGTATCTACTGAAAATTTGCATCCAGAATGGATTACTCCCAATTCTCCTTCTCAAAAATTAGTAGGACAAAACAGTAAACAAAAAGAATTTCAAAAAGCAGTTCATCAAAAGCCATTACTATCATTGGAGAACACTTACAATGCCGAAGATATTAAAGATTGGTATGAAAGTATTGAAAGAGTGTTACAAAAAATGACAGAAGGAACTTCCTCGATTGGGTTTTCTCTTGAGCCAAAATATGATGGTATCAGCGTAGAACTCATCTACAAGCAATGAAAGTTTGTACAAGCTATCACGAGATGAGATGGTATGAGCGGAGATGATATTACTGCTAATGTCATGACTATAAATTCAGTACCAAAAATAATTCCATATCAAGAAGAACTTCATCTTAGAGGTGAAATTGTAATGCCAAAATCTGTATTTGAAAAACTCAATGAAGAAAGGGCAAAAGCAGGTGAGGCACTTTTTGCGAATCCTAGAAATGCTGCATCAGGGAGTATCAAGCAATTAGATACTTCTGTTACTGCATCTAGAAAACTTTTATGTTACGTATATGATGTACTGTAGAAATATTGAATCAATATATTTTTTTCTTTATGAGAATATTTCTGACTTTATCTTTAGACTAAAATAACTACTAACTAGAAGATCACTTTTTGTTTTTTTGATTGCACAAGAATATGGATATACTTGAGTTTGAGATTAGATATCGTAGTTATGAATGACTTTCACAAAAATTCAATCTTGATTGGACGAGTGAGGAGATTTCTAAATTATGTGCAATTTCAGATCAAGGTGTATTACATAAAAAACTCAATGAAACAGACCCAGATGAACTTAAAGAACTTACCCTCGAAACATATTCAGATTATAAAAAATGAATAATAGCAGATTGAGAGAAAAAGATTCTTACAGCTGCAAAAGATGAATGAGATGAGGAATTTACACTTGCAGATTATATTCACAGAAATGAATATGAGCTCAAGGTAATCAAAGAAATGGGTTTCAATTCTTATTTGTTAGTAGTAGCAGATTTCATAAACCGAGCAAAGCACAACAGTATTCCAGTGGGACCAGGGAGATGATCTGCGGCTTGATCGATGACTGCATGGTTGATTGGTATTACAGATGTAAATCCTTTGCCTTTTGGACTACTATTTGAAAGATTTCTCAATCCTGCCAGAGTGAGTATGCCGGATATCGATACAGATTTTGATGATGAACAAAGAGAATTAGTATATGAATACGTGAGAGAGCATTATGGCCATGAGAGAGTTGCAAAGATTGGAACCTTCATGAATATGTCTGCGAAAGCAGCATTTAAGGACGTAGCAAGAGCTTTTGGTCTCCCTTTTGACATTAGTAATAGAATTTCCTCACAGTTTACTATTCTTAATGATGATAGAACTGTAAATTTTCAAAGATGTTGGGTAGAAATTGATGAGCTGAAATCAGCATTGGATTGAGATGATCAGATTAAACAAATAGTAGATGTTACTGAAAACCTAATTTGAACTTTCCGTCAAACCGGAGTACACGCTTGTGGAGTAATTATCGGACCTGAGGATCTTACGCACTATCTTCCGTTACAGTTACCACCAAATACTATCTATTCTCCAAAAGAGTGGAATATTACGCAATACGATTACAAATATGCAAAAGTTGAAGATACAATTGGAGTTATTAAGATGGATTTTTTGGGTCTAGCTAATCTTTCTATTATAAAAAATACCATTAAAATAATACAAAAAAGACATGAAATAAGCTGAAAACCATTGCCAGAGATGTTTCAAAAATATATGGTGACGAGTACTTTTGAACCACCACTAGATGATCTATTGGTATTTGAAAACATTTTCCAAAAATGAAATACGAGTGGTATCTTTCAGTTTGAATCTGAAGGTATGAGAAGGTTTCTGATGTTGCTAAAACCTGATAGGTTTGATGATATTGTTTCTATGAGTGCATTATATCGTCCTGGACCAATGGAGTTTATTCCTTCGTTTATCCATCGTAAACAAGGTGAAGAATCGATAGATTATATGTATCCTGAGCTGTATCAGGTCATTCGTGAACAGTACGGACAAGAAGTGGCAGAAGATGAAAAAAGAAAGCTTGAAGAAGATCTCAAACCAATTTTAGGGAATACTTATGGAGTTGCGGTTTTTCAAGAACAATTGATGTTTATGTCACAGCGTGTGGGTGGGTTTAGTTTTGCCCAAGCGGATGAACTGAGAAGAGGTATTGGTAAAAAGTTAGTAGATCTGGTAAGAAAAATGAAGGAAGAGTTTATAGAAAAAGCACAGGTATATAGAAATTATAAAAAAGAAACAGCACGTTGGGTATTTGAGAAGATGATTGAACCAGCTGCTCTCTATTCATTCAATAAATCTCATTCGGTAGCATATTCGATGGTTGCTTTACAAACAGCTTATCTCAAAACCTACTATCCAATTGAATTTCATGCTGCATTATTACGCGCAAATGAAACAAATACTGAAGAACTTAGCAAGTTTATCAATGAAATAAAATTTCAAGGACTTGATATCGTGGGGCCTGATGTCAATGAATCTTACAGCCACGTTGCTGCTATTCAAGACACCATCAGATTATGATTTTTATGTATCAAAGGAGTAGGAAGCGAGGTGAGTGAGACTCTGCAAAAAGAAAGACAAGAAAATGGGAATTATAAAGACCTCGCTGATTTTCTCAAAAGATGTCAGTCGGTCATCAACAAAAAATCACTAGAATGACTTATAAAATCTGGAGCTTTAGATAATTTTATGGATCGCGGTGCATTACTTGAAAATTTGGAATATCTGTTGGAACGAACAAAAGCGAGTAATCAAATCTCCGATGGAGGCTTGTTTGGTGGAGGATTTGGAGAGCAAACTTTGGATCTGAAAGCAAAAAATCCATTGGATTCCATGAGCAAGATAAAGCTAGAATATGACGTCTTCAGGACCTTTGTTTCCTTCCATCCGCTTGATGGATTGTATCCGTGGGTAAAGGCAAGAGGCTATAGTATGATATCTCAATTTAAAAATCGAAATTATGATAAGGAACAACAAGATTTTTGAGCTTTTACTATTGTAGGATTAGTCCTCAAAGTTACGAGAGCTAGGAAAAAGTGATTCTTTATTAAGATTGAGGATTTTAGTGAAAATATTGAATTCTTCGTGAAAGATCCTTTGGATATTAAAGAGTTTGATTTATTAATAATAAGCTGATATAGAGGAAAATGATCACCAAGATGGAAAAAAATAATCAAGGTTGATCGTGAAAAGTTAGTTCAAATTGCCTCTGGAAGTGGAAAATATGATCTGAATGAAACAATGTTTATGGTAAAAAGAAGAAGACTTGGGCTTACTTCTCTTCAGTCTGAAACTAATTCTGCGCCTGTTACGGAAGCTGAAACTGAAGAATTGTGATTAGAAGTAAACGATGCGAACTCACCTACAGAAATGGATTTACAAGTAATGGAAGAACTTAATGAAACTCCAATAGCAAAATTGGATGAAAAAGAAAAAAACTCATTAGGTGATTTAGAAGAAACTTGAATAGATCCAATAGGCGATGAGGATCAAGATGAGCCATCTGAGAATTTTTCTGATAGCCTTAAAAATCCATCCGAGAATAAGAATAATACTCAAAATGATAAGAATGATAGTGATGTTATCCATGATAATAGTTGAACTGAGAAAATAAAGAATGAAGTGCCTCAATTTGAACTTCCTAATGATATTCAGACTATAAAAAAATTACAACAAATAATTATGACTTCATCAGGAGATAACAAGCTTAGAGTTTGAGGTATGAATATTAGCTTAACTGATGAAGGACTAAAGCAAATAACAAGTCTACTCAACAAATAGTGAAACTTATTGCAAATACAAGTTTCATTGTTATAAAGACAAATCATTAGACTCTTTATTATTCTTATTAATTGAAATTATGAATCGATTCACGCTCATATTCCATGAACTTATTACTCGTCCTATAGTCAATATTCTGGTTTTATTTTTAGCACTTACTTCCGGAAATCTTGGTTTATCTATTATCTTTCTTACATTAGCGGTAAGAGCCGTATTATTCTCTACTACTGCTTCTGCAAATACAATGGGTAAACATATGACAGATATCTGACCTAAAATGCAAGAAATACAGGAAAAATATAAAGATGATCAGGATAAACTGGCGAAAGAAACAATGAAATTATTAAAAACACAGTGAGCATGACCGCTCAAAGGTTGTTTGGGCTTACTATTACAAATACCTGTGTTTATTTCTTTGATTAGAGTAGTACAATGATTAGCAGATAAAACTCTTCCTACCAGTCATGTATATAGTTTTCTCACTCAATGGGGAGCTCAATATCTCGATGTTTCACAAATACAACATATCTTTTTGGGAATTGATTTACTCCAACCTAATAACATAATACTCGCGGTTATAGCTGGGGTTTTGATTTTCGTTCAAACAACAATGACTACTTGGGTGCAACCAAAAGCAGCATCTCAAGCCATGCCAAATGGTCAAGCTATGCCAGATATGACAAAGATGATGCCGGTAATGAATATCGTAATGGTATTTATGATGTGATCATTTGTTTATAGCACAAAAGCTGGAGTAGGTTTATATATCCTTACTTCTACTTTATTTGGAGTATTGCAATTTTCTCGACAGTACAGACAAGTTTTGCCAATCAAAATCAGAGCATTATTTGCTAAAAAGAAAAAAAAAGGAGAAGTGGAAGTCCTCTCAAGTAAGTAATCATTATAACATATATTTGATACATGAAATATTCAAAACATGTTGTGGCTTGAATCACGACTATAATTATTCCTATAGATTCTAGTACTACACTCACTAGCCAGGTTTTCTGTAATGCAGGAAGTGTCTATGAAAATAAAGAAACGAATGGTCTGAGTCATTTTTTGGAACATATGTTTTTTAAGGGATGAAAAAGATATCCCACTATGGAAAGTATTGCCAAAACTCTTGATGCTATTGGCGCAGAGCACAACGCCTATACATCAGATTATATTGCATCATATTATGTAAAATCTTCTCCAGAACATCGAAAGATCTGACTTGATGTGTTGAGCGATATGATTTGTAATGCAACCTTCCCGGAAGAGGAAATCAAAAAGGAAACAGGAGTAATCTTACAGGAACTCCAAATGTATAAGGATCAGCCTAGGCATGAGATGTTGAAGCATGCAAAACAATGGTATCATGGAGATAATGCATATGGTTGGCCAATCATCGGTACAGAAGAGACTATCCAATCAGTGACAAGTGAAAGTCTTCATACTCATAAAAATGCTTTGTATACCAAGGATAATATGATTATTGTGATAGCAGGTAAAATTGATAATGAAGAAGATATTCTGAATATGATTAGCGAGCACTTTAAAGATTTGGGTGAAACTACTACTCTTCAGAAAGCACCTTATAATAATTATAAACCAAGTGAATCAAGTTCCAAACTTGTACAGTGAATCAATCAATCTCATTTGGTCATGTTTGCAGACGGGATACCGATGCAAAGTGAAAAACAAGCTACGGCTGCAAAATTATTGGCCAACATTCTTGGGGGTACGACTTCTTCAAAATTATGGATGGAAATAAGAGAGAAACTAGGACTATGTTATTATGTAGGAGCAAGACATAGCAGTAATCTTGATTTTGGACAATTTTCTGTGAGTGCAGGACTTGATAAAAAGCAATTACAAATCTGAATTGATGCTATAGAACTTATTTTGAAACAAGCAAGTGAAGGGGAACTCACAAGAGAAGATTTTGAACTAGCTAAAAATAATTATCTGGGATCTTTACAAATGGGTCTAGAAACCTCTGACGCAATTGCGGATCGGGTAGGTTATAGATATATGATGAAGAAAGAAATTAAAACATTGGAAGAAATAATGGAGCAATATAAAGCAGTAACATATGAAGAAGTTATGAACTTATGTAAGATGCTAGAAAAGAGTAACTGGTATACTTACTGGATTGAATAAGATTATAAGAATTTAAAGATAAATATATTCTGATTATATAAAAATATGTCAATATATTATATTGACTTAATATGAATATTTACTATTACATTAACTATAATATTGTCAGATTTATGCCATAATTAGAAAAACTTGAAATCTTGGTTAATATAATTATGTAGTTATAGTTAACAAAAAATTGATTGTTAATGTATTAATGTGTATAGAATTTTAAGGAGAGGTGGCAGAGTGGCTTAATGTATCTGTCTTGAAAACAGACGAGGCGCAAGTCTCCGTGGGTTCGAATCCCTCCCTCTCCGCCATCATAGTATTTGATATGAACAGCGTACTGATGTATCAATGTCTGGTTGGCTATTTATCACTTTCCCCTGTGGATGTATTACAGTAAACAAATCTTTTCGCCTAAAAGAAAATTCAAAAGATGATTATCAAGAGTACTTAGCAACTTTGGTATAAAGTGAACACAATTCTTATCCAAGTTTGCTCCCAAAATACAAAATAAAATAGGTAATATCTTCCACGCTACAGGAAGTTTTGCTAAAGGAAACGTCGTAGGAATGTTTAAAACATGATTTACAGTTTTAACCCTACTCATTTTTTCTTACGCAATGATCTATGCTGATAATTTCCAAGCATACGATAATGTGGTACTCAGTGCTTGATCTGGGCTCGAAGATCAAACTATCAAAGATAATGATAGTATGGTTATTGATCTAGAAGATGTAGTGGTAGACGAATCTGATGCACTTGGAATTCGTAAGATTACCTATACAGCAAGAAAAGGCGATACGCCAAGTTCAGTGGCTAGCCAATTTGGTATTACTACAAAAAATCTAAAACTCGTAAATCATATAGATACAGATACTCTAAAAGCAGGTACCAAACTTGTTATAACTCCAGTTGAAGGATTTGTTATCCAAAATACAGCAGGAAATATGACAGTTGAACAATTTGCAAACAAACATTTTATGGATGTAAATGACCTCAGAGAACTCAATGACTACTCAAGTAACTTAGATATTATTAAAAACGGATACGATATATTCATTCCTCTTACGGTAGAAGAAGGAATAAGATTAGGATTTATCAAAGAAGAGGTGGTAGAACAAACTGTAACTGTTCCTACAAAAACGAATCCATCAAATCCAACAAAACCAAATACAAAAACAGTAGTTACTAAAACTGCTCCAAAAACTGTAGTTTCGACTGCTAAGACAACTGAAATTGCAAAAAGTGTAAAAAATGTAGGTAAAGCCTATTATTCAAAAGCTGAAACATCATCTACTTTTGGATTTGCCGCAGGAAACTGTACTGCTTACGTTGCTAAAAAATTACCAACAATTGGTAAAGCAATTAGAGCTGAAGGTGGAGGACATGCAAAAACTTGGTATTCTCAAGCTTCAAAAGCTGGACTCAGCGTTGGTAAGACGCCAAGTGTCGGAGCTGTAGGAGTTATGGGTAGTACTTATGGCTATTATGGACACGTCGGAATCGTTACATCAGTGTCAGAAAAACAAGTATGTATGAATAATGCAAATGTAAGAGGACGAGGAGTAGTTTCAGAAGATTGCTTCCCTAAATCAGCGTTCATTGGATATATCTACTAATTTCAATTTATTATAGTTTTAGAAAAGAAAGGTTTTGCAAATATGTAATTCCTTTCTTTTTCAACCTTTATCCTGAAATATCAGCCATGAAGAATATAAAAAAATATCTCCCTGAGTTTGTATATGGTGGGATCGATGGAGTGATTACTACCTTTGCAGTAGTAGCATGATCGGCGGGTGCAGCTCTCAGTCCTCATATTGTGATTATCCTGGGATTAGCAAATTTACTTGCTGATGGATTTAGTATGTCTATTGGTGATTATCTCAGTAGTTCCTCAGAAAAAGCACTTGGTCAATCAAACACTGATAAAGTTCCACTTCACGGAGCTCTTATGACCTATGTAGCCTTCGTGGTAGTAGGATTTATACCCTTAATTCCATATATCTTCTGATTATCTGGAGATCAATTCTGGATATCGGTAGTATTTACAGCAATTGGATTGACTACAATCGGTTGGATAAAATCATGGATAACTGGACTTCCTTTGTTTAAAACTATCCTTCAGACACTTTCACTTGGTCTACTAGCAGCATTGGTAGCATATTACGTAGGTGATCTCATAGAACACCTTATTAGCTCAAAATAAATTAAATAATCTGAATTATCCGCTTATTTTTTCATCATGAAATTACTTTCCTATCTCCAGATTGAATACAAGCTTGCAAGAAGAAAAGCAGTGCAACTTCTACAATCAGGAAAGGTTCTTCTCAATAATGCAGAACCTGAAAATTATCAAACTGAACTCAATATTGGAGATATGCTTTCAGTAGAATTTCCTCATGGGAGGGAAGAAAAAAAAATTGAAACTTTCCCAGTAATTGATTCTCAGCTCATATTATACCATAAACCTGTAGGAATTGTAGTCAGTAATGATGATCCTCACAATACCACCATCTATAATCGTTTACCGCCAGGAATGAGAGAATATCAATATATAGGAAGACTTGATAAAGATAGTTCTGGATTATTGCTCTTAGCCAATGATAAAAAATTGGTACATGAACTTGGTCACCCAAGTGCAGGGATTGTAAAAACTTACCTGGTGAGAATTGATAGCTTACTTGATGAAGAACAACTCAGTCATTGTATGAATGGAATGATAGTAGATGAACAGGGTAAAGCAGTTGGTGCAGGTCAATCGCCAGAAATGGGACAGGATTTCCTCAAGTTTGAATCAGTAGAGCAAGAACAAAGAAAATGATATGTAAGTTTAGTAATTAAACTTGTAGAAGGACATAAAAGACATATTAGAAGATTACTCAAAGCTTGTGGGAAAAAAGTATTTGCTCTTCATAGAACTGCCTTTGGTAAATATAAGCTTTCAGATCTCAAAGAAGGTGAGTGGAAGTTGATGGACATCTAATCAGAATAGAGAAGAAATATTTTAGTTTTTCAAATTTGGCTCATGATGGAAAAAATTAAAAGATTTCTAGAACCACTTAGATGGCATAAGAAGTATGGAATCATAGTAGCAATAACATGAGCTATAGATGGTACTTGGTGATTTATGTATCCTTGGATATATAGCAATATAGTAAATCTACTCACCAACTCACAGGATACAGGTATATTTAGTCAAGAAGTATGGAGATTTGGACTGATGTATGGAGGATTTATGGTAATTTTTTTTGCCATTGACTACTGTACGAGAAATACAAGTATGTTATTTATTCAGGAAACTATGAAAGATATTTATAAAAAATATCTAAGCAAGTTTTTTGTAATGGATAACAACCATGGTGAACTTATATGAACCGGTAAACTGATACAAATCACAGCAAGTGGTGCATGATCTTGGATAGACTTACTTAGAAATATAACACAAGACCGGGTTAAAGTAATCATATCTACAATGTGATCTATGATATTTATATCAACTATAGATATAAAATATATGTGGCTGTCAATGATGATCATAGTAATAATGGCGCCAATACTAATGTTTTTGGTAAAAAAAACTAAAAAGTACAGAAAAGAACAGAAAGATATAAGGATAGCGAGATCAAGACAATCAAACAAGATCTTTATGACAAAATTTGAGATACTACAAAATAATAAAACTCAAAACGAGCTAGATGAGCTAGAAAAGCTAGAATATAGAAATAAAGAAGTAAGAAAAAAGATAAATAATCGACAGTTTTGGACTTACTGAACACCACGATTTGTAGTAGACATAATAATTGCCATATTTATCCTTGCTGCTACTTATATGATCACAAAGTGAGATATAACGATATGAGCTTTTGTAGGCATATGGAGTGCACTGAGTACCATAAAAAATCATATCTACAATCTCATAAGACAATTTGAGTTATGGCCTGATGCTTGGATAGATGTAGAGAAATTATGGGATACATTTGATGATGCATCAAATATAGTATGATATGACAATGGGGATAAATTTATTGGTAAAGACGGTGATGTAAGTATACAAAACCTATCATTTTCATATCAAGAAAAAGATGATAAGAAAAAAGATACTGATAAAAATGAAGATGAAGATCAAGAAGAAAATAATGATGATAAACAGAATAAGATGATCTTTGAGGATTTTGACTTGCGCATAAAGTGATGAAATAAGATCGCTCTTGTATGACCAAGTGGATGAGGTAAAACTACACTTGTGAAATTGATCTCGTGATATCTCAGTCCAACTCAATGAGTCATAAACATAGACTGACAACAACTCCCAAATCATGATTGATCAAATCAACATACTAGTTTGAAATCATATTATCAGCATATCTGATATCTTACACAAGAGCCATCGGTATTTGATGCTACGGTATTGGAAAATCTATTGTATGGTCTTACTACAAATTATAAAATAGGTATAAAATGGGGAGAACTCGATCAAGATACCAAAGATAAGATAGAAAAAAGCGTCCGTCTCGCTCAGTGTGATTGGGTATATGATCTAAAAGATGTATATGATACGGAAGTAGGAGAAAGAGGTATCAAGCTGTCTGGAGGACAGAAGCAAAGACTCGCTATAGCCAAGATCATGCTAAAAGATCCTACTATTATACTTCTTGACGAGCCAACTTCAGCACTTGATAGTTATAATGAAGAACAAGTTACCATAGCAATGAATAATCTTTTTGCAGGCAAAACTGTAATCATAGTAGCGCATAGACTACAGACTGTAAAAAATGCAGATGAAATTATCTATATAGAACATGGTAAGATACTAGAAAGATGAACTCATCAAGAACTAGTGAAACTGGGTTGATCTTATTATAAAATGGTGGAATTGCAGAGTGGCTTCTAGTTGTTTGAGCTATAAATATGAAATTTGAATTTTAAATACAAATCACTACAACTTATTGATGTCTTTATTCAAACGTTTATTACTTTCTTTGTTTCCAGAAAACTTCTGAGGATCGCTCGGTCCTGCAAGTATGTTTTTGGGTTTGGTGAACGCTAAGCACTTCTTCACGGTAATTACCAAAAGAATGGTGGAAAACCCTAAGTTTAATCTTTTTGATATTGGGGGAGATCCAGTAGAAGTGAAGATAGGATTTGGGAGTGAGCCAAATATCAAACCAAAAGATCTCGAATTATACTTTTCTTATTGTGTATGCGCTAACCTCAATGGTTATAAACTCTACAATCCTACCAATATAGCTGCTTTGATGAGTATTTCACTTTCTCAATATTTTGTGAAAGACTTTGAACGCAGTAAGAAGGGGAATGATCAGTTTATGGTATTACTGATCTGTATCAATATTGTTTCTTATGTGTTCGCCTCGAGAGTGAAAGTTTTCCCAGCCCATCTTGATCCCAAAGATTCTTTCAACTGGTTTGTAACTGTATTCTTTAATTATTACCAATTCTTGCTTGGTGTATACAATATCAAGATCGGAAAGAAAGCTTTCCAAGAACTCCAAAAGAAACTCAGCGCCCACACAGATATCTTTTTCTGATTATATTATATCTACAAAAAACTCAATACCTACCTCGATGATAGTCAGGTAAGTTCGAGGGATTTTATGGATTGGATGTTTATGGACGAGCTCAAGAAGGGTAAAAATAAGGCTGATTTTGCTAAGCTACATGCAAATATCGATGAGTACATCTTCAGTACCAAGCTTTCACCTATGGAAGATAAAGTTCTTGACGCGCTGATGCCTGCTGAGATACTGATCAAGCTTCTCTACAATCGAGAAGATGTGTTCTGGATTAGTGAATATGTGATACCTACGGTCTATCCTACCCACAAGATGGATGCTTTTATTCATTCTTTCCTCCAGTCAGATGATGAACTGGAAAACTGGATAGAATTTATTCTTGATCATAAACTTTGGAAGGCGAATTTCTTTCCTTCTCTCAAGAAAATGATTACCCACAAATTTCACAAGAACGATCCTGAGAACGAAGCAAATGTAGAAAGCTTTCTTTCGAGTATTTCTGATGGATTGGGGATGAATACACTTCCAGAAGGATTTAAAAAAGAGGGAATGCTGATGGATAGGGTACTCAATTTTTATGTAGGATTGATGGGTTCGCTGTGGTCTGGAAGAGGAGATAATATGTATATGAGGCTTTTTAGACGCCCATTGATTACTAGCTCTGTGCTAGATATTCATACTCTCCAAAGACATTCGGTCAATTATTACACTGAGAAACTGTATCAATATAGTAAATTAGCTTTCTTTTACAGGACTATCTTTGATGGGGTGAGATCTGGAAAAGCGAGTTTTGTACTGCCTTTTGTGGCGGATATCAAAGAGATTTATAATAATCTGATCGTATTGAAGCTTTTGACTGAAAATGCGCTCGCGATACTGTTTCAGGATATTCTTTCCAAAGATATTAAACTCTCCATCCAGCAAGATTCACTGATCGAGATCTTCCAAAAACTTCATGGTAAAAAAATCTGACAATGGGTAAAATTAAAGAATGATGCTCTTATTGAAGCTATTTATACTCCATTCATAGATCTCATTGAAGATAAAAGTATGATGGAGAAGATAAAAAATAATCTGACCGTTTCAGATATCAGAAATATCAAGGAAAATCTCTATTCCTTTGATTTTCAGGTGATGCAGGAATGCATGAAAAAACTCAAAGAATTGGAACTTCCAGGGCAATATGTAGATACAGTAATCTATACTCTTTTAGCATCCTTGAGAGATACTTTGGTCGGAATTTTGTTTATGATACATATGTGTTTAGAAAAGCAACAACAAAAGAAAATTGATCTTCAAATATATCGTCTGGTAACTTTGTACTGCAAAGAAGTTTTATGTCTTACTGAGGAGGAGAGTGACCTTATGTCAAAGATTATATTTGATTTATATGAACAATATAAGAATCTTATAGGCTTATGGGCAAAAATTGATGATAATCAGTATTTCTTGGAGGTTGGTACAGACTGTCGATGGATATTTATTAGTAAAGAATCTACGAGCCAACATATCATCAATACAGAGGATGTGATGCGGTTTTGAGGGTATCTCAAACACATCACTTACTACAATAAAAGATTCATTATTCCTAAAATGTAAATATTTTAATAAACTGAATTGAAAATGTCATGCATATGTGCTTGACATTGATTATGAGTTGGTTATTCTCTGATTAGAATATCTGAATATAATCAATCCAATATGAATAATATATTTTCTAAAATATATGAAGCATAACAAGGAGTATTATAGTTTAAGATATTTCTATTTATTAGTAATATTTTTTGTTTATGCAAGGTACAGTAAAATGGTTCAACGTAACTAAAGGTTTCGGATTCATCGCTCCAGAAGATGGTGGTAATGATATCTTCGTTCACATCACAGCTCTTGACGGGTTGAGAATCGACGAAGGTGACAAATTAGCTTTCGACCTTCAAGAAGGTAGAAAAGGTCACGAAGCAATCAACATTTCTATGGTTGAAAAAAATCCAAATCCACCAACGAGACAATCGTTCAACGGTGGTAACGATAACCAAGATCAATACTAATTTTCTAAGGAAAATTAAACATTGGAATGAAACACCTTTCGGGGTGTTTTTTTTTATTTTAAAATAGTTTGAATACACATAATTGATAACATTAATATTTGAAATAGTGCCCCAAACAATTATCTTCAGAGTATTTATTATGTCATTTTTTTACTATGTATGAAATATTATCACGATTTTCAGGAATAGGAATATTTTTTGTTATCTTTATTGTTCTTATACTATGATTTAGAGTAGTGCCACCAAATCAAGCAAACATCGTAGTAAGACTTGGAAAACCTGTAAGAGTAAGAAAGCAGGGTTGGCATTTGATCATACCAATCTTGGAAGGAACGGTAAGACAGTCATTGTATGATAAGAATCTTGGTGTGAACGTAGATGGTTTGACAGTAGATAACGTAAAAACTGGAGTGGGAATAAATGTAGTATATAGAGTAAAACAAGATGATCAGTCTATCCTTGACTCTAAGTTTGCTATTGATGATCCAGTAAGAATCGTACAGGCTACCGTAGAAGAACAACTGAGAGCTAAAATATTCACTTTTGAACATGAAGAAATATTCTGAAAAAGAGAAGAGATAGGAAATGAGGTAAAAGAAGCTCTCAAAGAAAAACTTGGTCAATATGGCATGGAACTTGATAGTGTACAAGTTACAGATATAGTTCTCGAAGCGGGAGTAATGGAATCTATGAATCAAATTATCACTCAAGAAAAAAAGAAACAAGCATTGGTAAGAGAAGCAGAATGACGTAAAGCAGCGCTGATTCTCAATGCAGAAGCAGACAAGGAAGTTAAAAAACTGATTGGTGAAGGTATGGCACTTCAAAGACAGGCTTTAGCAAAAGGATTTAAAGAATCTGTAATGGAAATGAAAGCTATTGATAGTACGCTCAATGCCAAAGCAATTCTTGATTTCTTGATTACTTCTTCAAGATTGGAAACTTTGGAAAAAGTAGGACACGAAGGAAATGTAAAAGTGATCTACCTCAATGAAAATCTTGAAGGTAAAGCTGCACACATGTTTGGTAATAGCGTGGAAGGATCTAGTAAATCTTAATTATTTCTCTCTATGGGTATGCCAGTCTCTACAGTCTCAGAGTATTTAAAAAATATTCCTGCCGATCAAAAGGTGGCTTTTGAACAACTTAGAAAATCAGTACTCTCTAGTTTACCAGAAGGTTTAGAAGAATGTATAAGCTATAATATGCTGTGATATGTCGTTCCTCATTCTGTATATCCTGCTGGTTATCACTGCGATCCCAAACTTCCTCTACCGTTTATTTCAATTGCTTATCAAAAAAATTCAATCAATCTGTATCACATGTGAATGCATGCTAAACCTGAGATTTCAGAACGATTTCAAAATGAACGAAAAAAACATTCTTCACGTAAACTGGATATGGGAAAATCTTGTATCAGATTGAAGTACTATGATGATATTCCTTATATTCTGATTGAAGAATTGATTGGGAAGATGAGTATGAAAGAGTGGATAGATATATATGAAAAAACCTATCGTAGTTAATTATTTTCAAAAATATATGGAAAAAATCCTCTTATCTCGTCTTATCAACCACGGATTATGCCATTCTTCTTTGAAGGATCCTTATGAAGTGGTCAAACATATGATGTGCACACAAGCACAGGATTTTAATCAGCATCAATGGGCAATAGCTTCACGTGTAGCTGGATCTTGTACTTTTCAAGATATTGAAAAAGCGTATAATCAAGGAAAAATAGTAAAAACTTGGACGCAGCGTGGGACCATTCATTGTGTGGCAGCAGAAGATGCATGATGGGTAGTAAAACTGTGTGCAAGTAAGACTTTGAAGGGATTTAAGAAACGTAGAGATTATTTGGGGATAAGCGATGAGCTTTGTGATAAAGCTCTGACATCAATACAGAAAATGCTTTCAGGAAGAAAAATCCTCACGCGTAAGGAAATTATTCATAATCTGACTGAAGCGTGAATCGATATGCAAACAGGACGAGGCTATCACTTATTGTGTTATGCAGCAAGCCTAGGAATAGTAGTACAATGACCAATAAAAAATAAAGATCATGCATTTGTTTTAGTGAAAGATCGAATACCTCAAGTTAAGCAACTAACAGAAGAGGAATCACTCAAAGAACTCACTTTACGTTATTTTATAAGTCATGGTCTCGCCACCGTCAAAGATTTTGCTCGATGGTCAGGACTGTGAATCACTCAAATCAAAAAGTGAATTGAACTGTGTGATAAACTCTTGAACAGTGAAGAAATTGATGGGCAGAATTATTACTTTGCGCAAGAACATAGCGCAACTATTTCAGATTATAAAAAATATATCCCAAAATCACCATATATATCTTTATTAGCAGGGTTTGATGAATTTTTATTGGGTTACAAAGATCGTACTGCAACCCTTGAAATAGATCATCATGTATTGGTAGATACTTCTAGAAATGGAATATTTAAGCCTACTTTGATGATTGATGGAAAAACTTTGGCAACTTGGTCTGTCAAACATAAGACGAAAGTTTCTGAACTTACAGTGAAATCATTTACAAAACTTTCGGATGAGGATTTTAAAATACTGGAGAAAGCAGTACAAAATTACTGAAAAACTATTGAAAAAGATGTTATCTTGTCGTAAAATTCATATTATTCTTCCAAGACTACCTGAGTTCCTTCCAAAGCAATTGCAGAGATGGAATTTTTTGGTGAACCTTCGATGAGTTTGTCAGAATACACTAAGTAAACGAGACTATTGGAAACGGTATCATAGAAACGAACAATACGGATTTTTTTGAATAATATGCTGGTACTTTCATTCCAGATTTCTTCCTTAGTTTTGATAGCTTTGAGAAAAGTGATCGGACCAGTCTGACGACAGGCAACTGATGCATCACTGGTATCTTCTGCTAATCCTAAACCTCCTACTACACCACCTTTCACAGCACGAGAATAGAAACAGGTAATTCCACTGATTTTGGGATCTGGGACTGCTCAGATTTCAATCTGATGATCGGGACCAACAAACTTGAAAGCAGTATCTACAGAGCCTATCTTATAAGGTTTGGTACTGGCGATGGGAGTTTGTGCGCTTGGATTTTGGAGCGTATTACGAGGAGTGGGAGCACAACCACTGAGGATAAAACTTGCGAAAAGTGCTATGCTAAACATTTTTATATAGTTCATGTTGAGTGTTCAAAAAATTAAATAATCAGATTGCTGTAAAGATATCAAAGCTCAAACATTTTTCAAGGATAAGAAAACTATCTTTGCCGAGAAAATAGTACTTGAAATAAAATATCTAATAGCTATATCCTGTGGCACTTAATACCATTTTGGTACTTTTAGTCCTAAAACTTCAGAATATTTTTTTAATTATTATATTTTTTTATGATGAGCACAAAAACAACAAAGATTATCTATTGGATTGCTACCATTTTGATTGCTGCTTTCACCTTACCAGGATTATTTTTCATGAATAGTGAAATGGCTGTTGAAGGAATAAAAAATGTAGGTCTTGAAGGCGTGACTCGATTACAACAATTGCTTGGATATGCTCCTTCACTTGCAGTATTGGCAATTCTTTTTCTACCAAAATCTCAAAGTCATCTCAAAGAGTGGGCTTATGCAGGACTTGCTTTCGTTTATATTGGAGCATTTTGGGCACACGTACAGCTTGGTCAAACAGCAGCAGAAATTGCAATGCCAGTAGTTACGTTTATCGTGCTTATGACATCGCATTATATGTGGCATAAATTAATGAAAGGCGCATCAATGACAAAATAATTGATATTCTGAAAAGCTGGATTAATAATCGTAAATATTTACTATCTGTTTATATTTATATTAATCCAGTTTTTTTATGAAAAAAATCCTTCTTACTATATTGATTATACTTGGTATTTTGACTGGCTTATTTCAGCTTTCTAAATCTAGATCATTTCAAATATTCTGAGGAATGATTAACAATATCCAGACAGATAAAAACATCGTAGCTTTGACCTTTGATGATGGACCAACAAGCGGGAATACTCAAAAAATTCTTGATATCCTGAAAAATCACAAAATTCAGGCTACATTTTTTGTTATTGGGGAAGAGATAGAAAAGAATACTGGAGAGCTCCAAAAAATTATTAGCGACGGTAACCAAGTGGGGAATCACTCTTATAGTCACCAAAGAATGGTATTGAAATCTCCATCGTGGGTACGTAATGAAATACAAAAAACTGATGATCTGATTCGCGCAGCAGGATATGGTAGTGGAGAAATATATTTTAGAACTCCTTATGGGAAAAGACTTCTCATTACTCCCTATATTTTAAGATCCATGAAGAAGGCAAATATCTTCTTTGATGTAGAACCTGATACTTACGTAACAAGTTCTGGTGATATCTTAAATTATACTTTGGAAAAAACTCACTCAGGAAGTATTATTCTTATTCATGCGATGTATGGAGAAGATAATCAATCATTGGCTGTACTGGAAAGTATCATTACAGGACTACAAGAGAGAGGATTCAGCTTTGTTGCTGTTGACCAACTCTTAGAACAAACAAATACTCCAATAAAATTCCGATAATTTATTATTTTAAAAACTCTCAATATGAGTCTTGAATCACAAAAAATTACCCCTTTCTTATGGTTTGATAATCAGGCTGAAGAAGCTGCAAAGTATTATGTATGAATCTTTAAAAACTCTAAAATACTGAGTACCAATCCTATGGTTACAGCATTCCAGCTTGATGGAGTAGAATTTGCAGCCCTCAACGGCGGACCAAACTTCACTTTTTCAGAAGCAGTATCATTTGTAATAAACTGTGATGGGCAGGAAGAAGTGGATTATTATCGAAATGCTCTTACAGCCAACGGAGGTGCAGAATCTCAATGCGGTTGGCTCAAAGATAAATATGGTCTTTCTCGACAAGTAGTGCCGGTACAGTTGATGACTGCGATGGGAAACCCAGATCGTGAAAAAGCTCAATATGCGATGGAACAAATGATGAAGATGAAAAAGATTGTTATTACGGATCTCACAGCATAATCTGATTATAATTTAATTTATAAGAATACTATTATGAAAAACTTAGAATTTAAAATCCAAATCAATGCTCCTATAGCAAAAGTACGAGATACTATGCTCAGCGATAAAGGATATAGAGACTGGACTTCTGTATTTAATCCTGTGGGTACGTGGTTTGAATGAGAATGGTCAACATGATCTGATATTCGTTTCTTGGGACCTGATCCAAAGCATCCTGAAGATATAGGAGGTATGTACGGAACTATCAAAGAGAATAAACTCCATGAGTACATAGCAATTGAATATATTGGAGAGATTCAAAATGATCAAGAGATACCAAAACCAGCTCGAAAATGAGCACTGGAACAATATACTTTTAGTTCTTCTGAAAATGGAACATCCCTAAAAATAGACCTCCAAACTACGGAAGATGCTGCAGATTATCTCCAACAAATGTGGCCAAAAGCTCTCCAAAAACTCAAGACTCTCTGCGAATAAAAATCAGATAATTTTAATATATAATTCTTTGGATAATATGACCAAAATAACAGTGGAAATAACTATCAACGCTCCAATTTCTCAAGTATGGGAAAAACGAACATTACCTGAACATATCACAAAATGGAATTTTGCAACGGATGATCGAGAATGTCCCCAGGTTACCAATGATCTTCAAGTTGGTGGAAAAATGATGTCAACGATGAGAGCAAAAGATAAGAGTGTGAGTTTTGATTTTGAACGAACATACACTTTGGTTGAAGATCAAAAGCAAATTGAATGCGTACTTGATGATGGAAGAAAAGTATCCATGAATTTTGAAGCAATTGATGAAGGAACTACAATCGTTACTGAAACCTTTGATGCCGAGGAAACCAATCCAGAAGAACTTCAAAGAGGAGGACGACAAGCTATTCTAGATAATTTTAAGAAATATGTAGAAAATAATTAAACTACTATCAGATTATAATTTATTTTTTATTCATATATCTATGACTCACCTCACTACCAAACAAGTTGCTGCACGTTATTATGAGCTTACTTCGGATAGTCTCTTGGATAAAATTTATGACGAACTGTATCATGAAGATTGTGTATCAATAGAGCCAGATGATAAACTTCTTCCCAAAAGAGTAATGTGAATAGGTGCTATCAAAGAGAAATGAGAATATTTTAATAGTTTGATTGAAGAAGCGTACAGTGCATATTGTGATAAACCAATTTTTGCAGGAAATACCTTTGCTTGTGCCATGGGTATGGATGCGACGCTCAAAGGTTATTGAAGAGTGGAAATAAATGAAATAGCTGTTTTTAGCGTGAAAGATGGAAAGATCGTTTCAGAAGAATATTTCTGATAATTTTAATATATTAAATAATCTGATGAAAACTAAAATATTTATAAATTTACCTACTAAAGATCTCGATAAAGCTACAGCTTTCTATGAGGAAATAGGTTTCACAAAAAACCCGAAATTCTCGGATGAGAACGCGAGCTGATTAGCTTATGATGACGTTATTCATGTAATGCTTTTGACGCATGATTTTTTCAAAACATTCTTGGGCAAAAAAGAAATAGCAGATGCTAAGAAAACTACAGAAGTTTTGAATGCATTGAGTGTGGAATCGAGAGAAGCTGTAAATACCTTTTTTGAAGCAGCCATTGCGGCTTGAGGAAAACAACATAAGGATGCTTATGATCATGGATTTATGTATGGTCGTGATTTTGAAGATATCGATGGACATATTTGGGAAATTTTCTGGATGGACCCAAAAACTTCAGAAGAATAATAGTTTTTAAATTTAGATAATCTTTGATCACATGAAATCAATAATCCCTTTCCTTATGTTTGACGGAACGGCTGAAGAAGCAGTAAATTTTTATGTATCTACTTTTGGGGATGCAAAAATTATACACACTGCATATTATGGAAATGAAGTTCCCGAACATGAATGAAAAGCTATGCACATAGTTTTTACAATAAAAAATCAGGTTTATATGGCTCTCAATAGTTATGAAGATCATAAATTTGGGTTTACGCCATCGATTTCATTGTATGTAAACTGTGATGATGAGGCTGAACTTGATCGTCTGTACAAGACAATGGTAGAAGGTGGTAAAGAACTTATGGCGCTAGGATCTTATGGATTTAGTACTAAATATGGTTGGATTAATGATAAATTTGGTGTATCTCGACAACTCAATTTGGAATAAGAAATAATCTGATTGTATTGGGTTTGAGGTTGAGAGTAAAGTTTAAGATTGAACATTACATTAGGTTTTCTTTTACTTTTGGCATTGCCCCAACTCCGCTATACGGCGGAGTAGGAAATACCTCAATCAAATCCTACGCTTACAGCTCGTCAAAAACACAACATGATCAATTTCAGTACAGACCATCGTAGTGTTGACCAGCATCAGTTGAGACGTGGGTCCCCTTGGGTCGTCTCAACTCCGCTGTACAGCGGAGCTGTTTTTGACTAGACCTTTTGTTACTTTTGGGGCAATGCCAAAAGTAATTAAATAAAAAATAAAAACTAAGATATTAATGCTATATTTTTAACTCTAACTATTCCAATTCACAATGCCTTTGATTTCCAAAGCACAATGAATATAGAGTACTATTACTTTACACACAACATATGACACAATTTTCTGAACTTTGACTGAGTCCTGCCTTATTAAAATCTCTAGAAGAAAAAGGGTATACCTCTGCTACGCCTATTCAAGAGCAATCAATTCCGCTTATCTTAGCTGGACATGATATGTTTGGTTGCGCACAAACGGGTACTGGTAAAACAGCAGCCTTTGCATTACCAACCTTACAGCTTTTGGAAAAAAGCCAAAAACCAGGAGTAAAAAGACCAAAACCTATTCGTTCGTTAATTCTTACTCCTACGAGAGAATTAGCAATTCAGATTGCTGAAAACTACACAAAATATGGTCAAAACACTGGTATGAATAACACTGTGGTGTTTTGAGGAGTTTCACAAGTGCCTCAAGTAAAAATCTTACGTAATGGAGTAGATATTCTGATCGCTACACCAGGAAGATTATTGGATCTTATCAAACAAAGACATATTACCCTTGATCGTGTGGAGATTTTCATTTTGGATGAAGCGGATAGAATGTTGGACATGGGATTTATTAGAGACATCAAAAGAATCATCCCAATGTTACCTCGTGTAAGACAAAATCTGTTTTTCTCTGCAACTATGGCTCCAGAAATTATGGAACTTGCAAACACTATATTGAAAGATCCCAAAACAGTAAAAATAACTCCTGTATCATCTACGGTAGATACTGTAGGACAAGCTTTATATACAGTCAGAAAAGATAACAAAAAAGATCTCTTATTATATCTTCTCAAAGACAAAAATATCAAAAATACGATCGTATTTACCAAAACAAAACATGGTGCCAATAAGGTAGAGAAAATACTTCAGCAAGCAAACATCAAAAGTGCTGCTATTCATGGTAACAAATCTCAAAATGCGAGACAACAAGCTTTAGCAGGACTCAAGAGTGGTGCTATTCGTGCGCTGGTAGCTACTGATATTGCTGCAAGAGGAATTGATGTGAGTGAACTTTCTCATGTTATTATTTATGATGTTCCACTCGAACCAGAATCATACGTACATCGTATCGGACGTACGGGAAGAGCTGGACTCAAAGGTGATTCTATGATGTTCTGTGATCCTGAAGAAGTAAAATATCTCAGACAAATAACTAAGCTTATTGGAAAAAATATACCTTTGGCGACAGATAATCCTTTCCACTTTGAAATCAATCCTGATAAAATGAAGCCAGCAGGTGATACTAGAGGAGGAAGAAGCTCAAGACCATGAGCAGGACCAAGAGGAGGAAGAGATTCTAGAGACTCGAGAGGACCAAGAGACTCAAGTAGTTCTAGAGCACCGAGAGACTCGAGTGATTTTAGAGGACCAAGAGACTCAAGTAACTCGAGATGACCGAGAGATTCTAGCAATTCAAGAGGACCAAGAGAAAATACAGATTCTAGACCATCTAGAGATTCGAGAGATTCATCAGGACCGAGAGATTCAAGTAATTCTAGAGGACCAAGATCAAAACCTATGACCAGAACTCGCACGAATCGCGGGCCAAGATAATTAACTAATCACGCTACAATCAGATTATTTTTATTATTTTCATTGATATATCATGATTATATTCTACTTTATTATCTGACTTGTTGCACTAGTACTTATCATTGCTGCGCTATTACCTAAATATTTTGAACTCAAAGCAGAAACCACAATCAATGCTCCAATCCAGAAAGTTTGGGACTATGTAAAACTTTTTGAAAATCAAAAATATTATTCAATATGGGTAATGAAAGACCCAAACAGTGTTCTCAATTACAGTGGAGAACAAGGAACTGTAGGAGCGAAACAAAACCGAAATAGTACTATGAGAGACGTAGGAGCAGGAGAGCAGGAGATTATCTCACTGCAAGAACCTACAAAAATGGAAGTGGAAGTAAGATTTGAAAGACCTATGAAAGCTACCAATAAAGCCACAAATATACTTGTAGATATGGGAAATAATCAAACTAAGATATCCAATATTTTTACAGGAAAAAATCCACGACCGGGGAATTTTATCAGTATGTTCTTCTTGCCTAAAGTGAAAAAAGATATGCAGAATAATATGAATAATCTGAAAGTACAAGTAGAAAAAGCCTAGTTTATTAGTCTAATTCATCCATATTTGATTCAAGCAATATTCTCAATTTTGCTAAACCTCTAGAAAGTCTCTGTCTTACATTATCTTCGGAAATGTCCAAATAAACAGAGATTTCTTGGTTTTCGTATCATTCCACAAATTTCAAAAATATCACTTCTTTAAATTTTTCGTCAAGATCGTGGAGAGAATTCATAATAGCTTCCGATTGAAAATCCTTCTGGAATAGGTCTTTTAGATCATCTGGATCAGCTATTGTAGATTCAAAACTTTCGTTGGTTTCATCGTTATCAAATTGTGAAAAAGCTACTTCTTTGGTTTTCTTAAAATAATCTTTAGTCGTATTTTTGAGAATGGTTCGTAGATAGGATGATATTTTTTTGCTATCATCGAGATTGGTCAAACTATTTCGTATTTTTATATATGTTTCGGATAAGATATCTTGGATAATAGGCTCTGGAATCATGTAATGACTTTTTATGTAACGATAAAACATATCCACAGTATCCTGGTAGAGCTTGGTAAATGCTGTTTCATTTTTGGATTGTAAAGACTCCAAAAATTGTGGTGTGTATAATATCATTAGCTAATTTATATAATTTTTACCATAAATGTGAAGAGATTATTGGAATAAAGTAAATATATCAGCTTATCTTAAGGTTGTTTTTTAACATCTTTAATCTAATATTACAGTATTCAGATTTCAGTCTTTTCCTATTTCATTGATGAAAAAAATATACGTTCTTGATGGTATGTGGTTCTTATTTAGAGCCTATCATGCCTATCCGCAAACAATACTGATGAATAATGGCACAGAAGGTGCAAACATGATCTTTGGTTTTTCTCGTATGCTTACCAAACTTCTCAGTGAAAAACCTGATAATATTGTAGTAGCACGAGACCCGCCATCAGTGTCTCTTCTCAGATCGATTGAATTTCCAGCATACAAAGCTCACAGAACTGAAATGCCCCATGATTTTAAAAATCAGGTAAAACACTGTAGAGAATTGTGTAAAACTCTAGGACTTTCCACTATTGAATATATTGGTTATGAGGCTGATGATAGTATCTACACGCTTGCGAAACAACTTATCGATACGCCAGATATCATGCTGATGATTTATACAGGAGATAAAGATCTCAAGCAACTTCTCAATTGTCCCAACGTCTGTATCGAGGATCCTATCAAAGAAATTCAACGAACTGAAAAACATTTTGTACAGGAATTTGGGTTTGAGCCTGAACATATGGTGGATTATCTAGCTCTTATCGGTGATGTGAGTGATAATGTCCCTTGAGCAAGAGGAATCTGACCAAAAGGAGCCAAAGACCTTATCCTCAAATTTCAGACTATAGAAAATATTTATAATAATCTGGATCAAGTTTCGGAAAAAACAAGAACTTTACTTGAAGCCAGTACAGACAATGTAAAGAAAGCAAAAGAACTGATCAAACTCTATGAAGTACCGAATTTTGAGTTTGACTACAATTACTGTTACAAACCTGATGTTGTGTTACGAAAAGAAGTGCTTGTAGGGCAATACAACTTCCGTGCTTTTGAGAAAGTACTGGATGATCTGAAGAAACAGTTTTATTTTACCTCGGATGGGGGGTTGTTTTAGGGTGGATTTTCTTTCAGTATTGTATATTTACTTTGAATGGCAAACTTATTCAGTCACAAACTTATAGAAGAAACTATTAGCAATTTGATAATTCCAGAAATGGAACAAAAAATTGAAGTTTTGCAATCACGAGTAAAAGCAATCCAAAGTGGAAATATTAAGAAAAAAACTGAAAGTGAATGTGAACAGTCATTTAATGAAGGAATTTTTAAACAAGTTTTAGGGTATAGTTTTTATCCGCAGGATATTTTCACTCTAGAAGCTAAAGGAGGTAATGAGATAAGCGGACAAAAAGCAGATGCAACATTAGGTTATTTTAGCGCCTCAGAATCAGATAAAAATATTAGCGCAGTTCAAGTGGCTGTTGAAATTAAAGACGCCAATACAGCGCTTGATAAGTCACAACGTAGAGAAGGAAATCTTTCACCTATTCAACAAGGGTTTAAATATAAGCCACAATATACTAACTGTAAATGGGTGCTGGTTACTAATTTTGTGGAAGTAAGACTTTATAAAGATACCATGCTGGATTACGAAATTTGGCAATTAGTAGATTTAGTAAATCCGGATAATAACTACCATAATTTTAGAGTGTTTTGGTATCTACTCAACGCTCACAATCTAATAAGTCCTGTGGGTAGAGAATCTGTAACGGAAAAATTACTTTCTGTAATTAGAATTCAATCTGAACAAATTACTAAGAAATTTTATCATGAATACAAAGCTCTCAGAATGGAGCTTATTAATGATATCCTTAGAAATAATAAAGCTATTGAAATCGAAGTAATGATTTTTATTTCTAGTTTTAATTATCAATTATTTTATTGAATGATATGGTCCAATAGTTAATTTTATGCTTAAACTATGTCATTTCATGGTGAAAGTCAATCTAATAAGAGTTTTTTATCAATATAAGATTGTATTTTTGTTAAAAATTCTTAATTGATTGTTATGCATGATTTATTTTTTATATAACAACGCGTATGTTTAAAACTGGAATTATTAAATACTGCCTACTAGCATTTTTTGCTCTTTTTTTTCTTATCATAAAATGACAAACTTTTGCAACTTCATTGATGCCTGGAGATTTATTCGTTATTACTGTAAATAGCAATCCGGATCTCGTAGAATTTGTTTCACGCGTAGACATGATTACTGGTACCAAAATATATCTGAGTGATGATGCACGTACTAGTGGTGGAACCTGGAGGGCTACAGAATGATATATAACCTTTATATCGTCAAAACTAATTCCAAAAGGAACAAAAGTAATGTTGACAGGTATAGATACTGTAACTCAATTCGTATTTCCAGCTTGAATCTGAACAATTACTAGGAATAATAGTTTTGATTTATCTACGTCTTCAGAAAATTTACTTGCTTATCAAGGAACGAGTTATAATCAAGTTTCACCAAGTTTTATCTATTGACTTTGATTTTGAGGTCCAAGTACTTGGATAGTTACTTGAATACCTACTGCAAATAATTCCTATCTACCGCCATCTCTTAGTTTTTGACTTTCAGCTTTAAATCTAAATAGCAATAACCAAATTCAGTATAATTGTACAAATACCGCACTGCTTGATCCTTCTTTTGTGACAGCATATTATAGTGCTAGTAATCGAAATAGTGGAGCGGTTGCTTATGGACCTTCGCCTTGCGTTTTCGATTTGATCAAACCTGCGTTGTCTATTAGTTTATCTACAGGACAAAGTTCTTTCACTTCATGACATATACTCAAATTCTTTGTTTCAGCTACGGAAGCCATGAGCACTGGTAGTTTCACTTGTAGTGATATCGTACTGAGTGGATCATTTGTAGGAACTTCAGTGTGTAATTCAGTTTTGGAAATATCACCATTTAATAAAACTAAATTTGAGGTGACAGTTACTGCTACTTGAAATGGTATTATTAATATGAACATCCTTTCTGGAACCGTATCTGATGTTGCGTGAAATAGTAATTCTCCATCGATTGTGATTAGTAATACTGTTACCATTGATCAAACTGCTCCTGTGGTAACACTTTCAGGACTTTCTCCAATGACCATAGCTCAAGGATGATCATACACAGAACAAGGTGCTACACGAACTGATAACGTAGATGGTACTTGAACTATAGCATCACCAACTAGCGGATCTGTAAATACTGCAGTAATTGGAATCTATGTACTCGAATATAACTATACTGATACAGGTGGAAACATCAGTAATACAGTAACCAGAACAGTGAACGTTACAGATCAAACTGCTCCTGTGGTAACACTTTCAGGATTTAGCCCAATGACCATAGCTCAAGGATGATCATACACAGAACAAGGTGCTACACGAACTGATAACGTAGATGGTACTTGAACTATAGCATCACCAACTAGCGGATCTGTAAATACTGCAGTAATTGGAATCTATGTACTCGAATATAACTATACTGATACAGGTGGAAACATCAGTAATACAGTAACCAGAACAGTGAACGTTACAGATCAAACTGCTCCTGTGGTAACACTCAATTCATGAAATATGACTATAGATTGGGGTGGTGCTTATACTGAACTAGGAGCAACTTGGACTGATAACGTAGACGGTACTTGAACTATAGCATCACCAACGAGCGGATCTGTAAATACTGCAGTAATTGGGATCTATGTACTCGAATATAACTATACTGATACAGGTGGAAACATCAGTAATACAGTAACCAGAACAGTAAATGTTACAGATCAAACTGCTCCTGTGGTAACACTCAATTCATGAAATATGACTATCAATTGGGGAGACTTATATAGTGAACTTGGAGCAACATGGACTGATAATGTGGATGGAAATGGAACAATAAATTTCCCCACCAGCGGCACTATGAGTAGTTTTGTTCCTTGAATATATACACTAGAATATAGCTATACTGACGCTGCATGATATACTGGCACTGCAACAAGAATAGTTACAGTTTGAAATCCGTGAATACCACAACCTGTCAATGATTTTTATAATATGGCTCAAGATACTTGACTATTGTTATATGATATAACCGACAATGACATAGATATACAATATACTACTTCTTGAGGAATGCTTATTGGTCCAATACATGGAACTTATATCGAATCTTGAGCATGAATAATTTATTACCCAAATACTGGATATGTTGGAGTTGACACCTTTGTTTATCAATTGTGTAATATTCTAATGGAATGTGGTACAGGATTAGTAACAATCACTATACAAGATACCCAAGCTCCTGTGGTAACACTCAATTCATGAAATATGACTATCGATTGGGGTGGTGCTTATACTGAACTTGGAGCAACTTGGACTGATGACATTGATGGAAGCTGAGATATTACTCGACCAACAACCGGATCTGTAGATAATTACACACCTTGATTATATATTCTTGAATATACTTACACTGATACTGGAGGAAATTCTGGGACTGCAATAAGAAATGTAATAGTTAGTAGTCCATGAATTCCACAACCAGTGGATGATAATTATAGTATGCCACAAGATACAGCATCGCCACTATTTTCTGTGACTAGTAATGATATCAATGTTCAGTTTATCACCTCATGAGGTATACTTGTAGATCCATTAAATGGAACATACTTTGTGACTTCAGGATGAATATTTTATTATCCTAACACAGGATATGTTGGAGTTGATACTTTTGTTTACCAAATATGTAATATTTACAACCAATGCGGTACAGGTTTAGTGACTGTAACAGTAAATGCAATATCTAGTGGCTCTACTCCTTCGTCACCTCTTGGTGGATGAGCTTATGTTAGCCAACCGATACCAAATAATAATAACCCAGAGATTCCTACAACTCCTGATATTGATACTCCTGGAGTGGATATGAATATTTTCAATCCTGATATTGATTCAACAACTTGTTTTGCCCCTATGGATAAACTCACTGTGGACCAAGGTAATGATATGACCCAAATGTTCCGTATAGCTCATCAGATGTTGTACAGCTATGGACTTACTACTATACCTGGTACTCAAGATTTTATGTTAGATCGTAAAATTACAAGAGCTGAAGCTGCAAAATTCTTTGTTCAATTTGCTCAAAATGTACTTTGTAGACAGAAAATTAAAACTTATGATAATAGATTCAATGATATAGGAGATCTTTATCCAGATTTGCAGACGAATATTATTCTCTCAAATGAATATGGAATCTTCTACGGCTCAGAAAGTAATAAATTTAATCCAAATAGCTTTATCACAAGAGATGAACTTATAGCAGTCATCATGAGATTAGTTACTGGTAAATATGATGATGCTGAATGATCTGACCGAGCGGCGAATTATAGAATAAATCTTGAAAACCATACTTCTATAGATCTTACGAATACTACAAGATGAAAATTAGCTGAAGTAATATATGATCTTTATAAGCATAATAAGTTTGAATTGGGAGATTCAGGGTATTTACTACAATAAAATCAAATTATTTAATTTTTATATATTCCTCGTGTGAATTATAGTGTCATAAATATAAAAACAATTTTGAAAATCGGTATGTTTGCTTTGTTTGCACTATTTTTTATCGGCTTAAAATTACAAGTTTCTGCAACTTCATTACTTCCTGGAGATTTATTTGTGTTGACTGTAAACGGTAATCCAGATATGATAGAGTTGGTTTCTCGTATAGATCTAGCAACGGGAACGAAAATATATATCAGTGATAACGCGATTACGAGCACTTGAGCATGGAGAAGTACGGAATGATATATTACTTTGATTTCTAATGCATTTATACCTAGATGAACAATTTTAACACTCACGGGAACTGACGCAGGAACTCAATATATAACTCCATCTTGAATAGCAACGCTATCGAGAAACGGAAATTTTAATTTTGCAATTGCGTGAGAAAATATCTTGATTTACCAATGAACTTGATACAACCAGTTGCCAACCGTATTTCTCTACGGATTTTGATTTTGAGCACCACCAATAACATGGATAACTACCTGAACTCTAACGTCAAATAATTCATTTCTACCCCCTTCTCTCAGCTTTTGATTATCAGCGATTTCCCTAACAGGGCACAGTAATGTACAATATAACTGTTCCAATACTGCTTTATTGGACAGTTCTTTCATAAGTGAAATAAATAATCAGACTAATTGGAATAAGGGTAGTGGAGTATTCAGTCCCTCTCCTTGTATATTTGATTTTATCAATCCTGTCTTGACTATAGACGTATTGACTGGTCAAAGCGCACTTACGTCTTGACACACTGTTAGCTTTTTTGTTCCAGCTTCTGAACCGATTAATACAGGTAGTTTTACTTGTGCAGATATCAATATAAGCTGAACATTCCTTGGATCAGCAGTTTGTGATTCTATTATTGAGCTTTCTCCATTTGATCATAGTCAGTTTGAGGTGAGAATAAATGTTACTTGAGATGGCGTAATCAATATTAATATACTTTCTTGAACTGTAAGAGATATTGCTTGAAACCCCAACGATAATTCAATTATAATAAACAACTCGATACTTATTGATCAGACTGCTCCTGTTGTAGTTCTTTCATGATCAAGTTTTATGTATCTTCCGCAATGGAGTATATACTCTGACACTGGGGCAGTTTGGACGGATGATGTTGATGGTAGTGGTGTCATTTTGCTTGCTACAAGCGGATCTGTAAATACTGCTGTGGTTGGAAGTTATTTTCTCGAATATAGCTATACGGACATGGCAGGTAACAAAGGTTTTGCAATTAGAACCATCGTGATAACTGACCAAACTCCGCCAGTAGTCACACTATCTTGATTTAATTCATTAATCATAGCTCAAGGAGGATCATACACAGAACAAGGTGCTACGCGAACTGATAACGTTGACGGTACAGGTGTTATTTTGATACCATTTAGTGGATCAGTAAATACTTTGATTGTTGGTACGTATATTCTTGAATATACCTATGTTGATGCAGGCGGAAACACGGGTAATATAGTAATAAGGACAGTGAATGTAACTGATCAAACAGCTCCTGTGGTGACGCTCGTTGGATTAGCCATAATTAATGTTACTCAATGATGATCATACTCAGAACAAGGAGCGACATGGATTGATAACGTTGATTGAAGTGGCGTCATCCTCATTCCTACAAGTGGATCTATAAATACATTGATAGTTGGTACGTATATCCTTGAATATACCTATGTTGATACGAGTGGAAACACAGGAACAGCTGTAAGAATTGTAATTGTGTATCAAGCGAATGGCGGAGGGATGTATACTGGAACAAACTTACCAACTCCTACTACTCAAGATGATATAGACGATATTATAGACGTTTTGAATTCAATCGAAATCTTTAATCCTACGATCGATACTAATACATGTTTCACTCCAAACAATAAAAAAACACTCTACCAAGGTAATAACGTAACACAAATATTCCGTACAGCACATCAGATGTTATACAGCTATGGGCTTACTACTATTCCTGGAACACTAGACTTTGCCCCAAATCGTCAGATTACCAGAGCAGAAGCTGCAAAATTCTTTGTAAACTTTGCTGAACACGTACTCTGCAAACAAAAAAATAAAAAATATGATAATAGATTTATTGATCTTTCAGAAACTAGTCCAGAATTACAAACAAACATCAAACTTTCCTACGAATATGGTATATTTTATGGTTCAGAAGGTGGTAAGTTCAAACCAAATAGCTTTATCAGTAGTGATGAACTTATAGCAGTGATCATGAGATTGGTAACAGGTAAATATGATGATATACCTGGAATAAATCGAGCCGCAAATTATAAGGCTAATCTAGAAAACCATACAACTATAAGATTGAACGATACCAATAGAGGAAACCTTTCTGAAGTAATCTATGATTTGTACAAAAATAATGATTTTGTATTAGTAGGCTCAGGTTATCTTTTACAATAATTCAG
>ERZ724516.33-NODE-33-length-72593-cov-22.996374_pt1 | contig 72593 bp, 66 predicted proteins | sample MGYA00376049_ERZ724516 | MGnify/ENA primary metagenome ERZ724516 (study PRJEB28724, sample SAMN07190886) | activated sludge metagenome | isolation source: activated sludge of sewage treatment plant in Hong Hong | place: USA: Christiansburg, Virginia | collected... | reverse complement strand
CTGTATATGAGTGAGTCCACCGTCAAGACCCACATCGCCAAGCTCTATGACAAGCTCGGGGCCAACAACCGGGCGTCCGCGGTGATGTCGGCGATGAGGCTGGGCCTCATCCCCGCACCGTGACCCTTAAGGTTCGCGTTGGCTCTGGGATGCCCCGCGTGCGATGCCCCTGCGGACGGACTGGTTCACAAGTCGCCCTGGTTCACAAGTCGCCCTGATTCACAAGTCGCCGGAGAAGAACACGCCGATGATCCGGATGACGGCCGGACCGAGGATGACGACGAAGATCGACGGGAAGATGCACAGGAGCACCGGGAAGATGATCTTCACGGGCACTTTCTGAGCCCTTTCCTCGGCATGTTGCCGTCGGGCGACGCGCATCTCCTTGGCCTGCTCGCGCAAAACGTTGGCGATCGGTAGTCCGAGCCGATCCGCCTGGACCAGGGCGCTGACGAACGTCCGGATCTCGGGGACCTTGGTGCGTTCTCCCATAGCGGCGAACGCATCGGCTCGGGACCGGCCGATCTGAATCTCGGACAACACACGAGCAAACTCGCCAGCTACCGGGCCTCGCACCGAGCGAGCGACCTGCATGAGAGCAGCGTTGAAACCCTGACCGGCCTCGACGCACACAGTCAGCATGTCGAGAGCATCGGCCAACCCACGGCGCATCTCTTCCTGGCGTCGCAGCCCCATGTTGTAGACGAGGAGGTCCGGGAGGAAGAAGATCCCCGCCGCCAGGACAAGACACCAGATCAAACCTCGGAGCGAGAACCCGCCGATGAGCAGCCCGAGCAGAAGGCCCCCAATGAGACCCGCGCCCTTGGCACCCATCAGACTTTCGGTGGTCCACCCGGACGGGTTGCCCGCCTCGTCGAGTAGCCTCGCCAGGCGTTGGGTGGCGCCGCTGGGCGAGAGCCGCTCACCAAGGTTCCGGGTGCGGTGCAGGATCGGCACGAGCAACCGATCGCGGGCCCCCAACTCGTTGCGAGCAACCTCATGTCGGTCAATACGCCGCTCGACGATCGCCAAACTGCGGGCGACGCCTGTCGGCTCGCTGCGTGAGGTCGCCGCGACATAAACGAGGACACCGAGGGCAAGGCACACCAAGGTGATGGCGAACACCAACCATGCCATCTCAGACCTCCACCTTGACTGCCTTGCTCATCCAGAAGACCCCGATGGCCATCAGGATGACTGCGCCGACGAGCATGATCCATCCCAGGACTGTCGTCCATAACAACGAGATATACGAACGGTTGACGTTGACTTCGTAGACGAACAGCGCAATCGGCAGGGCAATGAGGATGTAGGCCGACAGCCGGCCCTCGGCCGACAAAGCCCGGACGTGACGACGGAGGTACTCGCGCTCTCGAAGCGTCGCCGCCGTGGTGCGGAGCGTCTCGGCGAGATTGCCTCCGACTTGACGTTGGATACCGATCGCCATCGACGTCCACCTCATGTTGTCGCTGTCCATTCGGACAGCCATGCGTTCCAGGGCACTCTCCAGATCAGATCCGATGCGGGTCTCGGCGATCACCCGGGCGAACTCTTTAGCCGCAGGCTCTGAGACGTCTTTGGCCACGGCGTCCATAGCCTGCGGCAGGGAGAAACCTGTCGACAGGCTCGACGCAAGCAGCAACAGGATGTCGGGCAGCTGACGTTCAAGTTTCGCGGCTCGGCGACGGGCAAGCAGTCGCAAGGAGACGGAGGGGAGAACGAGCCCAGCCAGTGCCCCGACGACTATGCCGAAGACGGCCACCAGACCGTCTCGGAACACGAGCGCACCTGCGATCACACCGACAATGACGCCGACTAGCCGCAGAACCGCCCATTCACCGGGCCGCCAGGCGAGGTCGGCTCGCTGCAGAAGTGCCATTGTTTGGGAGGTGGACTCGCGGCCGGCCATCACGCGTTCGCCGATGTCCACCAAGTTGGCTGTGATCACACTTTGGGTGTCCCGGCGCGGCTTGGTGATCTGGAGTCCTCTGGCGGAGTAGGCCTCGAGATTCTGGATGCGATTCTCTCGTTTGGTCCGCATGGTGGGCATCACGGCTGCTGCCGTAAGGCCGAGCAGGCCTAGGAAGGTGCCGGCGATCCCGAGGACGAGGAACCATTTGGCGACGGTTTCAACGGGTGCTGCCACCGCGGCGCTCGCCTCAGGAAGGGCAGGCGCCAGGGTCAGGGTTGGCAGTGCCGTGGGCACCGCCGACACGGTGACCGTGCCGGTAGCAGAAAATGGTGTTCCCGAAGCCAGCCCACGGACCTCGACCGGTGTACTGCCCAGCGGCAACACCCCAGGACGCACGCTCCACATGACCTGGCGGTCCAGGGCGCGGGCTGAGGCATTGAAGGCCCCGGTGACAGCAGCCTGGTCGTCTGCGGGTGCGAAATTGCCACCGCCGGCCGCCGCCAGCTTGATGAGGACCTCGTCGGCTGTGACCTTCGTGCGCAACCCGATGGTGTCGACCCTGACGCCGCCTTGTGTCACCGCGTTGAGGACAGCCGCCAAGTCCTTGCGGCCAGCGGTGTTCACCCCGTCGCTGAGGACGACTATGCTCCGCTCCCCTGTCGCCCCGAGCTTCTCAAGCGCCAGGGTTACCCCGTCGAAGAGAGCCGTCTCACCACCAGCGATGAGCGTATCCGTGGCCGTCCGGATTGCTGCTTTGTCCCTCGTGAGGTCCACATCGACGCCAGCGACGTTGGCAAATGAGATCACCCCGACGCTGACATCCGCTGGGACACGGTTGAGAAACTCCGCGACGGCCGCCCTAATTATCGGCATTCCGGAGTTAGCCTTCATCGAGCCACTGGTATCGACGACAAGAAAGACGGCCCGCCGCATGGTGGTGGCTGCTTCTACCGTAGCCGCCGTTGTCGCCCCCGCCACGGTCACGTGTAGCGATGCCGGGTCAACTACGAGGTCACCGGTGGTAGCCCGCAGGGTGAGGACCCCCGCGAGGGTGCTCCCGTCGTAAGCAAGCTGTGTCAATGTTGCCGGGGCAGGCTCGGTGTCCGCGTTGCCCGGGGGGGCGAAGAGCAGGGTGGCAGTGAAGCCAGCCGCTAGCGCGCGCAGCACACGCGAGCGACGAGGCCCCCTCCGCGGAGCACGAACTCGGTCCGTCATCGGTTCCCTCGGACGAACATCGTTTGAGGCAGGACGATGCCTTGGTCAGCCAGGACGTCAAGGAACTTCGGTCGGAGTCCGGTGCTGACCAAGCCCCCGAGGTACCTGCCGTTCTCGTCGCGCCCGGCCTTGTAGTCGAAGCTGAAGATGTCCTGCAGGGTGATGATGTCGCCCTCCATTCCCTCGACCTCCACGATGGAAACGACGCGACGGCTGCCGTCACGCAAGCGCGCCTGCTGGATGACGAGATCGACCGCACTGGCGACCTGATCGCGAATGGCCCGGAGTGGAAGTTCGACCCCCGCCATGAGGACCATGGTCTCCAGCCGGCTCAGGCTGTCTCGCGGGGAGTTGGCGTGGACAGTGGTGATCGACCCGTCGTGGCCAGTGTTCATGGCCTGCAACATGTCCAGTGCCGCGCCGTCTCGCACTTCTCCGACGATTATTCGGTCGGGGCGCATTCGCAGCGAGTTTCGAACGAGATCTCGGATCGCGATCTGCCCGCGGCCCTCGATGTTGGACGGGCGCGACTCCAGTCGCAGAACGTGCTGCTGATGGAGTTGGAGTTCCGCCGCGTCCTCGATGGTGATGATCCGTTCGTCATTGGACACATACGACGACAGGACGTTGAGGGTTGTGGTCTTTCCTGACCCCGTCCCTCCCGAGATGATGATGTTGCGGCGCCCGCGGACGCAGGCCGAGAGGAACTCGGCAACAGACTCGCTGATGGTGCCGAACGCGATGAGGTCGCGGGCGGTGAACGGGTCGGCGGCGAACTTTCGGATCGTCAGCATCGATCCGTCGAGCGCCACTGGCGGAATGACAGCGTTGACCCGCGATCCGTCAGGCAGTCGCGAGTCGACCATGGGACTGGCCTCGTCGACCCGCCGACCGATCCGTCCGACGATCTTGTCGATGGTCCTCCGAAGGTGCGCCTCGCTGGTGAACTTCGCGTCCACCCGATATATCCGACCGGAGCGCTCAACGTATATGTTCTCGTGCCCGTTGACCATGACTTCGGTGACGTCGTTGTCGCGTAGATAGGGCTCCAGTGGCCCATGGCCGAGAATCTCGTCGGAAACCTCTTGCGCAATGCGGGTTCGGTCAGCGGCCGAGAGCGGAGTCTGCTGCCCGTCGATGACAACTTGCAGGGTCTGTCGTACTCGCTGGTCGAGATCGACCTGCCCAAGATTCGGGTCGTACAGCTGAGGGCCGAGCGTGTCTAGGAGGGTCTGGTGAACTGCCGCCTTCACCGCAGCGAACGGGTCGAGGCTGGCGCGCGCGGGTGCATGTGGTCGGGCCGGAGCATCCCCCAACCTCGCGCCGGTTGTCGGTGTTTGTGTCCTGCGAACAGTCTCAAGCCGGTCGTAGAGACTCACTTGCGTCCTCCCCATGGAAGCAACCGCCGCGGAGCAGCAGACTGGCTCGCCGCCGGATCGACGCCGCGAATGTGTTGGTCGGCGAGGTGACGAAGTGCCACGCTCACCGGGTGACGGGGGTCATCCAAGATGATGGGCACCCCTCGGTTGATCGAGGCCGGGACGTCTGGGCTGCTTGGCACCATGACGGCAATCTCCTGCTTAATGGACGTCACGACATCCTCGACCCGCAGGCCCACCTTTGCGTCGGACCGGTTCAGCACGATATGCCGGGCTTCCCGGGGGCTCCCCAAGAGGTCAAGGGTGTCCAGTGTGAGCCGCAGGTTCTTCAATGCCGGAATATCCAACGTGGCGATAAGGACAAGGCTGTCGCTGAGATCAAAGGCGGTAAGAACGTGTTCAGTCAGGGCCGGTGGCGTGTCGATAACCACAAAGTCATACACATAGCGTGCAACCCGGAGCAACTCAGCGACAGTGGCCGGCGGGATCCGCTCGGCCTCACCGGGCTCAGCCGGGGCACACACCGCCTCAAGCCCACTGGAATGTATGGTGACAACGGAAGCTAGGCCTTGCTCGTCGAGGTGTCCCGTCATGTTGACAACATCGGTCATGCTGCGCTCTGGAAGCATTTGCAGCGCGATCCCGACATCACCGAATTCCAGGTCGAGATCGACGACGAGCGTGCGGTGACCGACCGAGGCGAGATAGGCACCAAGGTTTGTCGAGAACGTCGTCTTGCCTACGCCTCCCTTGGCGGAGAAGACGGTGACGATCTTCCCCGCCCGGGAAGCTGAGTCCGAGCTGACACCGCGCAGACGGAAGCTGAGTTCCCGGCTGCGGCGCAGCGCATCGGCCACGGCAGGAAGGTCGTCGGCGGACACCACTTCGCGAAACCCCGCGCGAAGTGCCTGGGCCAGGATGTTCACATCGAGACGGCGTCGCACCAGGATCACACCGAGCGCAGTGTGCTCAACGCGCAGACCCGCAACCACACCACAAGCAGAGTCGAGGTCCACATCCGGTCCGACGATCACCGCGTCCTCATCAGGGGACGCGCTCAGCGCGCGACTCAAGGCCGCGCCGCTGTCAACCCGAGTCGCGTTGGGACCAAGCGCGAAACTGAACCGCTCAGCAGACGCTGGATCCCGATCCCAGAGGATCGTCACGGCGCGACCTCGAACACGTTGTAGTCGGTGATCTGCACGGTCGGATCAATTGTCGTGTCGGCTCCGCGCAGACCGGCATACAAGGCGCCCGTCTGTATGCCGTGTACGAGCCGGTTGGCGTCGAGCGGCGTCAGAGCCAGAGTGACGAGGAACGTGGGCTTGGTCTGATCCTGCGCGCCATTCTGGGTATTCGTGTCCGCGGGCGTGAGCGACGTATCGCCCATGGCGATGACAAGGGCGTCACCAAGGAGGACACGCGTCGCTTGAGTTTGGGTTGGGTTTCCCGCCGTGGGCGTCGGGCTCGAGGTGGGAGCGGGCATCTCGAAGGTATCGAAGATGACGATCCGCGACCCCGGGGTGACGAAACTCCCCACCCGAGCTGGGTCTTCCAGCCGGACCGACACGGCGACCTGCCCCGGCGGAACTTGGATGGCCCTTCGCCCGGTCGGGGTCGTCCCGAACCGGGACGCCAACACGTACTCACCCACACCGATGTCGGTGATCGCAACAAGCGCTTCGTTCGTCGGCGTCACCTCGGCCAACGCGCCCACCGGAAAGGCTCGTGCCGCGACCTGCGTCTTGACCAACGCACGATCTCGGACCGCATCGGCCAGTGACGTCCCCGCCGAGACCGGCTTCTCCGACACGTACACCGTGCGGGGGTCGGCGCCCGCAACGGCACGAGCATCCGCCCCCCGCGCGTAAATCAACACGGCAGCGGCGCCGAGCACCGCGATAAGGCCCGCCAACAACACAGCTATTGCACGTCGTCCCACAAGAACACATCCTGCTCAATAATCGGGAGGTTGCCCTCACTGACCGGAACGGCTTCGATTACCCGGCTGCCTGAACACCCACCTGACCGAAAGTCCCTCCACCACCCTCGACAATCCCTCCGTCGCCCACACCCGTCACGAACCAACCCGTGATGCAACTCTGGCCTCCTGGACAAACTGGGAAACGGCCAGTGAGGACGCTCCTGACCTTATTGGGGATCCCCCCCGTGGTTACGACGTCGTAGCCAGAAAGGAAGAACCGGCCGTAGCTCTGGGCGTAGTAATAGGCGTGAGTACCATTCGCTGAGTCGTAGCAGGGTTCAGCCGGTGGGGGCGCGCCGCCCCCAGCCGGCACATCATCGAGGGTGCAGCTGAAAATCGGAATAGTGACAACGGTCCCGACCAGCCTGGACAAATCGCACGCGACGCTCCCCCCCGGGTCGGTGTGATACCAGTCGCCGTTCCCGAAGCTCCTCACGACGCACGGGTCGGACGTTGTCTCCAAGAAGCCGAACCCACCGGGTTGGTCGTGGCCCTGGAAGTTTGGGCACGGCGCCGGATTCCTCCTGCTGGCCGGAACGTTCACCCAAAGGGTCTCTTCTTGAGACGAACTCGGCCAAGGGGTGGTACCGCCGTACGGGGGAGGAGGCAGAGCACCCGCGCCGCTCCCGTCGACGTTTCCACCCGCGTTCTCCCATTCACAGGCCGAGACCGTGAAGGGGATGTTCCCGCCACTCAGTTTCGCCGGCCCCCAGGCCGCCCTGGCACACGTCTCCAGGGTCTGCCCGCCAAACCCCAGCGTCTGTGCGACGAACGGTGGGAGGACGGTCGAGCCGTCGTTCATCCGGGTTCGCGTGTGGACTTCGATCCAGTTGGCGCTCTCCGGCGTGTCTGGGGAGACGGGCGGGCAGAGGGAAAGGTCAGCGAGCGCACTGCCCGCACACTCCGGGATGTCGCTGCCCGCAGGTGCGTTCCCGCACACCCCGTTGACGTACGTCGTGGAATACCCGTTGGTGCCGTCGTTTGCTGTCGTATTGGCCAGGTCGCGAATGCTCATGCCTGAGCCTGCGGCAGCAGTCATCGCCGCACTCTGGCACTCGTTCGCGTTGAGGGCGCACAGTCTCGCCATCGCCAAGCTGGCGGCATCGGCTCCGGCCTGAAGTTGACGGCGTTCCCACATCAACGAACCGACGTCGATCGACAGGGAGGTCGCGCCGAGGATGACCATGAAACCGAACAGGGCCGCGACGATCGTCGTGACCGATCCACGCTCCCGCCCCAGCACCATGCGGCGGCGACCCTTCCTCGTCACATGCGTCAACCCATGCATCGCATGCTCCCAGTCGAAGAAAGAGTCAAGGTCGGCGCCAGCCCGCCGCCAAAGAGGTTCATCACACTGTCGAGAATGAGGAAACTAAAGCTATTGTCGACTCGCACCGAGGACGCTTGGGTGGTGATCGTGGTCCCCCTCGCCGGGCATCCGGCGACGATAGTGGTCGTCACTGCAAACGTCCCCGCGGCTGCGTTGACGCGGCTATTGACGTCGCCAGCGGAGTAGTTGAGCGCCACCATTCGGGCGCCTTCGCGTGCAGCTTGGGTCACGGCCATCTGCGTAGTGAAAGCTCGGCCGAAATCGATAATGCCCCCAAGGACGAGCAGCAACACGGGAAGGACGATGGCAAGCTCGACGGCCGAGGCGCCCCGATCAGCCCCCAGTGGGCGCGAGTTCACGCATTCCCTCCTACAGGCCTGCCGGCCAGCCGGTGAAGAGTCCCGACACTGCCGACCCGAATTGAGTCACCGCGAATGCTGAAACGGCTGCGATGAACGCTGCTAGGATCACGTACTCCGCCATGGTGGCGCCGCCATCGCGCTGTCTCAGACGAAGACCCCCCAAGGTTCTCAGCCTTCCGCGAGCGTAACCGAGCCCGAACGCGGGAGGGATGGTTTCATCGAAACCGCCCCTCCCCGCCCAGCCGCCGCTCAGATACTGGCGGTGACGTTCAGGAACATCGTCGAGATGGCCGTGCCCAGCGGACCGACCGCAACGACGACGATGACGGCGATGAGTGCGACCATCAAGCCGTACTCCACCATGGTGGCGCCGTGGTCCCGGCGGATCCTTGCCAGTGCCTTGAGCATGGGGGTTCCCTCCCAAAATCGTGATGGATACCGGACGGTTCCGGTCCTACCGGCATCATCCGCGCGTGCTACTGGCCCTCGAATCCACCGACCATCTCATCCCTCCTCGTCCGCACGGCTTCCCCTGCCTCATCCGAACGGACGATCCTGGGGACGCCGCCCTCGCCTGCGGGTCCCGATGAGTCACCATGCTCGAATGCCCCTTATCCCACCGCTCGAACCGACGACGGCGGTTCCCCCGGGACCACAACGGATTGACTGGGGGCGGCTGGTCCTCGTGCCCGTCGCCGTTGGGCTACTCATCGTCAACGTCAGGGCGATCGCCACGCGCCCATGGGCAGAGCCGACTGGGCTCGACTCGACCCTTGGCCTGATCGCCCAGATCGCCGTCAGCGCCTTCTGGGCCCTCGTCGTCACGGCGTACCTGCGGCGTCGGCCGGCAATTGCGACCAACTCCTCGCCCGTGACCTACGTGGTAGCCGTCACCGCGTCGTTTCTCCCGTTCGTCTTTCCCCTGTTGGGGGAGCGCTCGACGAACCTCGCTCTCGTTGCGGTCGCCGACCTCCTCCTCATCGTCGGAACGGCCTTCGCCGCATGGGGGATTCGCCACCTCGACCGCAGTTTCAGCATCCTCCCGCAGGCGCGCGCGGTCGTCACGACTGGGCCGTATCGCCTGGTCCGCCATCCCCTGTATGCCGGGGAGCTTCTCGCAGCCCTCGGTTTGACCCTGCTCGCCGCAACCGTATGGGCCTTCCTCGCGTGGCTCGCCTTGATCCCCTTGCAGCTCTACCGGGCCCAACACGAGGAGCGCATCCTCGCGGACCACCTAGACGGCTACGCGGCATACGCCGCGCAAACGGGACAGTTCTTCCCCGGCGTCGGCAAGCGCAAGGGCTCACACCCGGGACGCTCCGAGCGGTAGCTCATCCCTAGGGGGCGACCGCGATCTCAGTGGCCCCTTCGACCCCCCGCCACGACCCGCCGACCCGCACGAGGACACCACCGGGTTGGGCGACGATGACGATCCCTCGTGGACCACTGGTCGACACCAGATAACGAGCCCCGGCCGCCACGGGGATGAGGTTGGTGGCAGGGTCGGCGATCCCGATGCGCCGCAGCCCGATTCCCTGACCGAGTTGCACGATCCACGGGCGCAGGGCCTCGCCGTCACCAACCGCGCCGAGCGCCGCCAGAGTCGTGTCGTCGATCCACACGACATCGGTGATCCGGCTCAGGGGGTCAGCTTGCCGATACGGCGCGGCGAGGGCTGTCGGCCGGCCCAGGGAGTCCCGCACGACCCCGGCGATGTCCAGTCGCATGTCGCTGCCCCCGGGGGCGCTAGTGACGACACCAACCCGGCTGCCGTCGCGGGACACGGCCAACGCGACGATGGCGCGATCAGCCAGCCACGGCGCGACCACGGGCACGGCCGGATCAGCCGGCGCCCGTGCATTGACCGTCAGCACCCGGGCCACGCCCCCGTCGCTCCCGGCGAACCACAGCCGGTCGAGCGCGTCGTAGGAGGGCCGCACGAACGACGTCAGCACCGGCACGCTCGCGCGCTCCCGGTCGTGCCACCGAGCGGCTTCTGCCCCGCCGGGAGCGACGGCGACGAGGTCGGCTCCGTCGGCGGAGACCGCGAACTGGCCGTATGCCGCGGGAATCGTCGGGAGGTCGGCACCTGTGGCCGGCGGGTTCGGTGCCGGGGCGGGCCCGCCGGCGGCACTGGCCGAGGGGATAACGGGGGCCGTGGCCGTGGGAGCCGTGCCCAGGCCGTCGAGATCGTCCAGCCGTGCGATCTCGACCGACGTCAGTCGCTCGCCGAGGCGCAGCAGCGCGCTGCGGGGCAGTGGAAGGGGATCGGCGCCGTAACCGACGTCAGTGGCCGACCGCAGCGGACCCGTCACCTCGGGCACGACCAGCCGCCCGGCCCCCTGCACCTCGACGACCACTCCCTGGACTCCAGGCACGCGCAGCAACGTAGCGACGAGTTGGGCCCAGATGGCGCGCCGATGGGCTAGGTCCATGGCGCTTGCCGGAGGGGTCAAAACGACGGTCGCGATCCCCGCATCAACGCTCACGGCATCGACGGCCAGCGTCACGTCGGCCGGGAACCCCGTCTCGACCGCTCCGGCGAGGTAGTCGGGAACGGGACCGAGCTGGGCACGGGCCAGCGCGGTCCCCAGCCGGGGCCCACCCGCGAACCACCTGACGTCGGGCACGAGGTGCCGCCCGCCCACCGTCGGGTAGTGGACCCGATGCGGGTCGAAGACCCGCCCGAAGTCGTCCGTGTTGAGCCAAAGCCCGAACCCATCGGCAGGCAGCTCGACCCGCCACTCCCCCGACACCCGGACCAGGCCCAGGTCGACCTGGGCGAGCGTCCCCGGCGCGACCTCGCGATAGTGCCCCGCATCGTCGACGGTCGCGACGACCGCGACGCTGGCGCGAACCTTGTCACCGGTCAGCGCCTCGACGGCAACTGTCCTGGATCGGTCGAACACCGTCACCGAACTCGTCGGACGCCAACGACCCACCGAGCCTGGGGCAAGATAGGCGTTGGCGACGGGTTGGCCGCTGTCAGTGCTCTCCTGGAAGGCGGCGCCCGCACGCAGGAAGCCACGGACGATCTGCTCCGGGCTCGCGCCGGCGGCAGGCGGTGGCACGACGATCCGCACCTCGGGCGCCACCTGTTCGTTGACGCTCCGACCGGACTGAACCGGGCTGCTGGTCGGCAGGCCCGAGCAGGCCCCGACTGCCACCAGGACACCGAGGACACCCCACAGGATCGGGAGCGGCCGCCGTCGATGCCGCGAAGCCTCCGCACCCGTCGGTATGCCGCGCGGACCGGCATACCCTCGGCGCGGCCTCACCCCGCCGCCTCGGTGACGGCCGCCACGGGTTTGAGCGGCAACGGGGAGGACCCGATCGGTGTCCCGGGAGCCCGCGGCAGGGTGAGCCGGAAGGACGAGCCGTCGCCCGGAGCGCCCCACGCCTGCAGCCAGCCTGAGTGCAGCCGGGCATCCTCGAGGGCGATGGCCAGACCCAGGCCGGTGCCGCCGGTGGTGCGGGCCCGGGCCGGGTCGGCCCGCCAGAAGCGGTTGAAGACCAGACCGGACTCCCCGGGCCGCAGGCCGACGCCGTGATCGCGCACGACGACCGCGACCGCGTCATCGTTGGTGCCGACCCGGATCTCGACCGGCTTGCCCTCGCCGTGCTCGATCGCATTGACCACCAGGTTGCGCAGCACCCGCTCGACCCGGCGAGGGTCGTAGGTGGCCTCGCAAGGAACACCGGGATCGCTGACGGTGATCCGGCTGCCCTTGCGTTCGGCCAGTTGTTGGCAGCCGTCGACGACCTTGGCCACCGTGCGGCGAAGGTCGGTCGGCTCGGTGTCGAGCACTGCGGCGCCGGCGTCGAAGCGGCTCACCTCCAGCAGGTCGGCCAGCAGCGCTTCAAAGCGATCGAGCTCTCCCCGCAGCAGTTCGGCGGAACGGGCGACCACCGGGTCGAACTGGGTCCGGGAATCGTAGATGAGATCGCCGGCCATTCGGATCGTCGTCAGTGGCGTGCGCAACTCGTGGGAGACGTCCGAGACGAACCGTTGCTGTACCCGCGAGAGATCCTCAAGCTGGCGGATCTGACGTTGGAGGCCCTCGGCCATTGCATTGAAGGAGGTGGCCAGGCTGGCGAGGTCGTCCTCTCCGCGAGAGACCATCCGCTCGGTCAGGCGGCCGGCGGCCAACCGCTCGGCCACGAGCGCCGCCTGCCGGACGGGGGTGACGACCAGGCGCGTCACGACGTAAGCCACGGCACCGATGAGCAGGACGAGAACGAGCCCACCGGAGAGGAAGATCTGCGAGATGACCTCGAGGGTCGCCCGTTCCCGTTGCAGTGGGTAGACGTAGTAGATCCCGTAGCCGCGGGCGACCGGGAGGTCGACCTGTTGCCCGATGACCAAGCAGGGAACCGGCTCGGCCTCGCCAGACAACGGGATCGAGACGATTTGAACCTTTTGATTGGCTGCATCTCCGGCGACGGCCGTCTCCAACGCCTCGGGGATGTAGGAGGCATTCACCTCTCCGGAGACGACCGGGTTGACGATAAAACTGCTGACGTTCGTCGACAGACGGGACAAGACGACGTATCGGGAACGCTCGGTTCCTGCGATTTCGCCGATGATCGACTGCGCGGCGATGGTGAGGGCGTCGGTGTTCTGGGTTTTGTCTGTCGAATAGAACTTCGCCTGGGCGGTCACCGTCAGCTGCACCGCCTCGGCCGTGGCCAGGTCGGCCCGGCCCTGGACGAGCCGATCCCCGATGCGCTGATAGAGGTAGGACCCCACCGCACCCAGCACGAGCATGCCCAGGAGCATCGTCGTCGTCACGACGCGGAACTGCAGCGACCTCCGCCATGCATGCACGACCCGCGATATCGCCGACGCTCCGACGACTCGAGCATTGCGCGCCTGCGGCCGGACCGGCCCAAGCACAGATTCACCGAGTGATCCCGGGGCGCTGTCGGGAGCGGGTACGGCCCGTCCAGCCGGTCCAGCCGGGCCGGCCGGTCCCGCCGATCCAAGGCGATGGCTCGAGTCGGTCATCCGCTCAGGCCGGGCCGGCCTTGTAGCCGACCCCGCGGACCGTCACGACGATCTGGGGACGCTCGGGGTCGTGCTCGATCTTGCTGCGCAGTCGCTGGACGTGGACGTTGACCAGCCGGGTGTCCCCCGCGTGGCGGTAGCCCCACACCTGCTCCAGGAGCACCTCGCGGGTGAACACCTGCCAGGGCTTGCGGGCGAGGGCGACCAGCAGGTCGAACTCCAGCGGGGTCAGCGACAGCGGCCGACCCTCACGTTTGACCGAGTGTCCAGCGACGTCGATCTGCAGGTCGCCGATATCCAGGCGCTCCGGCTCCGGCTCATCGCCCCGACGCAGCCGGGCCCGGATGCGCGCGACGAGCTCCTGCGGCTTGAAGGGCTTGACGACGTAGTCGTCCGCCCCAGACTCCAGCCCGACGACGATGTCAACGGTGTCGGTGCGAGCGGTGAGCATGACGATGGGGACGCCGGACTCGGCGCGGATGCGACGGCATACCTCCATGCCATCCATGCCGGGAAGCATGACGTCCAGCAACACGAGGTCCGGACGTGAGTCGCGGAAGGCCGCGACGGCGGACGTGCCGTCGGCCACGTGGGTGACGTCCAGCCCTTCCTGGCGCAGGACGATGCTCAGCATCTCCGAGAGGGCGAGGTCGTCATCGACGATCAGCACGCGGCCCTTCATGTGAGTTCCCTTCCACAGTTCCCCCGACTGTCCAGAATCATCACACATCGTGGATGAGTCAGGTCGGGCCTAGCCTAGGCCTAGCCTCCGATGATCGACCGGGCGCGTCGGCGGAACTCGCCAAGGAACAGGGGGACCACGCCTCAGGGCTGATGAAGCACAGGCTTCTCCAGCAGCCGGAAACTCAACTCGACGGTGACGCTCAAGACAAGGACGGCGGCCATTGCGGCGACCCATGGACGGTCGGGGCCGAGCAGGCGCCAGACCAGCCAGAAGACGCCGACCTGCCAGAGGTAGAGGCTGTACGCGCGCTCACCCACTGCCCGCAGGACCGGTGCGCCCAGCATCCGCCGCACGATCGACCCCTGGTCGCGAATCGAGGCGATCACCAGCAGCGTGAACCCGGTGGTCGCCGGCATGACGGCATAGCGGTAGGCCGGACCCATGGGATAGCCGGGAATGACGCTGAGGGTCACGATGGCCAGCAGCGCCAGCAGCGCAAACCCGGGGTCCACCTGCACGGGAGGACGCCCCCTGCTGGACCGATCAACCTCGCTGAGGGCCAGCGCGGCTCCAAGCAACATGACGCTGAGGTTTGCGACCGGTAACACATAGAGCGCCCGGTCAGGAAGGAGCAGCCCCAGGCCAGCCAGGACGACGGCAGCGGCGACTGCGAGCCGCAGCACACCGCGCGGGTCCAGGCGCCAGGCACGCAGGACGAGGAGGACGAGCGGCCAGAGCACATAGAAGGTCCACTCGACTGTCAAGCTCCACGTCGGCGCGAATTCCGGAGGGACCTGGGACTGCTCGGACGAATAGTCCCAGCCCGTCCCCTGAACAAGCGCGAGCCCGGCATACCGCAGCGTGCTGACCAGCTCGCGATCGCCGAGCGACGGCATGACGACGAGGTAGACAGCGCACATCCCCGCAATGGCCGGTCCGAGGCGGGTCGCCCGGCGGCGGATGAACGTCCCATAGCCGGTCGGGAAGCTGGCGCCTCGCCACACGATCCCCGTGATGAGGTAGCCGGACAGGACGAAGAAGACGACCACGCCAATGAAACCGCCCGGTGCGCGTGGCGTGAGTCCGTAGTGAAGCGCGAGGTGACACCACGTGACGCCGAGGACGGCCACCCCACGCAGGCCATCGAGGGCGCCTACGCGGCCGGTGGTCCGCCCTTGCGTCGCCTGAGCCGCCGTCGTCACGTGGCGATTGTCCCCCGAGGCGCCGTCAGTGGCATCCGCCGAACGGGTCAAGCGCCGTTCGCCCCTCCCGGACATACTGGTCGCGTGACTCTGGGGGCGGACCTCCAAACCGGCGTGCAGGAACGCCAGCCGCGGATGCTGCAGTGGCTGCCGCTGGCGGCGCTCGTAGCGCTGCCGCTGTTGCTCATCCGCGAAGGCGCCCGCCCGATCACCGATCCGGATGCGGCGTGGCACGTCCTGCTCGGCAAAGCGGTCCTGTCGGGGGTCAGCCTCGGCACCGATGTCGACCCGTTGACAACGCGCACAAGCGTGCCATGGGTGTTCCACCAGTGGCTCCCCGAGGTGGCCGCGGCCATCGCCGACGAGCGCCTCGGTTGGTGGGGCGTGGGTTGGCTCGCGCATCTCGGTCGCCTCTTCGTCATGCTGGCACTGTGGTGGGTATGCCGCCGCGAAGCCTCTCGCTTGGCGGCCGTCGTCGCGCTCGCCATCGCCATCGTCGGGACGTCGATGTCACTCGGACCGCGTCCACAGCTGATCGGCTTGGCTCTGTTGGCCGTCAGCATCGGGGCATGGCGCAGCTCAGCCCAGGACGGCCGACCTCGTTGGTGGCTCGTGCCGCTGACCTGGGTGTGGGCCTGCTGTCATGGCACCTGGGTATTGGGACTCGCCGTTGGCGTCGTGTCGGTCGTCGCGATCGGGATTGATCGGTGGCGGGCCCAGTCGGCCGGGGCGGGGCCAACGTCCGCAGCGCCCTGGCGAGAGGTCTGGAGATCGATCCGGCGGCTGGGCCTGGTGCCTGTGCTCAGCGGGCTGGCGGTCCTGGTGACACCGGTGGGGCCTCGCCTGCTCACCGCTCAGCAACACATCGCCGCCGTCAGCGACCTGGTGACTGAATGGCAGCGACCCAGCCTGGCGGACACACCCGTCGCGCTCACGTGGGCGGCAGCGGCGGTCGTGATCCTGTCGATGACGTTTGGCCGTGATCGCCGGTCGCTGTCGGCCGTTGACCTGGCGACCAGCGGGATGGCCCTGGTCAGTCTCCTGGCATACCAACGCACGGTGGCCGTCGCGGCCGTTTTGCTGGCCCCTCTGCTAGCCGCCCGGTTGAACGCCTGGCTCGGTCGCGCTCGCCCCGCCACCGACGGTGCGGACAGGTGGCTCCTGCCCATCACTGCTGTCGTCAGCGCCCTCGTCATGGGAGTGCTATTGCCCCGGGTGGCCGCCCAGCCCGGTGGCGTCCCAACCAACCTGGTCCCTGCGCTCTCCGCATTGCCCGCAGGGACTGTCGTCCTGGACGACGAACGGCTGGGCGGCTGGCTGCTCGCGACGCAACCCTCCCTCACGCCGACAGTCGACTCCCGATTCGAGGCCTACGGACGGGCCTACCTGCAGCAGCAGTTGGATCTGGTGGTTGGGGCGCCTGGATGGCGGGAGCGCCTGGCAGCAACCGGAGCCAGTGCTGTAGTCCTGCCGACCCAGGCGCCCCTCATCGACCTTTTGTCCGCCGACCCCTCCTGGCGGCACGTCGGACAGGACGTCGGCTACACGCTTTTCGTGCGCAGGTGACCAGACGGCATAGCGTGGCACGTTGACCCGGCGCCAGCTGCCGGCGTTGCCGGAGCGCAGGCGCGGTGATCAGTAGCGGTAGTGGTCGGGCTTGAACGGGCCGGCCACGTCCACCCCGAGATACTCCGCCTGCTCCTTGGTCAACTCGGTGAGGGCCACCCCGAGCGCATCCAGGTGCAGCCGGGCGACGAGTTCGTCGAGCACCTTGGGCAGCGTGTAGACCTGCAGCTCGTAGTCGTCGGTCTTGGTGAAGAGCTCGATCTGGGCGATCGTCTGGTTGCTGAACGAGTTGCTCATGACGAAGCTCGGGTGGCCGGTGGCGTTGCCGAGGTTCATCAGCCGGCCCTCGGAGAGCACGATGACCGAGTGCTCGGGACGGTCGGCCGACGCGGGGAACGTCCACTCGTGGACCTGCCCCTTGATCTCGGTCTTGACGATGCCGGGTGTGCGGGCTAGCCCCGCCATGTCGATCTCATTGTCGAAGTGACCGATGTTGGCGACGATCGCCTTGTCCTTCATCGCCGCCATGTGAGCGGCGGTGACGACGTCGAAGCAGCCCGTGGCAGTGATGACGATGTCGGCCGAGCCAATGACGTCCTCGAGCCGGGCCACCTGGTAGCCCTCCATGGCTGCCTGCAGCGCACAGATCGGGTCGACCTCGGTGACGATGACCCGAGCACCCTGTCCGGCCAGCGACTGGGCGCAGCCCTTGCCGACGTCGCCGAAGCCACAGACCACGGCGACCTTGCCGCCGATGAGGACGTCGGTGGCCCGGTTGAGGCCGTCGACGAGGGAGTGGCGGCAACCGTACTTGTTGTCGAACTTGCTCTTGGTCACCGAGTCGTTGACGTTGATCGCCGGGAAGAGCAGCTCGCCCGCCTCCGCGAGCTGGTAGAGCCGGTGGACACCGGTGGTCGTCTCCTCGGTGACCCCCTTGATGCCGGCCGCGGTGCGGGTCCACTTGCCCGCGTCGGCGGCGATGGTCTGGCGCACCAGCGCCTTGAAGACGGCGAATTCCTCCGAGTCGGCTTCGGTCGTCGGGGGCACCTGACCGGCCTTCTCCCACTCGCGGCCCTTGTGGACGAGCATGGTCGCGTCGCCGCCATCGTCGAGGATCATGTTCGGCCCGGTCGAGCCGGAGGCGTCGGCGGGCCAGGTGAGGATCTGATCGGTGCACCACCAGTAGTCTTCCAACGTCTCGCCCTTCCAGGCGAAGACGGGCACACCCTGGGGGTCCTCAGGGGTGCCGGTCGGACCGACGACGACGGCCGCGGCGGCCTCGTCCTGGGTCGAGAAGATGTTGCACGATGCCCATCGGACCTGCGCGCCGAGCGCGACGAGGGTCTCGATGAGCACGGCCGTCTGCACGGTCATGTGCAGCGACCCGGCGATCCGGGCTCCGGCCAGCGGCTGGGCCTCTCGGTACTGCGCGCGCAGCGCCATCAGGCCGGGCATCTCGTGCTCGGCGAGGCGCAGTTGGTGGCGGCCGGCCGCCGCAAGGCTGAGGTCGGCGACCTTGAAATCGGTGAAGGACATGGCAGGGCTCCCTGGGATGGTCGGTGGGCAGACCCGGCGTCGCCCTTCAGGGCAGCGGTCTGCCGTGTGGTCCTGTCCAGCAGGACAGGCACCTCTGGCGGCAATCCGCACGCGGGTCCTCCACCCACGCCGGCACGTCTGGGCATCCTACCCGAGCACACGTATGCCGCCCGCTGCGGTGAGCGGGCGGCATACTCTCGGCGCGGACCGGGCCGCGCGGGTGGGTGGGGTGGGCTGGTGAGGCTACTCGAAGTCGACGAGGATGTCCCCGCCCTGCACGGGCGAACCGACCTGGACCGGGACCGACTTCACTGTGCCCGCCACGGGCGCGGTGATCTCCGTCTCCATCTTCATGGCCTCGAGGATGATGAGGGTGTCGCCCTCCTTGACCTCGGCGCCCGGCTGGACGTTGACCTGCAGCACGGTGCCGGCGATCGGCGCCCGCAGTGCATTCTCGCCGCCGCCACCCCCAGCCGCCTCACCGGCAGATGCCGCCGGCCCGGAGCGCGGCATCGTCGCCGTGCCGGTGGAGGAGAAGACGAAGCCGCCCAACGCGGGCTTCGGCTCGGCCTCGACGTCGACGAGCACGTCGTATTCGACCCCGTCAACGGTCACCTTGAGTCGCATGGGCGTTCCTTGTCAGTCGCGGGTCAGTGGGACCGGGTGTGGGTGAAGGTGTGCGAGGCGTGGATGTTGGAGCGGCCCATCCGTGCCCAGGAGTTGGTGTGGCTGTAGTGGATCTGGCGAACGGTCGCCTTCTTGCCCAGGTAGGCCGCGACCGCGGCGGAGATGGCGAGGATCGTGTCGATCGGCACCGGCCCCTGGGGCCCCTGCGCCTCGGCCAGCTGCTTCTCCAGCTTGGTGATCCGTCGCTGCATCTCCTCGACCAGGTCGGCCAAGCGAGCGACATCCATCGGGGTGCTTGTCATAAGAACCTCTCGTGGTTATCTGTTCGTCGTCGTCGGTCGCCAGGTCACATCGGCATGAGGCCGTGCTTCTTGGGCGGACGCATGTCGCGCTTGGTCGTCAAGGACTCCAAGGCCTGGGCCACGTAGCGGCGGGTCTCGGCCGGCACGATGACGTCGTCGACGAGACCGTGCTCGCTCGCCACATACGGGTTGGCGAAGGTGCCGCGGTATTCGTCGATGAGTTCTTGGCGCTTGACGGCCGGGTCGTCCGCCTGGCTGATCTCCTTGCGGAAGACGATGCCCGCGGCACCTTCGGCGCCCATGACGGCGATCTCGGCCGACGGCCAGGCGAACACCTTGTCGGCACCCAGCGCTCGCGCGCACATGGCGATGTAGGCACCGCCGAAGGCCTTGCGCAGGACGACCGTCACCTTCGGAACGGTGGCCGCCGAGTAGGCGAACAACACCTTGGCGCCGTGCCGGATGATCCCGTTGTATTCCTGATCGACGCCAGGCATGAAGCCGGGGGTGTCGACGAAGGTGAGCAGCGGGATGTTGAAGGCGTTGCAGAACCGCACGAAGCGAGCGATCTTGTCGGACGCGTTGATGTCCAGGACACCGGAGAGCTGGTTGGGCTGGTTGGCGATGACGCCGACCGTGCGCCCAACGATCCGGCCGAAGCCGACGACGGCGTTGGCGGCCCAGCTGGCGTGGACCTCAAGGAAGTCCGCGTCGTCGACGACGCGGGCGATGACGTCACGCACGTCGTAGGGCTTGCGGTAGTCCTCCGGGATCACGGTGTCGAGGAACGGGTCGTCGTCGGCCCTGCCGTCGTGCTCAACCTCGGGCGGGTCCTCGGTGTTGTTCTGCGGGAGGAAGCTCAGGAGCTTCTTGGCGATCAACGCCGCCTGAGCGTCGTCCTCGGCGACGAAGTGAACGACCCCCGAGCGGCCGGCGTGGACCGCCGCGCCGCCGAGGTCCTCGTGGCTGACCTCCTCACCGGTGACCTGCTTGATGACGTCAGGGCCGGTGATGTACATCTGCGCTTGCTTGGTCTGGATGATGAAGTCCGTCAAGGCCGGCGAGTATGCCGCGGCCCCGGCGCAGGGGCCGGCCAGGATCGAGATCTGCGGGACCACACCCGAGAGCAGCACGTTGGCGTAGAAGATGTGGCCACAGCCGTTGAGCGCGTCGACACCCTCCTGGACCCGCGCACCACCCGAGTCGTTGATGCACACGAACGGCGACCCGGTGCGCAACGCCATGTTGGCGGCCTGCGCGATCTTGTCGGCGTGCAACTCACCGATGGTTCCGCCGAGGATGGTGAAGTCCTGGCTGGCCACATGGACGAGCCGCCCGAGCACCGTGCCCTGACCGACGACGACGCCATCGCTCGGCACGTCCTTGTCGGACATGCCGAAGCGGTTGGCGCGGTGCACGGCATACACCGCCGACTCCTGGAACGAGTGCTCGTCCAGGAGCTCCTCGATCCGCTCACGGGCGGTGAGCTTGCCCTGCTCGTGCTGCTTGGCGACCCGCTGCTCGCCTCCGGCGGCGGCGAGCGATGCCCGACGCTGGTGCAGTTGGTCGATCTTCTCCTGCATGCTCTGCGCTGCCACGGCTGACCTTTCAGGACGGCTGGACTTGGACGCTGTGGGGGGCGCCGTTGACGATGACCTTGTAGCGGATGGGGGTACGAACCGGCTGGCCGGGCTGGGCGCCGGCCTCGGTGGCAGCCTTCTCGGCGGCGAGCGTGTCGGGGTCCTTGCCGACGTTCTTGGGGCCCTCGTCACGGGTGCCGAAGAAGGTCGGAGCGACCTTCGGGAACATCGCGTAGGTGAGCACGTCCTCGTCGGAACCGTTGAAGCCGCGCAGCGCGCCGGCCTCCTCGCGGTCCTTCTCCCACTCGGCCGGGAGCAGGTCAGCCGGCCGGCAGGTGATCGGGTCCTTCTTGGCCTGCGCCCGGGCGATCTCGACGACCTCGGGGTTCGGCGTGCCGAGCGTGCTGCCGTAGTAGCCGAGCATGACGTCGGCGAACTCACCGGTGAGGACCTTGTAGCGGCCCATCATGACGTTGAAGACCGCCTGGGTGCCGACGATCTGGCTCGACGGGGTGACCAGGGGCGGGTAGCCGGCGTCGGCGCGCACCCGCGGAACCTCCTCGAGCACCTCCTTGATCCGGTGGGCAGCCCCTTGAGCCTTGAGCTGGCTCTCCATGTTGGAGATCATCCCGCCGGGGATCTGGCTCTTGAAGATCTCGGTCTCGACACCGACGATGTTCGACGCGAACTCGGCGTACTTCGGGCGGATCCCGGCGAAGTAGTCCTTGATCTTGATGAGTCGACCCTCGTCGAGCTCGGTGTGGAACCCGGTGCCGGGCAGCATCTCGACGAGGCTCTCGGTGGGGTTGTGACCCGGGCCGAGGCTCATCGAGGAGATCGCGGCATCGACGCAGTCGGCGCCGGCCTCGATGCCCTTCATCAACGACACGAGGGTGACGCCGGTCGTCGCGTGGCAGTGGATGTGGATGCGGACGTCCTGCCCGAGGTCGTCCTTGATCGCCTTGACGATGTCGTATGCCGGTTGCGGCTGCAGCAGCGCCGCCATGTCCTTGAGGCACAGCGAGTCGCATCCGAGATCCATGAGGTCACGGGCCATCTGGACGTAGCCCTCGACCGTGTGCAACTCGCTCACGGTGTAGCAGAGAGTGCCCTGGGCATGCGCCCCTTCACGCTTGACCGCAGCGATGGCGCGCTTGACGTTGCGCACGTCGTTGAGGGCGTCGAACGTGCGGAAGACGTCCATGCCGTTCTCGACGGCCTTGCCGACGAAGCGGTCGACGACGTCGTCCTCGTAGTGGCGGTAGCCGAGGAGGTTCTGCCCGCGCAGGAGCATCTGCAGCTTGGAGTTGGGCAGCAGGCTGCGGAAAGTGCGCAGCCGCTCCCACGGGTCTTCGTTGAGGAACCGGATGCAGGCGTCGAAGGTCGCGCCGCCCCAGCACTCCACGCTCCAGTACCCGGCTTGGTCGATGTCCTCGCAGATCGGGACCATGTCTTCCAAGGCCATCCGGGTGGCGAACAGGCTCTGGTGGGCATCGCGCAGGGCGAGCTCCGTGACGTCGATCTTCTTGCTCATCGTGGCGACACCTTCCGACGGCGGCAGTCAACGGGAGCCGCGGATTGCGGGACGCGGCATACCCTCGTTGCCCGTCAATGTGGCACGCATAACGGACTCGATCCTGGGACCTCTGGCCCGGCTTTGGTCACTTTCCCCATGCGGTATGCCGCCCCGCGGCAGGTGTCCATCCGATGTTCACCTGCGGCTGAGCATGGCGGTTGAAGTGAGGACCATTGGTCCCTAGGCCTCATCGTGATCCGCGGCATACGTTCAACGCATGTTCGAGGTCCGCATCCACGGCCGAGGCGGACAGGGCGTGGTCACTGCCGCCGAGTTGCTGTCCGTTGCCGCATTCGATGAAGGTCGCCATGCCCAGGCCTTCCCCAGTTTCGGTTCCGAGCGCACCGGAGCCCCTGTCGTCGCGTTCTGTCGCGTCGCCGACCAGGAGATCCGCGTCCGGGAGCCCGTCGTGACTCCCGACGCCCTCGTGGTGCAGGACTCGACCCTGCTGCACCAGGTCGACGTCTTCGCCGGCCTCAAGGCGGACGGCTACGCACTCATCAACTCGCCCCTCACGCCGAGCGAACTCGGCCTGGATGAGCTGGCGGCCCGACTCGGAGTCGGCCGCCTCCTCACCATTCCGGCGACCGACATCGCACGCGAGCACATCGGGCGACCGGTGCCCAACCTCGTGATGCTCGGAGGCCTGGCCGCGTTCACCGGCCTGGTCCACCTGCCCGCGCTCCTTGAGGCGATGCAGGATCACTTCCCCGGCGCCCTCGGTGCCAAGAACGTGGCAGCCGCGACCGCGGCATACGAGCTCGTTCAGTCCCTCGTTCCGTCCCACACCTAGGAGACGTCCGTTGCGCACCCAGATCGAGGGCTCGCTCGCGGTTGCCCAGGCGGTCGCCGCGTGTCGGCCGCAGGTCATCTGTGCCTACCCCATCTCGCCCCAGACGCACATCGTCGAAGGCCTCTCGGCCATCGTCAAGCGTGGCGAGTTGCCCGGCTGCGAATACCTCAACGTCGAAAGCGAGTTCGCTGCGATGTCGGGGGCCATCGGGGCTTCGGCAGCCGGTGCGCGGTCCTACACGGCCACCGCCAGCCAGGGCCTGCTCTACATGGTGGAGGCCGTCTACAACGCCAGCGGGCTCGGGTTGCCGATCGTCATGACGGTCGCCAACCGGGCCATCGGCGCGCCGATCAACATCTGGAACGACCACACCGACTCGATGAGTCAGCGCGACTCCGGCTGGATCCAGCTGTATGCCGAGACCAACCAGGAGGCGGTCGACCTGCACGTGCAGGCCTTCCGGATCGCCGAAGAACTGTCCCTGCCCGTCATGGTCTGCATGGACGGCTTCATCCTCACCCACGCGGTCGAAGAGGTCGACGTGCCCGAGGCCGCCGACGTCGCGCGGTTCCTGCCGCCGTTCGAGCCGCGCCAGGTGCTCGACCCGGCCAACCCCGTGTCGATCGGTGCGATGGTCGGCCCCGAGGCGTTCACCGAGGTCCGCTACCTCGCCCACGAGCGCCAGATGCAGGCCCTTGACCTCATCCCCGCGGTGGCTGCCGAGTTCCAGGCGGTCTTCGGCCGCGACTCCGGCGGGCTGCTGCACACCTACGAGATCGAGGACGCCGAGACCGTCGTCATCGCGCTCGGGTCGGTGCTGGGCACGATCAAGGACGTCGTCGACGAGCGACGGGCCCGAGGCGAGAAGATCGGCGTCCTCGGGATCACCTCGTTCCGGCCGTTCCCGCTCAAGGCCGTCGAGGCCGCGATCGGCAACGCCAAGCGCTTCGTCTGCCTCGAGAAGGCCTTCTCGGTGGGCATCGGCGGCATCGTCTCCTCGCACGTGCGGATGGCGATGTCCTCACACCCGATCAAGAACTACACGGTCGTCGCCGGCCTCGGCGGTCGACCGATCCTCAAGACCTCGCTGAACGACATGCTCGACCAGGCGACCACCGACTCGTTGGAGCCGCTGACCTTCCTCGACCTGGACACCGACCTCGTCGAGCGCGAAATCGCCCGCAACCGGGCGGAGCGCCGCTCGGGACCGGCCGCCGAGAACATGCTCCGCGACCTGGGTGGCTCCCGCCCCGTGACGGTCTGACCAGGAGGACGCTGACATGACGACCAACGACACCACGACCGACCCGGCGGGTTTCCACCACGGGATTGTTCCCGAGGTGCTGCATGAGCAGCCGGCGAGCAAGCCGGTGAAGTTCTACCAGGTGGGCTCCTTCGCCGTCGGAAACCGACTGCTGCCGTTGGAGGTCCGCTCGGTCCAGTCCGACCCCAACCGCACCAACTCCCTCACCTCCGGCCACCGGGCCTGCCAAGGATGCGGCGAGGCGCTCGGCGCCCGCTACGCCCTCGACGCGGCGATGCACGCGGCGGACGGCAAGATCGTCGCCGTCAACGCCACCGGCTGCCTTGAGGTGTTCTCCACGCCCTACCCCGAGACCTCGTGGCGCGTGGCCTGGCTGCACTCGCTGTTCGGCAACGCTCCGGCCGTCGCATCCGGCGTCGCGGCGGCATACAAGGCCATGGGACGCAGCGACGTGCGGGTGGTCGCCCAGGGCGGCGACGGCGGCACCGTCGACATCGGGTTCGGCTGTCTGTCAGGGATGTTCGAGCGCAACGACGACGTGCTCTACATCTGTTACGACAACGAGGCCTACATGAACACCGGCATCCAGCGCTCCGGGGCCACTCCCCCGGCAGCGCGGACCGCCACCACGCAGGCCGTCGGCGAGGACCCAGGCAACACCTTCGGGCAGGGCAAGGACCTCCCCCGGATCGCCATGGCACACGAGATCCCTTACGTCGCAACGGCATCGGTCGCCGACCTGCGCGACCTGGAGGCCAAGGTCCACCGGGCCATGTCGATGCGCGGCGCGCGCTACATCCACGTCATGGTCCCGTGCCCGCTCGGCTGGGGCACCGCCTCCGGCGACACGATCAAGGTGGCCCGGCTGGCGACCCAGAGCGGCATCTTCCCGGTCTTCGAGGCTGAGTACGGCGAGGTCGTCGCGTCCTCCCCCATCCGCCGTCAGGTGCCGGTCGAGGACTACCTCAAGGGCCAGAAGCGCTTCGCCCACCTGTTCTCACCGACCCGCCGGCAGGACGTCATCGACCGAATGCAGGCCCAGGCCGACCGCAACATCCGCCGTTACAACCTGCTGCCGACGGCCGGCGCCACCGAGACGAAAGCCCAGGACTGATGGACAAGCCCTTTGCGATCACCCTCGACCTCGGTTCGAGCCTGGCCAACCACACCGGGTCCTGGCGCACCGAGAAGCCTCTCTACGTCGACCTGTTGCCCCCGTGCAACCAGGGCTGCCCCGCCGGCGAGAACATCCAGCAATGGCTGTTCCACGCTGAGGAGGGCAACTACGAGGCGGCCTGGCGGCAACTGACCCAAGACAACCCGTTCCCGGCGATCATGGGCCGGGTCTGCTACCACCCGTGCGAGACCGCCTGTAACCGGGCCCAGGTCGACGAAGCGGTCGGCATCAACGCCGTCGAGCGCTTCCTCGGCGACCAGGCCCTCGAGCTGGGTTGGGCGTTCGAGCCTCCAGCCGCCGAACTGCTCACGGGCAAGCGGGTCCTCGTCATCGGTGCCGGCCCCTCGGGGCTGTCGGCGGCATACCACCTGCGCCGACTCGGCCACGAGGTGACGGTGCGCGACGCGGGCCCGATGGCCGGCGGGATGATGCGCTTTGGCATCCCCTCCTACCGGTTGCCGCGCAACATCCTCGACGCCGAGGTCAAGCGGATCACCGACATCGGGGTCACCCTCGAGCTCAACACCAAGGTGAGTGACCTGGAGGGTGCGCAGGCCGAGGGCTTCGAGGCGGTCTTCCTCGCCGTCGGCGCGCACATCGGCAAGCGGGCCTACATCCCGGCCGGCTCGTCGGCCAAGATCCTCGACGCGGTGAGCTACCTGCACGACGTGGAGACCCAGGAAGAGAAGCCCATGCTGGGGCGCCGGGTCGTCGTCTACGGCGGCGGCAACACGGCCATCGACGCCGCGCGCACGGCCAAGCGGCTCGGCGCGGAAGAGGCGATCATCGTCTACCGCCGCAACCGCGACAAGATGCCGGCGCACGACTTCGAGGTCCAGGAGGCGCAGGAGGAAGGCATCCTGCTCAAGTGGCTCTCGACGATCAAGCACGTCGACGAAGGCAAGATGGTCGTCGAGAAGATGGCTCTCGACGAGACCGGATTCCCCCAACCCACAGGCGAATTCGAGGAGTTGGAAGCCGACTCGCTCATCCTTGCTCTGGGGCAAGAGGCCGACCTGAGCTTCCTTGAGGGCGTTGCCGGCATCACCGTCGCCGACGGTGTGGTCGCGGTCGACGGCACGATGATGACCGGCCGCGCGGGCATCTTCGCCGGTGGTGACATGGTTCCGGCCGAGCGCACGGTGACCGTCGCCGTCGGACACGGCAAGAAGGCGGCTCGCTACATCGACGGCTACCTGCGCGGCACGGCATACACCCCGCCGGCCAAGCACGCGGTGGCGACCTTCGAGAAGCTCACCACCTGGTACTACGCCGATGCCCCCCACCAGCACCGCGAGCACCTCGAAGGTGCCCGTCGGGCGTCGACCTTCGACGAGGTCGTGACCGGGCTCGATGAGGAGACCGCGCAGTTCGAAGCGCGCCGGTGCATGTCGTGCGGCAACTGCTTCGCCTGCGACAACTGCTTCGGTGTCTGCCCGGACAACGCGGTCAAGAAGACCAGCATCGGCCACGGCTACGAGATCGACTACGACTACTGCAAGGGCTGCGGCATGTGCGTCGCGGAGTGCCCGTGCGGGTCGATCCACATGGTCCCCGAGGACTGAGCCGCGACAGACTGACGCATTTCTCCGGTATGCCGGGTGCTCGCCGTCGCGGCGGGCACCCGGCATCCGCGTTCTGAGGGTCAGCGGCCGTGGTCGCGCAGCGCCCGGACGTGCGCCGAAACCCCTGGATCCAGGCCTAGGCCCAGCGCGAGATAGGTCGCCGCGAAATCGACCAGGCCGATGAGGTCGGCCAGTTGTTCCAACGGGTGGCCCGGCTCGGCCCGGCGCTCGTGAACCCGCACTCCGGCGTCCATTGCTGCCGTCGCGACCGCATCGCCGAGGTCGTCGGTGTCTTCGGGCATCGAGCCGCCGACGCCTGCGGGCGTCATCCCGGCAGCCAGCGCTCCCCGCAACATGAGCAGGACCAGTCGCGGATCGGGGGCGCCGTCCAGGAAGGGGTCGCGGAAGATGTCGTCGACGGCCGAGGCCAGGTCGGGCTCGCGGGCTCCGTGGCGCGTATAGGGCCCGTCGAGGAGCGCCACGACCTCGGAAGCGCCGCCGGGCAACTCGCCGACCGTCGCCGGCACGCGAGCGGTCCGGGCAAGCATCATCGCGGCCCGGCGGGCGGCGACCCCCGCCACCGCGCCGTCCCCGAGCACCACGGGAAGTCCCCCGGACAGGTCGGCCGCCAGGAGCTTGGCCGGGTTGACGAACGCCTCCGAGGACGGCCGGTATGCCGCCGCACCGGCATCGAGGCGGTCAGCCACGGCTTCGAGCAGGTCGGGTCCGGTCCTGGCCAGGCCCAACACGTCAGCAGCCAGCAGGACCGGCGTCAGCAGGGCCCAGAGGGCCGTGCGGCTGGACGTCGCACCGGCAGGCAGCCCGACATGGATGCCGCGGGCCGAGGCGCAGACGGCGGCCAACGGCGAGTCATCAGCGCCCACGGTGAGCAGCGATGCCCCGCGTCGGGCAGCCGCCGCAGCCAGGGCCAGCGGTCCGGCGGCCCGACCCGACTCCGACACCGCAATGACCAGGTCGAGGGTCCCCACCCACCCCGGAAGGGGCGGTGTCCCTGCCGTGCTGATCGGCACCGGAGACCCCGGCTCGGCCACCATCTGCAAGGTGTCACCGATGACCCCCGTGCCACCCCGCGCGGCAACGAGCACCCCGCGCGGACGAACCCCTCCGGCGACACGGGCGATGCCGGCCTCTTGGGCCAACCCGAGCGACTGGCGGACCTGGGCGCCGGCGGTGGCCAACGCCCGCAACGTTCCCCGGCTGTCCAGCCGCTCGCGCTCGGCCTCGTCGTCAACGAGTCTGTCGTCCCAGCGCGGCATACCGGCTCCTCCTTGGGGTGCGAACCCGACCGAGATCGGGCGTCTGCTCAGACCGGCTTGCGGGCCAGATCGGCGAGCAGGACGGGGATCCCGCCCTCGATCGGATAGGCCAACCCGCACTCGGGTGAGGTGCAGACCAACTCAGGACCGGCTGGGCCGGCCTCGTCGCGCAGCGGCTCGCGACAGGCCGGGCAGCGCAGGATCTCGCGCAGCCAAGGCTCCAGGCTGGCAGCCTCCTCAGACGGCTGTGCCGGGGCCGCCGCAGCGTCCGGCACTGCTGGCGCCGACTGGCGCAGCAGGCCGAGGACGCAGTCGCGGATCGAAGCCATCGTGGCGGCGTCGGCCGCCTCGACGTTGAGGCGCAGCAACGGCTCGGTGTTGGAGGCCCGGACGTTGAACCACCACATCGGCTCCCCGAGGTGGCGCACCGTGGTGCCGTCGAGGGTGTCGATCTCGACCGGCCCCTGCGCGCGCGCCCACTCCAGCGCACGCGTCGTCGCGGCCTCCCGGTCGGCGACCGTCGAGTTGATCTCGCCGGACGCGGCATACCTCTCGTATGCCGCCCCGAGCACGGACAGCGGTGCGTCCGACTCCCCGAGGGCGGCCAGCACGTGCAGCGCGGCGAGCATGCCCGTGTCGGCGAACCAGAAGTCGCGGAAGTAGTAGTGAGCCGAGTGTTCGCCGCCGAAAACCGCTGCAGCCGAGGCCATTTCGGCCTTGATGAAGGAGTGACCCACGCGCGTGCGGACGGGCACGGCCCCAAGCTCGGTGACGATCTCGGGCACGGCGAGTGACGTGATGACGTTGTGGACGATCCGGACCTGGCTCACATCGTCGCCGCCTGCGATGGCCCGGGCGATCTCGCGAGCGGCCACGAGCGCCGTGATGGCGCTGGGGCTCACCGGCTCACCGCGCTCATCGACGACGAAGCACCGATCGGCGTCACCGTCGAAGGCCAGACCGATGTCGGCACCATGCTCGACGACAGCACGCTGGAGGTCACGCAGGTTCTCCGGCTCGAGGGGGTTGGCCTCGTGGTTGGGGAAGGTGCCGTCCAACTCGAAGTAGAGCGGAATGACCTCCAGGGGCAGTTCCGCCAGCCCGGCGCCCGTCTCGAGGACCGCCGGCACGGTGTGTCCACCCATGCCATTGCCCGCGTCGACGACGACCCGCAACCGGCGGTTGCCGGACAGGTCGACCAGCGACCGCAGGAAGGCTGCGTAGTCCGCCAACACATCCCGGTGAGTGACCGCTCCGAGGCGCCCCGCCGCGTCGGTGGCCGCGACGGCGGCACCATCGGTGACAGCGTTGTTGAGCAGTGTCTGGGCCAGGTCGCGGACCTGGGCCAACCCGGTGTCCTGACCGACGGGGCGAGCCCCGGCCCGACACATCTTGATGCCGTTGTACTGCGCCGGGTTGTGGCTTGCGGTGAACATCGCGCCCGGCAGGTCGAGGGCGCCACTCGCGTAATAGAGCTGGTCGGTCGAGGCGAGGCCGATGATGATGACGTCGATTCCGGTCTCGGCGACACCGTCGGCGAACGCAGCCGACAACTCCGGCGAGCTGGGTCGCATGTCGTAGCCGACCACCACCGTTGCGGCCCCGTCGGGGAGCGCGACGATCTCGGCGAAGGCGCGCCCGAGGGCACGGGCGACGGTGGTGTTGAGTTGGGCCGGGACCACGCCGCGCACGTCGTATGCCTTGACGAACTGGGTCAGGTCAGGGATGTCACGGCTCGTCACGAACGGCAGCCTAGCGCGGTGGCCAGGGGTCAGTTGTTCGGCAGGGCCCTCAGGTGACCCCGGCGTGCGCCGGTCGCCGGGGAGGCCTCGGCCGCGTCTGGGGCGCTTGACTGCGAGGGGCTCGAAGGGGGGCTCAATGGGGCGCGCGAGCGGGGCCGTCCGGCCTCGCGGACCGCGTCGGCGAGGGCGAGCAGGTCGTCGGATGAGGGTGCCGGCGGGCTCGGGTCGAAGGCCAGACGGACCACATCCCACCCCCGCGGGACGGTCAGCCGTTCGGCGTGCTGCCCGCACAGGTCGTAGGTGTGCGGTTCGGCATAGGTGGCCAAGGGGCCGAGCACGGCGGTCTGGTCGGCATAGACGTAGGTCAGGGTGGCAACGGCCGACCGCCGACACCCCGTCTTGGAACACTGCCGAGTCAAGCCCACGCGGGCACTCTAAACCCGGGCCGGGTGTATGCCGCCTCGGCGCGCCGCAGCCGGCCCGCGGACCCGGGCACACGGCATACCCGCGCCGTAGAGTGGAGCGCGTGAACCGTGACGATCCCCGCGCGCCGCGCACCCGCCGCCGCCATGGCCGCGGGGTGCGGGGTCCGCTGGCGTGGCCGCCGGTTCCGGCGATGCGCAGCCGCGCGGAGCGGTTCGACGAGTTGGTCATGGATGCGGCAACCCGGTTCGAAGGGCACTGGGGACGGCCGTTCCCGGCCTTCGAGCTGGGAGTCGAGGACGTGCCCCCGAGCGACCCCGCCCCGTGGGAGCACGAGGAGGTGCCCCTCGGTCGGTTCTTCGCATCCGATGCCCGCCGCGAGGCCCGCGTCGTCATCTATCGGCGACCCATCGAGACCCGTGCGCAGGCACCCGCGGAGTTGGCCCTGCTCGTCGACGAGGTCGTCGCCGAGCAGTTGGCTGCGCTGCTCGGTGTGAGCCCGCGCGACCTGGATCCTGGCTACGACGGCGACTGAGCGCGCCGTCAGCGGCGGACTTCGCGCACCGGGATGGCGGTTGTCGTCAAGGTGGCTGGGTTGATCCCGACGAGGGTCACCAAGGGCCCGGTGGGGTCGGCGAGCTCGGCGGAGATCCCGGCACGGACCGTGCCGGAGGACGGCCGGATCCAGACGGCCGCCGCCCCGGCCGGAAGGTCGACCGTCCACGAGGAGTCGGCCACCCCCTGGGCCGGGATCGACGTCACCGCGCCCGAGGGGCCGACGACGTAGACCGTGGCTGCCCATGGTGCAGCGGTGCCCGCGAGCAACAGTCGGCTGACGGTGCCGGCAGGCACGGGAGAGCCGGCCAGAACGGGGATGACGGCCGTGGCGGGGACCCAGGCCAGGTCGGACTGCGCCACACCGGCGTCGCGCCGCTCGATGACGACCGCGGCCACGACCGGGCGATCGGCGCGGACCTGCAGCGCGTAGGCGCCCGGCTCCAACCCCGACAGGTCGATGTCACGGACACTGCCGCCCGGGATCCGCACGACCTGGTCGGCGGGCAGCGGAACGGCGCCGTTGGGGCTCAAGGCACGCGACTGGACCACGGCCTCGTCGGCCCCGGGGACGACGATCCGCAAGGTGGCGACGCCGGTGAGATAGGCGGCCGGGATCACCTGCTCGGTGGCCGGGCCGTCGGCTGGCCCGACATCGTCACGACCACGCCCGGTCGCCCCGTCGATCCAGCTGTCTTCGAGCACCGCTGTGATGAGGCCACCGGTGGCAGTGACGTGAACGACCGGGCTGGCTTCGCCGGGGGCGATGGCATCGATGAGGACGCCCACGCGGCCATGTGGGGGCACGGCGACCCGCGCCCCGTTGACCGACGCGATCGGACCGGACGCACCGTGCACCTGGATGTCGACCGTCACCGGGTTGGCCCCGGCGTTGGCCACGACCAGCCGCTCGCGGCGCGTGGGAGCCCCACCACCGGCGAGCAGCCACACCTCCGAGCGGGGCGCCTGGCAAGCCACTGACTGCAGACCGCGTTCGTCGCCCTCGCGGCGCAGCCCGGTCTGCAGGGCCGCCAGCCCCACGGCGAGCGAGCCGGTAGCGCTGACCTCGCCGGCGGCCACGCCCGACACGTCGCCCGAGACGACGCCGCCACGGGTGGCCGACGTCGCGAGCGCCGGGTCAGAGGCCGCCGAGGCCGATGAGCGGACCGCAACGGCGCCGGGCGCCGGAGCGGTGGCGATCCCCTGCATCGCCTCGCTCGGCGCGGTGGCCGCAAGGATGCTTGTCGCCTCGCCCGGGACGGCCGGCAGCCCCGAGAAGCCATCCGTCTCGGGGCCGGGGCACCCGAGCGTCATCTGGCTCGCCGGGGTGCTCGGCGGGGAGAGCACGTCAGCGGGGACGACGGGGGCGATCGAGGTCAACTCCAGCCGGCTGGGAAGCTGCGTGGACCCGGCCACGAGTCCGCCGAGCACGGCGGCGAAGCCGAGGACCCGCAGCGCAGACCACCCGATCGGGGTCATCGGATCCTCCTGGATCGGCGATTGCCAAACGGCACTGCGAGGAAGACCGTCAGAGCCAGGAGGGCGAATTGCCCGGCGAACCAACGGGGATCGCGCGGAGGGATGTCGACGGTCAACACGCCGGCCCGATCAGGCAGGACGTAGGTCGGCAGACCCTGCGACGTCGCCGTCAAGAGCGCTCCGTCGAAATGGACCTGAGCGTGCTGGACCCACTCGCGGGGCTCGGCCAGGACCAGCCTGCGGCCGACCGACCCGGCAGGCAGGGAAGCCGTCAGCGCGCCATGGGCGCCATCGACGCGCACCCACTCCGACAGGCCACCGTCGGCCGTGGTGATCCGCGCCCTGCTGGCCGGGACCACCTCGGTCGGCGTCGTGACCGACGGGCGGGCCAGCACCCGCCACAAGGTCTGGTCATCGGTGTTCCCGAGCCTGGTGAGCCCGGCTGTCGCATCGAGGGTGCGAATCACCTCGGGGTCGGCGCTGCCTTGGACCGACACGAAGCCGATGCCGAGCTCGGCCAGTTGGGCCCCGGCGCCCGGAGCATCGCCGGCCTGGCTGGCGACCAGCGCAGTGACCGCGGCGGCGACGCCCGGGTCGGACGCCCCACTCGGACGGGCGAGCCCGCGCAGGATCTCCCCCGGCTCACGGGCGACGAGTTGGTATTCGACGGCGGCCTCGCTCGTCGACAGGACAATCATCCGGTTGGCCTCAGGGCCACGCGCCTGCTCCACCGCGACCGCGGGGAGGGCGTCGAACCCGACGCTGACGATCCCGTCGAAGTGCGCCCAGCCGCCCAACGCGGCAACGCCCGCCACCGATGCGGTGACCACCAGCAGACCGGATCCCGCGAGGAGCCGACGAGGCGCCCACCGCTCCTTGCCGAGGACCGCGCGCATGCCCACTGAGCCCAGCAGCGCCAAGCCCAACACGGCGAGAACGAAACACTGCAGCCCGACCCCCGGCCACGGAGTCGCCTCCACGGGGACACCATCGGCCCCGAGGACGGTGCCCACGACGACACGTCTGGCCAACAGGGCCCACCCGAGCCCGACGGCGGCGAGCAGGGTGAGGGCGGCATACGCCACGCCTGCGCCCCGCGAGCCTGGGCGACGGACAAGGGTGACCACTCCGGCGAGCAGCACCGGCGCCGACAACGCGACGACGAGGGCCGAGCCACCCTCCGGATAGCCGGCGAGCAGTTGCCACCAGGAGGCCGTTGTCGCGCCGGCCGAGTCGAGGGCACCAGGCGCGCCGAGCCAGGCGACCGGGTCGCGCAGTTGGACGAGCAACGACCCCTGCAGGGCTGGGGGGAGGACGAGCAGGGCCAGGCCGCGCACCCGACGTCCCCAACCGGGGCCGACGATGACGAGCACCGCGGCAGCCACAGCGACGAGGGCGAGATAGGGCGGAACCATGGCGCCCAACACCGCGGCCCCCAACGCCGCAGCGGCCGCCGCGGTGAAGGTCCCGTCGGCCCGAGCCGAGCGCACCACCCCGGCGACCACCAAGGGCAACAGGATGTGGGCGAGCACCAGGGTGACCCGCCCGTGGCTCACCGCGGCGGCGATGACCCCGCCGGTTCCCCAAGCGAAGGCGACCAGCGCGCGCGGCCAGCGGGCCGGGGTGACCACCCGGCCGGCGAGGTATGCCGCGGCGGTCGCGACCGGCATACCGAGGACGAGGATCCACGCGAGCAGGACGGACGCGGGCGAGCGGCCCTCGCCCACATAGGGAAGGCGCTCGACCAACCAGGTCAGGGTCGCGAGCACGCCGAGGTAGGGTGCCGAATCGGCACCGGTGCCCAAGCCCGCCCCGTGCCACGAATCGCGGAACGCGTGCCAGAGGCCGGACGCGTCGGTCGAGACGCGAGCCAACTCCCCTCCGGCGAGACCGGTGCCTCGCGCGTCGAGCAGCCCGCCGCGGAACGACGAGCGGAACCCGGCCGCCGCGACGATGCCCGCAGCCAGGGTGGCCAGGACGCCGGCGTTGCTGAAGACCCGCTCGGGCAGCGACGCGGAGAGGACGTTGAGGTCCTCGGCCTCCTCGGCGACCGGGCCGGACTCGATGCCGGTCCCAGCCGCGAGCCCGGCGCGGGCGCCGTCGCGATCAGGGGTGAGCGCCTCCTGGACTCGGTCAGCGGTATGCCGCAGCGACTCGCCCGAGGTGACGAACAGGGTCGCGAGATCTCGTCGACGCAGTCGGCGACGGGTGCGGAAGCGCCACCGAGCGGCGATCGAGGAGAACGGCCGGACCAGCGCGCCGAGATCGGCCAACTCCACCCAGGCGTGCGCCGGGCGTTTGAGCAGAAGCAGGACCAGGGCCGAGCCGATCGAGCTGAGCAGCACCCAGAGCGCCAGCCCGGGAACGGCCCATGGGGAGCAGCGGGTCAGAGCGACCCGTCGGGCCGCCCGCCGCGCGGCGCGACGTTCGGACATCGTCTCGGCCGGAACGGTCGGTTCGGGGCCTTGGGGCGTTTCGGTCGTCGAGGTCTCGGGGCCGGCCAGGACCCGGGCGGCAGGGACGACGACGACGCGTTCCCCCGCCAACTGGGCGCGCCACCCGAGGTCGAGGGCTTCACCCGGCCCGGCGAAGGCCGGCTCGAAACCGCCCACCTGCGTCAGGACCTCCCGGCGGACGAGTTGGCCCGGCAGGCCCACCGCCAGGACGTCCGTGCGCGTGTCGTACTGTCCCTGGTCGGGCTCACCGCGACCCGGCGCAGCGATCCGGCGACCGGACCTGGTGAGTTGATGACCCACTTCCACGAGCAACCGAGGCCGGTTCCGGTCCAGCACCTTCGGGCCGGCCATCCCCACCGACGGTGACCGACGCACGGCATCGACCAGCTTGGCCAGGGCCGCGGGCTCGGGGACGACGTCATCGGGCAGCAGCCACCACCACTCGGCGGCCGGGTCGGGTGCCTGCGCCAACGTCTCCAACAGCCGGTTGACGGCCGCGCCGACGGGACCCGCCGTCGGCTCGCTGACGAGCTCGGCCTCGGGCAGTCCGGAGTCGGCACCGGACTGGGTCCGGGTCACCTGGCCGAGGTCCGCCGCACCCTGGGTGAGGTCGAGCACGACGATCCGGTCGACGCGGCGGGTCTGGGCAGCCAACGCAGCCAATGTCACGTTCAGCGAGTCAACGCCCGAGCGGCACAGGACCACGGCGGTCACGAAGGGACGCCGCGCGACCGGGGTCGGCTCGGACGCGGTGGGCGTGGGATCAGTAGGCGTGGAAACGGTGGGATCCGGGGTTGCTGCGGTCACAGGACTCCTCGAGGCGTTGCGGCCAAAGGCCGCAAGGGCGCGCTCAGACCGCGCGTTTCTTCAGCTTGCGGCGCTCGCGTTCGGACAACCCGCCCCAGATACCGAACCGTTCGTCATTGGCCAGCGCGTACTCCAAGCACTCGACGCGCACCTCACAGCCCACGCAGACCCGCTTGGCCTCGCGCGTGGACCCCCCCTTCTCCGGGAAGAACGCCTCGGGGTCGGTCTGAGCGCACAGCGAGCGCTCCTGCCACCCCATCTCCTCGTCCTGAAACCCGTCCATTGGCACCAACAGCAGTTCGTGCATGTCGCCTCCTCGACCCTCGTTGGCATGCACCCACCTGTCCTGCAACCGTTCGACGCCCTGTCAGACCACGCTGCGGCCCGGTCGGGTGTGAACGACACTGGTGGAATTACACGCGTGTCATACCCGTTTAGTCAAGCCGAATCTGATATTTGAGGGGTTTTCGCCGCTCCCCAGGCGTCTCGGACGTCCGGGCGGGCGCTGCGGCGTACCCCGTGGACGGCCGGTCCGTGCCCACCCGGCGGGCTGACAGACTTCCCCCATGCGTGTTACTGCGTTGTCCGGCGGCGTGGGCGGGGCCCGATTCCTGCGCGGGCTGCTCGCCCACATCGATCGCACCCCTGAGTTGGCCGGGAGCACGGTCACCGTCATCGGTAACACCGGTGACGACATCACCCTCTTCGGGCTGCGGGTCTGTCCCGATATCGACACGGTGCTCTACACCCTGGGCGGCGGTGTCCACGAGGCCCAGGGGTGGGGACGCTCCGACGAGACGTATGCCGTGCACGCCGAGTTGGGTGCGCTGGGCGTGCCGCCCGACTGGTTCTCCTTGGGGGACAACGATTTCGGAACACATATCGCAAGGTCGCTGTGGCTCGGCCAAGGCCTGTCCCTGAGCCAGGTGACGGCCCGACTGGCCCAGCGCTGGGGGCTGCCTGACCGCGGCGTGACCCTGCTGCCGATGACTGACACCCCGGTCGAAACCCACGTCGTCGTCGACGAGGGTGAGGGGCCACGAGCGGTGCACTTCCAGGAATGGTGGGTGCGGATGCGGGCCGCCGTCCCCGCCGAGCGTTTCGTCGTCGCGGGGATGGACCGGGCCACGCCCGCGCCAGGGGTGTTGGACGCGATCCGCACCGCAGACGTCGTCCTGCTCCCGCCGAGCAACCCGGTCGTGTCGATCGGGATCATCCTCGGCGTGCCTGGGGTCCGCGATGCGTTGCGCGGCACCCGAGCGCCCGTGGTGGGCGTCTCCCCCCTCGTGTCGGGTCGCCCCGTGCGCGGGCATGCCGATGCCTGCCTGAGCGCCATCGGGATCCCGGCCACCTCCGCCGCGGTCGCCACCCTCTATGCCGACTTCCTCGACGGCTGGCTGGTCGACGACTCCGACGCCGACGTGGCGATGCCCGACGGGGTGCGAACCCTGGCCCGCCCACTGCTCATGACCGACATCCCGGCCGCTGCCGACATCGCCAGGGCGGCTCTCGACCTCGGTCGCGACCTGCGCGGGCGATGACCGGCTCGCTCGGATCCGGCGCGGTGACGATCATCCCGCTGCACGGCATACCGGAGATCGCCGAAGGGGACGACCTCGCAGCCGTGCTCGCGGCCGCGTGCGTGCGGGCCGGGGTGCCACTGACTGAGGGCGACATCCTCGCGGTGTCAAGCAAGATCGTGTCGAAGGCGCTCGGCCTCACGGCTCCGACCGATGACAAGGAGGCGGTCGTCGCCGCCGAAACGGTCCGAGTGGTGGCCGAACGTGCGGGGGCGAGCGGCATCACGCGGATCGTGCAGGGCAAGGCCGGACCGGTGATGGCTGCCGCGGGGGTCGACGCCTCCAACACCGGAGGGCGCGACGTCCTGCTCCTGCTCCCCCACGACCCCGATGCCGTATGCCGCGACCTCCACGCCGCGCTCCGCGCCGCCACCGGGGTCGAGGTGTTCGCGGTGGTCCTCACGGATACCGCCGGTCGACCGTGGAGGGAGGGTCAGGTCGATTTCGCGCTGGGGTCGCACGGGCTGCGGGTGCTTGATGATCTGCGCGGGTCGGTCGACGCCGACGGGCGCGCGCTCGAGGTGACCGCTCGGGCGGTGGCCGACGAGATCGCGGCCGCCGCGGATCTGGTCAAGGGCAAGGCGGCAGCCATTCCGGCGGCGTTGGTGCGCGGCCTGGCGGGTTCGGTGCTTCCCGTGGCGGACGACCGTGAGGGAGCGGGGACGGCCCAGGCGGGAGCGTCGCCGCAGGCGGGAGCCTCGCGACTGGTTCGGGTCGGCGATGGTGACTGGTTCGCGCTGGGATCCCAGGAGGCCGTTCGCGCGGCACTCGGCGTGCCGCCGGGTCCTGGTTCAGGAAGCGCGCACGGACCTCGCCCCGTCGCGGGGGACACGCTGGCTCGGCGAGTGATCCGAGCGCTGGATGTCGCCTTCCGCCCCCACCTGGACGACTGGCATGGCGGAGTTGCTGTCGCGGGGCCGCCCGGCACGGTGGCCGGCGAGCGGGTGGGCGACCTCGTGGTGTCCGGCTCCAACGCCTTCAGGGTCGGTGTGGTGGCCGCCCGGCTGCAGGTGGCGCTGCGCGGCGAGGGCGTGGCGTTCGAGGTCGACCCCGAGCCGACCGTCGACGCAGCCGGTGAGTGGCGGGCCACCCTGAGGATCGGCGACGGAATAGTGGGCGAATCAGCGGGGTAGGTGGGTCCGGGGCGCCATCCGGGGGCCATGCCTTGGCCGTTGGTGGCCGGCCAACTCCAGCAGTCGCTGGACCCGGAAGCGATGCCCGGCATACGGCTCGAGGAGGGTGGCCAGACCGGCGTCATCGAGCTCCTGCCCCACCAGGGTCCAGCCGATGTTGCGAGCCACGTGATAGTCCCCGAAGCTCACCGCGTCGGCGTCGCCCCAGGCCCGTTGGGCCACCTCGGCAACCGTCCACACCCCGACCCCGGAAACCGATCGCAGCCCCGCCCGGCCCGCCTCGGTCGACCCCGAGGTGAGCCGCTCGAGGGAGCCGGCGACACGGCATACCCGCTGGATCGTGTCCGAGCGACTGGCGTCGACCGACGCGCGCAGGAACTCCCATGACGGGATCGCCCGCCAGCCCGCAGCATCCGGTGGGACCCGCAGCCCAGCGGCGCCCCACGGCCCTGGCGCCACATCGCCATGGATCCGGACCAGCCGGTGGTAGCCGCCGAACGCCTCCTTGCCCGTCACCTTCTGCTCGATGATGGCCGGCACGAGGGCGTCGAGGACCAACCCGCTGCGCGGCACCCGCCACCCCGGGAAGCGCCGGATCGCATCCACGACAGGCGGGTGCAACCCGACGAACCCGCTCGGGTCATCGCCCTCACCGACCAACGCCGGCGCCTGCTCCACCGCCCAGGCCGCGCCAGGCCCCCAGGCTTGCGCCGAGATCTCGGACTCCTTTGGGGCACAATCAAGTTCGAGGGTGGCCGGCCCATCAGGGGTCTGTATGCCGCGCACCACCGACCCGTCCGGCCCCACCCGGAACGTCGGGTCGCCACCACCACGACGGAACGGCGCGAGGATCGCCGCGAGTTGCACAGGCCGGGCGCTGCGCCACTGACGCACGACTGCAGGCTCGGCCATGCCGCGGACTCTACCGACGTAGGCTGACGCTCGTGCCGACCCGATCCTCCATGCCCGCCGACGTCCTCGCCGCGATGTTGCGCTTAGACCCGGGGCGCCCTCGCATCACGTGTTACGACGATGCGAGCGGTGAGCGGATCGAGTTGTCCGCCAAGACCTTTGCCAACTGGGTCGCCAAGGCCGCCAACCTCTTGCAGGACAGCGGCGACGTCACCGTCGGCAACACCGTCGGCCTGGACCTGCCCGCCCATTGGCGCACGGCCTACTGGGCGATGGCGGCCTGGTCGGTGGGCTGCATCGTCGTCGTCGGACCAGAGGCCCGGGACGCCGACGTAGTCGTCACCGTCTCCCCCGACCTTGCCGCCGAGTGCGTCACCGACGGCCGGTATGCCGTGCTCGTCACCCTCGCGGCGCTAGCCCGCGGCAACGGACAGACGCCGCAGGACGTCCTCGACGAGGCCAAGGAACTGGCCGGTTATGGCGACCGGTTCGACCCGTGGGACACCCCGGAGGCGGACGAGCCCGCCCTGGTCGGCGACGGTGACGACGCGGCATACGGAGGGATCGTCCTCCGTCGCGACTGGCCGGAGCGGCCACGGGTCCTGGTCAGCGGCGACCGGCTCGGGTCCGCGCTGCGAGCCTTCCTCAGCGCCTGGGCCGCCGACGGATCGGTGCTGCTCGTGCTCAACCCGGCGGGCGATCAGGACCGTCGACGGACAATCGAAAATGTCACTGCCACAGCCTGATTCGGTCAGCCGTCGAGCTCGACCTGGAAGTCGGGGCCGGTGGCGGAGCGCACCTCGTCGAGAGTGACCCCGGGCGCGAGCTCGCGCAGAACGAGCCCGTCGGGGGTGACGTCGAGGACCGCGAGGTCGGTGATGATCCGGTGGACGACCCGCTTGCCGGTGTAGGGCAGCGAGCACTCCTGCACGATCTTGTGGGCACCGTCGCGAGCGACGTGCTCCATAAGGACGATGACGTGCTGGGCGCCGTGGACGAGGTCCATCGCCCCGCCCATCCCCTTGACCATCTTGCCGGGGATCATCCAGTTGGCGATGTCGCCAGCCGCCGACACCTGCATGGCGCCGAGGATCGCCGCGTTGACCTTGCCGCCGCGGATCATCCCGAAGCTCGTCGCGGAGTCGAAGAACGACGCTCCACGCCGGATCGTCACGGTCTCCTTACCGGCGTTGATGAGGTCGGGGTCCTCCTCGCCCTCGAAGGGATAGGCGCCCACGCCGAGGATGCCGTTCTCGGACTGCAGGACGATCTCGACGTCATCGGGGACGTAGTTGGGCACGAGGGTCGGCAGGCCGATGCCGAGGTTGACGTAGTCGCCGTCGTGCAGCTCGCGAGCGGCTCGGGCCGCCATCTCCTCACGGGTGAGCGCCATGGCTCAGGCCTCCTGCTCGGTCGTCGCAGCGCTCGGCGCGGCGGGCTTGGGTCGCACGGTGCGGCGCTCGATCCGCTTGACCGAGGCCTGCTCGGGGCTCAGGGCCAGCACCCGTTGGACGAAGATCCCGGGCAGGTGGATGTGGTCGGGGTCCAACTCCCCCGGCTCGACGAGCTGCTCGACCTCGGCAATGGTCACCCGGCCGGCCATGGCAGCCAGCGGGTTGAAGTTGCGGGTCGACTCCTTGAAGACGAGGTTGCCGTGCCGGTCGCCGCGTGCGGCTCGGACGAGGGCGTAATCGGCGACGATGGCTTGCTCGAGAACGAACTCGCGTCGGCGCCCCATCCAGTCGAACTCACGGACCTCCTTGGCCGGCGATGCGACGGCGACGGTGCCGTCCGCGGCATACCTCCAGGGCATGCCCCCCTCAGCGACCTGCGTCCCGACCCCGGTCATCGTAAAGAACGCCGGTATGCCGCTCCCCCCGGCTCGCATCCGCTCGGCCAGCGTGCCCTGGGGGGTGAGCTCGACCTCGAGTTCGCCGGAGAGGTATTGCCGCTCGAACTCCTTGTTCTCACCCACGTAGGAGGAGATCATGCGCCGAATCCGCCTGTCTCGCAAGAGGATTCCCAACCCCCAGTCGTCGACTCCGCAGTTGTTGGAGATGACCTCCAGGTGGTCGACGCCGCTGTCGTGCAGGGCTTGGATGAGCACCGAGGGGATCCCGCAGAGGCCGAACCCGCCAACGGCGAGCGACATCCCCGACTCGATGCCGGCGAGGGCGGCGGCAGCGGAAGAGACGACTTTGTCCATGCCCCCGACTCTAGCCGCGCGTCGCCAGCGGAATCAGGCCGGGAGCCCCAGCACACGTTGTCGGTGCGTGGAGTTCACGCGGTGGAACCGCGCCAGCGCGCGCGTTCGGCTACTCGCTCGTCGTCATCCGGCGTCGCATCGCGAGATAGACCAGCCGCCTCGCCGTGCTCAGTCCCCTGGCCATCGCCTTGCCCCGGGCCAGGTCGGCACGGGTGAGCAGACCCGGCACCCGTCGGTCCAACTCTTCGTGGAACGCGATCACCTGGGCAGCCTGTTGATCGGCCAGGTCGACACTCCACTGCCCTGCGCTGATCCGGAACGCAGCCAGGCTGTGCGGCACGGCATACAAGTCCCCGCGCAGCAGGACCAGCGCGTAGGTGGCCTCGTCGATGACGTAGGGGAAGTCTGGCCACCAGCCGCCCGCGCGGACGAGGGCCTCGCGTCGCATGAGGACCGAGGCCGGCTCGCCGAAGATGTTCGTGCCGAGGGCGACCGTGCGCCGGATCGCGGCTCGCCCACTGTGGAACCCACGGATGCGGCTCATCCCGCGGCCCCCCATGACGATCCCGCCCTGCGCGTCGATGAGGTCGCGTCGCGCGCACACGAGGGTGGCGCTCGGGTGGGCGTCCATCGCGTCGACCTGCTCACGCAGACAGGTGGGATACAGCAGGTCGTCGCCGCAGACGAGCTTGACGAACTCCCCCCGCGCGGCGTCGGTGACGGCAGCCCAGTTGGCCGGCGCACCGCCTCCGGTCGGCGTCTGCCACAGCCGCACCCGAGGGTCGGCGGCGAACCGCTGCAGTCGATCCCAGGTGCCGTCCGTCGAGCTGTGATCGCTCACCAACAACTCGAAGTCGGTGAAGGTCTGGGCGAGGATCGACTCGATCGTCGCCTCCACGAACTGCGCGTTGTGGAACGTGGGGACGACGACCGAGACCCGCGGGCTCGACTGTGAGGCCGTCACTCCGCACCTCCCGGCGGGGTCGGGGCCGCGGGGTCAGGGCGGCGGAACGAGAAGTGTTTGTGCCCGAAGTAGCTCACCATGGCGATGACGGCGACGACCAAGGCCTGCGCAACGATCACCGAGAGGCCGATGACGACGGTGAGGAGGTTGAGCAGCAGCCAGTTGGCGGCGAGCGACACCAGATAGACGCTCTCGAACCGGGCCAGGTCTCGCCAGAGGTGCCCGGTGACGCGGAACACAAGGGTGCGGTAGAGCACGAAGGCGATGATGACCGACACCACGTGGGAGCAGGCCAGCGTGACGGTGTTGTGAAGGACGCTGCCCCAGGCAGGGGCGACGGCGGCATACAACCGGTCGAAACCGACGAAGACGAGGAAGCCGACGGCGGTGTTGGTGGCGCCCACGAGGAGGAACGCCACCTGCTGGTCACGAATGCGGCGCAGCAGCCAGCCTGAACCTGTTGCGTTCGGTTCGCTCGTGCCGCCTGGACTCGCCGCGTTGCTCATCACACGTCACGCCGGGTCGTCCAGCCCGAAGGTCCGCGCCCAGGCCGCCGGCGAGGTGATCTCGGCCACGGCATCCTGATAGGCCTTCGCCAACGCATCCCACTGCCGATAGAGCTGCACATGCAGGCGCACTCCCTCGGCCATCTGGGCGCGGAAAGTCTCCGGTTGACGGGCATAGAGAGCCGCGCCCGTACCATCTGACTTCGACACGACGGCGGAGTCGTACTGCGAGAGGTACCACCAGACGGCGTACCGCTGCGGGACCAGCGCCTGGGGGGCGGCTTGGGCACCAAGAGCGGTAGGTCTCAAATGACGGATGGCCGTCTTTGCGACCCAGGGGGCAAGCATCGAACGTTTGGGCAGCCGCGGGGGAGGCCCGAGGCGCTGACCGATTGGCTTGGGGAACGCGTCGGGATCGGCCCTGAAACGAACATCGGCATAGTCCGCCGCGAGGGCCCGCAACTGGGGCAATGTTTCGCCGATGGTGGCGTGGAGGTGTTCTGGCCCTCTGAACAAGTCGCGTAGGCCCTGCAAGCGCACCGCGTTGGCGTAGTAGCGCATCGAGTAGGCGTTCTTGATCAGCGCTTGGATGGACTGGCGAATCGCCTGGCCGCCTTGGGGCGCCGTCGTGTGCAGCAGGCAAGAGATGAGCAGGTTGCGCTGGTGGTAGTAGGCCTGCCAGTCGATCAAGTCGTCCTTGTCGTTCCAGGAGACATGCCAGACTGCGGACCCCGGGAGGCTGACCGTCGGGAATCCCGCAGCGCGGGCCCGCATACAATGCTCGGCGTCGTCCCATTTGATAAACACTGGCAGCGACAAACCGACCTCGCGCAGGACCTCCACGGGGATGAGGCACATCCACCATCCCGTGTAACCAACGTCCACTCGCCGATGCAGCCATGGCGTCTCGCGCAGGCCGGCGAAAGCGAGGTTGTGCTCTTCGTGGACGCCGCGCACGGCTCCGAACGTCCACTTCACCGGGTCGACCTCTTCCCCGAAGCTGTGGAGGGCGGTCGGGTTGTGAATATCGAACATGTGAGCGCCGACGATCGTCGGGCGCCGGGCGAACGAGGCGAAGCGTACGGCTCGGACGATGCTCTCTGGCTCAATCGAGACGTCGTCGTCGAGCACCATGTGGAACGTGCTCGATCCAGCAGTCAGCGTTTCGTACATACCGCGGGAGAAGCCCCCAGATCCCCCAAGGTTGGCCTGAGTGATGACACGCAGTTGCGTCCCCAGCGGCTCCGCAGCCGCATCCCAGCCAGGTTGCTCCTGGACGGCCTGAGTGCCTTGGTCGACGATATAGAGCTTGTCCAGGTGCTGACGCACCTCGTGAGCACCCGCGATGGCAGCCACAATCTTGCGCACGTACTCGGGCTTGTTGACCGTTGTCACCCCGATCGAGAGGCGGGCCTCACGCTGGGGTTCGCCGAAGATCAACCACTCAGCCGAGGCCAGAACCGCTGGCTGCCCTCCGGCGACGATGTCGAACCAGTACCACCCTCCGTCGACGAAGGGAACAAGGTCGAGGTCAACTTCAACGACGGTCGGCTCGGTCCGCTCGCTGGGATGGTTCGCCGACGGTGCGCCAGTCGTGAAGCGGTGCAGCCGAATCGAGGAGCCGCGGGCGTTGGACCGGTAGACCAGGACCGTGGCTTCGCCCTCGACTGCGACTCGCAACCGCACCCGTTCAGCGGTCGTCCATCGGCGCCAGTATGACGCCGGGAAGGCGTTGAAGTAGGTCGCGAAGGAGACCCGCTGGCCGGGACGAATCGCGAATGACGTGCGGGAGAGGACATCGTCGCTGCGCCCCTCGATGCCGGCTGAGGCGGGGGTGCCGCTGGCCTTCGCCTCCCCCCAAGTGCGGACTTTCTCGTCGTGGGTGTCATCCACGCCTGGGTAGCGCCGGCCGAATTCGACATAGAGCGGGAGAAGGTCCTCGTCGTGGTCAACAGGAAACACCACCCGCGAGGCGAGGGCCCACTGTGGTTCACCGGTCACTCAGAAGTCCTTTCGTCCCTCGGGTCAGCCGGAGCCCCACCGCGAGAGAAATGTTCACTCAAATGATTATCGACCATCGACAAGGCCGACCCGATTGCCATGTGCATATCGAGATACTGATAAGTGCCGAGTCGCCCACCAAAGAACACCAAAGGTTCGGCGGCAGCGCGCTCACGATACCTCAGCAACCGAGCGCGGTCCTGAGGGGTATTAACTGGATAGTAGGGCTCGTCATCCCGGTCCGCGAATCGCGAGAATTCTCGCATAATCACAGTGCGATCGGAGGGATAGTCGCGCTCCGGATGAAAGTGTCGGAATTCATGGATCCGAGTGAAGGGCACCTCGGGGTCCGGATAGTTCATCACGGACGTCCCCTGGAAATCTCCCACCGAAAGCACTTCCTGCTCAAAATCGAGGGTCCGCCAACCCAAGGACCCCTCAGATTGCCCGAAGTAACGATCAATCGGCCCCGTATAGACCACCGGGACGTTCCCCACAACAGCCCTCTGATGGACGGGTTGACTCTCGTCGAAGAAATCCGTCGACAAGCGGACGTCGATCTTCGGATCGTCGACCACCCGCTCAAGCCATGCGGTGTACCCATCCGTGGGCAAGCCCTCGTATTTGTCGCTGAAGTAGCGATTGTCATAGGTGAAGCGCACGGGAAGCCGGCTGATAATATCGGCACCGAGCAGCTCGGGATCGGTCTGCCACTGTTTCGCAGTATAGTGAGCAATGAAGGCTTCGTACAGGGGCCGACCGATGAGCGAAATGCCCTTATCGACAAAATTGGCAGGCTCCCTGTTGCCCAGTTCGGCTGCCTGCTCGGCAATCAGAGCCCTCGCTTGCTCCGGCCCGTAAGCCGACCGGAAGAATTGGTTAATCGTTCCGAGATTAATCGGCATCGGGTAGACCTCGCCGCGATGGTTGGTATACACCCGATGTACATAATTCGTAAATGTCGTGAACTGATTAACGTATTCCCAGACGCGCTCGTTGGAGGTGTGGAAGAGGTGCGCGCCGTAGCGGTGTACTTCAATGCCAGTTTGTGGCTCCTCCTCGCTGTACGCATTTCCTCCGATGTGCGGTCGGCGGTCAATGACGACGACGCGTACACCAAACCGTTGGGCGCATTGTTGGGCGACAGTCAGCCCAAAGATGCCTGCACCAACAACGACTAGATCCGCGTCCACCGGGCCATCCTCCTGAGTGCAGTCCATCGGGCCTCCCGGCATCCTACGGTCTTAGCCGGGGCCAACCTGCCACCGCTCTGGGGTGACGACGTGCGAGACTGGCACCCACGCTCACCACGAAAGGGACGTCCGCCGTGTCCGCTTCTGACCCGCACGAAGGACGCGCCGTTCCCATACCACAGTCGATAGGCCCTCAAGCCAACAGAACTGAGGACCAGGGCTACATCGTCGACACCCGCCGTAAGGTCACGTTCTCCCGGGAACCTCGCCATCAACCCCCACCCGTCGCGGCACCGCCGTCGGCAAGAAGACCTGGGCGGGTGAGCCAGCCGCAACCCCGAAACAGTCGACCAGGTCGAGCACGGATCTACGTACGCCGCTTCGTCGCTGCCGTCGCACTAGTGGGCATGGTGACTGCGGCTTACCTCGTGGTCGTCCCGCTTAGGGCGTGGAACGCTGTAGAACGTGTCGACAACAGCCCTGCAAGCAGTCCTGCGGCAGGCGCCGGGAGGAACTTCCTGCTGGTCGGGTCGGACAGTCGGGAGGGTCTTTCCGCGGCCGAACAAGCGGAGCTCTCTACTGGACCGGACGAGGGTGGCAAACGGACCGACTCCATCATGATCGTCCACGTGTCAGATCGCGGAAACCCTCCAGTCATTGTGTCGATCCCCCGCGATAGTTACGTCCCAATCCCCGGAAGGGGAAGCAGCAACAAAATCAACGCAGCGTTTGCTTTCGGCGGAGCTCGGTTGCTCACCGAAACGGTCCAACAGGCCACGGGTCTGCACATTGACGGCTACCTTGAGATCGGTTTCGGAGGGTTCGCTCGGGTCGTCGACAGCCTTGGCGGAGTCGATATATGCGTGGCGCGTGATATGAAAGACGAATTGGCCGGGATCGACCTCAAGGCCGGATGTCAGGTCCTGGACGGCAAGAACGCCCTCGGTTACGTGCGATCGCGTCACAGCGACCCCCGGGGCGATCTGGGCCGAGCCGAACGTCAGCGCCAGTTCCTCGGGGCGGTGATGAAGAAGGCCGCCACCCCCGCCACCGTCCTCAATCCCAGCCGCTACCTGGCCTTTGCCGACGCCGCGAGTGCCGGGCTGATCGTGGGTTCCGACACCTCGCTCGGCGACGCGGTTGCCATCATGCAGGCGCTGCGGGCGGTGGGAAACGGTGAAGGCCTGTCCTTGCAGGTTCCGATCGAGACAGCAGCGCTCCAGACGAAGAACGCGGGGGTGGCTGTCAAGTGGAACACCACCCAGGCCAAGGCCCTCTTCACCGCGCTACGCAACGACGAGAGCCTGACTGCGCCGCCCCCTGGCACTGCTCCCTGACCCCGTGCGCCAGCGCCCGCGAGACGCCCCTCAGCCCCGTCCTGAACCGCGGTCCCGACGAGCGAAGAAGGTGCCGTAGCCCGCCTTGCGCAGCCCTTCGGGAGCAACCCGATAGCCGCCCCTAATGACCAGGTTGCGCATCATTTGGAGCCGCGTCGTGAAACCCGTGCGCCGGAACTCCCGTTGCAGAGCAAGTTCGGACCGCAACAACCGCAGCCCACCGCGGCGGGCGTAGGACCCCGCTCCGACGCGATACAGCACGAGGGGTTCGGCGACATTGCCGACCCGCGCCCCGGCATGGATCATCCGGGCGAACAGCAGGTAGTCCTCAAGGGAGGGAAGATCCTGGTAGCCGCCCGCAGCCTCGACGGCACTGGCCCGGAAGACGACCGACGGATGGTTGAGGGTCTGCCGGAACCGAGCCCCGGTCTGGATCTGGGCCGGATCGGTGTGGACCGCACGGCGTCGGCTGATGACCTGTGGGTCGTCCTCGAACTCGAGTAGGGCCGACCCCACGAGGTCCAGGCCCCCACGCACCATCGGCACTTGGACCTCGAATCTGGTGGGGAGCGACACGTCGTCGGCATCCATGCGGGCGACCAACTCGTGCTCGGAGTGGGCCAGCCCGGCTCGCAGCGCCGGGCCGAGGCCCCCGTTGACCGGTAGGCGAACCAACGTAACCGGCACCTGCGTGGCCGCGACGACCTCCTCGATTCGGGAATTCAATGCTTGGGGCAACGGTCCGTCGATGACGAGGACGACCTGGTCCGGGGGGACAGTCTGATCCGCCGTGACGGATCGGAAGGCCGCCTCGAAGAAATCCGCCCGGTCGCCGGCGTAGACGCTCATGAGGACAGCGAAGCCGTCCTCGCGTCGGGGCTGTGGCGGCCGCGGCTGCAACGAGCCGACCGCCGGATCGGGTCCCAGTGCCTCGGTGAGCACAACGCTGGTGGGTCGGGGCCCACCGCTCAGACCGGCGCGCAGGCCTTGACCCAGGCCCCGGATCAGCGTGGACCGGTCGGTGGACCTCATGATGGTCCGAGCCCAACGGCGCGCAGTGGCACCGCCGTAGAGGACCTTCTCCGGAGCGCTGAGCCCACGACTGCGCCCGAACGTCCAGACTTTGTTACGCACTTCGAGGTGGAAGCGCGGGCCGGGGTCGGCGTCGGCGCCGCCGAACTTCTTCGTCTCGTGGACGACGGTCGACCCAGGGCAGTAGACGGCCCGGTGCCCACGGACGAGCCTGGCGGTGAACTCGAAGTCGTCATTCCACAGAAAGAATCCCGCTTCCGGCAAGCCCACCTCACGAGTGCGGTCCAGGTCGACGAGGATGGAGACGAACGACGCCGTCCGAATCGGGATACATCCCACCGCGGCGGCGGCCGCTGCCTCGTCGGCGGACGCTCCGGGTTTGGGCCGCGGGGTGTTCATCGGATGGTCACGGCCATCGGTCCACACTGCGCGACTGGCCACCAGGACCGGGGTGGTTCCGGTGAGCGTCCGGTATGCCGTCCGCGCACCCACCAGGGCCTGCAGGGCTCCCGCCGTGGGGACCGTGTCATCGTCGAGCAACCAGGCAGTGTCACCGGCGCCGCCCAAGGCGAACTCGAGCCCGAGGGCAAAACCGCCCGCACCGCCGATGTTCTCGATGGTCCGGACGATCTGGACGCCCGGCAGGGCGGCATACAGATCAGCGAGCAGCGCAGCGGTGCCGTCGTCAGACGCGTTGTCGACGATCACGACCCGCGACGGTCGATGGGTCTGTCCCAGCACCGCATCTAGGCAGCGGGTCAGCAGTTCCCGCCGGTTCCACGTGACGACAACGGCGACGACCCCGCCGATGCCTGGGGATGCGGCGGGGTCGTCTGAAGCCATACGCGACATCCTAGGGAGCCGAGAACTGATGCCCGGACCACGCCCGGCAGACCCGGATGGCCCCGCCTATCGGTCAACCGGATCGTCAGGCCAAGACGCTGCGCGCCATGACGATGCGCTGGATCTGGTTGGTTCCTTCGTAGATCTGGGTGATCTTGGCGTCGCGCATCATCCGCTCGACGGGGAAGTCCCGGGTGTAGCCCATGCCGCCCATCAACTGGACGGCGTCGACGGTCACCTTCATGGCCACATCGCTGGCGAAGCACTTGGCCGCGGCACCGAAGAAGGACAGGTCGCGGTCACCGCGCTCGGACTTGGCCGCTGCGACATAGACCAACTGCCGCGCCGCCTCAAGCTCCATCGCCATGTCGGCGAGCATGAACTGCACACCCTGGAACTCGGCGATGTTCTTGCCGAACTGCTGACGTTCCTTGACGTAGGTGACCGCCTTGTCCAGCGCGCCCTGGGCGATGCCGACGGCCTGGGCACCGATGGTGATGCGGGTGTGGTCGAGCGTGCGCAGCGCGATCTTCAGGCCCTCACCGCGGGAGCCGATCATCCGGTCGCCCGGAATCGTGCAGTTGTCGAACCACAACTCACGGGTCGGGCTGCCCTTGATGCCGAGCTTGCGCTCCTTCTCACTGAAGGTGAAGCCCGGGTCGCTCTTCTCGACGACGAAGGCCGAGATGTTGGCGCCGCGGCGGCCGTCGGGGTCGGTGACGGCGAGCACCGTGTAGAAGTCGTTGACACCCGCGTTGGTGATCCAGGCCTTGTGGCCGTTGAGGATCCACGACCCGTCCGGCTGCTCGGTCGCCGTGCAGGTCATTCCCGACGTGTCCGACCCGGCCTCGCGCTCGGACAGGCCGTAACAGAACCCGCTCTTGCCCTCGGCCATCGGGGTCAGGTAGCGGTGTTTGAGGTCCTCGCTCGCGGCGAGGATGAGCGGCATACTCCCGAGTTTGTTGACGGCCGGGATGAGGGAACTGGACGCGCAGACCCGCGAGATCTCCTCGATGATGATGCACACGGCCAACGCGTCGGCACCGGCGCCGCCGTACTCCTCGGGCACGTGCGGTGCGAAGAAGTCGGACGCCACGAGGGCGTCGTGAGCCTCTTGCGGGTAGCGGGCGTTCTCGTCGACATCCGCGGCATACGGCTCGATCTGCGCCTCGGCGAGCTCGCGCACTGCGGCGCGCAGCTGACGGTGGGAGTCGGAAAGCTGGAAGGCGTCGAAGTCCGGGTTCACGCGCCACACGCTACTCCGGGGTATGCCGCGCCGGCCGGCGGTGCGGCGAGGTTCACCCTCGTGTGCGAAGGAACACCTCGACCGAGCTCGGCGTTCGGACTAGCACGTCACCCGCCCGTTGACGCCACCCGAAGGAGCCCCTGATGCGTGCGATCTGGAACGGAACGGTCCTGGCCGAGAGTGACGACACGGTGGTCGTCGAAGGCAACCACTACTTCCCGACGGCGGCGCTGCGACACGACCTGGTGCGGCCGTCGGACACCCACACCGTGTGCCCATGGAAGGGCACGGCGAGCTACTTCTCGGTGGAGGTCGACGGCCAGGTCAACGAGGACGCCGTCTGGTACTACCCCGACCCCAAGCCGAAAGCGGCCATGGTCGCCGACCGGGTGGCCTTCTGGAAAGGCGTTCGCGTTAGCGATTAACCACGCGTCAGCGAGTGCCCGGTCAGCCGGGCAGCCCGGGGGACGTCCCGGTGAGCCCCTCGCACAGCGACCACAGGGTGCGTTGGGCGTCGCGATCGTGCGAGGCGGCCGACGAGCCGACGATCCGCGGCGGGCCCGACATCTCACCGAACCCTGCGGGCCCGACATACGAGCCCGGGGGCAGGTCGGGTGCCGTTGCGGCATAGAGGATCGGCAGGGCGCCCTGGTCGGCCGACTGCGCCACCTTGAGCAGGCTCTCCAGTTGATGCACCATCGGCCAGCTCAGGACGGCGGTATGCCGTTGCAGCCCCGTTTGCGCGTAACCGGGGTGCGCGGCATACGAGCGGACCGTCGAGCCGGCGAGCGTGAGCCGACGTTGCAACTCGTAGGAGAGCATGAGGTCGGCGAGTTTGGACGCGGAGTAGGCCCGCCACGCGTTGTAGCGGTGGTGGCGGAAGCTGGGGTCGGCGAGGTCGAGCTTGCCGGCTCGGTGCATCATCGAGCTGACCCAGACGACCCGGTCGGTGATCTGGTCGAGCAACAGGCTGGTGAGCGCGAACGGCCCAAGCACATTGGTCGCGAACTGCAACTCGTGCCCGTCGACCGACGCCTCCTGCGGCACCGCCATGATGCCGGCGTTGTTGACCAGGACGTCGATCTGGCGCCCACCCAGCGCCTCGGCAGCCTCGCTGACCGACGCCAACGACGACAGGTCGATCGTCAGCACCTCGGTGCTTCCGGCGATCTGGCGCTGCGCGGCCGCACCCTTGTGCGGGTCACGGCACCCGAGGATGACGTGCGCGCCGCGGTCGGCCAGGACGCTGGCGGACTCCAGGCCGATGCCACTGTTGGCACCGGTGATGAGGACGACCCGCCCGCTCTGGTCGGGGATCTCGTCGACGGTCCACGACATGGGTTCAGCCCTTCAACTCGGGGATGACGGCGCGCTCGAACAGGTCGATCGACGTCGTGTCATAGGCCGCGTCGGCGAAGTAGGCGATGGTGTAGCCCAGCCCGGCCCGACGCAGTGCGGCCAGCCGCTCCACAACCTGCTCCGGCGTGCCGCAGCCGACCGAGCCGTGCAGCCCGTCAATCTCCCTGCGGACCGCCGCCTCCGGCAGGCCGCAGACCCGGATCCGGTGGTCGGCATACCACTCGAGCCGGTCGTTGAGCTCGACCTCGGTCTCGCCGATGAAGACGTTGACGTTGATCGAGCGGACGATCTCGGCCTCATCGCGCCCGAGCGCGGCGCAGTGGGCCTTGAGGATCTCGTTCTTGCGAGTGAACTCCTCGAGGTCGCCGAAGAAGTTGGTGTAGTCGGCATACTTCGCGGCGATCTTCAGCGTCACCTTCTCGCCGCCACCGGCCACCCACATGGGTATGCCGTTCGCCGGGCTCCCCGGAGCAGCGGTGCCTTGCAGCGGGCGCGGCGCGCAGATGGCGCCGTCGACGGTGTAGTACGTGCCGGCATACGTCGCGCTGCCCGTGGTCCACATCTGCCGGAAGATCTCGACGCCGTCGCGTAGGGCGCCGAGCCGGTCGCGGGCCTCGGGGAAGCCGTAACCGTAGGCGCGCCACTCGTGTTCGTACCAGCCGGCGCCGATGCCCATCTCAACGCGGCCACCGCTGATGATGTCGACCGTCGCCGCGACCTTGGCGAGGTAGGCGGGGTTGCGGTAGGCCATGCAGGTGCACATCTGGCCGAGCCGGATCCGGTTGGTCGAGGCCGCGAAGGCCGCCATGAGGGTCCAGGCCTCGTGGGTCGCCTCGTCGGACGGCTTGGGCACCGTGTGGAAGTGGTCGTAGACCCAGAGCGACTCCCACGCGTGGACCGCGTCGAACCGCCGCGCCAGCCCGTCCATGACGCCCCAATGCAGGGCCGGATCGATGCCCACCAGATCCAGCCGCCAACCCTGTGGAACGAACGCTCCGAACCGCATGTCCTGCCTCCCGGTCGTGACCTCGGCGCCCGGCGCAACGGCTGCGCGCTGGGCCTGACCGTCATCATGTCACCGACCGTCGACACCGACGCAGCCGTGTGAGACTGGCGCCCATGACCGCTCACCACAACCACCTCGAGGTCATTCGCGCGCTGCTCACGACCCCGGCCACCTGGGCGGTGTTCGGCCTGTCCGACAACGAGGGGCGCACGGCATACCGGATCGCGCAGTGGCTGCGCGTCCGACTGGACATGCAGGTGCTGCCGATCCATCCGAGCGCGCCGTTCGACCCGCCCGTGCTCGGTTCGCCGGGGTATGCCGCGCTCGCCGCGATCCCCGACGGGGTCCGCGTGGCCGTCGTGGACTGCTTCGTGCGGTCGGAGTTGGTGGGGGCCGTCGTCGACGAGGCGATCGCCCAGAGGGAGCGGTTGGGGATCGGCGCGGTGTGGCTGCAACTCGGGGTGATCGACGAGGCGGCGGCGGCCCGAGCCGAGGCTGCGGGCCTGGCCGTCGTCATGGACACCTGCCCCCGGATCGAATGGCCCCGCCTCTAGCCCGCTGCCCCCACGCGCCCCACGTGCCCCACGCGCCCCACGCGCCCCACGACTCCCCCCACGGAGATAGCGCTCGCACGGTCATCTTTCCGTCAACTCAGGCCCGAAATGACCCCACAGATGACCGTGCGAGCGCTATCTCCGGGTCAGGATGGGGGTGGGAGACGCGCGAATACAGATGTATGCCGTCAGGCTCGGGAGGCTCGTAGCGCGGCGCCCTTGGCGTGGGCCTGGTCGCGCAACCGCCCCTGGAAGCGCACCATCTCGGCGCGCATCCGAGCCGCCTCGGCACCCTCACCGGCGCCGAGGATCCGCGCCGCCAACAGGCCGGCGTTGCGTGCGCCGCCCACCGACACGGTCGCGACCGGCACCCCGGCAGGCATCTGGACGATCGACAACAGGGAGTCCATCCCGTCGAGATAGGCCAACGGCACCGGCACGCCGATGACGGGCAGCGGCGTGACCGACGCGAGCATCCCCGGCAGGTGGGCCGCTCCCCCGGCCCCGGCGATGATGACCCGCAGGCCCCGCTCGGCCGCCCCCTTGCCGTAGGCGATCATCTCCTCGGGCATCCGGTGGGCAGACACGACATCGACCTCATAGGCGACCCCGAACTCGTCGAGAGCCTCGGCCGCCAAGGCCATCACCGGCCAGTCGCTGTCGCTGCCCATGACGATGCCAACGACCGGGTCGTCCCCGAGCGAGTCACCGGAAGACGTTGCAGCAGAACGACGTTCACTCATCGATGACTCCTTGCAGATAGTCGGCGGCATGCTGAGCACGAGCGCGGGCATCGGCCAGGTCGGGCCCACTGACGTTGACATGGCCAATCTTGCGACCGGGCCGGACCCCCTTGCCATACATGTGCACCTTCGCCCCCGGGTCACGCGCCATGACGTGCCGGTAAGCGGGGTAGATCTCGGCATAGTCGCCGCCGAGGACGTTCGCCATGACCGTCCACGAGGCCACCGGCCGCGGGTCACCGAGCGGCAGATCGAGCACGGCCCGCAGGTGTTGCTCGAACTGGCTGGTCACGGCGCCGTCGATGCTCCAATGCCCACTGTTGTGGGGGCGCATCGCGAGCTCGTTGACGAGGTATGCCGGTCGCTCGCCGACCGCGGGGCCGTCCCCGTGGCCGGGCGCGGCGCGGGCGACCTGGAACATCTCGACGGCGAGCACCCCCGTCACGCCGAGTGCGCCGGCGATGCGCAGCGCGGCGTGGGTGGCCTCGGCGGCAGTCGCCGGATCCAGATCCGGCGCGGGAGCGAGGACCTCGGTGCAGATGCCGTCGGTCTGGACGGTCTGCACGACCGGCCAGGCGGATGCCTGCCCACTGGGGCTGCGGGCAACGAGCACCGCCAGCTCGCGTTCGAACGGCACGAGCTCTTCCACCAGGATCCCGTCGGCGAGCGCCCCTGGCGCACCGACCTGCTCCAACCACTCGCCTGGCGCATCGAGGACGTCGAGGTCCTCCGGGCCGCGCAGCACCCGGACGCCCTTGCCGTCGTATCCACCCCGGGGGGTCTTGGCGACGATCGGCCAGCCGACAACCGCAGCGAACGTCTCGATGTCCGCCCGGGTGCGGGCTTGCGCCCAGCGCGGGCAGGCCACGCCAATCTCCGTCAGCCGATGACGCATGGCCAACTTGTCCTGAGCGAAGCGCAGCGCTGCCGGGCTGGGATGCAACGGGACCCCGTCGGCTTCCAGAGCGGCCAGCACGTCGGCCGGGACGTGCTCGTGGTCGAAGGTGACGACGTCACAGGAGGCGGCGAACCGGCATACGGCATCGAGGTCGGCGTGGTCACCCACTGGAGCCGACGGGATGACCAGGGCCGCAGACGCGTCGACCGCTTCGGCGAGAACGCTCAGCTGCACGCCGAGCGCGACCGCCGGGGCCTGGAGCATCCGCGCTAGTTGCCCACCACCGATGACCCCCACGACGGGGAAGCCGCCGGGAGCGCGCCGCGGCGACGTCACCGCTCCCCCTGCCGGGCGCGAGGTGCGCCGTCGGCGACGTGGCTCGAACCGACCGTGGGAGCCGAAGTACCCGGCGGGTGGTGCCGGACGGCACGGAAGGTCCACAACTTGTTGGCGACGAAGTTGATGGGCATGGTCACGACGATGGTAATCAACTGGGCCCAGTAAAACCGCGAGCGCAGACCGGCCGACTCGCTGAAGTACGGGTCGGGCAGGTAGATCGGTGACTGCGGGTGGGTGAGCGCCGTGATGACAAACAGGCCGACAACCGCGGCGGCGCTGCCTACGGCGAGGAACGGCCAGAACTGACGCCACCAGCCAGAGTGCCCGGAGGCCCGGAACGTCCAGCCACGGTTGAGCTGGAAGTTCCAGACGTTGGCGACGAGGAAGGCCCCGATCCACACCAGATGCAGGTAGCGGGCGAAGTAGGGCGTCCCAGGGATAGCGAACAACGGATCCCGCCCGTTGGCCGTGCCCCCGTGGAGTTTGTGCATGACGATGGTCACCAACATGTTGACCAGGACGCCCGAGCCGCCGACGATGCCGAACTTGACGAACTGGCGAAGGCTGCGCCGGTGTCGCTGCAGTCCCGTCGCTACGCTCACGGTCTCGGAGCCTACCCTCCGGCCCGGTGACCGCCTCCCGAGCGACCGCTCCCTGGGCGGCCCACCAACTCCGTCACCGACCGCTCGCCGACGGTTGATACCCGTCGCGGGCCTCGGAGAGGAACAACGCGAAGGTGGCGGGCGTCCGGGCGACGAGGTCTAGCCGCCCGCCACACGACTCGGCCAGGTCGCGCGCCAACGCCAACCCGAGCCCGGTGCTTGATCCAGCTCCGCTGCTCACCGACCGCTCGAAGATGTGCGGCGCAAGAGCAGCGGGTATGCCGTCTCCCTCGTCGCGCACCTCGACCACCGCGGACGGACCGCTGCGTCGAGCATGCACGTCGACGGTGCCCCGTCCGTGGACCAAGGAGTTCTCCAGCAGCGTCGAGAGGACTTGGCTCAAGGCGATCGGGGTCGCTCGCACGACCAGGCCGCGCTCGCCGTGGACGCGGACACTGCGTCGAGCGGTCTCGAACGCGGGCTGCCACTCGCGTTGCAGGGTCGCGATGACGGTGTCGAGCGACACCTCCGGCAACTGCCCTTCGGGGTCGCTGCGCCGCCGCTGCAACAGGTCGTCGACGACCCGGCTCATCCGGTCGACCTGGGCGATGGCGACGGCGGCCTCCTCGTGGGCCACCGCGAGGTCGTCGGTCGCGGCGATCTCCTCGATCCGCATCATCAGTGCGGTGAGCGGGGTGCGCAGCTGGTGCGAGGCGTCGGAGGCGAAGCTGCGCTCGGTGGCCAACGCCCGAGAGAGCCGCTGCGCTGATCGGGACAGGGCATCGGAGACGAGGTCAATCTCGGCGACCCCCGTCGGCGTGAACGGCACCTGGGTCTCCCCGCCGCCGACCTGCTCGGCCCTGCGGCTCAGCTCGTCGATCGGGGCCTGGATCGACTCGGTCGCGCGGCCGGCGACCACCGTCGCGACCGTCCCTCCGATGAGCATCATCGCGAGCAGGAGCCCGGCTAGGTGCAGGGCGCGGATGCCGAGCGGTTGGGCCAACCACTCGTCAATCAGGTCGGGGCGGGTTGACAGCCACAGCAGGGCTCCGAAAAACGGCAGGCCTGCGCAGGCCAAACCCATGAGCAGGGCGGATCGGGCCGCGCGCGCCATGATCCGCTGCATGACAGGTCAGCTCGGCTCGCTGGCGCTCTCGGGACGTTCGAAGCGGAACCCGAGTCCGCGCACCGTCGAGATGTGCCGAGGTTGGGCCACGTCGTCGCCGAGTTTCCGTCGCAATACTGAGATGTGCATGTCGAGGGTCTTGGTCGACCCGTACCACGTGGTGTCCCAGATCTCCTTCATGAGCTGTTCGCGGGTGACCACCCGGCCCTGCTCACGAAGCAGCACCCGCAACAGGTCGAATTCCTTTGCGGTCAGCTGAAGTTCCTCACCCTGGAACCACGCGCGCCGACCCTCGGGGTCGATACGAAGGTCCTCCGTGTCGGAGACGGGGTTGCCGTCAGGGGTCCGCCGCAGCAGGGCGCGGACGCGAGCGAGCAACTCGGCCAGGCGGAACGGCTTGGTGACGTAGTCGTCGGCACCGGCATCGAGCCCGACGACGGTGTCGACCTCATCGGCCCGCGCCGTGAGGATAAGCACCGGCATGGTGCGGCCGTCAGCCCGCATGCGGCGGCATACCTCCAGGCCGTCCAGGTGCGGGAGGCCGAGGTCCAGGACAACGAGATCGGGTCGTTCCCGCGCGCCTTCGAGGGCAGCCCGGCCGTCTTCACGCACATCGACGTCGTACCCCTCACGTCGCAGCGCGCGCGCCAGGGGCTCAGAGATGCCTGGGTCGTCCTCGACGAGCAGCACCCGGGTCATGGGCCAGATGGTATGCCTTCGGACCTCACGCCGCATGTACGGCCGGTGCAGCCCGACCTCCTATGAGCGCAATTCGGGTCAGCGACCGGGCCACCGGGGAGCCCGCTTCTCGGCGAAGGCGGCAACCCCTTCGGCACGGTCACCGCTGAAGGCCGTAGCCCGCCAGCAGGCGTCCTCGATCTCCAGGCCGGAAGCCAGGTCGACATCAAGGCCCAGGCGCATGGCTCGCTTGGCCGAGCGCAACCCCACCGGTGAGTTGGCCGCGATCTGGGTGGCGATTGCCAGGGCCCGCTCCCGAGCCGTCCCGGCCGGCACGAGCTCGTCGATGACCCCGAACGTCGCGGCCTCGGCAGCCGGGAGTTTGACCGCGGTGAAGATCAACCGAGCCGCTCGGGACCAGCCGATCCGACGCGCAAGCAGTTGGGTGCCGCCGCCTCCGGGGATCACTCCGACAGACACCTCGGGCAGGCCGACGATCGCGCCGTCGCCGGCGACGAGGAGGTCGCAGGAGAGGGCGAGCTCCAGCCCGCCGCCGAACGCGAACCCGTCGACGGCAGCCACCGCAGGCATCGGCAGGGCAAGAACCCCACCGTATGCCGCTCGCGCCAGGGGACGCTGGGCCATGAGGTCGGCGTCGGTCATCGTGTTGCGTTCCTTGAGGTCGGCCCCCACGCAGAACGCCTTCGGGTGCGAGGAGGTCAGGACGACGCAGCGCACGCTCGGGTCGGCCGCGAGGGCACTCGTCGCTGCGGCGATCGCCTCGGCCATGGCCGTCGAGACCGCGTTCATCGCTTCAGGCCGATCCAGGACGAGCTCGGCGACGTGGCCGCCGTCGCCGTGCCGTTCGATGCGCACCAACAGGCGCGGTTCTTGCGGACAGACGGTCGTGCCGATGGGCTGTGGGTCCGGGCCGGCGCTGCTGGTCACTCGTATCTCCCTCGTCGGGTCGGGGTGCTCGTCCGAGCGAGCACGTGGGGGGTCACGGAGCCCACGCCGCGCAGCGTGCGACGCCGCATCGCGGTGAGCCGGAAGCCGGACTGACTGGTGAGAGCCGTCGCCAGCGGTCCGTCGACGAGGACGGCGTTGGGATGGGCAAGGGCCGTCAGCCGGGCGGCCCGGTTGACGGTCGTCCCGAAGACGTCGCCCAACCGGGACACGACAGTGCCGAACGAGACCCCGACCCGCAGGTCCGGCAGCACCTCATCCTCGGCGAGCGCGTCGACCAGGTCGAGGGCGATGGCCGCCCCGGGCGCAGGGGTGCGCGTCGAGAAGAGCACCTCGTCGCCGACCGTCTTGACCACCCGTCCGCCGTGCGCGGTGACCACGTCCGTGGCCAGGGCCTCGAACCGCTGGACGGTCCGAGCGAGGTCGCGTTCGGACAGTTGGCGCACCAGCGTCGTGAACGACACGAGATCGGCGAAACCCACACATCTCAGTTGGCCTGGGGCGTCGCTCTCGGAGCCCGAGCCCACGTCGGCGAGCATGCGCGACACAGCATCGGCGAGGTGCCGACGCCAGGCATAGACGAGCATCGGCTCGAGTTCGTCGGCCAGGTCGACGATCAGTCGGGCGGTGCGCTGCGCAATCGCCTCGTTGGGCGGCCCGTCCACGTCGGCTACCCCCGAGGACGCCGTCATCGCCTCGGAGATGAGTTGCACCTGCCAGGCCGCCAGCCGATCGGTGTTCCGGGCGAAGGCTCGGGTGAGCGCGAGCGCGGTCGCCTCGTCGATGACGCTGCTGCGCACCAGCATGTTCATCCGGCGCAGGGCCCGCAGGTCGGCCTCGGTGAACATCCGATCGCTGGAGGTCGTCGAGGCGAAGCCGAGGGCGTGCCAGAACTTCCGCGCGCCGACGACCGACACCCCCGCCAGTCGGCTGACATCGCTGCGGGAAAACTCGCGGCTCGTGCCCACCAGCAACGACGCCACGTCGTCGCTGTTCAAGGAGTCGGCGGTCCGGGCGGCTGCGGCCGTCGACGGCAGCATGCCCTCGTTGTGCGCCGCCGGACCGACCGTCATAGAAGCATCATGCCAACCCGCCGCCCCCGGAAGCGGGCCGCACGTGCGTCACATCGCCCGCGGCATACCTCGTCGGTCCGGAACCCTCGTCGACGACGAGCGCGCCGTCGGCATCGATGTCCAGCGCGTGCGCCGTCGAGGTGCCCGCCCCGGGGCGCTCCAACCGCACCTCGGTGCCCAGGGTCGAACAGGCCGCGCGGTATGCCGCCCGCACCCCGTCCGCCGCCGCCCCACCCGCCTGCAGCGCGGCATACCGGACGGCGATCCGGTCCAGAACGGTGACGAGCAGGTCCTCGCGGTCGACCGGCTCGGCGCCCGCGAGGGTGAGCGACGTTCCCGTGTCGACGGGGAGTTGGTCCCGGGTCTGGCTGACGTTGAGTCCGATGCCCACGACGACGAGTGCGTCGGCACCGTCGGCCGGGGGGCGATATTCGCACAAGACGCCGCAGACCTTGCGGTGCCCGTCATCGGGCAGCAGCACGTCGTTCGGCCACTTGAGCACGGCGGGAAGGCCGGTCACCGCCACGACGGCCTCGGCGACCGCCAGGCCCGCGACGAGCGGCACCCACCCGGGCGCTTCCGTCGGTGCCGGCACCGTCGCCGAGAAGGTGAGCGAGGTGCCCGTCGGCGCCACCCACTGGCGGTCCAGCCGCCCCCGACCGGAGAACTGATGCTCGGCGACGACGACCGCCCAGACCTGCCCGCGGACCATCGCGAGCGCGTTGGTCGACATCAACTCGTCGAAGACGTCGACCGACGCCCAGGTTCGCGGGGGTCGACACAGACGGGAGGTGAGACGAGCGACATCGAGGTCACTCCGGTTCCCCATGGGATGCGCCATGAGTCAAGGCTATTGTTCGGATCATGTCGAACGCTGGTGTTCCTGACGCGGCCGCTCCCACCCTCGACCTGTCGACCACCGCCGGCAAGCTTGCCGAGCTGCGGCGCCGGGTCGCCGAAGTCGCCAATGCCGGCTCGACGACTGCGGTGGAGAAGCAGCACGCCAAGGGCAAGAAGACCGCCCGCGAGCGGATCGCGATGCTCCTGGACGAGGGCACGTTCATTGAGATGGACAAGTACGCCCGCCACCGGAGCAACCAGTTCGGGCAGGAGAAGCACCGGCCCTATGGGGATGGCGTCGTCACCGGCTACGGCCAGGTCGACGGTCGCCAGATCGCGGTGTTCGCCCAGGACTTCACCGTTTTCGGCGGCTCGCTCGGCGAAGTCTTCGGCGAGAAGATCGTCAAGGTGATGGACTGGGCCGCCAAGATCGGCGTCCCCGTCGTCGGCCTCAACGACTCCGGCGGCGCCCGCATCCAGGAGGGTGTCGTCTCGCTCGGGCTCTACGGCGAGATCTTCTTCCGCAACGTACGCTCCTCGGGAGTCGTCCCGCAGATCTCGGTCATCATGGGCCCGTGTGCGGGCGGGGCCGTCTACTCCCCCGCGATCACCGACTTCACGGTCATGGTCGACAAGACCTCACACATGTTCATCACCGGCCCCGACGTCATCAAGACCGTCACCGGTGAGGAGGTCGAGTTCGAGGACCTCGGCGGCGCGCGCGCCCACAACACCAAGTCCGGTGTCGCCCACTACATGGGTGCCGACGAGGACGACGCCATCGACTACGTCAAGGCGCTGCTGTCCTACCTGCCGAGCAACAACATGGAGTTGCCCCCGGCCTTCGGCGACGGCGAGTCGGACCTCGCTCCGACCGACGACGACCTGTGGCTGGACACCTGCATCCCCGACTCGCCCAACCAGCCTTACGACATGCACGAGGTCATCCGGCACGTCGTGGACGAGGGCGAGTTCCTTGAGGTCCACGCGTTGTTCGCCCCGAACATCATCGTCGGGTTCGCCCGAGTCGACGGGATGAGCATCGGGATCGTCGCCAACCAGCCCATGCAGTTCGCCGGATGCCTGGACATTGAGGCCTCCGAGAAGGCCGCCCGGTTCGTGCGCACGTGCGACGCCTTCAACGTCCCCGTGGTCACCTTCGTCGATGTGCCGGGCTTCCTGCCCGGCACCGACCAGGAGTGGAACGGCATCATCCGTCGCGGTGCCAAGCTCATCTATGCCTACGCCGAGGCGACCGTTCCCAAGATCACCGTCATCACGCGCAAGGCCTATGGCGGCGCCTACGACGTCATGGGGTCCAAGCACCTGGGCGCCGACATCAACCTCGCCTGGCCGACCGCTCAGATCGCCGTCATGGGTGCGCAGGGCGCAGTCAACATCCTCTACCGCAAGGAGTTGGCGAAGGCTCGCGAGGAAGGCCGCGACGTCGAGCAGGCCCGGGCCGACTTCATCAAGCTGTATGAGCAGACGCTCGCCAACCCCTACATCGCGGCCGAGCGGGGTTACATCGACACGGTCATCAGCCCGTCCAACACCCGGATGAACGTCACCCGGGCGCTGCGGGCGCTGCGCACCAAGCGCGAGAGCCTGCCCCCGAAGAAGCACGGCAACATCCCCCTGTGACCGTGAGGACCACGATGACCAGCGACGCCGCCACCGACCCGACACCGCCCGTTGTTCGCGTGCTGCACGGTGACCCCACGCCGGAGGAGCTCGGCATCGTCGTCGCGCTGCTGTCGGCGATGGGTGGCGACGACGCGGCCGAGTCCCCGCGTAGCGAGTCACGGTGGTCGGGTCCGGCCGCTCGACTCGGCAGCGCCGGTCCCGGTCGCGACAGTTGGCGATTCTCCGGTATGCCGCGCTGACCCCCTCGTGAGCTGCCTGTGGTTGGGCGAGCCGTTGCTGCACCCGGAACCGCGTGGATGAGTCAGCTCGCGGAAGCGTCAGCCAACTCGGGGGAAGATCCGGTCAGCTCGTGACCGAGATGTGCACGTGGTCGTAGTGGTTCGCCGTGACCCCGCCGCGGTCGGCCATGGCCTTCCACGAGCCGCCCGGGAACCAGATCCGCTGGCGCCAGATGATGTACTTCACGTGGAATTCGCTCGCGTGCGCAATGACGTAGGCCGCGACGGCGTCGCCCGTCGCACGGTTGGTGATCATCACGTCGACAGCATGACCAGTGCCGTGGTCGCGCGGGTCGCCTGCGCGGTACCCGCCGATGTTGGTGATCCCGAACGTGGAACGCACCGCGGAATAGACGACCCGGGCGTAGCCCCGCAGTCCGATCCGGGCTGCGGCAGCGTCGAAGGCGCTGGTCGATACGGTCTTGGGTGGCGCGGGCGCAGCGGGAGCCGCGGGTGCGGGTGCGGGTGCGGGACTCGGTGCTGCCGGAGCCTCTGTGGGGATCACGGCAGAGGGGGCCACGACCGCCGCCTCCGGCTCATCGATGTCCTCGATCGACTCGCGCGATCTGGACCGGGACACGACCACACCGGAGTCCGCCCGGGTGACGGAGGTCGGCGAGGCCGAGATCAATTGCAACTGCGCGAAAGCCACTGCTTCGGCCTCGGCGGAGTCAGCTCCGAAAGCGTTGGCCATGCCCACCGCGGGCACGGTCACAGCGCTGGCGATCAGGCCGACACCGATCGCGGCGGCCCCGGCGCGGTGTGGCACCCTGACCGCGGCGCGCGGGGCACGGTGTCGCCCGGGAGCTCGGTGGCGCCCGTTGTAACGCTCGTGTCCGGACATGGTGTCCTCGGGTGGAAGTCGGGTGATGTTCGTCCAGACTTTACTGCACAAAGCCGGGGAGGACACGCTCCCCCACTAACGGGTGTCCCTCACGACGTCCGCCACAGTCTCGGCCAGCCGGACTCGCCAATGGGGCAGGCGCGCGACACCCACGGCATCGGTTCGGTTGTGCCCAAGCACGCTGTAGGCCGGGCGAGGCGCCGGCTGCGGAAACTCGTCTGTCGAGATTGGCCGCACCCGGTCGGGTGCTAGCCCGAGCTCCTCGAAGACTGCTTGGGCAAACCCGAACCACGTCGTCTCACCCTCAGACGTCCCGTGGTATGTGCCGAAAGGGACCTCTGCGCCAAGAACCTCCGCGATGTACCGCGACAGATCGACCGTCCAGGTGGGCTGACCGATCTGATCGGAAACAACCGAGACGGTGTCGCGCTCGCCGGCCAATCGCGCCATCGTCTTGACGAAGTTCGGACCGTGCTCGCCGTAGAGCCAAGCGGTTCGCACGATGTAGGACTGCGGGCACTCGGCCCGCACGGCCCACTCCCCGGCGGCTTTGGTGCGTCCATAGGCGGACTTCGGCGCGATCGGTGCGTCCTCGGCATACGGGGTGCTCCCGTCGCCGGCGAAGACGTAGTCGGTGGAGATGTGCACCATCCGCGCGCCGGCGGCGTGCACCGCGCGGGCGAGGGTGGCCGGGCCGACCGCGTTGATCCGGAAGGCGGTCGCCTCGTCGCTCTCAGCCCGGTCGACCGCGGTGTATGCCGCGGTGTTGACGACGACGTCGTGGCCCGCCACTGCGGCCGCGCACGAGGCGGGGTCGGTGATGTCCACCTCGGGGAGGTCGGTCGGGGTCACCTCATGACCAGCCTCGCGCAGCACCCGAGTGAGGTCTGTGCCGAGCATGCCGTTGGCTCCGGTGATGAGGATCTTCACATCGTGGAGTCTAGTGAGAGCCTCCTCGCGCGCCCGCTAGCCTGGAGCGATGAAGGGCATCATCCTGGCCGGCGGGTCGGGCACCCGACTACACCCGATCACCAAGGGCATCAGCAAGCAACTCATGCCGGTCTACGACAAGCCGATGATCTACTACCCGCTGTCGACGCTCATGCTTGCGGGTATCCGCGAAGTCCTCGTCATCACGACCCCGGAGGACTCGACGCAGTTCCAGCGTCTGCTCGGCGACGGGCGCGAATGGGGCATCGAGCTCACGTATGCCGTGCAGCCCAGCCCCGACGGCCTGGCCCAGGCGTTCATCATCGGCGCCGACTTCATCGGCACCGACTCGGTCGCGCTGGTCCTTGGCGACAACATCTTTTATGGCGCCTCACTTGAGGAACAGTTGCGTGGGGGTGCCGACATCACCGGCGGGCACGTGTTCGCCTACCATGTGGCCAACCCCCAGGACTATGGCGTCGTCGAGTTCGACGCGCAGGGGCATGTCCTGTCGATCGAGGAGAAGCCAGCTCGGCCCAAGTCCAGTTACGCCGTGCCGGGGGTCTACTTCTACGACAACTCGGTTGTCGGAGTCGCCCGGGAGCTCCAGCCCAGTGAGCGCGGCGAGTTGGAGATCACCGGCGTCAACGACGTCTACCTCAAGCGTGGCAACCTCACGGTCACCGTGCTCCCCCGGGGCACCGCGTGGTTCGACACGGGGACCTTCCAGGGGTTGCTCGACGCGAGCCAGTTCGTCCACGTCGTCGAGGCCCGCCAGGGTCACAAGATCGGCTGCGTCGAGGAGATCGCGTGGCGCAACGGCTGGATCGACGACGCCCAACTCACGGTCCTCGCCGACCGGCTCGCCAAGAGCGGCTACGGCGTCTATCTCAAGGGTTTGCTCGTCGAGAAGGGTGACTCGTAATGCAGTTCCGCCCGTTGCGCGTCGAAGGCGCCATCGAAGTGACCCCACGCCAATTCCCTGACAGCAGAGGGATGTTCGCCGAGGGTTTCCGGGCCGACAAGCTTGCCGAGCACATCGGCTTCGAGTTGGCCGTGCGCCAGACCAACATCAGCGTGTCCAGCGCCGGCGCCGTCCGAGGCATCCACTACGCCTCGTTGCCGCCGTCGCAGGCGAAGTACGTCACCGCGCTCTCGGGCGTCTTCCTCGACTTCATCGTCGACATCCGGGTCGGCTCGCCGACCTTCGGCCAATGGGACGTCGTGCGGCTCGACACTGTCGACCGCCGCGCGGTCTATCTCTCCGAGGGGCTCGGCCACGTGTTGGCCTGCCTCGAGGACGGCACCGCGATGTACCTCTGCAGCGAGGTCTACAACCCCGCCGGCGAGAAGGGCGTCACCCCCCTCGACCCAACGATCAACCTCGGCCTGCCCGCCGACTTCGCCCCGATCGTGTCCGAGAAGGACGCCGCCGCACCGACCCTCGACGAGGCGCTGGCGGCGGGCCTGCTCCCCGACTACGCCGAATGCCTCGCCTTCCGGCAATCCCTCCACGCGTGAGCGGTATGCCGCCGGCCTCCTCCGCGCCGACTCCGCCGCCCGAGCCGACCCCGGCGCACCATCGCATCACCGTCCAGGCCACCCGGTTGGCTCGGACGACCGCGACCACCGTCGCGTCCCACGCCCGGCAGGTGCCCGCTCGCGTCCAACGGCTGCGCACGACCACGGTGCCCCGCCTGGGCCTAGCCACCGTTCACGGCCGCTCGATGGAGCCGACCCTGCACGAGGGCGACCGACTCCTCGTCCTCTGGGGTGGGCCGATCGTGCCGGGACGGATGTCCCTCGTGCGACTGCCGGACAGCCCAGGCGGCCCCCGACCCCTGTCGGTCAAGCGGGTCTCCGGGCCCGAGGCCGACCAGCCGGGTCGCTGGTGGATCGAGCGGGATAACCCCCGCGAGGGCGTCGATTCCTGGCAGGTGGGCGGCATACCGAGTGAGGATGTCGTCGCGCTGGTTGTGACGCGCCTACCCGCATTCCCTGCCCTACGAGGTTCGCTGCGGCGGCTCACGCGGGGTAGGTTGGGGTAATCCGGCGAGCCGCCCGAGGCACCCCCGGATCGACGACGAAGGGACACCCACCATGCGTTTGCGCTTCTTCGCGACGGCCGTCGAGGTCAGCGCCCACTGCGACCTGCCGTGCGGCGTCTACGACCCCGCTCAGGCCCGCATCGAGGCCCAGTCGGTCAAGGCCACCATCGAGAAGGCCCTGGCCAGCGACGACCCCGACTTCAAGGTCCGCGCCATGATCATCAAGGAGCAGCGCTCGCACCTGGTCAAGGAGCACCTGTGGGTGCTGTGGACCGACTACTTCAAGGCCCCGCACTTCGAGAAGTACCCCCAGTTGCACACCCTCATCAACGACGCCACGAAGCTGGCCGGCGCGGGTGGCACGAAGGGGTCGTGGGACCTGGCCAAGGCCGACGAGTTGCTGGCCAAGATCGACGAGATCGCCGAGATCTTCTGGGAGACCAAGAAGGCCTGACCGGGCGCGCCGCGAGGGCGGCATACCCGATCGCGAGGGGGCCCGACGGCCTGGTGCCGTCAGGGCCCTTTCGTATGCCGTCTGGCCAGCACCCGCACGAGGGAGTCGACGACGCGGGGGTCGTACTCATACCCCAGGCCGAGGTGGATCCGTTCGACGGCGGCCTCGCGCCGGCGCAACGCGATCGAGCCACCCACGAGATCGTCGTAGGCGTTGGCGACCTTCACGATGCGGCTGAGCATCGGCACCTGCTGGCGCTGCTCGCGCACGACCCGGTAGGGCGTCGCCTGGTGCTCGACGGCGATGGCCACCTCGGGGGGCAGACCGGTCTTGCGCACGATGTCGGCGCTGTCAGAAGCGATCCGGCGTTGGTCGGCAGGGGCCGCCATGAGGGTGGCGCCGGCGGGGATGGGGGCGCGCAGTGCCACCTGGCCGATGTCGTGCAGCAACGCGGCGTTCTCGAGGTTGCGGATATCGCGACCGCTCAGGCCGAGATCGCGGCCGACGGCCACGCACAGTTCGGCCACCCGGTCGGGGTGCCCGGCTCGGGTGAAGCCGCCCATCTCGGTGAGCCGCGAGAGCACTCGGACGGTCTGGGCGTAGGTCGCGCGGATCGCGGCATACTGCCGCAGCGCGAACTGAGTGAGGACCAACGGGACGAGGAAGAGCGGAAGGGCCAGGACCCCGAGCGGGCGTTCGGCCAGCGCGATCAGTGCCCCCGTGGCGCTCAGGGCCAGACCCAGCCCAGCGCCCGAGCGGACCTCATCGAGGAAGGCCTGGCGGAGGCTGCCAGCCGAACGTGAAGCCATGACGAGCGCCGACAGCCCAAGGAAGGTGAACAGGCCGATCGCCGCGATGACGGCCAGCAGCACCGCGACCGGCCAGCGGCTTCCCACCCACGTGGCGTCGACCTCAAGCAGGGTCCGGCCCGACCACAGGGGCGCCCACCGGAACAACAATGCGGTGACGAAGATCGCGAGGAACCGCGCCGCCATCTCCTCCACCCGCAAGGACCGACCCCGCGCGGCGTGCGGCAGCGCCCCGCAGAGCATGGCGATGGCACTGACCATGACGATCGGCCCAGGGGCGAGGTGCGTGAGATCGACCTGCCAGGACACCGAGGTGAGGGCGAACGCCAGCCCCGTCGCCAGCGTCATCGGAGCCAGTTGCCGACCGTCCTCGACCGGGAACCGGAAGTACTCGCCAACCCCGATGAGGACGGCGAAGGACGACACGACCAACCACGCGCTGAGGAACGGCCCGGGGTTGCGGATCGTGTTGATCGTCCCGATCACCGCGACCGCCACGGCGACATGCACCACCCATCGAGCAGTGAGCCGACGCCGAACGCCGTGGGCCGGCCCGCGAACGACCCCGAGGGCGATGTCGGGCGCGTTCACGAGCCCTGGCCTGCGGTCGCGGGGCGGTCGATCCCGGCCAACATGTCGGACATCACGGGATCGTCGTGGTCCCACAACGGCGCGCCCGCGCCTTCGGGCGGTGGCTCGGCGACGGCCCAGGTATGCCGCTCAAGGACTCGGGCGAGGACGGCCACCACCGTCGGGTCCAGGTGGGTTCCGGCGCGTGACTCGACGACCTGAAGGGCACGGTTCGACGGCAGTGCCTGGCGCCCGGGACGCCCACGCGTGAGCGAGTCGAAACTGTCGGCCACCGCAATGATCCGCGAGGCCAGTGGGATGTCCGTTCCAACCAACTGATCGGGGTAACCACGGCCGTCCCAGCGCTCGTGGTGATGCTTGATGCTGTCGAGCGAATCCTGCAGGAAGGCGATGTCGCTCAGCAGGGCTACGCCGACGGCAGGGTGTCGGGCGATGAGTTCGCTCAGGGATTTGTCGGGTGCCTTGGTATCCGAGCCGGCCCAGGCCTGAGCTCCGAGCCACCCGATGTCGTGCAGGATCGCGGCATACTGCAGTGCCTCTGTTTGTGCCGGGCCGAGGCCAAGCCCCTCTCCCAACAGCACGGATAGGCGAGCGACCCGCTCGCTGTGCCCGACGGCATACGGGTCCCGGGTCTCGCCGGCCGCGACGAGGGCGGCCAGCGTGCGTTCGTGGGCGCGCTCCTCCTCGGCATATTGGACGAAGGCCCACTGGGCGACGAACAACGGCAGCAGGATGAGGACCGCGCTGAACGGTCCGACCTGCGCGGGGACCCAGAGGATGACGAAGAGCAGACCGATGACGCCGTAGCCCATCTGGGCCAGGCCCGAGGTCGTCAACATCGCCAGGAACATCGACTGGAAGGACTCGCCGCTGTCGACCCGAACGATCATCGCGATGCTGGCGAAGTTGACCAGGCTGAAGACCAGGCTCGCCACGAGAAACGGACCCCCCACCCGGACCATCAACTCCCCCGGACCGGAGATTGTCGTGAGGTCGGCGGGGCCACCGGCGAGCAGATAGGTGAGCCCACCAACCGAACCGAGGATGGCACCCATCGAGGCGTTGAACAGACGAGCCCGCCAGCCCGCAGCCCCGCGTTCGAGCAGGATCGTCGTGGCCATCATCAGGGCGCTGCCCACCGGGCCTACGAGGACGCAGGAGGCGAGAGAGACGATCCCACTGGCTGCCACCGCGACCCGCTCGACCACCCGCACCCGCACGACGCGAGTGCCTAGGGTCAGAACGGTGAGGACGGCCAACGAAACATAGTCATGGGGAACGCCGTCGAGAGCCCAGGCCAGTGTCGTGATGAGAACCGCGACGACAAGCGTGGCCAGGATCACGGCGTTGACGCGCCGGGCCCGTGGACCTGGGTCGGCCGCGGCCTGCGGACTCATGGCCCCACGCTACTGGGAAGAGTGTCCCAGAGCCCGGCGCGGCCCACGAGCGTGCTCACCGCGCCGGCCGGCGGTGACAGACGGGGCGAAGCGGTCAGCCGCGCTTGGGCGGTTCCCAGGTGAACATCGCCAGCGGGCCGTCGATCCTGCCCTTGGGCTCCCACGTGAACATCCCGGTCGGACCATCGACACGCGTCGCTGCGCGGCCACCCCACACCGGGGTCGTCTCCTTGGTCAGCATGGCTTCGAACAACTTAGACACGGTCTTCATGAGGTACTCCTTGAGATCTGGGGGAAGCAGGAACTGGAAGAGAGGGGGGTGCGCAGGATCGCCGGCGGGTCAGCCGCGCTTGGGCGGTTCCCAGGTGAACATCGCGAGCGGGCCGTCGATCTTGCCCTTGGGCTCCCACGTGAACATCCCGGTCGGACCATCGACACGCGTCGCCGCGCGGCCACCCCACACCGGGGTCGTCTCCTTGGTCAGCATGGCTTCGAACAACTTGGAGACAGTCTTCATGTCAGTTCCTTTGACTTTCGGTGGTATTGAAAAGGGGTATCGCTGGTCGGCATCCGCATCGCCAGGTGACGGCAGGCGTGGTGACTGCGCCATGGGTGAGCACGGCGCCGCGTCACGGGAGTTGGGTGGACGCAGGTCCCCACAACCGAGTGACGTCCTGGGTCAACATCGCCACAAACAGGCGTTGGATGGCCTTCATACGATCCTCGAAGTCCGGGAGAGTCGGCTACTGAAGCCGTACACGAGCCTGAGGTGTACTCGTCTGCCCCTTAGTGTGCGCCACGGAACTCGGACATTCCAGTCGAAACCGCGGACGCAGCCTCGGCCGGAACCGCTATCATTCGCGGGCTACACCAAATACCGAAGACCGCATCGCAAACACCCTGGAGTCACCATGAGCAAGCGTTCCCGCAAGCGGCGTTCCCGCAAGAGCCACGCCGCCAACCACGGGCGCAAGCCCAACGCCTGAGCGGCCGCACCCGCGCGCGACCTAGTTGGTCGTCTCGATCCGAATGACGGTCAGGCGGCTGACGATGGTCGCGCGCAGCGCCGTGGGGGCGGGCTCCGGCGCACACGACCTCTTGATCATCAACTTGACCATGTGGTCGAGGTCGTACTGACGTAGGCACTCGGCACACGCGTCCAGATGTGCCCGCACCTTGGCGAAGTCATTCGCCTCCATCTCGCCGTCGAGGAACTCGAAGGCTCGCAGCAACGCCTCTGAACAGTCCAAAGCCGTGGGTCCGCCATGCGGATGGTGATGTCCAGGGTCGACGGACCCCGAGGCGGACTCCGAGACGAACGCCGCAGCAGGAGTGGCCGCAGGGCCCGCGGATCGCGGACCCACCGAACTGGCCCAGAGCGGACCGGGCTCACGGTGCTCGCTGGTCATCATCGCCCCTCGGTCTGGACGTCGGTACGGACGTAGCCGCGCTCGGCGGCATACTCGGTGAGCAGATCGCGCAATTGCCGGCGCCCGCGGTGTAGCCGTGACATCACGGTCCCGATGGGGGTCTGCATGATCTCGGCGATCTCCTTGTAGGCATACCCCTCAACGTCGGCGAAATAGACCGCCAACCGGAACTCCTCGGGGATCGCGAGCAGGGCGCGCTTGACGTCGCTGTCGGGCAGATGATCCAACGCCACGTCTTCAGCCGACCGACCGCCCGCCGAGGAGTGCGAGTCGGCCCGATGCAGCTGGTAGTCCTCGATCTCGGCAGCGTCCGACTGCAACGGCTCGCGCTGCTTCTTGCGGTAAGAGTTGATGTAGGTGTTGGTGAGGATGCGGTACATCCACGCCTTGAGGTTGGTCCCCGGCTGGTACTGGTGGAACGCCGCCCAGGCCTTGGCGTAGGTCTCCTGCACGAGGTCCTCGGCGTCAGCGGCATTGCGCGCGGTGCGCAGCGCGGCCGAGTAGAGCTGGTCAAGCAGCGGCATGGCTTCGCGCTCGAAGCGCGCGCGCCGCTCCTCGGTGGTCTCGGTGGCCAGGTCGAGGGCAGGCGCAGCGTCAGCGACGACGGGAAGGTCGGTCTCGGGCAGCAGCTCGGTGGACGAGGCGGCGAGCGAGCCGGTGGCGTCGGAAGGGGTCGGGGACGCGGGATCGGTGGTCATCGCGCCCCACAGTAACGGTCCCGTGTGACTGCCGGCAGCAACCGAACCTCGGGTGGCGACCGGCATGACGAACACGACGATGCTCCTAGCTTCCCGGGGGTGGTTGCGGATCGTGACGTGCAACGCCCCCGACGGCATCGTTCATTCCCAGTTCACTCCCCCAGCACCTCAGCCGGGTATGCCGCGCAGCACCTCGGTGATCGCCGCACCGACCGCTGAGGCCGAGCCCCGCGGGATCGTGTGGGTGCCGGGGACGGCATACATCCGGGTCGGCGGGAGCGACACGGCGGCGAGTACCTCGGCCGGGGTCCCGAAAGGGTCGCGCTCGCCTTGCACGACCGACACCGGGAGCCCGCCGGCGAGCGCGCCCTCCAGCTCCTGAGCGCGGCTCGATTCGGGTTTGCCCGGCGGGTGCAGCGGGAAGCTCAGGCACAGCACCGCGTCGGCGCCGACGCTGAGGGCGGTCCGGCAGGCGACCCGCGCGCCCGCGCTTCGGCCGGCGACCAGCCAGGGGCCGCGCGCGGTCGT